>Ga0206976_1105_pt1 | contig 27573 bp, 26 predicted proteins | sample Alteio_BWOrgHeat_82_FD_152926 | JGI IMG/M metagenome (GOLD analysis project Ga0206976, IMG submission 152926) | Enriched cells from forest soil in Barre Woods Harvard Forest LTER site, Petersham, Massachusetts, United States -... | ecosystem: Environmental > Terrestrial > Soil > Temperate forest >... | reverse complement strand
GAAATATTTTTGTGGGTAAAGCCATCAGGCATGGCGTCGGTGGCATTCCATTTACAGCACCTGGCTGGTATACTCGACCGCCTTTTTACTTATGCCAAAGGCGAGTTGTTAAACGAATCACAATTAGATTACCTGGCCGCCGAAGGCAGGGAGCCGGAACATGAATACGGGGTAAAAATGCTGGTTGAAAGGTTCAATAAACAGGTTGACATCGCCCTGGATCAGTTAAGCAATACCAGCGAAACCACATTGACCGAAATGAGAGGAGTGGGCCGTGCGCAGATCCCTTCCACCGTCATCGGTTTATTGACACACGCTGCCGAACATACCATGCGGCATACCGGGCAACTATTGGTAACAGCAAGGTTACTGAAAAATTGAAATATTAATGGTAGATTAGCTTTGTCCCCTACTAATAAACCTTATTAGGATGCCTTATCAACCAAAAATGTGCAGTACAAGCAGTAAAATCTGTTTTATTGGCTTACTGTTATTGTTCTGTTATTCCCGCTCCATTGCACAGTCAAATTCTTTGAAGGGCGATCTGTTAAAGCTACAAATCGCTGCCGATAGCACTATTAAAAAATATCCGGCAGAAAAACTCTATATCCATTTCGATAAACCATACTATGCTGTAGGCGACTCGGCCTGGTTTAAAGTATACCTGTTCAACGCGCCATCACACAGGCTTTCAGCCAAAAGCGGTTTATTATATATTGACCTGACCAGCGACAGCGGTAAGCTGGTAAAGCAATATGTGCTTCCTGTAAATAATGGGATTACCTGGGGCAACATCCTATTGAATGATAAGGATTTTAAACCTGGTAATTATACCCTGCGCGCCTATACCAACTGGATGCGCAATTTTAGCGGGGATGGATTCTATTATAAACGCTTTACGATTTACGGTGCAGATGAAAACAATTGGCTGGTAAACAGTGAGGTAAATGCTTCAAAAAAAACAAATGATCAAAGCCAGGTAAATGCCTTATTGAAATTTACCGATATCAATAAAACCCCAATGGCCGGTAAATCCATCCAACTACAGGTAGTCACGGGAACAAAAAATTTGTATAAACAAAATGTGCAGACTGACCAGAACGGCTTACTCAATGTGAATTTTCTGCTCCCGGATAAGTCATTAAGTCCGGCCATTATTGTTGAAAGTGAGCAGAAGGATCAAAAGGCTGTTATTCCTTTAAATTTAAATCGGGCAGAAAAAATAGACCTGCAGTTTTTCCCGGAAGGGGGTGACCTGGTGGCTGATCTGCCCGCTAACATTGGCTTTAAAGCAATTGGCGAAGATGGGAAAGGAGTGCAGGTTTCCGGTATTGTCACCGATCATAACAAGCAGCAGGTAGCTGTATTTAACACCCAGTATAATGGGATGGGCAAACTCAGCCTGACTGCAAAATACGGCGAAACTTATACTGCAAAAATTACTTTAGCTAATGGGGTGGCAAAAGAATATCCTTTGCCCACGATAAAAAGATCAGGAACAGTTTTGCAATTGAGTAATACGATGGCAAGCGATTCGGTTGAAGTATCGGTTGCTGCCACTGATGACATTGCCAGGTCTGCAAACAGCTACTTTTTGATCGGCAAGGCAAGGGGTATTATGTGCTATGCGGCAATACTAAGCTTCCATGATGGTAATTCTATCCGCAGAAAAATTGCCAAAAGTTTATTTCCATCGGGGATAGCGCATTTTATACTCACAACTTCAAATGGACAGCCTTTAAATGAACGGATCGCTTTTATCAACCATGAGGATAACCTGCATATTGATCTGTCACAGGATAAGAGTGGATATACATTTAGAGATAGCATCGCCCTAAAAGTAAAAGTAACGGATAACACCGGCCAACCTGTTGCCGGTAATTTTTCACTGTCGATAACGGATGATGCCCTGGTTAAACAGGATACTTTAAATGATGAGAACATCCAGACCCGTTTACTTTTAACGTCTGACCTGAAAGGATATGTGGAGCAACCCGGCTACTATTTTCAGCAAAAAGCAGGTGCCTGGCAGGCGTTGGATAATTTGCTGCTAACCCAGGGCTGGGTAAGTTATGAACCAACCCTTCCGAACCTGCCTTTTGAAGCAGAACATGAATTTACGGTAAAAGGCAAAGTGATCAACGTTTTTAGCAAACCGGTTAAAGGCTCAAAACTGATCTTATTTTCCAAATCGCCCTTTTTTTTGATGGATACCGTTACCAATAATGAAGGAAAGTTTGTTTTTGACCGTTTCCCTGTTGTGGATACGCCTTTATTTGTCATCAAGGCCGTTAACAAAAGAGGAAAGAGTTTTAATATTGGTATCAATATAGATGAAGCACCGTTGCCGATCTTCAGTGCACCAAAAAATCCGTCAACATTGCCCTGGTATGTAAACAGCGATTCCACGCTGATGAATTATGTGAACGATAAGATCGCCATCAATAAGCAGCAGGCATACACCCCTGATGGCAAACGTAAACTAAAAGAAGTGGTGATATCAGCCAGGAAAACCATCAAAGATTCTCAAAACCTAAACGGCTCCGGTAATGCTGACCAGGTAATTGATGAAAAAGAATTAGAGCAGGCGGGCAAAAAGACATGGTTGCAATTACTTAATGAAAAAGTAACGGGGTTTAGGGAGGGATTTTTATTGCTTTCGGATGGAACTGAAAGAGCAAAAAGTAATCTTAATATTTATAAATTTCTTACAGATGGAGATACTTCAATTGTACCAAGCCAGGGCTGGTATTATATTAAATATCGACCTGTAAAATTTATTATTGACGGTGTTTCGGTATATAAAATTTATCAACCAAGTGGCAGCGCTTTTAACGATATCACAAACTATTTAAACTCCCATACTGCAGAAGATATTAAAGGTATTGAAGTTATTTCTTCAACAAAATATGCCAATAGATACGTACCAATAGAATATGCGATGTCAATACTTCCTTCTGATGTAGCTTTTATTGAAATTACAACCCGCTCAGGTCATGGCCCGGCAATAGATAATGCCATCGGTACTTACTTATACAAACCCTTACCACTTAGCTGGCCGAAGCAGTTTTATAAGCCGCGCTATGCTGTGAGAGATACGGCAAAGCATCAATTAGACCTGCGGTCAACCATTGACTGGGAACCGAATGTGAATACCGGTAAGGATGGTAATGGATCAGTATCTTTTTATGCAGCTGATAGCCCTTCAGTATATACGGTAATGATAGAGGGAACTGATATGAACGGGAATGTTGGGTTTAAACGCTACAGGATATTAATCAATAAGCATAAGGAAAGCATTAAATCAAAATAGTTAATACTTCCTTCAGGTTCGCTGCTTTATGAGTTACATCCGCGTTAGGGTGCCTGTTTTCAGGATCATATAAAAAGGTATCTATACCCAAAGCTTTGGCAGCTTTAATTTCTGATTCAGGGTCATCGCCAATGACCAACAAATCTTCGGATTTGTAACCATTGGCCTCCATGATTTCAGCAAATATGTCCTGTTTGGTTTTTGGGCTGACCTCGGGATCAACAATGTGGATAGCTTTGAAATCATCTTCGATACCCAGCATTTTAACTTTACTACGCTGTAATTTAGAAAAACCAGTGGTAACCAAAAACTTATCCAGCGGTACCGACCTGACGTATGCATAATCCGCGTAAGTTTGCATTGGTAAAGTATAAGCCATGTTATTGAGGGTATCGATAATTCTGTTTCTTAATTCTTCATCCAACCGGTAATCATCGGCGATATGCTGAAAAGGCCTGCGCGTCATTTCCTCTTTGATGTGAGCTACACGGTCGGTTCCATCCGCATTAATACTGTTGGCATATTGATCAAGCACTGCATATAGCTGGCCAAACAGGTCTTCAGAAATAGAACTAACCGGGTAAATGGTATTATCGAGGTCTAATATCAGGGCTTTTTTCATCAAAATACAGTTTCTTCGGTGGGTATAGCAATAGTTTGTTTATTGGTATATTTATAAAGCATAGTAAAGCCGCCGGACGCTAACAGGCACATAGCGCCGATGACCCACCACAGCGGGTAATATCCCCAGGCAGCTACCATTAATCCTCCGGCAACCGGGGCTAATATCTGCGCGGTTGACCAGGCGATGGTGTAAAGGGCGGCATATTCGCCGCGGTTGTTTTCATTGGTCCGCATTATCCAGAACGAATTCATAAAAGGCATACTCATGATCTCGCCGATGGTTACAAATATCACTACAATAAATGAGGCGAAATAAGCCGCAGGGAGAAAATTCAGCAGTAAAAACCCTGCTCCTGTGAGTATCACACCCATACTGATATACCTAAGCGGATGCCTTTTGCCTTCAAGATTATGGATGATCACCATTTCAAAGCAAACGATAAGCAAACCATTTACACCCATCAATATGCCGATAAACTGCTCGCTGAAGTGCCACTGGGTTTTATAGAACAGCGACTGCATGGTAAACAATTGAAAGAAACAACTTGCAAATACGATGACCAATAAAATAAACGCCAGGTAAACGCCGTCGCGATAGGCCGAATCTTTAACAGATCTGATGGCATTTTTAACAGGCATGATGATTTTTGAGAAGGGGATGAGTTTTAATAAAAGTAACCCAGCTAAAATATTGGTGCTGCCATCCACCCAAAACAATAAGTGATAGTTGATTTGGGCCAAAGTGCCGCCCAATAATCCGCCAAAGGCCCAGCCCAGGTTTACAGCCAGCCGGTTAAGGGAATAGGAACGTGTTTTATTATCATCGCTGCTATAGTAGGCTATCGCTGCGGAATTGGCCGGCCTGAACGAGTCGTTGCACATACTCAGCACAAACGAACAGATACTGATGGATATAAAAGTTTTTTGAAACCCTAAAAGGAAAAACAATAGTCCGCCTGCAATCAGCGCTATTACCTGTACATAGTAAAATCCATATTTGTCTGTTATCCTGCCACCGATAAAAGCCCCTAAAATTGAACCCAAACCAAATAAGCCCAGGATATACCCTGCCTGTGGAACGGTGAAATGCAGTTTTTGCGTACAATAAATGGTCATGAAAGGGATAACCATTGTGCCGCTGCGGTTAATGAACATCACCAGGCACAGGTACCAGCTATTTCGCGACAGACCACTATATGCTTTTTTGTATAATTGGATAGTATAGGAGAGCATTGCACAAATATATCAAATGTGATTTTATGTGCAGATTTCAAATGTGCAGATGTGCAAATATGAAGATTGTATGATGCGTGAATAAAAAGGGTAAAAACCTTTAACCTTTCAGCTTTATCCTTTCACCTCAAAATAGAATTCCTGTTCCTCAACCAATGATCTGCCAAAACCAGAGCGGCCATAGCTTCAACAATCGGCACGGCTCGGGGAACCACACAAGGATCGTGTCGGCCTTTGCCTGATATTTCTGCGGCATTTCCCTGGCTGTCAATAGTAGCCTGGCTTTGTACGATGGTTGCCACCGGTTTAAATGCCACCTTAAATTCTATCGGCATACCGTTACTAATACCGCCCTGTATCCCGCCCGAAAAATTGGTCAGTGTTTGTATTTCGCCCTGCTGGTTTTTAACAAATATATCGTTGTGCTCCGAACCGCGCATTTCGCTGCCCTCAAAACCCGAACCATATTCAAAACCGTGTACAGCGTTGATGCTTAACATAGCCTTGCCCAGATCGGCATGCAACTTATCAAAAACAGGCTCGCCCAGGCCAACCGGGCAGTTTTTTATATAGCAGGTCACTTTACCGCCAACGGTATCGCCTTGTTTGCGGATCGAATCAATATGTTCTATCATTTCTTCGGCAGTAGCCGGATCGGCGCAGCGGACAATGTTTTTTTCGCGCTCATCAATAAATTCCTGTACGTTGTTGATCTCTACATTCGGGGCGTTGATCTTGCCAACACTGCTCACATGGGCGGCTATTTCGATCCCCTGCGTTTTCAAAAGCATTTTAGCTATTGCACCTGCGGCAACACGGGCGGCAGTTTCGCGGGCAGATGAACGACCGCCCCCGCGATGATCCCGTATGCCGTATTTGACCTGGTAAGTATAATCAGCATGAGAGGGGCGAAATACATCTACATTATGGGTATAATCTTTGGAGCGCTGATCTTCATTAGGTATCAGCATGGCAATGGGCGTACCGGTAGTTTTTCCTTCAAATACACCCGACAATATTTTTACCGCATCGCTTTCCTTACGCTGGGTGGTGATCTTCGATTGGCCGGGGCGGCGCTTATCCATCTCAGATTGGATATAATCCAGGTCCACCTCCAATTGTGCCGGGCAGCCGTCGATTATTACACCGATGGCCTCGCCATGTGATTCCCCAAAAGTTGTTATCCTGAATAATTGACCGAAAGAATTGCCTGCCATTTTTTTGTAATTACACCGACATAATTGTGATTATACCGATTATAGTTTTGATTACACAGATGCTATGCAAATGTGCAGATTATTGTGTTAATTATAGATACCCTGAAAGACATAGTACCCAAGCTATCGTTTACCCCCTTATCTCAAATCCGGCCTTTGCCAAATCTGTCCAAAATGCCGGGTATGATTTTTCAACTACCATAAAATCTTCTATCTCCACCTCAGGTATTACTAAAGCCAGCGGCGCAAATGCCATTGCCATGCGGTGATCGTCGTAGGTGTTGATGAAGATACGCTCAGGGATAAACTTTTCGCTGCAATCCAGTTTATAAACCTGTCCTTTTTCTATCAGCTTTACACCCATTTTTGCCAGCTCATTTTGCAGGGCCAGAACACGGTCAGTTTCTTTGATCTTTAAAGTTTCCAGCCCGGTAAAAGTAGCCTCATGGCCTAATGCAGCACATACCACAATAATAGTTTGCGCCAGGTCGGGACACGATTTCAGGTCGAAAATTTTACGGCTAAGCGGTTTAGCTTCTTTTTTCAGGTGAACGCCATCATCTTTAAACTGCGAAGTGATACCAAAATTAGCCATGATCTCGGTGATAACGCTGTCGCCCTGTAGGCTGTAGGATGTTAACCCCGGCAAAAATAGTTCCGCCTCATCTGCCAAAGCTGCTATTGCATACCAGTAGGAAGCCGCGCTCCAATCCGGTTCAACATGTAACGAGGTCTCTTTAAAAGCCTGGTGCTCAATATGAATATTATTGCCCGCCCATTGGTGTTGAATACCGGCTTGCCTAAGCATGGCCAGGGTCATTTCAACGTATGGCCTTGAGGTGAGTTCACCTTCGATATGAAGCACTAAACCCTGAGGCAATTGCGAAGCTATCAACAAAAGCGCAGTAATGTATTGGCTGCTAATATCTCCTTTTATGCTGATCTTGTCACTTTGCTGTTCAAAAACCCCTTTGATGTGTAGAGGCGGGTAGCCCTCATTCTCATCATATTCAATATGAGCCCCAAGTTCGCGTAAAGCATTTACCAATATGCCGATAGGCCTTTGTTTCATCCGCTCGCTGCCGGTAAGTATCACTTCCTTATCCTGCAAAGTGAAATATGCGGTTAAAAAACGCATGGCTGTACCGGCAGGACCTATGTTAACGGTGGTGAGTGGTGAGTGGTTAGTAGTGAATTTATTTTCATTCGGATTACTCAAAACTGAAAACTCGGAACTCAAAACTCGCTTTAGCGTAACCGTATCCGCCGCATCCGAAACATTCTCCACATTCACCTTACCGTTGCTCAACGCTTCGATGATCAAAGCACGGTTGCACTCACTTTTGGAGCCGGTAAGATGTATAGTTCCGTTAACTGACTTATTCTTTTTTGTAAGGATGATGTTTTGCTTCATCGGTGTGTTAAGCGTGCGTCAAATGTTCCTGTGGTTGCTGTCCTTCCTGGCCCTTGTTCATGATCTCGGTTTGCTTGCGGATCGATTCACTGTGGATCAGCTCTAATAATTTCTCAGCAAATTCCGGGCTCAATTTTAAAGCCTTTGCATAGGGTATACGTTTGTTTAAGATCTCGTCCCAACGGTTAACCTGCAATATGGTGATGCCATTTTCTTTTTTATAGTTGCCGATCTTTTCTACGATCTGCATTCGCTCTGCCATTTTTTGGAAAACCAGGTCATCGATCTTATCGATCTGGTTGCGCAACTCACCTAATTTATCTTTTAACTGCTCGCCTTTTATTTCTGGTTTGCGCAGCGTTAAACGTTCAATCAGCTCAACCAATGCCGATGGGGTTACCTGTTGCTTGGCGTCCGTCCAGGCTACGCTTGGGTCGATATGCGACTCGATCATCAATCCCTGCATGTCAAGGTCAAGGGCTTTTTGGGCAACATAGCCCAGCAGCTCGCGGTTACCGCAAATATGGCTCGGATCATTGATCATTGGCAAATTTGGGGCGTGTGTTTTCAGGCTGATCGCCAGGTCCCACATCGGCTCATTCCGGAAAGCCGTTTTTTCGTGGTACGAGAAGCCACGGTGTATCGCAGCTAACTTAGTGATGCCCGCGTTGTTAATACGCTCCAATGCGCCGATCCATAAAGAAAGGTCAGGATTTACCGGGTTCTTCACCATTACAGGTACATCAACACCTTTAAGTGCATCGGCAATCTCCTGTACAGTAAAAGGGTTTACGGTTGAACGCGCACCCACCCAAAGGATATCCACACCTGCATTTAATGCTTCTTCAACGTGTTTAGCGGTTGCTACTTCAACAGCGGTTGGCAAGCCCGTTTCATCTTTAGCGCGTTTCAGCCATTGTAAACCAATGCTTCCAATGCCTTCAAATTCACCCGGACGGGTACGTGGTTTCCATATCCCGGCACGTAAGGCGGTTACACGACCTGTTTTGGCTAATAAATGGGCAGTGGCAACTAATTGTTCTTCAGTTTCGGCACTGCACGGCCCTGCAATCAAGAGGGGTTCTTTCCCGGTCTTTATCCAGGAACTAAGCGGCTGTATGTTTAAGTCTAATTTCATATCGTTTTTTGTTAGTCCGAAAGTCCGAGGTCGGGAAGTCCGGAAGTTGATTTTTTTTGTGATTATTTGCTTTAACTTATTTGTTTATTTCTTTCGGACTTTCGGTCTCACCGACTTCCGGACTATTTTACTTAACTATTTTTTTAACGTTGATGTATTTGCGTGTGATGGTTTCCTGCGCCCTGAATTTCTGTTCGCGCTCGTTAACAGCGTGTTCATCATCGTGTCGCTGGTACTCGCCGAGGATATTAAAGTTGTGCGTATATTTTAATACCTGGCGAATGGATGAGTCGTATTGTTTTTGATTATCCCATTCTACGTCCACATAAAAATTATACTCGTTCCGCTTACCAATAACCGGCATTGATTGTATTTTGCTCATGTTGATATTTTGCTCCGCGAAGATCTGGAGTACTTTAGCCAATGCGCCCACCTGGTTGCTCACCTGGAAACATAGGGACGCTTTGTTGGTTTCTTTCTTCTCCACATTCTCATGATTGGTGAGGATCAAAAAACGGGTAAAATTCTTTTTGTTCGATTCGATCCTGCGCTCCAGTACATCCAACTGGTATAATTTTGCCGCGAGGGTATTGGCAATTGCTACTGTATCCCTCAGGTTCTCGTCCCGGATGCGTTTGGCACAGGCGGCGGTATCGTTGCTTTCTATGATTTTTAAGTGCGGGTATTCGTCAAAAAAATCAACACACTGACGTATGGCGATAGGATGCGAAGTAACATATTTTATATTCTCGAACTTTACGCCCGGCAATGCCATTAAATGCAACTGTATAGGCAGGTAAACTTCACCCACCACAGGGAAACTATAACTCATCATTAACGAGTAGTTTGGTAGAATACTCCCTGCGATGCTATTTTCAATAGCCATCACAATATAATCAGCCTCTCCTTTTTGCAAAGCTTCAAATGTTTGTTTAAAGGAGTTGCACTCGATGGTTTGAATATCCTCGCCAAAATGCAAGAAAGCGGCCTCCTCGTGGAAGGAAGCACGGATACCCTGGATAGCGACTCTTGTTTTTTTCTCTTTCATAAAACCCTTTTAAAGCAGAAAAGTCCCGGCTTGTTGTGCCGGGACTTTTCAGTTTATCTTATATGTTTGTTAGTGCATATTAGTCCCGGCTCTTACTGTTAAAGTAAAAGTAGTAACCATAAAAATATGCGCTTGTTAACTTCATTGTTTTTTTATTACGTGGTAAATGTACGGTTTAAAATAAATTTGTCAATAGAAAATTTTTATTTTTTTGAAAATAATGGGTTCAACCAAATTTTATTGGGTGAGCATGTCTGCTAACTACAAACCCGAATAATATTTTAAGCTTTCGTAAAGCTCATCCCCGGTACAAATATTATCGATCTTGCATTGCCCGATATGGGTCAATAAAGTACAGTTTATTTTGCCCGACTGGTTTTTCTTATCCTTCTGCATGATCGAATAAAGTTCTTTATAACAGGATTCAGCAACTACATATTTAGGATATAGGCCACTAATCACCTCATTGACCTCGTCAAGCTCGGCATTGGTAAGGCCGAGCTTTACATTTGAAATCCTTGCTTCGCAGATCATCCCTATAGCAATAGCCTCGCCATGTGTAAGCGGGTTCTCATCATTCATCAACGAATACGTCTCAACCGCATGCCCAATGGTATGACCAAAATTCAGGCTTTTGCGTATGCCTTTTTCGTGCGGGTCTTCAATAACCACTTTATTTTTGATCTCTACAGACCTGTAGATCAGGTCAGCTGAAGGGTTTTTAAGATCGCTGTTTTTTAATGAATTCCAATAAGCCATATCGGCTATCAAGCCATGTTTCAGCATCTCCGCCAGCCCCGATAATATCTGTCTTGCCGGCAGGGTCTTCAAAAAAGCCTGTTCTATGAAAACCGCTTTGGGTTGGGTAAACGTCCCGATAATGTTTTTAATATTATCCATATCTATCCCGGTTTTGCCGCCTACAGAAGCGTCAACCTGTGATAATAGGGTAGTAGGCACGTGCACAAAGTCGATACCGCGTTTATAGGTCGAAGCCGCAAAACCGCCCAGGTCGCTGATCACACCGCCGCCCAGGTTAATGAGGAGGCTCTGCCTGTCAGCGCTGAAATCGATCAGCATTTTCCACACCCCTACACAGAAATCAATATTCTTGCTTTCCTCTCCGGCATTGATCTCGATGATATCAAAATTATCCAGGTTATCTATCTTTTCTCTTAATGCGGGCAGGCAATGTTTGGCCGTGTTCTCATCAGTCAAAACAAAAAACCGGGAGTAATTACCCTTTTCGATAAATTTTACCAGTTCGGATAAAGTATCGTTAAAATATATGGGGTAGCCTATGCTATTCAGTGTATTCATAAATTATATTACCTGTATTTTTTGGCTTCTGAATTCAACTACATCACCTTTGCGTACTTTGAGGCGTTTGCGGTAGTCAACCTGGCCGTTGTATTTTACTTCCCCTTCTGTCACAACTATTTGCGCTTCGCCCCCGGTATCAACCAGGTGGGTAGCTTTTAGCAATTGTATCAGGGGGATATGATCGCCCTCAACTTTGAACTCTATCATGGGGCAGCAAAAATAAACTATTCGGGGGAAAATGAGTTATTTACATTGCATTTTCTAATTTTGCACCATGCTCAATAATAAAACTGTTGCTGATCCCGGTAAGGGGGGCTTATCTTTTGAAAATACCGAAATAGCATTTCGTAACTCATCAAACACCGATCTGAAACGCGCCTACTGGCTTTTCAGAATGATCAACATTAATTTTTTTGTGAAAATGGGGCCACCCATCACCAACTTCGCCATGAAGATCGGGCTGCCTATCAAGTCTATTATTAAGGCAACCATATTTAAGCATTTTTGCGGTGGCGAAACTATTGCCGAGTGTGACAGCACCATTAAAAAACTGCATCACGGCGGTGTCGGTACCATATTGGACTATTCTGTGGAGGGCGAGGATGAAGAACAGATATTTGATGCTACGCGCGATGAGATCATTTCCACTATCGATAGGGCATCAGGCGATAAGGCGGTGCCGATCACCGTATTTAAGGTGACTGGTGTTGGCCGTTTTTCGTTATTAGAAAAACTGGATGCAGGAACAAAATTAAGCGCCGGAGAAGAAGCTGAGTGGCAGAAGGTGCAGGATAGGGTATTGGCAATTTGCACCAGGGCATACAACAGCGGCGTACCTGTAATGATAGATGCGGAAGAAACCTGGATACAAAAAACCATCGACCTGCTTGCGTTGAATATGATGCGAAGGTTTAATAAAGAGAAAGGCATTGTTTATAATACTTACCAGCTATACCGCCATGATAAGTTGGCATCATTAAAAGAAGATTTTGCCATTGCTGCTGCGGAAGGTTTTATTTTAGGAGCCAAACTGGTGCGCGGCGCTTATATGGAAAAAGAACGCAAGCGCGCCGAAGCGTTAGGCTATCCTTCATTAATACAGCCGGATAAGCAGTCGACAGACCAGGACTATAATGCCGCTTTGCATTTTTGCATAGATCATATTGAAAAAATAGCTTTTGTAGCGGGCACACATAATGAAGATAGCTGCCGCGTGTTGGCCGAGTTACTTAATGAAAAGAAAATTCCTGCCGAACACCCTCACGTTTATTTTTCGCAATTGCTGGGCATGAGTGATAATTTGAGTTTTAACCTGGCCGATTCAGGATACAACGTAGCTAAATACGTTCCGTATGGACCGGTGAAATCGGTATTACCTTACCTGTTCAGACGTGCGCAGGAAAATACGGCCATCGCAGGCCAAATGAGCCGGGAATTAAGTTTGATATTGAAAGAGAAAAAGCGCCGTAGAATATAGCCTTCAGGTTCTTATCACATCCGTATCCGCAGGTATATAACCTAATAACCTGCTCATCGTTAGGATCTGTCCTTTGTGATGAAACTCGTGGGTGATAACATGGGTAAATAGCTGTAGTGGTGTAACGGTCACTATAACTTCCCTGCGGGGATTTTTTTTGATTAACAATTCTTCATAATTGGAGCTATATTTCCCTAAGAAATCATTGACGATCAAATCGATTTCTTTATACAATATTTCGACATCCTTTATATTTTTAATGTCAGTGGTTTCATGGAAGGGCTCCGTTCCATCCATGCCAAAATTCTTAAGCCAGTGGATATAAGTATTAGTGTTATGTACCAGCAGATCGATCATGCAGCTATCGTTAAAGGCCGCTACCGGTTTAAACAGGTCAGCATTGTCAATAGTGATGCAATAAGTAAATAGCGCCTGCCTTGCGCCTTTTATGCTTTCGTATTGTGATAAAAGTAATTGCTGCATTTTATTATAAAAATTGTTCCCTCTTAATAAAATCCTGTATCGTATCCGGTGCTTTCATCAGGAAGGTTTGAATACCCAATGCTTTCGCAGGTTCCAGGTTTGCAGCGATATCATCAATAAACAAAGTTTCCTCCGGTTTTAATCCATTTTCATTCAGCACTTTTTCAAATATAGCCGGGTCGGGTTTTCTTATCCCAATCAAATGCGAGTAGTAGGTTTTCTCAAACAAATGGTCATTGCTTTCAAACCCGAACTCTTTTTTAAGGTAGTTCATAATATACCCATAATGTATCGGGTTGATGTTGCTCAATAAAAACGTGCGGTACTTTTTATTGAGCTCTGCCAGCACTTCGTGCGTGCCTTTATCCACACCCAACAATAAGCTGTTCCATGCGGCGTCTATTTCTTCATCGGTTAAATCAGGGCTGCCGATTTTTTGCCTGATGAAATCCCTGAATTGCGCTTCACTTGCCAGCCCCCTGTCGAAATCATCAAAAATAGACTCCTGTACACCATGACTGAAAAATTTATCAGGGTCACCGATAGAAAGGCTTCGCCAGCCATCCTTCAATTTTTCAAAATCGAGCAGGAAGATCACGTTTCCGTAATCGAATATGATATTTTTGATGTGTTGCATGCTATATTTACCCCGGGGTAAATATGTTAAATTACTCCGAAAGATTAGCCCGGATTTTATTCACAAATTCAATATCCTGGTATCTACAGTTTTATTTCAGAATCTATTTTTAAATAGCACAAAAAACTAAACATGAACTCAATAAAAAAAATTGCCGGCGTGCTGACATTATTTAGCATCGCAGTTAGTATGCCTTTTCAATCATGGTCGCAGCAAACCACCGGTTTTAAAGTGCTTAATGATTATAATATTTCGAGTCCGGGTGGTTGGGATTATATTACTGTGGATGGCGCTAATAAACGTGTTTACGTATCGCATAGCACACAGGTTAATGTGATCAGCACCACGGGTGATTCAATCGGCTACATACCTAAAACAACAGGCGTGCACGGCATTGCGTTGGTACATGCGTTGAATAAAGGTTTTACCAGTAATGGCAGGATTAATTCAATAACTGTATTTGATCTAAAGACCCTCAAGGTAACAGGTGAGATCACCTTAGATGCACGGGGGCCGGATGCTATTTTTTATGATGATTTTTCAAAGAAAGTTATTACCTGCAATGGAGGCAGCAAAAACCTGAGCTTTGTTGACCCGGCAACAGAAAAAGTTGTAGCTACTGTGCCTTTGGGTGAAAAATTGGAAACGGCAGTATCTGACGGTAAAGGCAAAATATTTGTTAACGGGGAAAATAACAGTACGATACATGTAGTTGATGCCACTACTTATAAAGAAATTGCCACTTATAAAATCGATGGTGGCGAATCTCCTTCCGGTTTGGATATGGACCGAAAAACCAACCGCTTATTTATCGCCTGTGGCGATAGCAAAACGATGGTTGTAATGAATGCCTCGAACGGAAAAACAGTTGCCAAATTCCCCATTGGCGACCCCGATGGTTTAGTGTTTGACCCAGAATTGAAAATCGCATACGCTTCAAACGGTGAGGGTACGATAACCGCGGTAAGAGAACTGAGCGCCGATAAATTTGAGTTGATTGAAAATATAAAAACAGAACCTGGCGCACGCACCATAGGCATCGATCTGGTAACACACCATTTATTTTTGCCCACAGCAAAATTTGGCGAAACCCCGGCAGCTACAACTGATAACCCACGGCCCCGCCCAAAAATGGTACCGGGCAGCTTTCATGTAATAGAGGTGGGAAAGTAGTTGAGTGATTTAGCTTTTAAATTAATCATTAATAACCCCTTGCTATTTTAACGAAAAAACGTTTTTGAATTCCGGCTGTAATTTTGTAACATTGCAGCCGAAATTTAAACACGATTTCAGCACCTATAGCTCAGTTGGTTAGAGTAGAAGACTCATAATCTTTTGGTCCCTGGTTCGAGCCCAGGTGGGTGCACGGATAAGGCTCACGCCTCAATATAAACCCTCTAATAAATACGTTAGAGGGTTTTTTTATTGTTTTGAAATGAAATTCGGGATTCTTATTACATTGCAATCCGGGTTTTAAAAAGCATGAAGTGGTTTGTTTAAAAACATAAGATTACGCATTTACATATAATGGGTATTTATTTTTTGCCTCGCGGCTTTTCAAAACATCGATATCGCGTGTAATAAATTTTTCGCCCGCAGAAGTAACTCCTGATAAATTCCCCGTCACCGGGGTGGCTATCAAGCCATTACCGCCCCATTGAAATCCATTGTCCCCGTTTCCTGAACGGTTTGAGCTAAGGCAGTAAGCGCCGGAAATAATGGCGAGTGTTTGTCCGCAACGTGTCCATTGACTAACCGAGGCGAGGCCCGTTGCCCTCGGGCACAACAGGATATCTATCCCATGTTTACCATATTCCCGCGCATATTGAGTGAACCACATTTCGGTGCATAATAATACCCCAATCCTGATTCCGCCTATATCCAGTAGGTCAAATGCTTTATGCGGATCGGGATCGTACCAGGTTTCTTCCCAAAAATGATCTTCTTCCGGAAAAAAACATTTGCTATGGATCTCATGGTGACCAACGCCTTTCTCATATACAAATGCTGTGTTAAAAAACTGATCTCCCTTGATTACCGGTTTGGAATAAATAGTATAGGTTACTTTAAGCTGTTCTATCTCTCTCATCCACTTTTCATGCTTTTTCACGCTTTGCGTTTTAGTAGATTCATTCACAACTTTTTCTGTAGCGATCCACTTGCAAAACGGCATTTCGGGAAGCAGCAGCAAATTGGGTTTGTAAGTTTGCAGGTGAGTTTTCAGCTTATTCCAATCTTCAACAAAGTGAAGCTCATTATCACTTAGTTCGCATACGGTTACTTTCATATCATAGAGTTTAAGTAAGCAATTGCTCAAAAAAGGCCCCGATGTTGTTTGCCTTGTCAATAAAGTGTATCTCCAGTATCCAATGCCTTTCGTTACCCAGCGGGTCTTTGGCAAACATATCCTGGTTGTTACCCGGGTGAATATCCAATCCCAAACTGCCCGGGCCCAATTGTTCATGAGGATAGGGGCCAACAATGTGCCCTGCAATTTCGCCGCCGAAGGTATATCCGTATTGGGTCGTTATATTGGTAATGTATCGATAAAACTCAGCCCCAGTAAGTTTATCGTGCGTTGCATACCATGCATTTGCCAGCTGCCAGGCATCCTCTACATCTTGTCTAAGTTTGAGCATTGCCGGGTTATAACCAACAACATAAGTCCTGGCCAGGTCAGCTTCCCAATTGTTAACTACAGGGCCAAAGTCAAGTATTACCAAATCGTTATCCTGTATCGCCACATCCGGCGGATCACCATTATAAGGCTGCATGGTATTAATACCGGCTCTTACTATTTTTTTATGCCAGAACTCTCTTATTCCATAAACTTCATGGGCAACTTTAACCACTTCGTCGTTAAGTTGTTTTTCTGTTTTCCCCGGAACTATAAGTTCCAGCCCTTCAACAGTTTTGAATAATTCCTTCGCCTTTTGTTCAGCTCCTACCAGGTTTTTTCTTGCAGTGGTCATAGATGAAATTTAGATTATTACCAAAGGAAAAGAATGATATTAATAATAAAAAATACTTAATTTGTATTTATTTATACCAATTATGTTATAAATGGATATTCAAACATTAAAGAATTTTGTCAAACTGGCGGAAACGCTGCATTTCACCAAAACTTCGGAACAGGTGTTTATGGCGCAGCCGGCACTGAGCCGCCAGATCAGGCAATTGGAAAAATCTGTAGGGGCCGAATTGTTCAAAAGGAATAAGCGAAATGTATCACTCACAAAGGCAGGGGTTTATTTCAAACAGGCGGCACAACAAGCGATCGACCAACTCAACTATGCCACCAACCGGGCAAAACAGATCCACAACGGAGAGGCGGGTGAGATCAGGATAGGATATACACATTCCATCGTTCAATCCATTCTACCCGGCATTATTAAAGAGATACGCACAGAATTTCCCGATGTAAAAACGGTATTGCGCGAAATGAATAATTACGAGCAATACCGCGACCTGACCGAACAAAAAATCGACATCGGTTTTGCTACCAACCCGGTTGTTCCTGATAATTTGAAAAGTAAGGTATTCTTTAAAGATGTTTTTGTAGTTGTTCTGCCTGTAAATCATCCCCTGCTCCAGGCGTCACCTTTTGATATCTCTGCACTGGCGAACGAAACGTTTATCTTGCCCCACGAAGTTGAGGGGAGCGATTATGTAAATGCGGTTGAATCTATTTGTATCGATGCAGGTTTCTTGCCCAATGTGGTTCATCATACATCATCGGTCAGTTCGGCACTCAGGTTAGTCGAAGCTGGTTTAGGGGTTACTATCGAACCCAAGGCTTCATTATCGGGTCAGCGCCTGGCTGTCAGGTATGTAGAATTGAATAATATTCCGCAGAAGGTACATTCGACCATATTGTGGAACGATAATACGGAGAGCGAACACTCCCGCATTTTAAACCTGGTTAAAAAGATCATCAATATTTAAAAACATTCTCTGCGGAGTTCATTTTTTTTGTCTTAAGGGACTTGATCTCGATTTGTGATACAACCAGGTATTTAATCGATCTGTAGTATTAAGAAAGCAGCTTTTGCCTTAACAAAAACTCTAATTGATCATTTGATCCTTCCAGCTTTTCGTTGAGCTCCTTTAATTCTGCTTTTTCAAGGTACTTTGCATAAGCCCTGTTTATAGTCAGATCCAACTCTTGCTCATTCCATGGTTTGGTTACGTAATGGAATATTTTCCCTTTGTTAATTGCATCTACCACTGCGCTCATATCTGCATATCCTGTCAAAAGGATCCTCACCGGATCGGGGTAATTTTCTAATACCTTCTCTAAAAATTCAACACCCGTCATTTCGGGCATGCGTTGGTCAGTGATGATGATCTCAATCGGAGTGGTTGCCAAAATCTTTAAGGCATCATCCCCATTGAGTGCAGTTAATACATGATATTTTATCCTGAACGTAGCCTTAAAAGAAAGCAGGTTGTTTTCTTCGTCATCTACATAAAGTATATTTATTTTTTTTGCTGCCATACTATCTCAATCCGGGATGAATTTATTGCAAAGTTAAATAATTGCTGAGCGTTTTTAATTTATTACATCATAACCCGGCAATGCTTCGATGCCAATAATGATTGTAATAACTTATTACCTATCAATTACAAAAGCTTTACGGTAATTTACCTTATTTTGTTCAGATACTCAGCAAATTTATTTGCATGCGTGTAAATTTTATTTTGAAGATGAAACCTGGCAGGAAGCCGATTTTGATGAGCTAAACAAGTATTAACTTTTAGTTCTGATATTTTCTATCGTCAGTTTTGCCTAATAGTATCTATTTTTGCGCTTTTTATAGCAAATTACAGTTTAGTTTGTAACTAATGGTTAACTTTGCCCGTTAGAATTGAGTATAGGAATATATTAATGGGGGAGGAATTTGCAAATGGAAAACCAGAGGTAAGGATCAGAGCATTCAGGGCTATTGATGAGCCTGAAACCTGTGAGTTATTTATTAAGGGCCATACCGAGGTTTTAACCAGCATAGGTGTCACAAAGGTTACGTCATCCAAAAATGAATGGGCAAAAAATCCTGCTGCTTTTGTAATTATTGTTGAATCCCTGGATGGAAAAGAAGTTTTTGGCGGTGCGAGGGTACATGTGGCAGGCGGAACAGAGCCATTACCAATAGAACAGGCTACTGGCGCATTAGATGCATCTATCTATCCGTTGGTGTGGGAATATGCACAGTACGGTACCGGGGAAATATGTGGTTTGTGGAATTCGCACAAGCTTGCCGGATATGGAATAGGAACCCCGCTTTTGATACGGACACTTATCGCAATTTCATCTCAGATCGGTTTGCGATCGCTGTTTGCATTATGTGCTCCCTATACAGTAAAACCCGTGGTCAACTGCGGCATGGTGCTGGTGGACAGTGTAGGTAATAAGGGGACTTTCTACTATCCGAAGCAGGACCTTATTGCAACAGCTATGATTTTAAATGATGTATCGACCCTAAATAAAGCCATGGAAGAGGATAAGTTTGCGATATTTCAAATGAGGGAACACCCTGACGCCTTACAGATACACGAACTAAAGAATAAAGAAATATCTATTGATTTCAAGATTAAAATCCCCAATCTCGACAAATGGGACTTATCTCAAATTATAGAATCAACACGGGCAGTCTTTCCCGAGAGTAAAATTATTGAAAAAGAACCATCCTTTTTTTAAGGAACTATTTGTTTTAGCTGATCAAGTAAATATCATAACGAACGCCATTTTTTAAAACATGAATAACCTATCCTCCTCGCTGAAAGATTTCAAGAACACAAAAGATATACATCAACCAGACATATTCAGATTAAACAATTCCCAGGATAAAGCGTCGTTGAGCAAACTGTTTGATGATTCAAAAATCAGGTTTGTTTCTGATGAAATAGATGGCCAGCTACAGGAATTGATCAAATGTCAAAATCCCTCGGTGATGATCGGGCAGGATGAATATCCTGAACTTATTACTAAACATTTGAACGGAAGAGATATCAATGAATACGGTGTATGGGTTTACTACGCATGGAGCCAGCGATTGGTACACCTCTTAGATGAGGAAGAATTTATTACCGTACGAACAAACAGGAACAGGAACAAGATCACCACGGAAGAGCAAAATAAGCTCAAAACAAAGAAAATTGGCATTGTTGGCTTGTCGGTAGGTCAGTCTATTGCATTAACAATTGCCATGGAGCGTACTTGTGGCGAACTCAGGTTAGCGGATTTCGATACTGCCGAACTAAGCAACTTAAACCGGATCAGGACAGGTGTGCATAACCTGGGACTAAATAAGACGGTAATAGCCGCACGGGAAATACTGGAGATAGATCCATTTTTAAATGTTAAGATATTTAGCGATGGCCTGCAGGAAGGCAACATGGATGATTTCTTTTTAGGTGAGGGTAAGTTGGACCTGTTTATTGAGGTTTGCGATGGATTGGATGTTAAAATAGCCAGCAGGTTTAAGGCGCGCGAGTTGCAAATACCAGTTGTCATGGATACAAACGACCGGGGAATGATTGATGTTGAACGTTTTGATCTGGAACCTGAAAGACCCATTTTCCACGGGCTTGCTGATGGACTTGATCCCGATAGTATCAAAAATCTAACAAATGAAGAAAAAATTCCTTACATACTTAAAATGATTGGGGCCGATACCATGTCGGCAAGGCTAAAGGCGTCAATGCTTGAAGTAAAAAAAACTATTAATACCTGGCCGCAATTGGCATCTTCCGTTACTTTGGGCGGTGCAGCTACAACTGACGTTTGCCGCCGGATTTTATTGGATCAATTTCATGAATCGGGAAGATATTATGTCGATCTTGATGAAATTATTAGCGATAAAATTCCCGGATGATTTGCCTTATAAACTTAACTATGTATAAATCTCTCCTGACATAATGAAAAAGATTTATTTAAGCTTATTACTGCTTCAAATTCTTTTCTTAACTAAAGGTATCGCTCAAAAAGTTATAGTTTTTAAGGGGGATAATATAGTTATTGGCCAAAATGTATCTATCCTGGAGGACCCTACAAGGCATTTGGACTTTACTTCAGTACGCAAATCTTCCGGGTTTGTCCAGTCGCATACCCAGGTTCCTAATTTGCAACTGAGCACATCGGCTTTTTGGTTACGATTTACAATTAAGAATGAAAGCCCTGAAAGTGAGCTTATGCTTAGTCTTGAATATCCTACATTAGATGAATGTGAGTTTTATTACCCGGTTGGAGGCACATACAGCACAGAAAAGCTAAGCGACAATAATCCCTTTAATCAAAGAAAATACAAGCACCAGGATTTTCTTTTCGATATAAAGATCCCTAAGGACAGCATGGGTACATTTTATCTTAAAGTTCAGAGTAATGAACAAATGGTTTTGCCATTGGTATTAGGTACGCCTCAAAAAATTGCCGAAACCAAACTTACACGCGATCTGCTGTGGGGGCTTCTTGTAGGGATATTATTAGTGATGATACTTTACAACACTTTTGTTTTTATCTCAACTAAAGATATCGGCTATTTGTACTATGTGTTGTATGCTTTTTTTATAGCGCTTACGCAAACCTCATTGTCGGGTTATACTTACCGCTTTATTTTTCCAAATTCTCCCGAGTTGTTCAACATGGGGATAATTATATTCAACGCATTGGGAGGCATTGCCTTTTCATTATTCGCTCAATCTTTCCTGGGAATTAAAGAGCGGATGCCGGGTATGGTAAAAGTGTTTAAGTTCATCATCCTGCTGTATTCCCTTACCATCATTGTGCGGCTGCTCGGCTATTCTCTAATAAGTTATCGCATGACGGATGTTAGCGCATTGGTAGTAACTGTAAGTATTTACATTGTTATCATCAGGCTTTCGATAAAAGGATACAGGCCGGCCAAGTTCTTTCTACTGGCATGGACCATGTTTTTTACCGGGGTAGTATTATTTGTATTGCGTAACCTGGGTATACTGCCTTATAATATTTACACCAACTATACTATGCCAATTGGTGCAGCTATTGAAGTGATCCTGCTGTCCCTCGCCCTGGCTGACAGAATAAATATTTTTAAAGCGGAGAAAGAAAAATCGCAGGAAGAAACGCTAAAGGCGTTACAGGAAAACGAAAAGATCATCCGCGAACAAAACGTAGTTTTAGAATTAAAGGTAAACGAACGTACGCATGAATTAAGTGAATCGAACCAGGAACTGAATGCCACACTCGAAAATCTTAAACAGACACAAACACAATTGGTGGAAGCCGAGAAAATGGCATCGCTCGGCCAGTTAACCGCTGGCATAGCCCATGAGATCAATAACCCGATAAATTTTGTCACTTCAAACATCAACCCTCTGAAAAGGGATATTGAAATGGTGCTTGATGCGCTGACTGTAATTGAAAATGTAGGCATGTCAGATGCCCCAACTGCGGATAAACTAAAGCAGATAAAAGAATATAAAGAAGAGTTGGACTTTGATTACCTCACAACAGAGATCAGGCACCTGATAAAAGGCATTAACGAGGGCGCTACCAGGACAGCTGAAATTGTTAAAGGGCTGCGGTTTTTTTCGCGGTTGGATGAGGACGATCTGAAAAAAGCGGATATCAATGGCGGACTGGATTCAACCATGGTTATAGCCAATAATTTACTTAACAATAAAATAAAAATAATAAAGGAATATGGAGATTTGCCAAAGATTGAGTGTTATCCGGGGAAATTAAACCAGGCATTCTTAAATATTATTTCAAATGCTGTATATGCGGTTCAAAAACGATTTGGTAATAATACGGGTGGTGAAATAACTATTATTACAGACCACGATGAAAAAAATATATTTATAAGAATAAAGGATAACGGGATAGGAATGGACGCCAATACACAAAAGAGAGTGTTTGAGCCCTTTTTTACAACAAAAGATGTTGGAGAAGGTACTGGCTTAGGAATGTCAATTGCCTATAATATAATAAAAAAACATAACGGAATAATAAATGTTAGTAGTTCGCAAGGTGAAGGCACTGAGTTTGTTTTACAAATACCCATCAACTTTACGGAAGGCTAAATAAATCAATAATTGTATTAGGATTCATTGACGGTCTATTAACATATTTTTTAACAGAAACTCATAAGTATAACCTATTCACATAAGCATAAGATCAACGTGTCAGAAAAAATAAAAATACTATACCTGGATGATGAACCTGATAATCTCTTGGGTTTTAAAGCTTCATTAAGGCTTGATTATCAAATCCTAACGGCTGTAAATGTGCCGCAGGCTTTAGATTGCCTGGAAACTCACCCGGATATCAGGGTTGTTTTTTGTGACCAGCGAATGCCGGGCAAAACAGGTGTTGATTTTTTTGAGGAGATAAGGATCAGCCACCCATTGCCAATACGTATTATGCTTACTGCATATACAGATGTGGAGGCGATAATTGACGCCATAAATAAAGGGAACATTTTCAGGTTTGTAAAAAAGCCCTGGACAGATGCTGATATCATAGGAGCAATAGAGGAGGCCAATAAATTCTATGTGGCTAACTCGATGCTTGCCATTAAAAACCATGAACTGCAGAAAGCTTATGATGAATTAAACAAGTTCGCCTATAGTGTTAGTCATGATATAAGGGGGCCGTTATCGGGAATTTTAGGGGCAATTAACCTGGCTAACGAGATCGACGATGTAGAGGAGATGAAAGAGATGTTGTTCCTGATGAAGAAATCAGTAAAAAAGATGGATGCCTATGTATTAAGCATGCATGATTATTATAGTTTACAAAGGGGAGAGCTAAAAATAACAGAAATTGATTTTAATAAAGTTATAGACGAACTGAAAGCTATATACACAGTACTAGCAAGGGTAAATGGCGTAAAATTTAATATAAGTATTACACAGGATGGGATTTTCAGAAGCGATTATGCTCCGCTAAGGCTGGTCTTTAACAATCTTTTATCCAACGCTTTTAAATATCAGGATAGGGACAGTAAAAATAAATCTGTTGAGGTGATCGTTGAGATAGAAAAAAGCGTGGCAACTATTTATGTGAAGGATACCGGTATAGGTATTTTGGGGAGCCATGTTGGGGAAATATTTAATCTTTTTTATCGCTCAAACTCTTTGGAAGTAGGATCTGGCTTTGGGCTATATAATGTAAGAAGTGCATTAATGAAATTAAACGGACAAATAGAAGTACAATCCGTTTTGCATCAGGGGACAACCTTTAAAGTAACTATTCCTTCCATCTGATGAATATTAAGTTTTCTTTTATAATAATTGATGATAGTGAATTGGATTGCTTTGTCACCAAGAAATTCCTCGAACGCAGTTATGAAAACCTGGTCATCAAAACTTTTCAGAATGCAAATCACGCATTGGAGGTTATCCGCGAAAACCCTGGTAATAATTCTCCCACTGTAATCCTGCTTGATTTGCAGATGCCGTTCATGAACGGATTTGATTTTGTTGAGGAATTTGAGAAATTCCCGGCTGATATTCAAAAGAATTATAGGATCGCTGTATTAACGATATTGACCTCTGCAAGTAACCCCACAGATATATATAAGATATTAACTTATAAAGCGGTAAACAGCATCATCGAGAAACCCCTTACCAGGGAGAAACTGTTGTCAATACTTAGTTAAGTTTTGAACTCATAGGCCGGGTTGAAGAAATCTCGCGAGCACTAACAAACAAGGCCGTTTTTCTAAGAAACGGCCTTGTTTGTTAGTGCAGGTATTTATTCCAACTAAAAACCACTATCGTCAAGTGCAAAGGTGTTTTTACGATTTTGCCATTTTCCTTTTGTAAAGTCGGGGAACTCTTGTGGGGCGTTTCCCTCTTTAAGCGACTTTTCAGAAAGCGGGGTGATGGCGCTCATCGTCACAGAATCATAAACATCGATCGGTGTTTGTTTTTTCTGTAACACAGACTCAACAAAGGCGTTAAACACAAACCAATCCATGCCACCGTGACCTGCACCTTCTGCCTGCTTTTCGTACTTTACCCAAAGCGGGTGATCATATTTTTTAAACCAATCATCAGCGCTGTCCCATTCATCATCTTGTTTTGATTTATTTTCTATATAAACACTTTTGGCAACATCCATCCATAGCCCTTTAGTGCCTTGTACCCTGAAGCCTAAAGAATATGGTCGTGGTAAATGGGTATCATGCGAGAGCAGTACTGTTTCGCCATTAGCGCAATTGATCATGGTGGTGATCACATCGCCATTTTTATAATTGATCTTAGCGTTCTTGTTTCCGGGTGCCTGCTCTTCCACATAAGCGGCCAGGCCCCTTGCTTTTGAGCTAAACGATACCAGGTTGGTAAAACGGTTACCCCTGGTGATGTCAATATAATGCATAGCCGGGCCCGCACCGTGAGTAGGGTATATGTCCGCGTTCCTGTCGATATTATATTGGGTGCGCCATTGCGCCTCGCTTATAGCATTAGGGCCAAATTCAACACCATGGCCATAGGGGTGCTGGCCATCGTTAAATAATACATTCCTTAAATTATGTTGATAGCCGCCTTCTATATGCACCAATTCGCCGAACAGACCCTGGCGCGACATATTTAAGGCAGCCATTACATCGCGGCGGTAGCATACGTTTTCCAATGTCATATATGGGATGCCTGTTTTTTCAGAAGTATGTACGATATCCCAATGATCTTCCATCGATAAACCGGCTATCACTTCGCAGCCTACATATTTACCGGCTTTCATGGCATCAATTGCCTGCGGATGATGGAACTCCCATGGCGTGGCTATGATCACCGCATCGATATCCTTGCGGTCGAGTAGTTTTTTGTAGGCATCCAGGCCACCGGTGTATTCTGTAGCAGCCGGGCGGCCTCTTTTTGCAATAAACTCACGGCATCTCTTTAATGATCTTTCCTGCGTGTCGCATATTGCAACCACTTCCACGTCATCACGCAGGGTACCTTCCGAAATGTGACTCATGCCCCGTTCGCCAACACCGATGTAGCCCAGCCTTACTTTATCCTTACTGGCGGCGAAAAGACTGCCCATGGGTAATATGGTAAAAGCGGCAGCGGCTATCGTGCCATGTTTAATGAATTCTCTTCTTTCCATTTTTGACATAATTATAATTAACGATCTGTTTTCGACAAGCCCTGCTTATATCCGCTTACAGCAAAATAAAGTATAAACAGGTAACAAGGTATTAATATCCAGTAGGCTTCCTGCAAGCTGAATTTATCTGAAAGGAAACCGTATAGCAGCGGGATCAAACCACCGCCCGCTATGCCCATGATCAGTAATGACGAACCAACTTTTGTGAATTTACCCAAGCCGTTGATGGACAATGGCCATAATGCAGGCCACATTAATGAATTGGCAATACCCAAAAACGCGATAAAAAACACAGAGGTGGAACCATGTGTGAAAATGGCTGCGAGCGAAAATATAACCCCGAGAATAGCCGAAACTTTCAAAGCGCTTCGCTGCGAAAAATAGCGGGGGATACAAATGATACCCACAACATACCCCGCCAGCATTCCTGAGAGGGTACAGGTAGCGAAAAATTTAGCAGTAGATAAGGGAATACCAACACTGGAAGCATAATTGATCACCGAATCGCCGGCCAAAACTTCAACCCCTACATACAGGAACAGGGTTAACACGCCCAGCAATAAATACGGGAACTGGAAAATGCTGGTCTTGCTGTTGGTTGATTCTTCTGCGTTTACATCCTCGCTATCGGTATTTATTTCGGGCAGGGATGAATAGTAGATAAATATGGCAAGCAGTACCATACCTATTGCAATAGCTACGTAGGGTATAATTACTTTGTGCGACAACTTAGTCAATTCAGTTATCTTTTCGGAAGCCGACATCTTTAAAATATTAACTTTTAAACTGTCGGCATCTGCTAAAATAATCGAGCCTAAGATGATTGGCCCCAACGCCCCTGCAACTTTGTTAAAGATCCCCATAATACTGATCCTTTTGGCAGCACTTTCTATTGGCCCCAAAATGGTGATATAAGGATTTGATGCCGACTGCAATATGGCCAGGCCCATGCCTTGTACAAATAGCCCCAGCAGGAATAGCAGGTATTGGCGGGTTAAGGCCGCGGGTATAAAAATGGCAGCGCCGATGCCAATAATAAGTAAACCGGCAGCCATGGCGTTTTTAAATCCCATTTTTTTGAGGATAAAAGTGGATGGCAGGGCCATAAAGAAATAAGCGATATAAAATGCAAAAGCCACAAAAAAAGCCTCCAGGTTATTCAACTGGCAGGCCAATTTTAAATAAGCAATGAGCACCGCGTTTAGCCAGGTAAGAAAGCCAAAAACAAAAAACAACGCGCTGATAATATAAATAGGTTTAAGGCCCCCTGTTGATACTGGTTGTTTTGAAGCGCCAATTGACGTTGTGGTATTGCTCATCGATTTATAATTGAATTGTGAAAGTAACGATAGGGGCAGACAATCAAACACTTAAATTGTAAAAAGCATAACGCAAACGTTTGATTAATAAATTTAGGCTCCCTGAAATATTTACCTGTTCTGGCTACCTCAGTTCATAAAATTAACAAAGCCCCCCGGTTGAGCGGGGGGCTTTGTTATTCATAGGTAGATCAGAAATTATTTTCTATTTCGTTATCCAAAGTTTTGTGCTTGTAGCATCAGTACCCCC
>Ga0206976_1104_pt1 | contig 27629 bp, 32 predicted proteins | sample Alteio_BWOrgHeat_82_FD_152926 | JGI IMG/M metagenome (GOLD analysis project Ga0206976, IMG submission 152926) | Enriched cells from forest soil in Barre Woods Harvard Forest LTER site, Petersham, Massachusetts, United States -... | ecosystem: Environmental > Terrestrial > Soil > Temperate forest >... | reverse complement strand
GACGCGGCGAAGGCTCTGTTCGATGCGGGCGCCGACATTGTTGGAATGAACTGTTTGCGTCCGCCGGAGCACATTCTCGGCCCGATGGAGGAGATGCGCAAAGCTGTGGCGGGATATCTTGCGTGCCAGCCAGTGGCGTATCGCACTCCGAAAGAGAAGCCTGACTTCACCAGCCTGCCGGAATTCCCGTACGCGTTAGATCCATTGCAACTGACACGAAAGGAAATGGCCGACTATGCGGTGCAGGCGCGTGACATCGGGATCAATTACATCGGATCATGCTGCGGAACGGTCGCGATGCACGTCCGGGAGATGGCACGCGTACTCAATAAACTGCCTGAGGATTCCCGCATCTGGAAAAAAGGCGGGGAGAAGCCGATGTCAGCCTACGAGTACTACGATCACGACAAAATTAACGCCGGCGCGAAATAGTCTTGCGTAAAATGCAATGCGGGCCCAAAAAGGGCCCGCATTCTTTTGTTCGAAGTTCGTCTAGACGATCATCCAACCTTACGCACTTCTGGATCTTCCGCCTTCACGAGCGGCATTTCAACCAAATGCTCGCTCAGAAACCATACTTGCAATTCGTTGACGCGAAGTACGTCGCTGACGGCCAGATCGTTGGTGCCATCATCTCCGAGTTTATCGGCACGATCCGCAAGTTCACGGCAGTGACCGATGATGATTTGATGCGCGTCGAGCAGGCGCGAGAGTTGGACAGGCACTTCTTCCCTGCCGCGGGGAGGCCGCTCAATGCGCGTGGTTTCGGCAATGTCGGCGGCCATCGCAAGCGACACTCCGCCCAGCAACTGGATGCGCTCCGCGATTGTGTCGACAATTTCCGACTGCTCCTCATAGTGCTTATCGAACAAGAGATGTAATTGATAGAAGGTGGGACCGGCGACCTGCCAGTGCGACTTCTTATAAAGGTCGCGCAGCGTCATGGTGTCGGCGAGCAGCAGATTGAGTTGCTCGGTCATTTCCAAACGGACGGGTTCTTCAAGATCAATCGGCAAAGCGTGCGAGACGGTGCCGTAAGGCTGAATCTCGGCAGCGCGCTGATGAATTCTGGGTTGAGCATTGAGAGCGTGAGGGCGGCTTTCTTTCTTAGGCATATCCGGGATCTCCTGATTCCGAGCAACCTGTTCCGAGCTGCTGGTTCCGACCTGCTCCTGATGGCTTTGAACATTCGGTTGGTTGATTCGGATTGGTGAGAATGATACGACTTGGATGCCGACCGGACAACTAGGATGCTGAGCATTTCCACCCCGGCGTAAAGCCAGGACCGGGCATGGCCTGACCGAAATCTGAAAACTGAATCGATTCTTCGCTGAACGCAAGTTTGACGGGGCCGAACACGGTTGCTATCATCAAATTGCGGGGTGGAGCAGTCTGGTAGCTCGTTGGGCTCATAACCCAAAGGTCGGTGGTTCAAATCCACCCCCCGCAACCAAAACCCTTCAATCAGTTGCAAGCCATTCGGGTTACGAGTCCCGCTCACTTTCCGCTCACAATCGCTTTAGACTGACAACAATTGCCCAACAACTCGGCCATTGGCAGCTCGTTTTTCAGCGCTCACCGCCTGCGTGTACACGTCCAGAGTTGTGCCGATATTGGAGTGCCGGAGCAGTTCGCTCTGCACCTTCACATCGGCGTGATTGGCTCGTAACAGGCAGGAATAGGAATGCCTGAAAGTGTGCCATCCCACTCGTTTCGTGATCCCCGCTAGCTTGACTGCCGGCTTAACAAAGTTTTCCAGCGCCGAGTCTGGCCAGTACGGCTCTTCACCGTTCTTGTATGGCGATGCAAACACCCAGTCCGAATCAACTTTATAGGCCGTCCGCTCACGATGTTCACGCAAGATCGTGAGCAAGTTGGGAGCCAGGGGAATAGGTTTTCGCCGTGCCATGGTCTTGGGGTTCCCCACGTTGCAGTTCACTACACCACGCCGAACGGTAAGAGTTGCAGCGCCCCAGTTAACATCTTGCCATTTGAGGCCGACAACCTCAGAACGGGCAAGACCGAGGCATCCAGCCAGAATGACCATCGTCCGATATGGTTCGGCGGTCAGTTTGGTCAGAAGCAGACGGAACTCTTCTGTCGTCAAGACATCCGGTTCCGCAAGTCTCGCTCCACCCTGTCTCACTCTTGTGATGGGATTTTGACTCACCAGTTCCCAACGCAAGGCGCACTCATAGAGAACGTGCATCACATTCCGCAAGTGCCGCTTACTTTTCGGTGCCAGTGGAATATCTCGCAGCCAGGATTCGACAGCGAGCGTGCGAACATCCTCCAAAAGATGCTGCCCCCACTTCGGCTCGACCCAGTGATTGAGGTAGGTTTTATAGCTGTTATGCGTTGCGAATGCCAATCGTTCCTTTTCCACCTTGTCGTCTAAATAGCGGTGGATTAACGTCGCAACGGTTATGGGAACCGCTTTAGGAAGTTCCGAATTGATTTCTAGGCGAAGGACATCGGCAGCGCGCTGGGCATCCTGCTCCGTCGGTAGTTTCTGTACAGAGCCCAGCAACCGGCTCCGCTGCCTTCCGTTGGAATCCCGCCAACGAAATTCCCAAGCGTCCGCTAGTTTCGCCCTTTTCTTCAATGCAAGACTGCCTCGTTGGTATCGTGCCATCACATCTCTCTTTCTGTGTGGCACGGGCGATGCTGCTGCGACTGTACATCAACCCAACGATCCAGCGCACTGGCTCGATAGCGCCAGTACCGTCCAATGCGTACCGCGGGAATTTCGCCACGCCGGGCAAGCCTCTGTACTGTCTTTGGATGCAATCCCAGAATTTCTCCTGCCTGCTTGTCGTCTAGCAGGGGTTCAAATTGGACCGTCGGGCTAGTGCCCGATGTTGCGTATGCATCGATCATGTGTTCCTCCTAAGAACGGTTAAACGCGAGCCCCGCTTTGGGCAGGCTCGCGCCCTGTCCAGGATTCGGAGATCCTGGAAACGTTGGTTGTGGTTGTTGTTTGATTTAGGTTGCGAGAAATGTGCCCTACTCGTTAAGGAGGCCCAACAATAACCCTTGTCTTTCCTCTGAAATGATGACCCGCTCTCCGGCCTTCATCTCCGCTAACGGGCTCACGCGCATGCCATCCCAGTAACCTGCCTCGTCCGTCTCGTCCGGTTCACATTCGTCCCACCGTGGGTCATCGCATTCCCATTCCCAAACCTCGGACACCCCCACCGCTTTGCATGCGAATGGCCACACGACCCAACCGTTTCTGTGCATGGGTGCACCTGCCTGCCATAGCCGCTCGATTTCAGCCTCCCACGTTGGATTGTTAGAATCGTCTTCTGCCCGCAAGGATCTCGCAACGTGTGCCATCTCGTGCAGAAGGCTGGTGCTGACTTCGAAATCATTGGGATGGAATTGGATAGTCAACAAAATGCGACCTTGCACGACGTCAACGCGGCTCCAGTGGATCCGTTCCACAAGAGACGCCGGATTCAGATCGGCCATCAACACCTTGAACTCAGGCAGGTGTCCCCCGAAGTACAGCTTGTTGTACTCGGTATAGAGCGCGGCAAGCGACTCGTTTGTCCATATCTTTGGCTCTTTCGTTAATTTCATATTTCTCCTTTGTTGTGTTGATTGTGCTGAACCGTCGCCCAGCGTTGCGTAGTGGTACGGACGCACGGCATACTCCATGCATCTGCGGTTGTTGTGAAGTCCTTACCGCTTTGCTGACGGCTTGCGGAAGCCTGTTTGTGGCCAATCCCCGCCCTGTCCAGGATTCGGAGATCCTGGAAACGTTGGTTCTGGTTGTTGTGATTGCGCTACGAGAAGCTGCACCAAGACTTCAGTGCCGTTGTGCTTCGTCGCTACTTGCATGGTAGATAGGCTTGAAAGTTCCTTTTTGATTTTGGTGACCATCTCCTTTATCGAGAGCCCTGTCTCGCGTTTCTAGGCTCCAAAGATTCCCTTTTGTAAGGGGTTCAACGCCTTAAAACGAGTGTTGTGAATCGCCGCAACGAATCTGGCCACCTGTTCAGGGGTCCGCTGGCGCTTAGGGCGAACCTTGGCAATCTTGATCGCCAGCTTGGCCTGCTCGTTGTTCTGCGGGTCTAACGACAGGCACCCCTCGCTGTCTCCGTTCTGGCGTAAGGTCATGCCAGCAACCGCAGCTGCCCGCTTGAAGTTGCCCCAAGTCTTCGGGCACCATCTGCCCCAAGGCTCAGCCTCGGTACGGGGAGACATGAACATGACTCCCAGTTCCGTCGCGCTGTACTCATACAGGTGACCTTGCTTGCCGAGGATAATCGTGTCTCCGAAATCGTCTCTCTTCAGCTTCAATCTGTGCTTTTCAGCAAAATCAGCTAACGTCATCACCTCTGCCTTCCGATCAAATCACTGCCTACCTGTCTGTTGTCCATTAAACCCTCCTTCCTTTACGAAGCGCTGTCCATCAAAGAATCCAGCTATGTATCCCTCGGTGAACCCCTCTGAGCGTTCTTCAAGTTTCTTTCTGATAGCATCTCGCTGTTCTCGGCGCACGGTGGCAGCGTCCATCATTTCCTGCCAACGTGCTCTTCGCGCCTCCTTCTCTGCGCGGCGTTCGGCGCGGCTGGCTTTGCGTCCTTCCAACCGAGCCTCGTGCTTATAAAGACGGTCGTATTTACGCCTCCGGGCCTTATCTTTTTGTCTGCGTTCTTCGCGCTTTTTCGCCTCCCTAACTGCTTCGCGTTCTCGCTGCGCTGCCATTCGGACGCGCATAGCCTCTTGTTCAGCTAATAATCGTTCATGCCGCATTCTTCGCCTCCTTGCTGACCAAGTCTCTGGATCCTTGGCGAGCATTTTCAGCTCTGCGTCGAGCGGAATGAGTCCGTTCAAGTTAGACACGAGACACCTCCGCTGGCACCTCCATAAACTTTTCTGTCGGCACCTCTTCCGAGATTTTCACTGAATACGCATAGGGGCTTCCCTTTTTCCCATCCCCGGTTCTGGTTATTAGGGCTAAGGACTTTGAAAGACAGTTCGTTACCCTTTGCTTTGTCATGTTGAGCCCGTTAGCAATGTCCTGCGTATGACAACCGGGATGCTGCTGAATGAAGTCGAGGACTTTGATGTCCACTTGATCTTCACGGGAAAGTTTTTCTCGGTAGCCAAGTTGGCAGCGCGTCTCACCCAGCCTTAACTCTCCGTCTACGTACTCGAGAACTGTTTCTGGGATCTCCCCATGCAAGTCGTCCCTGTGCGTCTGGTCGGACTCGACGGTGTAGATTCCTTCTTTGCGGTGGCGCTTCAGCATGACGCTGGTCGAAAAACTACCGCGCTGCCCCGTAGAGCCTAAAATGTCGTCGAATGTATCGTCAGGGTTCGTCGCTTTCCTGCCGTGCAGGGTTACTACGAGCGCACCCTTGTACGCTATGTCGAGGAGTGCATCTTGCAGTTTGTTGATTCCGTCGATGACGGCGTTGTAGTCGTTATTGTTCTTGGCGACAACGAACTGCCACAGCATATCGATCACTAGTAGGTGTGGATCTGACTTCTTAGCTTCGTCCCCAATCCATTGCAGTCGGTCTGGAAACTCTTGGGGCATGTCCTGAGCCGTCCTGAAAACGAGTCGCGCTGACTCTGGTTCAGTGATGCCGAGCTGCCTGAGTTCTTCCGCAACGCGACCCGGTTGATCCTTCCGGTCCAGGTGAATGTAGAGCACCCGGCCTGTCCCTGTCGGAATGTCTATGGATCTGCCGATAAAGTTCTTGCTCTTGATGACGGACGTGATCAAATTGCGTACGAAGGTGCTTTTCCCTGCTTTGGGTTTTCCACAGATTACAGCGTGACCGTCCGATGTGACTAAGCCATCCACCAACCATTTATTGGATGGAGGTTTGAGATGAAACCAGCTCATGGTTATTATCCTTTCTCGAGTATTGCCATGCATTACAGCTGCCGAGCACGGCTGTCGGGCTTTCGTACTGAAAAGTTTGTATTCGGGCGCTGACATCTTCGGGCAAACTACGCCCTGCTAAACGCACATCTCTGCGCCTCCCCCACACTCGAGAAAACAGGAAACGGAAACGGCATTCTCTGTTCTCTAGAAAATGTATTTAACTTTGATTTCAAGGGTTTGCGCGCAGTGCTTAGCATTCCTGTTTCTGTTTTCTCAAATTGCGAGACAGATAGAATTGCTATGCAATTCGCGTGGACATCCTGTAGATGTCAGCGGCTGCACGGCTTCGTACAGCTGGACATTTGTCGTCGAACCAACCGCCGGGATCGTTTGGCAGGCGTCGCGGAGTATTCAGGTGAACCAGTAGAACCGCGGGGGAGCGGCTTCCATCAAGCTAATAGCCGGCTTTCACGGTCGTCTGAGCAAGTTCCCAATCTGCAAGAACGAACAGGCATGTCTCCCTCAATTCAGACTCAACATTTAACTCGGTGAAAGTCTGAGCGGCGTCTACATCCAAAGCAAGGATGGCCCCACTATGTTGAGGGCTCATCTCGACCTTCACTGCTTTGGTACCCACGATGGCTCTGGCAGTGAACACAGGGCGATCGCGAACTACCCAACGTCGGTCGTAGGCCGTACCTTTGCTACCTTCGATCACAATTCGGTATTCCTTTTCCAATTGCTCCTGAAATCTGGCGCCCTCAGTGCCTCTTGGGCAGCCGGGCTGAATCGTCCTTCTTGTGACTTCATTGGCGATACCCCCTTCATTAGTTGTTTTACTGGACTTGCAATGCGGCTCAGCGGTAGGTGCACAAACACCGCTGCTTTTGTTGCTATGTGAAGTAGCGCAGAGATGATGCTGGGACGCGGTGTATTATTCACGCGATGTAAGCAGCGGCTTTGCTAAGAGCCCGTGAGTTTCGCTGTTGAGGGATTAGGTTCGATCCATGCTGACGAAGCAATGCTTCTCTGGACGTGAACGGTCTCGCTCATGACTCATCGTTGGCGTGTCCCCTGATCTCGACTGATTCGGCTTAGCTTCTCGCTGCGGTTGCTACCGGGTCTAGTTGTGCTGGGCTCGAGCCGTTCTGAGCTTACCCTTTCAACCCGTTTACCGCTGCTTGCCTGACTGCGCCTATCCCTTCGAAACCTCTCTGTGCTTCACGTCTAATTGTGTGGGTTTTTTATTTTCGGCTCCCCGTGCCGCTCATCTGGGCTTTGAGCCCTGACCACCGTGGAGATTCTCGTGAACCCCTCGGCTTGGTGGAGACTGCGCTTGGCAGGCTCGCTCTTGATGATTTAGTTCTCTTACTGCACCCATTTATAAAATACGACGGGAACTCGTGCAAGGAATCTTCGGTTACCACCTTCACGTGCCTCCTAGTGGCACTGATTGGCGTGGCACTGATTGGCCATTGCTACAGACCCGCGTAATTCTGGCTCCATCTAAGACAGCCCGAAATATGCGGAGGATTTGTTTGGACGCTTGGAAGCCTGCTCCTGATGTCATGTGGGAGAAAGGGAAAGCAGCCATAGGGAGGGCGCGAAGGATTCGCTTAGCGTTCGCTAGGTTTTGTCGGAAAGGAGTCCGGGCTGTGCTCGGGCGCATGTACGAGGGATACAGTGCATTGGTTGGGGGGCGATACCACCGAATTATCCATAGGGGGGAATGGGAGCCGAAGGCTTCATACAGGCTGTCGTCGGAGTTTGGCATCCGCCCATGACATTCTTCATTCACAGATTTGGCAACTCGGTTGAAGTCTCGGCGGCACCGGAAGGGCTGGCTATTCGAGGACCGCGCGAATTGTCCAAGCGTGAGAACTGGCCTGCCGATGCCCTGGCGGCGACCGGGGCATGGCGCACCGCCGTCGAGATCGAACAACTGCTTGAAGAGGGCCTCGCGGACGAGGAGCAGAACGGAATCCGTATCCGCTATAGCAATTTCTCTGTGATCCAAAGCGAGATGCCGGTCAGTCTCATCGGGACGTGGTCACAGCATAGTCCTTTCCTGCTTAAGATCGATCGCAAAAGCGATTTGGGGCGACCAGACTTTCAGTATCGGTACACGTTCCTGCTGGCCGGTACGCCTGTTCATGTTGACCGTTTAGGCTATTACGTCCGAAGAGCTTCCAGTACAGAGGTTTTCCTTCTCGACTTTCAGATGTACAGTCTGGTCGATGCAATGGATTCGTTCAACGCTCTGGCACCAGCAGCGAAGACGCCCCAGGAGAGTTGGCTTACGTTCGCGAAAGTAAAAGGCTGCGCTGCAGAGGTGGGCGCAGCATTAGACAGCACGCTGAATAGCAATGATGTGATTATTCCCTCCACATTGGGCCTAGATATGAGGGAGGACGAAGACGGTGCGCTGACTTTCCTGCCAAAATGCGCGGAACTTGCAGACAAAGATTTCCATCAGGTTTTCGAACGAAATATGGGTGCGGAGAAGCTCTATTCGCTGGATCGGCCAGGGCTGGGGCGCGTTCGGATCGTTCTTACGGACGACCAACACCAGGTTCTTCAGCGGATGAAACGCGTTCGCCGTGTCAAGGGCGATTTGAAGGAACGACTCAAGCGGGACCCGGGGGAAGGCAAATTGTACCACAGGCTCACGCTCCTTCCTCGTCGCAATTGTCCGAGCTGTCGACATTCATCTAGTCCATGGCGACGTGGAACCTGATAAGGCCTCTTAACAATCTCAGACGGAAGGCTCCGCATCTTTCCCTCACTCCGCCTCTCTCGGGTGGAGGCCGATGCGGCTCGGACGGGCGTTTCGGACTGCGCCGGTTTCGCGCCAAAACTAACTCCCATTTGGCACTCACCGCGCTTTCACTCACCCTGCCACTCTCCTTTGGCCTCCGTTCTGTCCCTCTCACCGTTCCGCCTTGTTTCTTCCCGCTACCGCTCAAGTGAAGGAAGAAACAAGCCGGAAACGACAGAAAGGAAAAAACATGAGATCAAAAAAAGTCAACACACGAACCAAGAGGCGGTGGATTGCGCACAACCTGTGCGAGGCGAATATCCGCGCGGACGCTGGGAAAAATTCGTTGAGTATGCCCCCGATTTTTGGTGGGAGGTCCCATTCGGGGGGTATACCTGGGGTGAAATCCTAGCCACGGAATTGCTTTGGCGCGAGGAAAGCTATTGCTCCAACTCAACGGGAAGAGGTGCTGATTTCTGAGGTTCAGCCCAGAGCAAGTCATCGCCGACGAGTGCTCGAATAGCTCGTTGCGTGGTCACATAGTCCCCAATCGAACCCCACTCACCTCTCATCAGAAACAATAAAATTCAACAGTGCGGCCAGTGATAGATGAGTGAACGCGCCCTCTAGTGAGCCGGGGATCGCCTGTTCCAATCTCTTGTTGGAAGGTTTCAAGATCGATTGATAAACGTTCTGCCTTGCGTTTGTTTCAATTTCTGATGGGGTCATTTTGCAGACTCCTTATCTGCCGCATCGCCTGCTAGGCATCCACCGCGGCGCTTTGCGCTCTGTTGGCGTGGTTCGTGCAAGACGAAACCGCTCTTAATGCTTGGGTAATCATACGGAAGGGCGGCGCATTTGCTCAGCCTAATCCCCGTCGCATTGGTCGTGTTACCAAGAGCCGCAGTCTTTCGGAGTGAGACTCGATTGGTAACGTTCCAAAACTTTCGGGCCATTCCGTCCGCTCACTAATGCAGGTAGAATGAATCAGCATCAGGACAGCGCGAAAGCGCGACCAACCGACTGGAGAGCACGGTGGTATGGGCTTCGGCCCGATGCGGCAGCAATGCAAACGTTCTCCACGAGCCGCCTGATTGTGGGCGGCATTTCTGTTTCGGTCACCTGATGCGTGTTCACACTAAAAGGAGCGCGCATCCATGAGCAGTTCATCTCCAGTCCCGGATAACCCAGATGTTCTCGTTCAGAACGAAGGTACTGTTTTCCTGTTCTGCCCTCTCACTTTCCAAGCCAGAGAATGGATTGATCAGCACGTCCCGTCGGACGCAGTGTTGTTCGGACATGCGCTGGTCGTCGAGCATCGTTCCGCGTGGGGTCTCGCACTGGGCATGAAGGATGCGGGACTGGTGCTCGCATGATCACAGAAATCAACCGAGGAAAGGCGACAGGTACACGTGTGGCTTTGTATGCGCGAGTCAGCACCCTTAACCACGGCCAGGACCCTGAAGTTCAACTTCGGGAGCTACGCGAGTTCTGCCACCGCCGAGGCTTTACGGTTGCCCAGGAGTATGTTGATAAGGGAATCAGTGGCTCTCGTGAAAAGAGACCAGCTCTGGATCGGCTGTTAGTCGACTGCGGGAAACGACTGGTGGACGTTGTCCTAGTCTATCGCTATGACCGATTTGCGAGGAGCCTGCGCCAACTGGTCAACGCCCTGGAGCAGTTCCGCTCCCTCGGGATCGACTTTATGTCGATTCACGAGGGCGTTGATACGAGCACACCCAATGGCCGGCTTGTCTTTGGCATCTTCGCCAGCATCGCAGAGTTCGAGCGGGAATTGATTCGCGACAGAGTGCGCTCGGGTTTGGCAGCTGCGAAGGCGAAGGGCAAGCACGTAGGTCGCCCACGAGTGGCGGTGGACACCGCCAGAATCGTATCCCTGCGGCGTCAGGGGTATTCTTGGGCCGAGATCACGCGGGAGACTGGGGTCAGCAAGGGAACAGCGCAACGGGCACAGGCGAGCGGCCTGCCCAAAACCCCTCGTGCAGGCAGTCCTCCAAGTGCTTGATTCGCCAGCACCCGAAAGGGCAAATTCAGCTTGCCCAAAAGCAACTGGTTGTGGGCAGAGCGAAGCGGTGAAGGGCAGTGTAATCGCCTCGGTATAAGGGGCGTTTGTCACGACTGATATGGTGAAACTTCCTAAGAGCCGACTCTTGGCCCAGTAGCCATGGACGGAGATTTTGAGTTCCACAATGGGTTCTGACCCTGATGATGCATCCCGTCCGGCTCCGCTAGAGATCACAATGCATTGAAAACATTTGGCTTAGAGGTTGTATACTTCTTAGAATAAATTCTGGCACGGGGTGCTGTGAGTACTCCCATTGCTGTGCCTCGCGGCAAGTGTTAACATGGCCGTGTTAATTATCTTGGCCGTGGTAATTACCATGGCCGTGTTGAATCAGGATCCGAAATGCCAAGCAAATACCCCGTATTCAGCGAAGCTCGCGTTGAGAATCTTCTCGCAGTGGCATTCCGCCACGCTGGTTGGCGAGTCGAAAAAGAACCACCATCTCAACTAGATCTCCTCGTACGCAAGGATGACCTCGTGTACGCAGTCGAAATAAAGCGAGCTTCAGAAGGACGCCCAGACCGACTCGTTCCCCTTATATCTCAAGCGATTCTTCAGGCTCAAGCTGCTGCCCGCGAATTGGGAGGCCAAGTTTCGCCCCTTGCTGTTCTATGTGCACCGCGCATTCCAGAATCAGCAGCTGCACAAATCCGACAATTCGCCGAGAAGAACGCACCAGGAGTCGCCATTGGACTCTTCGATGAGGAGGGCTTTCGCTCTTTCGCGGGCCCTGGCCTGGAGGTCCTAAACCAGAAGCGCCAGTCGCTTTCAAAAAACATGATGCTGCAAAAAGAACAGCCAAAGATCGGCTTGTTCTCTGGCATTAATCAGTGGCTCCTAAAGGTACTGCTGGCCCCAAAGATTCAGGAATCGCTGTTATCTGCACCCCGCGAGGAGTATCGAAACGCCTCACAATTGGCCCACGCGTCAGGCGTTTCAATCATGAGTGCGTTTCGCTTTGTGAAGCAACTACGAGAGGAGAGTTTCCTCCACGAGTCCGAAGACTCGGTGCGGTTGGTACGCGTCAAGCAACTAATGCAGCGCTGGCAAGCCAGCAATTCAAGCTGGCGCGAACTTCGAATGCGATGGCTGATCCGTAGCGATGCCCCTGATGCACTACATGCGGCCATTCAAAAACTATCATTGAATCCTAATCGGCCACTTATGAGGAGTTTCAGCATGGCGCTCGGTTCACCAATCCGTGTGTGTGCCGGCCTTTTCTCTGCCGCTGAATTGCTTGGATTGAGTTTTGTTCACGGCGCTCCTCGGCACCTGTATGTTGAAGAACCCAATCCAGCCTTGTTCCAACTATTGGGATTGGCGCGCGCACGAGAAGGCGAATCGGTGGATGTCTTTGTGCGAGTACCTGCGGCTCGTGCTTCTATCTTTCGTGCGGCCGTAAATGTGAATGGCATGCCCGCATCCGACGTTCTACAAATCTGGTTGGATGTAGCAGCACACCCAGCTAGAGGTGGTGCCCAAGCTGACGCGATATGGCGGCGAGTGCTAGCTCCAAGTTTGGGGGTGAAATGACCGTTGAATCCCCCGAGAACGAACACTTCGTACGTCTCGTGCAGGCATTGACTCCATGGCTGAACCAAATCGTGATCATCGGTGGATGGGCGCATCGGTTGTACCGACTGCACCCGCTCTCACAGCGCTTAGAGTTTCCGCCGCTTGCGAGTCTCGACACGGATGTAGCAGTACCGGAGAAGCTTCCCGTCCTTGAGCAAGACTTGCAAACGCGTCTAAAAGAAAGCGGCTTCAAAGAGGAGTTTCTAGGGGAACATCGTCCTCCGGCTACCCATTACCGGCTTGGGGAGGATGCGGGAGGATTCTACGCTGAGTTTCTTACTCCGCTCATCGGAGGAGCAGACAATCGAGGAAAAGCAACGGCGACGATCAGCGTGGCGGGGGTCACCTCGCAGAAACTTCGATACGTCGACGTGCTACTACATGCACCCTGGAATGTCACGCTGATCGACTCGGCCGGCTTCCCTGTGAAACAGCCAGTCACTGTGCAGATCCCCAGCGGCGCTAGCTATTTGGCTCAAAAGCTCTTAATTCATGACAAGAGAAGTTCGAAAGAGCGGACCAAAGACGCCATATACATTCACGACACCATACAAACGTTCGGACGCTCCTTGGCGCAACTCCAGGATGAATGGACCGAGCACGTTAAACCAATTTTAGCCGCGAAGGCGGTGACTAAGGTTATGAACAGCGCTCATGGACTCTTCGGGGAGGTCACCGACACGATTCGTGATGCATCCATTGAAGCTGGTAGTACTGGACGAAACGTACCACCGGACGAACTTCGAAGCGTGTGCTATACGGGTTTAAAGGAAATCTTTTCCTGATTGAAGCCAAACGTCAACTAACGTTTGGCATCACCCGGAGTCGCGGTGAGTGACAGACAGACGAAGCAATCAGGTTTCATTGCGGGCTTCCTCCTAGCATTGGGACACAACGACACCAGATGCGTTAGCGTCGCCTGATCCTACAGGAAGGTCAAGTCAATTTTCGAGCAACATCTTCCCATGTTTTGGCTTGGGGCGAACTCTGCTGGTCACGAAGTGCCGTGACCAGAGATCAAGACTTGAAAGACGGGAAACTAGCACGGCAGATCGGGGGGATGCGTGGGATGGCGCAGGACAGGGTCGGAATAGCCGAGGGTAGAGCGGAGGTTATTCGCCATAGCGGGCTTTCCTGGCCGGGCGGCCCGAGTGAACCGCTCCCCGTGCGTGCGCGAGTACCAAACGTGTTTCCACGGGGGTCCGCCCGGTGACACGCTTGGCTAACGCATTGCAAACGCTAGGCAAACGCTCGCCGGATCCATGTCGATCCACGGGTCATGGAGATGCTCCTAGTTAGTGAATGCTGTTTACGTGTTATTCCCTGGCCTTTCAAGAGATTACGTTTGGAGTTCTGCGGACAGCTTCCATGGGCCCAGAAAATGGCGTTGAGACGGCTTTGGAACATCAAATAGATGATTTTCCGGGAATCGAGGGCATGGCGGGGAGCCGCCGGGGGAACGCTGCGAGTTACCCTTGCCTGTTGGCCTGCTCTCTTACGGTTATCGAACTCCAGCTTTCTGGGCCGACGATGAACGTATTAGTGTACGGACCGCATGTCAGGTGAGCCCGATCCGACTGCGATCGGAATCTGGTGAGAAGGCACACTGCAGGACGTCCCATCGCTCCTTACCCGATCGCTCCAGTGGCCCTTGGGCGGTTTACCTACTATCTTGCCCACGGGAGGAGTGGACGGCCGACGACAGCCTTTTCAGCGCTGCAGTCACCCAAAGCCCATGTCCATTATCCCAACTGTAATCGACACAGGGATCAGCAACACGGACGGAGCAAAATGGATTCTAGAAGGAACACGGTCTTAATCTGTGTTCCCAATGTGTGCAAGCAACAACCGATGATGTAGCGGAGAGAGTGGAACTCGATTTCCGCCACTTAGCCCAAGTCGCGGTGAAAACTAGACATAGCGATATTACCGGTGTTTATAAGGCTTTCAAGTACTTTTTCAACTTCGGGTCCGTTGCCTCCCACGACCTCGAATGACCTCCATTGACCACAAAAAAGGTATCACTGGTATCACTTTTTGATGCCGGAGAGTAAAAGTCTCTACCCAATGACGCGCTCCACAGTATCACAGTGATATCAGCGCGGTATCAGCGAGGCCCAGAGCTCGATCAAGCGATGCGAGACCAGTTGGCGTACAGTCCGACTCTCATCGAAAGGTGAGTCTGATCGCATAACCCACGGATGACTGATCCGCCAGCCAATCGACAACTACGGTTTCTGGGCTTTCGACAGCCCGTTCTGCAACAAACCCGTTGCGTATGGTTTGTGGTACCGGCCCTTCGCCAAGAACAAGAACGCGAAGGACGGGGCATCCGACTGTGTTGGTAATGCCAGCGAGAGCAAATGCCTAGGTCACCCGCCCAAAACCCAGTAATTCTTGTAATTTTCCAGTTTATTAGCGATCCTATTGGCGATTCTTCAAGGAACAGCCATATATGCAGAAATCTCCCAGCGTCGCTCTCCTCAGGCGGGTCAAAATCGATAACAAGTGCCGTCACGCGCGAGCGGTCTTCCACAGCAAGGAACGGGTAGCCTTCAGAGCAATTGAAACGAGGTGAACTTGTCTCAGCGCTTGCGAAGCATCTGCCTGGGTTTCTGCGTGTGTCTCGCCGGCTGTACGAAGCATAGCCAGATCGGCCCACCGAGATACATTCAAGACAAAGAAACGGCCTACCCTCCGCTCTCCACTGGAATCTCACCCTTTCCTACAGAAGGCCCTCTATGCTGCCCCATCTACCACTTGGCTGTTTTGGGAGACAAGCTGTTAGCGGCAAATGATTCCGCCATTTACGCCACCACGGACGGGACAGAATGGATTTTCCAGAATGGCACCTCCGCCCGTTCGCTCCTCACTGTCGCAGGGGATGTAGTTTATTTTGAAGACTATCTGTCGAACCTTCAATATACGCAGGACCTCCAGAATCCCCAGCGTATTTCAAAGCCCCCCGGCGACAGTCCAGTTCTAGAAATTGTCGAGTCAGGCGGCTCCATTTTCGCTGTAAACGGTACGCAGCATATGTATAAGAGCATCAGCTTTCCAGTCCGATGGTCGAAGACGAGTGGCGATGCCCACGCAGAAAACCTAACCTCGCTAGCTATATTCAGGGGTAATTTCTATGCTTTGGGCCTGCCCAGCAAGACAATTTACGTCAGCAAAAATGCGGGCGACAGTTGGAAGCCTTTAAGCTCGCCCCCTAAAGACTCGGGGAACATAATCCAACTAACAAGTACGTCGGCATCGGTGGTAGCGCTGGGGCAGCACAGCATATATACCTTGCCTTTGGATGGCTCGACTTGGGTTGTGGATACCGTCGCTCCCGACGAGGCCAAATCCTACAGTCTTGCGCGCTGGAAGGGTCGATGGTTCGTTGGCACCGACCGAGGCGTTTTTTCCGCACAATCAGGACAGTCATGGAAACAGGAAAACCAATGGATGAGTCGCGGCTACGTTCAGTCACTTGGTCATAATGCCTCAATCACATTTGCGGGCACAGCGAACGGCCTGTTTGAAAGCACAGATGCTGGAGAGCATTGGCGCAGTACGACTTCGCCCCTTCAACGTGGATATTCAATCCTTGCAGCCAAATCTTGGGGAACATTTGACTACGCGGCCACTGACAAAGGGCTGTTCCGACGTAACGGTGACTCCTCTGATTGGGAGTCATTGCCCATTATGGGCTCTACAAAATGGGTAAATGCTGTGGATATTTCTGGGAAAGGTAAACTTTGTATCGCCGCGAGGATCGATCCATCAGCGCCGCAAACGCTTCTGTTTGAAAGTAGTGACTTTGGAAAAACGTGGAAAACCATTTCGTCGCCTCCCTCCACCACAATTGTGACATTTCTCGTCTCGGCCAAGGAAAACGAATTCGCGGGAACTAGCAAGGGTGTTTATAGGCGATTTCCAGGCACTGAAACTTGGGTTTTGCAAAACTCTGTAGGGCCAAATCCAATTACCAGCCTTGGCCGAATTTCCGATGGCAAATTGGTGGCGACCGCTGCAACGTTGGGATCCCCGCCGGAGCTTTTTTATCTCGATACTTTGGGTAACAACGATGCGTGGATAAAACTAAGATCGGCACCGGCTGCACAGTATGTCACCTCTGCATGGGTCGACCCTGACGATCTAAATATTTTGATAGTTGGAACAAACCAAGGGCCTTTCTGGTCAGTGGATCGAGGATACTCCTACATCCAAGGGAGTTATTTTCCACCACCTGTTACATTCAGGACTATTTTTTCGATGGATTTGGTTCCCCAGGCAACGAATCGGACCAGTCCGGGCCTATTGCTTGGCACGGACAACGGGGTCTTCTACTTGGTTGACAATGTTCCTCGCCCAGGGTTTTTTCGAGGAATAATTCACAATCTCTCAGTTTTCTATGACTCCAATTCGAGTAGCGCTTGGTTCTGGCTTCTTTCGATTTTGATCGGCCTCATTTCCGCTTACGTTGTCGGCGTAATCGCGATCATCATCCTGGCTTTCGGGGGCGGGGGCGGCATCTTTGGAGTGAGCTGGCTAATGGGACTTGCGTCCAAAGGGATTGAGGTCATTCCAATATTAGGCCGCTGGGCTTTGTTCCTTCGGTATGAATCGAGATTGGGAAAACTTCCAGAAATCGAAAAGGTTGAACGAGACTATTTTGGCCTTACGGCGAAACTGCCTGATGGCAGCGTCTCGGCTGCAGATTCTACCGGAGCCGTATTACATTCGTTCATCGCAGCACACTTAAAGTCAAACCGCTCTCTCTTATTAACGGGAACTGTTGGCTCTGGTAAGTCGACTGTACTTGCACGACTCACATACGACTTCTTACAACCGAAGCATCTGGAGATCGCGAACATTAAATGCGTCATTTTGGTTCCGGCAAGTTTCTACAAAGGGGATTTGTTTCAAGCTATCTCGGACACTTTGCGAGACCGAGACGGAATCCCTCTCGATTCCGCCAGTTCATTAATCAGGCAACAGATGGAGGCGGGGGGATTTTTAGTACTGTTCGACGGCCTCAGTGAGATTGAATCGGAAAAGTCAACGGCGTTCACTGAAATTGCTACTAAAGTCTCTAACGAGAAAATGAACGGGTGTCGGTTCATTTTTACAAGCCGACCTATCCAGCAACTTCCGAGTCAAGTCCCCTCTTTCGTTTTACAGCCCTTGACTATCGATGACATCAAGAATATTTATCTCCCATGCAATGCGACCTTGACAGAGGCAAGAAAAATGCAAGTCCTTCGACAATTGGCGTTTTTTGGAAATAAGCCAGTGGAGCCCCTGCTTTTTAACATGGCGATTCAGGACAGCACAGATGAAACCTTGAGTGCCAATCGCGCAGAATTGTTTGAAAAATATTTTCGCCGTCTACTGAACGTTTTTCAGACTGAGAAAGAGACGATTTGGCTTGGTTGGAGGCGAACACTTGAGACTCTAGCCGATTGGTTCATGCTGTCGACCGGAAAGAGAGCTGTAGGCCTTCCTCATAAGGTTTTGCTTGAAAAGATGTTTGGCCTTGAAGACGGAAAACCGACCCGGCCTAATTTGGCTGACCAGATGAATGAGATCTACGGCATCGGTGTAAAGAATAATCTCGATCTCCTCGAACGGCTTCTTTCTGCAGGAATCATTAAGGGACGTTTGATCTGGACTTTTCGATTGGACGCGTTTGAGGAATTCTTCGCGGCCAGCCGAATAATCTCGGCTAGCAAGGACGGCGAGCTTATAAGCTTCGCCACATGGAACAATGACAATGAAGACTTGCTAGGCACAATTGAGTTCCTAGGAGAAATGGCTAACCCAGCGATCATGAAGGATCTGCAGAAAGTTAATTTACCCCCAGCCTGGGCGAGCCGCCTTAAATCGCAGCGTAAATAGCGGTGCAGGTTATCCGACCGAACCGGAAGCGCCTGTTTCATTTGGCAATCACGAATTCCGCACTCTGGCCCTCCGCGCGGGTTGGGACGCTCAAGAATTCGCACATCGGTTATCACGGTACCGAATTGGCGTTATGGGGATCGGCCCGAAGATCAGACAAGAATCGGAACCGGCAGCGTCGGCACGATTTATGCCGGCCACATTCTAATAATCGGGCCAAGACGACGTCCAACCACGAAATTGATTTATGTCCTCTTTTACGGCCGCACCGAGGCTCAGACCTTGATCCTGCGTAAGAACGACAACTCTCAAGGATCCCGTGGACGATTGAAAAGCCAATTCATCGGGGCGAAACCGTACCGGTAGTCGCGCCTGCGGGGACCCACGCTGTGATGAAGCTCTCTTTCTGAACCTTGAATTGCGCCGGCACGCCGTTGAACGTGACGCTGGTTGTCCCGGTCAGGTGGTTGCCGAGAATGAGAATGCGGTTCCCTGGTTTGCCTCGCGCCGGCACGGTTTCGACCAGTGGGCTGAGGCCGTTCGACAGACGGAAGACAGTTCCATCCAAAGAACTGGGGCCAAATTCGGTTGTTCCGTAGAGGCCACCATCGGTGCCCTGAACAAGTCGGCCAATCGGTACGGCGCCTTGGCCAGAGCCGAAGCTGTGGAGCGTTGTGTACCTACCCGTAGGAGTGACTTCAAAGGCTGTTCCCGATATGCCGCTCCCGCCGTCTAATAGAACGCCGTAGAGATTGCCGTCGTTTGCCAGCGTCACTCCAAAGAGGGGGCCATTGCCGTCAACGCGGTTGAACCGGTGCAGGACGCGATGTTTATTCGTCGATGTAATCTCGAATACAGTTCCGTTGTTGTTCATGCCACCAAAAACGGTCGTGCCGTAAAAATTCCCCTTGCCGTCTTGCACGATCGTGGTTGGATTAGAGCCGCCGGCACAGCTTTCGCTCCCAGAAGCACAAAAATTGTGGAGTACGTTGTAAGTTCCGTCCGAAGTCAGCTCGTAAAAGACCCCGCCGGCCAGAGTTCCGCCACCGGAGGCTGTCCCATAAAAATTTCCATCGCTGGCCTGGATTGGCGGGAAGCCAGGATTCTGGCCGTCTGCGCAATCGGCAAGCGAACAAAATGTGTGCAGCAGCTTGAACTGGCCTCCGGGAGTGATCCGGAAGAGCGTTCCGTCATTAAACTCTCCGCCTGCTGACGTCGTGCCGTAAAGGGTTCCATCGCTACTCTGAGTGATTCTGTTAGGCGTCTGGCCATCAACGCATGGACTGCCGGAGGAACAGAAGGTATAGAGCGTTGTGATCTCGCCGCCGAGCGTCATTTTGTAAATCGCCCCTGAGCCGGATGGTGTATTTTGGGCTGCGTTGCTGCCACCGAACGCCACTGCGCCGTAAAGGTTCCCGTCGTTTCCGAGTATGGGGGCCGAGCTGGGGAGCGCTCCGTCTGTGCAGTTCGGTTGGGAGCAAAAGCTGTAGATCGTGCTGACCTTTCCGCTGGGCGTGATGCGATAAACCTCGCCTTCGTCGTGAGCGCCGCCGCCGGCGGTTGTGCCGTAAAAGTTTCCATCTGTCGCTTGGACGACTGATCCAAAGGGCCCATTTCCATTCTTGCCGTTGAACTGGGCCAGAAAGGTGACGGTCTGTGCCTGGGCGCCCACCGCCAGGCTGGAGGTGATCGCCGCGAAAGCGACTACGTAAGTAAGAGTGAGCAAAGATTTTTTCATCGGAATTACCTCGTCAAGAACATGCCTCTGCAACTCAGCACGAAAATGTTTGAAAGTACGGGCCCTGAAAACAGGAGATTCGCCTAATGCCCCTGCGCAACAACTACTTCGCTACGACAAATTGCTACGGGACCCTGAATGTCACATTGCTCTTGAGCTTCCTGCCGCCCGAGGTCGTCACCGTCACGGTGCCGCTTGTCGCCCCACGGGGAACCGTGGCTGTGATTTCCGAAGCGGAAATCACCTTGAAGTTGGCGGATTTTCCGTTGAAGCTGACGGCAGTCGCTCCCGTCAGATTGGTTCCCAGGATGATCACATTCGTTCCCACTGCACCAGATGTGGGGACCATCTTGACGAACGGCTGCAGCCCAGTGGCGAAGCGGAAGACGGAGCCGCTGCCGTGTTTGCCTCCAAAGCTGGTGACTCCGTAGAAGGCGCCGTTGGTATGCAACAGCATCGGTCCAACCGGATCAGATCCGCCGAGGAAGTTTCCATTCGTGGGAGTAAAGGTATGCAGCGTGGTCAATTGACCCGCCGGTGTAATCTCGAAGATCGTCCCCTTGTAGTCCGCGTTGGCTAGTTCGGTTGTTCCGTAGAAATTCCCATCGGTGCCCAAAGCGATGCCGATCGGAGTTTTGCCGTCAGGGCAATCCGTTTGCAGGCAGAAGCTGTAAAGCGAAGTGATCGACCCGGTGGGAGTCATCTCGTAGACCGTGCCCTGGTCTGCGTCGAGGCTCTCTCCGCCTCCAGCGGTTGTGCTGTAGAAATTTCCGTTCGCAGCCAGAACTAACGGGGAGTTGGGGAAAAATCCGGTCAGGCGGCAGAATACGGCCAGCGTGGTCAGCGTTCCGGAGGGCGTGAGTTGAAAGAAGGTTCCGCCTGTGCTCGCGGCGTTACAGTTATCAGTGACGCCACCTCCAAGAGTGGTTCCATAGAGATTGCCGTCCGCGCCCTGGGTCAGCCCATTCGGCCCAGTACATAAGGGGCAGTTTGCCGGGAAACTATAGAGCGACGTAAAAGTTCCGCTCGGAGTCATCTCAAAGATGGTGCCTTCGCCGTTGGCCCCGCCGCCGAATGTGGTTCCGTAGACGTTTCCGTTCGCCGCCTGAATCACTCCGCGTCCCTCGGCCACCCAGCCGTCGGTATTGTTGAAATTGTGCAGGGTCGTCAACTTGCCGGCGGAAGTAATTTTGAAGACTGTTCCATAGTTATTCGCCCCGCCCCCGGCTGTTACGCCATAGAGGTTTCCGTCGGTGGCCAGCACTAATCCCCCTTGCGGACCGTCGCCATCTGGACACGGCGACGCCGCTGACCAACAAAACGTGTAGATCGTCGTCAGCTTGCCTTGGGGCGTGATCTTGTAGATGGTTCCGCAACCGAGGCTGCCACACGAGCTATTGCCGACACTCGTGCCGCCGAAGGCTGTTTCGCCATAGAGATTTCCGTCTGTGCCCTGCACCAGGGGCGCCGAGAGGCTGTCACCATCGGGGCAGTTTGTCTGGCTGCAGAAGCTGTAGAGGGTGGTCAAGGTTTGTGCCTGGGCGCGCACCGCCAAACTGAAGGTGATGGCCGCGAGCGCGAGAGCAAGAGTGAGCAAAGATTTTTTCATCGGAATGTCCTCGTCGGGCGCGCCAGTGAAGGGCGGCACCCATAATGTTGGCATTGATTTCGTGGCCCTAGGGGGAGGAGAGATGCTTCTGTGTCATTGAAGGGCCCGGCTGCGACTGGGCTTTCACAGAAGCTTGAAATATGTAACTAACTTAGCTAGTTGTCAAGATGAAGAAATCTGCATAGCCTTCACAACTGTTGAAATCAGGCGATTACACTCATTGAGGACTGGCCGCCCGATCAATGAGTGAAATGGACGATTTTTCACCAATCGACATCCCAAATGCCGGAATTTCTGTGTTGGGGCATGCGGTCATTTTGGGACGCCTTGCATGCGTCGCGTACAATTTCAATCGTCTTGTCGCCTTGGGAATACTGCGAAACAGCGAAGAAAGAACGGCAATTGAAAAAGCTCCTACGACTACTGTCCCTCGTCGGGACTACGATATTCGGCTTGGCCTCCATCACGATGATTGCGGTTCTGGTCTATACGTACATCGAAACCTATCGACTTCCGCCCCCTCCTCCTTCCGTCCTCGCCCATCTGAGCGGGTACCATCGCTTCCCCATATACAGATTGAACAGGGACTTGCGAGAGGTTGCTCCAGTCGTTTTCGCGTTTATATGTTGCGCAATTGTGTATCGTCATTCACTGCGGTGGGAAAAAGAACATCCAAGGTAGCGCCCAGTGTAGGAATTTCGGCGACGGTTGCCTTTGCTATTGAAATCAGGCGAGAGCGCCCAGAATCCCCTGCTTCAAGGGGTCAATGAGTGTCATGGGGATGTTTCAACAGTTACGGCTGTGGCGACACCAAAAGGAAGTCTCCAGCATCGAACCCCACATAAACGGGCAGATATATTCCCCGGACTTTGATCGCGCCTTTGACAGCAATAGAGGCTCCTCCAAGCATCACAGCGTAGTCGAGAATGTCTGCCTGCTCTGGCAGTTCAGTTTCTGCGATTCTAATCTGCTCAAGTAATTCGCATTTCAGGTGTCCATTCTTCGGCAGGTACGGCAGAGTGCATCCCGCTGTCAATTCCTCGGTTGGATTTGGACTGCTCCCGCCCGACAGGCAGAGACCCACTCGCCCTCTTGGCAGCTTTTCGTCATGCAGGTCGTATAGGCCAAAGTAAAGAAAAGTTGCTTCCCGAGGGACGGGTTCGTGCGACCAGATGGTCGCCAACTGATGTGCGACGGACGTGATTTCCGCGCCAACGTTGATGGCTGTCAGTCTTTGGATGCCCGATTGTTTGGTCAGGGTGAGTAGCCTTTGCCAGCAGATGCAGGAGTCCGGCTCTCGCGGGATGAGGTCCACAATTGCGTGGTACCCCTCCGCGCTCCTCAGGCAGCTCATAGCGGCGATTCTACTACCTGCGTCGGCCGTCTTTTTGCCGGGGGCTTGGGTTTTGAGCGCTATGGCGATTTTTCGCCAACTATGGATGACCGCTTGTTCCCGCGTCGCCGCTGATCAGTTCAAAAGGACTGCTGCGGAAACGGCTTTGCCATCTCCAGCATGGGATGGTGATACTTTTCGTGTGCGAACTCCCGCGCAATCTGCCACCCTTGACTGACATAGAACTGAACGGCAACCGCATTCGACCGAACGACGCGAAGATGACAAATCCGGTAACCACGAGCAACGATTTCAGCCTCGCCCTGCGCCAGTAATCTGCTTCCAACACCTTGCCTGCGTTGCTCGTGGAGTACCCACAGGTCGTCTACCCATTCCCGGTTCGTTAGGATCACCCCCACAATCTTTTCATCAGAAACTGCCACCCACGACAACGGCCAATCCTCATCTTTGAATTTCAGGGGTACAGGATTCGGAGCAAACAGTTCCTTAAATGTTTCATTCGCTACCGTCTCTATCAGAGCTCGTACCGAGCCGTATTCCCCGACTTGCGGTCTCCGGATAACCAGCTCGCGGGTCATCTTCGTATTTTAGGTGAGGAAGGTTGCTTCGCTTGCATCGAGCCGTTGACTCGCGAGTAACCTTGGAAACGAAGTCTTGTCCCGGTTAGCAGTCATTTGGGGTTTGGAGTGAAATGGGGATTTTTCGTCAACCAAACGACAGGATGCGCTGTTTATCGGAGATTCATCCAGATGCCGAAAATGATTATGGCCAAACCGAATACGGCACCAATCATCCGCGCAACAACCTCGGGCAGAGTGGCACTGAGCTTGAAACCTCGGAGCACCATGACGATCACCATAAGTCCCGCAAAACAGACGTAAGCCCAGCTATTGACGAACCACAATCGCATGACTCGGATTTTCTCATTGTGGCCGAGAGAGTTCGATTAACCAACACGGCACAATCGAGCGGTTTCCCTGAGGAGCTCCGGTCAATGAGTGTAATGGCGATGTTACGACAGTTAAGACGATCTTCGCGGCGGGGGAACTTCCAAGTATCGGATACCGTCTCGGAACGAGAGTGGACTGTTCCCGTTAATCGTGCACCACTGCTCCTTGGAGCCGTCCACTAGCAAAGCGCTGCCCGTGTTGCTTGTGTACTTACTGTGGCACCAGTCCCGCACCGTATCGAAGCTGGTTTCCCTTGCCATCGTGAGCCAATCAACCAACGGATATGGACAGACTTCGTATACATTTTCCCCCGTCCACCACATGCGAATCGGGCCTTTAAATGAGAATCGCTCGACAATTAACGTGCCGTGACCAGCATTGATTTCGCGTATGAAGTGCTCCCAGGGAACGATTCGTCCATCGGCCTTCATGAAGTTAGCGAATCGACGCTCACGACTGGACTTCACTCTGCGCCAAACCATCGTATATGGAATCGACAGCACTCCCCCGACCAACAGCAGCGGTAACAGCAGAGGTAACAGCAGCACGCCTGCCACGCGGCCAAGTTTGATAGGTTTCTTTCGTGGCTTCACGCTGGGCATTATCCATCATTTGCCAAAGATGTCGAAATCAGGCGATTTCACTCATTGAGGAGGAACCGAGATGGCTAATGGGTTGCAGTCAGCGCATGAACCAGAGAGCAATCACAACCCATAGCAGCATCGAAATCTCCAGCCCTATCTCCCACTGAACAAGATGACTATTGGGATAGTATGCGCGGTACAATTTGCGCACTCTGGAGACCTTGCCCGGCCAGCGTCCAAAGAACTCGATCTGTTCATGGTCGGGAAGTTGCTGATTCACGCGCTCAAACATCTGGGACACTACGAAGAAGCTTGCGATTCCCATCAGCGCGAACGGAGTTCCGACCCAGATCAGCCTCGACGCCATTTGCTCCATGCTGCATTATGCGCTCGCTGCATGGCTGTTGTTAACAGGCGATTACACTCATTGAGGATGGCGGGCTGGCTGACCGGGATCAATGAGTGAAATGGCGATGTTACGCGAGTTGACGGCTAAAATGAGCTAAGAGGAACGAATAGGAGTGTTCTGATTGCTGCTCAGTGCCTTCCAATCTCCTAGAAGTACGTGCGTTCTGATCTTGCTGGTCCTAGCAGCGGGCATCGTGATCCCCCAAGACAGCCCATCCAACTCCGACCGAGACACCTATGAGGCGGCCATCCACCGTAAGGAGGTTCAGGCCAGAATCAAGGGTTTAGAACTCTTTCTGAAGACGTTCCCCAGCAGCACACTCAAGGAAGCTGCATTGGATTCTCTCGCCCGTGCGTACCGCCAGTCCGGGAACATGCGCGAGGAACAGGAGACGCTCGGACGGCTGTTGAAGGTTAATGCAAATAGTCTCTACGGATGGACAGCGAAGGCAGAGCTAAGGCTCATCGGGTGTGACAGCGGAGACTGTGAGCAGGAGATGGCTTCCATCGCAGAAAATGGCTTTCGCGCACTCAACTCTGGGACTAAGCCGGATTACGTAGCAGAGGTGGAGTTTGAGCGGCAGAAGGCAGAGTCGGCTAAAGTTTTTCATAACCTAGCTGGTTTGGCGGCTATCGAGCAACACGATTATCCGACCGCGCAAGAACATTACGTCACGCTAGTGAAGTCGGAGCCCAATAATTTTGGTTTTGTCTACCCTTTGGCGCTGACGTATTTGAACGCTAGTCCGCCTGACAACTCAAAAGGCCTTTTCTTCTTGGCTCGCGCAGCGGTCCTGTCCCCGGCCACCGGACGAAAGAGGATTGAAGACTACGGTAGAGCGCAATATGAGAAATACCACGGCTCTGCTCAAGGATGGCCAGAGATTCTTCGCGTGGCAAAGGCCAACTCACAAATGCCTTCAGATTTTGCGATCACGCCCGCACCCTAAGAACTGGGGTACCCTGTGTCGCGCGATAACCCAGCCACTGTCGTAACCAGGCGATTGCACGTTTTGACCCCGCAGCCAGCAGACTATCACTGTACGGTTCCGGTAAGACCATCGGCAAGCCTCTCATCATTCAGCGTAATCGCGTCTTCGATGAGTTGGAGCAACGCCTCCCGCGTGTCTAGCTTGTCCCTTGCAGGAATGCGCATTTGCCAAAGAGCCTCGATACGCGGGTCTGGGGTGATCATGGAGATCCCCGCCGAAAAGACGGCTAACGCTTGCATCGGATTTTCCTGTCGAATGGCGCGTGCCAGCTCAACGCCGTTCATACCGGGATGATACAGATCGGTTAATACAAGATCGTAGGGACCTTGCTGCCTGTAGTGCGTAAACGCTGCGTCGCCGTCGAAGGCGAACTCCAATTCGAATCCGTCTTTTGCTAGCTGGTGCATCGACCATTTCGCCTCGGGTCTTTTCATCAATATCGCGTACGGCAGTGATTGGCACTATGCTCAAGCGCAACTTGAGGAGGTTGCGAATCTCCTCGGATTCAAGATCGTCGTCAATAATCAGTATTCTCACGGAACTATTATGCTCGGCGCGTGCAACTGTTGTGATCACGCGATAGCACTCATTGAGCGGACTTTGAGTGCAATGGCGATACCACAACAACGGGAGGACATTCTCAGGGGAGCGGATTCGTGGGATAAAAATAGTGGACTCTGAACTGTTCCCATTGTGAAAGATTGTCGAATTCTCCATGATCCTTCATGCTCTTGAGGTACTCGGCAGGTTCTTTTTGCCCGTGCGTCTCCAAGTACTGAGTCGTCTCATCCACACCAGCGCCAACCAGAAATTGCACGTCAAAACCGCATGCCGTATCCATGTTGATTTGTTTCCCCTCCCACATGAGGGCCGCGTCTGCTGGACTGCCGATCAGATAGAGGAGCAAGGCACACCAATAAAGCTGCTCAAAGCACTCGGATTCGTCCTCGTTTTGAGCCGAATCCCCTCTTCTGTACGCCATTTCTCGCCGGAACAGATCGAGTAGTTCTGGATGGTACTTTCTGACGATCTCGCGGTCTGGCGGAATCTTCAGGAGTAATGCCCCTCGCTCAAGCGGGCTGCCCAGGTCATAGGCTGAAAAGTCAATGTCCGGCATCAACGAATCCTAACACTACGTCCGTATTTGAATGGTTGTCGTAATCAGGCGATAACACTCAAAACCCTCCAGGCAGGTCAATCAGCGTAAATGGCGAATTGTCGGGCGGGGACTAGATTTTCCCATGCTCTGCCGGCTCGTTTCTCGAATAGACTGAACCAGCTCCGGAGAACAACGTCAATGCGTATTGCAAGCAGCGGTCATTGGGTTTTTTCTATCGCGATGATCGGTCTCGGCATTGTGGGTCTTCTATACCGCGATTTTGTTCCGGTGTGGAACCCTGTTCCTGCCAGTATCCCCGGACGTTGAGTTTTCGTTTACCTCGGCTCCCTCATCTCCCTTGCGTCTGGCATCGGTTTGCTTGTTCCCCGCTTGGCGGTCGTCGCCACGCGCTTGCTACTCACGACTCTTTTACTCTGGCTGCTGCTCTTCCGGTTGCCGAATTTTCTACTTACGTCCCCTTTTGAAGCATGCTGGTCTGTGTTTCCGCTCGCTGTCATGTTGGCTGCCGCCTGGGTGCTATATGTACGGTTCGCCCCCGATTGGGATCGTCAACACCTCAGGTTTGTCAGCGGCAACAACGGCCTGCGTATCGCGCACGTACTCTACGGGTTCTCGTTGATCTTCTTCGGCTCGGCCCATTTCATTGACTTGAAAGACACCCTATCGCTCGTCCCTAACTGGCTCCCCGGACATGCATTCTGGGCGTATTTCACGGGCG
>Ga0206976_1069_pt2 | contig 28000 bp, 17 predicted proteins | sample Alteio_BWOrgHeat_82_FD_152926 | JGI IMG/M metagenome (GOLD analysis project Ga0206976, IMG submission 152926) | Enriched cells from forest soil in Barre Woods Harvard Forest LTER site, Petersham, Massachusetts, United States -... | ecosystem: Environmental > Terrestrial > Soil > Temperate forest >... | reverse complement strand
AAAATGGTACGCCATGCGCCTTCCAATAACTCCAAGGGTTATGGAATCTTAAAAGGAGGAACGTTAACCGAAATCACGTTTGAAATCCCCGGCATCCGTACCGAACACATCAAAGTAGGGGAGAAGAATGAAATCATTTCGATTACAATCCTCACACCACTTAATGAACACGAGACTGAGCTGACTCACATCTTCTACAGTTCGCTGGCAATCTCGCGGTGGCTGTGGTGGCCGCTCAAGCGTTTGGGTAAACAATTTATCGGTCAGGATTTGGGTGTGTTCAGGAAACTAAGTGAAGGCCTCAAATCAAAACCCACGTTGTCATTGATTGGCGAACCCGACATGCAGGCGCGCTGGTATTACGAGATCAAAAGATTGTGGGCACTGTCGCAGCAGAATAACGAGCCATTTGTAAATCCGGTGAAGCCACAAACTTTGCATTGGGTAACCTAAAAAAAAATAAAAGCAAACCTGTAAGCCGGGTTCTGTTTCCCGACAAAGTCGGGACGCTTATCATTTATCTGGCCCCGACTTTGCAGTCGGGATCGAGCAGTCTACCCAACCACGACAGAGGTTACTCCTGGAACGAGCCGCTCCATCCGAGTTATCAGAATCGTGGCCTATTTGACCTTTCAACCCGTAAGGCTTGCCATGCCCTCAATGTCGCCATTGAAGCGGTGGTCTCTTACTCCGCCTTTTCACCTTTTCTCATCCCGACAAGTCGGCACGAGTAGTTTGTTTTCTGTGGCGCTATCTGTATCCCTCTTGCGAAGAACCCTTCCCGTTAGGAAGTACGGTGCCCTATGTTGCCCGGACTTTCCTCTCCGATCCCGATTTGCACCGGAAACGCAGCGATAAGCCGGTTTGCTTTGATGCAAAGGTAGCACGTTTCTAAAATAGAATTTTATTGTATTTTTGAATACCCCCAATCTCTTTCTGTTATGAAAATAAAACCTATCCACTTTCTAGTCCCTTTTTTCATACTATTTTCCTTCACTACTTACGCCAAAGTAAAGAAGGTAAAGAAAGCGAAGTCGGATACCGTGATGGTAGGAGCTTACATCATAAGTATTCATGACATTAATTTCCACCAGCAGGAATACACAGCTAGGTTTTGGCTGTGGTTTGTGTACGACAACCCGAATTTTGATTTTTCTCAACAGATTGATATTACCAACGCGAAGGACATTGAGATATCTTCCGCAACTATCGATACTGTAAAAGGGAAATACTGGGCGCAGATGCGCGTGAAATGTACTATGAAAGAAAATTGGCGCGTTCATGATTTTCCGTTTGATACCCAGCACCTGAAGATTATCATGGAAGATGAAGCCCTTGATATTGACAATCTTGTTTTTGTAGCAGATACGGCTTCGAGCCGATTTGATAATGTGGAGGCGCTGAGCAGTTGGAAAGTGGATAATTTCAATGTTTCAACCAGTATTGCGAGGTACAACACTTCTTTTGGTAATCCCGAGCCCGGGTTTGACAAGCAGGAATTTTCAAAGTTTACGATCTCGATGGATATTGAACGCGAAGCAAGGGGGTTATTTCTAAAAATATTCCTTGGAATGTATTTTGCATTCCTGATTGCCTTAGTCAGCTTCCTTACAGACACGAATGAACTAGACCCGAGATTTGGCTTGCCTATCGGCGGACTGTTTGCTGCTGTTGGAAATAAATATATTATCGATTCGCTCCTGCCTGAATCTTCGCAGTTCAGCTTGGTTGATATCCTTCACAACCTCACTTTCCTCGGGATATTCTGTATACTTTCTGTTTCTGCCATTGCCTTGAAATTGCACAATGGCGGGAATATTGTTGCAGCTCATAGACTCAATAAAGTTGGAGCAGCAATTGTTATCGTCGGTTACATCATCTCCAATATTTACTACGTCATCAACGCCTGATGATTTGTAAGCAAGAATATCTTAATAAGATTTAACGAGGAGAGATAGCAAGCACTTAGTTTTGATGCCCGTGGTAGCGCAATTCCTTTTCGCGCTCTGCATCTTCCTTTTCACGCTTGATACGCACCTTTGCCGGAGGACCAACCATGATCGGCACGTTCTCTACTTCTACGTTGGCCAGTTCAAGACCGTACATTTCTTCAGTAGAGAGGCTGTGTTTTTTGATAAACCGATAGCCCTGAATGATCAAATTATCGAATGTAGAGATTTCACTGTCTACCGATGCAAGTGAGTGCAGGATGATAAACTTAAAATCGGAAGGCATGCTATGCTTATGCAGCGAATCGTAGTGACTTAGCAAATCGATCTCTGATGTTTCGGCGAGGTCGTGTAAAATTTTATTGAATAAAAGGTTCACCCGGTGATCTGCTTTGAACCCTAATTTGATCCGGATGAAAAAACACTTTTTAGGAATAATGGTATCCACCGAGTATTTAGACGAATACGGGCTGTCAACAGTATCCACATGCACAAACCAGTAAACATCGGCTCGTTTTGGCCTCTTCTTAAAAATAGAATAGATGATATTTGAATCAATGTAGCGTTTACTATCAGCCACTGACATGTAGACCAAGTTGGTCGCTTCTTTGGGAATGGAAGTGTCGGCCTGCAAATCCTGAATCACAGGAACATAGTGTTTCAAGTCTACAAATTCTGTATGCCTGTCACGCAAATGCCTTGCCTTCAGCAGCACGAACATCATAGTGAAGAATATGATCGCAATGGAATAAGTAAACCAACCACCCTGCTCGAATTTGTGAAGGTTGGAAACAAGGAATAGAAACTCAAGTGTAAAGAATATAACAGCAATTCCCGCTGTCCGCACGCGTGAATGCTTGGCCGTGCTGAAGTAAAAAACCAGAAGTGTTGTGGTCATCAGCATATTCAGCGTGATCGCCAGTCCGTATGCACCTTCCATAGCTGATGATTGCTGGAAGATCCAAACCACGCCAATTGTGCCGAGCATCAATATCCAGTTGATGGCTGGTATATAAATCTGTCCTTTGATCTGGCTTGGGTAGCGCACCTTGGTACTCGGCCAAAGTTTCAGTTTCATGGCTTCGTTCACCAGCGTGAATGTGCCTGAAATTAAAGCCTGACTTGCAATAACTGCAGCCATCGTGGCCACTACAATACTGAAAATCAACATTTCATTGGGCACCATTGCATAGAACGGAATGCGGCCATTGAGCAAAGTACCCTGCTGAGAAAGAAGCCACGCCGCTTGTCCGAAATAATTTAATATCAACGCTATTTTCACAAAACCCCAGCCTACGCGAATGTTGCCTTTGCCACAATGGCCTAAATCTGAATACAATGCTTCTGCTCCGGTAGTGCAAAGGAAAACTTCGCCGAGCAGCCAAAATCCTTCGGGGTAGTTTACTAATAAATTCCAAGCATAAACAGGATTGACCGCTCTCAGTACTTTTAAATTCGGCAACAGATAAATAAGACCTAGTCCCCCTATCATAAAAAACCAAACCATCATAATCGGCCCGAAGGTTTTGCCTACCACATTGGTACCGAATTGCTGGAAAAAGAAAAGTAGAATCAAAATGACAATAACAATGGGAACAGTCGGGATGTTGGGATAACTGATCTGAAGCCCTTCAACCGCAGAGGAAATACTGATGGCGGGTGTGATGAATCCGTCGGCAATCAGCGTGGCACATCCGATAATGGCTGGAAAAATTACCCAGGCGGCCTTGTATCTGCGTACCAATGCGTACAATGCAAAAATCCCTCCTTCACCCTTGTTGTCAGCATTGAGAGCGAGATAAATGTATTTGAATGTGGTGATTAGTGTGAGTGTCCAAAACACACAGCTCATGCCACCCAGCACCAATTCTTCAGTAATCAGCCGTGTGCCAATAATAGCCTTAAAAACATAGAGGGGTGATGTGCCTATATCACCATAAATGATCCCGAGAGAAACCAAAACACCGGCTGCGGTAAGGGGATTATTTCGTGAGTGATCGTTTAGATTTCCCATGCGGTAAAAAGATGGATCAGAGGTTCAGAACGCTTACGCGTGGTTGTATTTATGGGCATGGAAAGTGAGCCTGCATTGCAAACGGTCGCAAATTTAAGTTAACCTAAAGGATTTATCGACAGCTTAAAAAAATATTTTAAAAAGGGATTTTTATGCCCTGAATTATCAATGTACTTTTACTTAAACACAACTTAACAACTGTATGGTCAAAAATCTTATTGCTTTGGCGGTAGCTGCGCTCATTTTTGCCAGCTGCAGCAACAAATCCGAAAAACTTCAATCACAGGTAGATTCTCTCAAAGAAGCTCTACAGACAAATCAGAAATTCGTACAAACTCTGCAAGAGGTGGGCACTTTGATGGACTCCATCGATGCCAGCAGACAATTGCTGCGTGTAAACATGGTGGAAGGGACTACCTATTCCGACTATACTTCGCGCATGAAGGATATCAATAATTATGTAAAAGACACTCAAGGTAAAATCGAGGACCTCGAAAAGGCGCTTAAGAAATCAAAAGGTAATTCAAATGCTTATGCGGCGACTATTAAGAAACTGAAATCTGATCTGGAAGAACGCAATAAGGAGATTGCAACACTTAATGCTCAGGTTGAAGAGTTGAAAAACCAAAACGTACAACTGATCAACACCACAAACCTGCAACAAGCTGAAATCAATGATAAGTCAGCCCAGATTGAAGCTAAGAAACAGGAACTTGCTTTACTCGATGAAAAGATCCAGCAGGTACAACTTCAAAGCAAGGTAAGCGAGGCGGATTCTTATTTTGCCAGAGGACAAGCTGTAGAAGAAGCAGCCAACAGAACTAAACTAGCTCCCCGCAAGAAAAAAGATACTTATAAAGAAGCTATCGAACTCTATAAGAAAGCGCTGAGCTTGGGTAAGACAGAAGCACAAGCGAAGATTGATGCACTGAACAAAAAGATATAAGTAACTGATTTATTAAAAAAGCTGCTTCAGAAATGGAGCAGCTTTTTTTATTGCGTCTATTTTATAATAATTTTAGTTGACAGGCTTCTTGCTGAGGAAAACCTGAAGTCCGATATTAAAATTTATTGAGGGTGAATTTGAATCAAGGCCAGGTTGACTTACGTTGTTTTGCTGATAAAAGACGAGCCCCTCAATTCCAACTTTGTTGTTGAGGAAATAGGTGGCACCGATCCCTCCCTTGAAATTACCAGTGGTACTCTTTTGGGTAGCATACTGGTTTGTGCCGGTAAATTGGTTAAAGGTAAAACCCTTCAAAGTCTCCCATCCAAAATTGTAACTCACATGCGAGAAAATAGCCCATTTATTGAGCATATAATAGTACCGGGCCATGGGGCCGATTGAAAAAGTATGAGTTTTCTCTTGATAAGAGCCATTAGTCTCCTTTTCATTTGTGTAAGAGTATGATGGGGTGATCCCAAGCGCAAGTCCCTTAATTACAAAATAGGAGATATTGGGTGCTAAGTTCAAACTTACACTTTTAAATTCCGGAGAAGGAGTCGGAGGATTTGTGCCGAAAGTTTCTGTGGTTTTTGAATTACTAAACCCCAATGAGCCGCCAACTAAAAAACTTCCCTTGTCAACCTGAGAAATAACTGGTTGAGCCAGCAGGGTTACAAAGATCAAAGTAAAAAATGCCTTCATTTGGTTGATTACTTTTTCTCTACCACCGGCGTTACTTTTTCAATTTCCATTTTGGGTAATGACTTCACCTCTGCCGTGTGTTTCACAGTAGAGATATGCGGAGCGATGATCAAAGCAACAATAGAGGATAATTTAATTAAAATATTCATGGACGGGCCCGAAGTATCCTTAAATGGATCACCAACAGTATCACCGGTTACGGAAGCCTTATGGGGTTCTGATTTTTTGTAATACATCTGGCCATTAATCTCCACACCTTTTTCAAAAGATTTCTTGGCATTATCCCACGCACCGCCGGCATTGGATTGGAAAATTCCCATGAGCACACCACTTACAGTAACACCAGCAAGGAACCCACCTAAGATTTCTGCAGAGCTTACTCCTTCGAATACGTTTCTAAATCCAAAGCCAATGACTAGTGGCATAAGCAACGTAATTGCTCCTGGTGCAATCATTTCGCGAAGCGAGGCTTTTGTTGAGATGGCAACACATTTTTCGTATTCAGGCTGGGCTTTGTATTCCATAATTCCCGGAATTTCCCGGAATTGTCTGCGTACTTCGTTCACCATGTCCATGGCAGCACGACCAACCGCAGCGATTGCAAGCGAAGAGAAAATAAACGGGATCATAGCGCCTACAAAAAGCCCGGCTAAAACCGGTGCTTTATAAATGTCAATGGCAGTAATTCCCGATACGCCCACAAAAGCTGCAAACAATGCAAGTGAAGTAAGTGCTGCAGATGCAATCGCGAAACCTTTGCCGGTAGCCGCAGTTGTGTTTCCAACAGCATCAAGATTGTCAGTACGGTGACGAACTTCTTCTGGCAGGTGACTCATTTCGGCAATACCGCCCGCGTTGTCGGCAATGGGACCGAATGCATCAATTGCCAATTGCATAGCCGTAGTTGCCATCATTCCTGCGGCAGCGATCGATACTCCGTACAAGCCAGCAAAAGAATATGACCCCAAAATACCAGCTGCCAAAACCAGAATAGGAAGGGCAGTTGATTCCATACCAATGGATAAACCACCTATGATGTTAGTCGCGTGGCCCGTACCTGATTGTTTGATAATTGATTTCACAGGACGCTTGCCCATCGATGTATAGTATTCAGTGATCATGCTCATCAGCGTTCCTACAACCAATCCAATAATAATAGCGATGAACACATCAAGTGACGTAAACTCAACTCCGCGATGAACCAGTTTCTCAGGAAGCAAATAAGTGACAGCGAAGTAAGAAGCGATGGCCGTCATAATGATAGAAGACCAGTTGCCAATATTAAGAGCCTGCTGCACGCTGTCGGTTTCATTTTTGATGCGCACGAACCAAGTGGCAATAATAGAAAAGACAAGACCCATGCCTGCAATAACCATGGGTAACAAAATCGGGGAAAGTCCGCCAAAGTTATCTACTGCAGAAATCTCCTGACCCAATACCATGGTAGCCAAAATGGTGGCTACGTAAGAACCGAATAAATCAGCACCCATACCCGCAACATCACCCACGTTGTCGCCTACGTTGTCTGCAATTGTGGCAGGGTTGCGAACATCGTCTTCAGGAATTCCTGCTTCCACTTTTCCAACGAGGTCAGCGCCTACATCGGCAGCTTTTGTATAAATACCACCACCCACACGGGCAAACAAAGCAATTGACTCCGCACCTAACGAAAACCCTGCAAGCACTTCGATTGCGCGGCGCATTTCAAGTCCTGTGATGGCCGCGCCTTCAGGCACAAAAAACTTATAGAATATAATAAAGAGTCCTCCCAAGCCCAACACGGCGAGCCCTGCTACACCGATTCCCATCACCGAGCCACCAGTGAAAGAAACATCTAAAGCTTTTGCTAATGAGGTGCGGGCAGCTTGTGTAGTGCGCACATTGGCTTTGGTGGCGATTTTCATGCCTATGAAGCCTGCAAGCCCTGATAGCATTGCGCCAAGTAAAAATGAAATAGCAATGATGGGATGCGATTCTTCTATCAGGGTGCCTGACCATCCTAATAAAATAGAAGCAATGAGCGCAAATACTCCAAGTATGCGCCACTCTGCTTTGAGAAATGCCATTGCGCCGCGAGCTATATAGCCGGCCAGTTCTTGCATTTTTGCTTCGCCGGCATCCTGGCGGGTTACCCAAGCCGATTTAAATGCAGTTACGATCAGGCCGAGAAGGCCAATAGCGGGAATAAGGATAAGTACGATGTTCACAGGTTTATATATTTAAGTTCAAGGTTCAATAGTAAACTAAGGGTTCACAAAAGAGGCTGCAAAACTAACCAAAATCGTGAAATGCCAGTTTTGAAATAATGAAATTTCCATACACGACCACTATGCAAAATTCGACCGTAATCGGACGCCCCCGTTCGCTTGCGTCCGCCAGAGTTCAAAAAGACCTTCGTTTTTGATCAATTTGAGTTGATTATTTGATGGCACTAAATTGGTCATGGTGCTGTCGACCATCTGACACCTGCCATGATTAGAAACTATTTCAAAATCGCTTTCAGAAGCTTAATCAAAAACCCGGCTTATTCCTTTATTAATGTCGGAGGCCTGGCCATCGGCATCGCGTCAAGCATACTTATCCTTTTATGGGTAGCTGATGAGTATTCGTTTGATCGTTTCCACAAAAACTACAATAGTATTTACCGGCTTTATCAAAGCCAGCAGTGGGTGCAGGGCATCGGTACCAACACTTCTATGCCTTACCCCCTGATGGAAGCCATAAAAAATAAGACGAATCAGGTCAAGCACATTGCGATGACCAATTGGGGTGAAGGGAACACGTTACAGGTAGGAGAGAAGCGGTTAAATAGATTTGGGATGAGCGCTAGTGAAGATTTTTTTAAAATTTTCAGCTTCGATATGATTGAAGGTGATCCCAATACAGCACTGAATGAGCCCACATCAATCGTCATAACCGAATCGACGGCCAAAGCATTTTTTGGTGATCAGGACCCAATCAACAAATTCATACGGATAGACAATGACCGCGATCAGAAGGTGACCGGTGTTGTAAAAGATGTCCCTCGCCAGTCTCAATTTACATTTGACTACATATTGCCGTTTTCCTACTATGAGCTGACGCAAAGCTGGGTGCAGCAAGTGCGCGACAAGTGGGACAATAATGTGCTTCAGTTATATGTGCAATTGCAGCCCAATGCTACAGAAGCTGAAGTAAACGCGAGTATTCAGGACATTATAAAAGACAATAACCCGAAAGCGCCAACCGCAAAATTATTTCTTCATCCTGTCAGCAAGTGGCGGCTTTATTCCAATTTTGAAAACGGAAAGAATACGGGAGGCATGATCGATTATGTGAGACTGTTTACTGTCATTGCCATTTTTGTTTTGACAATAGCCTGCATCAACTTCATGAACCTTGCTACTGCGCGTAGTGAAAGCCGCGCTCGCGAAGTAGGTATTCGCAAAAGCGTAGGTTCGAGAAGAAAAGAATTGATCTTTCAATTTTTGGGCGAGTCGCTCGTCATTACTTTTATTTCATTTCTGCTAGCGCTGGTGCTGGTGGAGCTTCTATTGCCGTCATACAATGTTATCGTCAATAAAAATATTTCCATTGATTATTCAAACCCCAAACTGTGGATGATATCGGCAGGATTGGTTTTGATTACTGGGATATTCTCCGGAAGCTATCCTGCATTTTATCTTTCTGCTTTTCAACCGGTGAAAGTACTGAAGGGTAAAGTGAATGTGGGCAAGGGCGCCAGCACGCCCCGCCAAGTACTGGTTACATTACAATTTGGCTTCTCTATATTTTTAATCATCGGTACGATTGTGATCTATCAACAGATCATGCACGTGAAGAACCGCGAGATTGGATACGACCGCGAAAATTTAATTCAAATCTGGATCAACAACGAACTGGACACCAACTTTCAAACCATCAGACAGGAGTTGGTGAATACGGGGGCTGTAAAATCCGTTTGCAAAAGCAATAGCCCTGTCACCGCAGTATTTGCAAACAATGAAGTACAATGGCCAGGTATGCCAACCGATCAGCGGGTCTCTTTTACCACAATCGCTACCGAATATGATTATACCGAGACCATGGGAATCAAAATGATTGAAGGACGAGATTTTTCGAGGGACTTCAAGAGTGACTCATCTGCTGTAATTATTAACCAGGCAGCGGCTGACTTTATGGGTATGAAAGAACCGCTTGGAAAAAAGATAAAATTAATGGGCCAGGATTTGGAGATTATCGGGGTGACGCCCAATGTCGTAATGGCCTCTCCGTATGTTCCCGTGGAGCCTCTCACCATGTATTTTAATCCTACCTGGACGAGTACGGTTACCGTGCGGTTGAACAAGACCGGCGACCTCAACGAATCCATCGAAAAAGTAAGAGGTGTCTTTAAGAAACTTAACCCCAACTATCCTTTTGAATTTCGTTTCGTGGATGCTGTTTTCGAACAGAAGTTTTCGACCATTAATTTAATAAGCCGGCTTGCGAGCATTTTTGCTTTCCTGGCTATTATGATTACATGCCTTGGTCTTTTAGGGTTAGCTGCATTTACTGCGGAGCAGCGCACAAAAGAAGTTGGTATTCGCAAAGTGATGGGCGCATCTGTAGCAAGTCTTGTAGTTCTCATCTCCAAAGATTTTTCACGGCTTGTGATTTTCGCATTTCTGTTGTCGTCTCCGTTGGCGTGGTGGTTTTTAAATAATTTTCTTCAGCGATATCCTTATCGGGTGGAAATAGCCTGGTGGGTTTTATTGATGGCCGGAGCCGGGGCGCTTATATTGGCTTTGATTATCGTCAGCACACAGGCATTGCGGGCTGCCACTGCTAATCCTGTGAATAGTCTTAAAAATGAATAGAAAGAACAACACTTAATCATACCCGATATGTTCAGAAATTATTTCAAGGTTTCCGTCCGCTACCTGCTTCGCAACAAGGTGTATTCCATAATCAACATCTTTGGCCTGGCGCTGGGAATCGCCTGCTGCCTGTTATTGTCCTTATATATAATGGATGAGATGAGTTATGATAAGCATCATGAGCGACCTGAGGATCTTTACAGAATAATCAGCAAGTTCGAGTCCGACAAGGGGTTTGATAAATTGGGAACAGCATCTCCACCCATCGCTATGACAATGAAGGAAGAGATTCCGGAGGTTGAGTATGCAGCCAGGTTGCTCGACCCTCCCGGTGCTACTCAGAGCCTGATCCGCTATGGCGATAATTCTTTTTATGAAAGCGATGGGATAATAGCCGACTCTACCGTGTTTGATATGTTCTCGTATAAATTAATTGAGGGCAATCCGAAAAAAGCGCTGACTCATGGCAATACCGTTGTTCTTTCTGAGAAGCTCGCCAAAAAACTCTTCGGCAACGAACCTGCTTACGATAAAATGATTTCTATCAGCCAGGGAGGCACACCGCGAGAATATAAAGTGACCGGCGTATTTGTGCAACAATACCACAGCCACATCAAGGCAAACTTCTTCACGTCTATGATGAGCGCCGGCTGGGGCGAGTACGTGCGTACAGAAGGGGTTAAGCACTGGGCAGGAAACAATTTCATTCCTTCTTATTTGAGATTAGTGCATGGACATGACAAGGCTGCTGTTGAGAAAAAGATGAATGAAGTTTTGTTAAAGCATGGAGCGGAAGCCATGAAGGCGCTTGGGTTGCATAAGACTCTTTCTCTGGAACCAGTAAAAGATATTTATCTAAAGTCAGATGTTGACCAGAGTCCGCGCATTACTTATTTATATGTGGTTGCTTCCATTGCAATTTTCATTCTTCTGATTGCTTGCATCAATTTCATGAATTTGTCAACAGCCAAGGCTACCAAGCGTGCTGCCGAGATTGGCATTCGTAAAACAATGGGCGCCTACCGGTCTACTTTGATACAACAAATATTAGGTGAGGCTATGGTCATAGTGATAATCTCAATTATTATCAGCATTGGCATTGTGCAGCTTGTACTTCCCTTGTTCAACCAACTTACAGACAAAGAGATCTCGTTCAGTTCAGGCAACTTAGGTTACTTTATATTGGCAGCAACTGTTTTGGCTTTGGTTACCGGACTAGTTGCGGGAAGCTATCCCGCCTTTTATTTGTCGTCATTCCAGCCGGCAGAAGTGCTCAAAGGAAAACAAAGACTTAGCAATTCTTCGGGCCTCTTGCGACAGTCGCTGGTAGTGTTTCAATTTATGATTGCGATCGCCCTGGTGTGCGGCCTGCTGGTAATTTCCCGTCAGTTGAATTTCATGCAGGAGAAAAATCTGGGATTTAATTTCGGAGCTAAGATAGTATTGCCATTGCGAACGGATGAAGCACGCAGGCGGTATGATGCGCTGAAGAAGGAACTGCAGAACAACGGTAATGTTAGCGCTGTTTCTGGTACAGTTTATATTCCGGGCGCAGTGATTTTTAGCGACATGATGTTTTATCCCGATGGCGGCAATATGGACAAAGCGGTGGACATCAGGCGTAACCTTGTGGATGCGGGCTATATGGAATTGCTGAACATGAAACTAATTGCAGGCCGCACATTTACCGACAATAGAACTATGGAAAGCAAATCCAAGTTAATTGTGAACCGTACGTCCGCCAGCAAACTGGGCTTTTCACCCGAAAAGATTGTGGGGCAGAACTTACATTACGATTGGGAGGGTAAAAAATATGACTTCGAGGTAATCGGAGTAATGGAAGATTATCATCAGAATTCACTTCATGAAGAGATCAAGCCTACTTTGTTTGAAGTTCCCGATAGCACCAAACGCTATGATTTTATTGTTGCGTCTGTCACTGCAGGTAATTTCGATCAGACCATTCAAACTATTGAGAAGACATGGAAAAATTTGATTAACGACACACCCTTTGAATACTCATTCCTGGATCAAAGCATACAGAAACAGTACGATGAAGACCGGAGAGTTTCTAAAATCATTACTAGTTTTGCTTTGATAGCGATGATCATCTGCAGCCTGGGGCTTTATGGACTTTCTTCTTACATGGCGGAAAGGCGATTCAAGGAAATCGGAATACGAAAAGTGATGGGGGCAAGTGTGACGCAAATTGTGTCCATGATGTCAACTGAGTTTGTGAAGCTAGTGCTCATCGCATTTGTGATAGCCGTGCCGATAGCCTGGTATGGTATGACCAAGTGGCTTGAGAGTTTTGCTTACCGCGTCTCAATCGGCTGGGCTGTGTTTGTTGTGGCAGGAGTTGTTGCGCTGGCTATCGCATTGATCACCGTCAGCTTTGAATCGATCAAGTCGGCTATAGAAAATCCTGTCGATAGTTTGCGAAGCGAATGATGTCATTTCTGATTTGAATGCTTTTCAGTTTTTGAATTTTAACGCCAATAAAAAATGCTAAGTAATTATTTAAAAATCGCACTAAGAACACTTTGGAAAAACAAGGGATTCGGCTTTATCAATATCGCGGGTCTGGCGATGGGAATAAGCACTTGTATTCTTATTGCGTTTTATGTTTTGGATGAATCCGGTTATGACACTTTTCATACTAAAGCTGACCGGATATACCGGCTGACGGAAATACTTCATATGCCGAAGGAGAACAGACCGCAGGCAGTCACGTCACCGCCTATGGCTCCGGCACTAAAAGAGAACTTTCCTGAAATAGAAAAGACTGTGCGATTGAGCCGCAGCAGCAGATCCTTGGCATATCAGGACAAGAAAATGTACGATACCAAAATTTGGTATGCCGACTCTTCTCTATTTGAGATTTTTACTTTCCCCATGATCAAGGGCAACCCAAAAACTGCCCTGGTAAATCCTTATTCCATTGTATTGACAGAGCAGGCAGCAAAGAAATATTTTGGCGAAGACGATGCGCTAGGAAAGTTGATGACGTTTTCAGATACGATCGCACTCACGGTGACGGGTATAATTAAAAATATTCCATCTAATTCTCATCTCCAGTTTGATGTTATGCTTTCGCGTTCAACAATCACGGAAATGACCCAACACCAACCTGAGGACAATTGGTTTAATAACGGATACTACACCTATGTCTTGCTGCGCGAAGGATACAATGTAAAGAATCTTGAAGCAAAATTTCGTCCGTACCTGGACAAGAAAATGGCCGAAGAGAAAAGGGCCAGTGGCTTGTGGTATGATTTTGTTCTTCAGCCACTGACCGACATTCATTTGAAATCCAATATGAGTGGAGAACTCGGGCCAAACGGAAATATCAAATATGTTTATATCTTTTCTGTGGTAGCAATCATGGTGCTATTGATTGCCTGCGCCAACTATGTTAATCTTTCCACAGCGCGCGCGATGAACAGAGCCAAAGAATTGGGATTGCGAAGGGTAATCGGAGCTAAAAGACAGCAATTGATCGTTCAACTTTTAGGCGAGTCTTTTCTCACCACGTTTATTTCTTCTCTTCTCGCAGTCGTTGTCATCAGTGCAGCCTTGCCTGCTTTTAATACTTTGACAGCCAAAGAAATAGGATCGCAGTATTTGATGACGCCAGGAGTTGTCGCTGTTTTTATTTTGGTATTTCTCACCATTAGTGTTTTGGCTGGTGCTTACCCCGCCTTTTTGATGTCTTCTTATTCTCCGATTAAATCATTGAAGTACAAAATTTGGAGTGGCGGACAAAATAGCGCGCTTAGAAGAGGGCTTGTGGTTGTGCAATTTACGATTTCAATTATTCTGATTGTTGGAACGATAGTGATATTCCATCAAATGGATTTCTTAAAGAATAAGAAAATAGGACTTGAAAAAGAACAAGTCGTAGAGCTAAAAATGCGAACAGCAGTTATCTCCAAGTATCAGCTTATCAAGGACGAAATGATGAAAGTACCGGGCGTTACCATGGCGACCGCTACAGACTTTTCATATTCAAACGGCCTCAGCAGTGTTTCAGTGCTGCCGGAAGGAGCTCAGGAGAATGAAATCTCTTCAGAGACTGTCATCAGCGTGGATTATGATTTTCTCAAAACGTTCAAAATTGAAATGCTTGCCGGTCGTGACTTCACAAAAGAATCTTCAACTGATGCAGCCGAAGGATTTATTGTAAACGAAGCTGCTGTCAAACACTTTAATTGGAAGAGTGCAGAGACCGCAATTGGTAAAAAAATAGATTGGGGCCTTGGCAAGAAAGGAAAGGTAGTAGGGGTTGTAAGAGATTTTAACTTTTTCTCGCTGCACTCAAGTGTGAAACCTTTGATCATACACATCAAGCCCGACTGGTATCGTTTCATTGTGGTAAAAATCGGCACCGGTCAAATTGAAGGCACGATAAACGGGTTAGAAACAGCATGGAAGAAACTGAACCTCGATAGCCCTTTTGATTATTCTTTCCTGGATAAAGATTTTGAGAAACTTTATAAAGCCGAAGAGCAAACTCAAACCATTATCGGGTTGCTATCTACTCTCGCCATTTTTATAGCGTGTCTTGGCCTTTTTGGATTGGCTGCCTTCACTGCCGAACAGCGAACTAAAGAAATAGGAGTAAGGAAAGTGCTCGGCGCAAATGTGATGAGCCTTGTGGGGCTTCTTTCAAATGATTTTTTGAGACTTGTAATGGTAGCCATCGTTCTTGCCATACCCGTTGCTTGGTTTGCAATGAACAAATGGCTTGACGGCTTTGCGTACAGGATTGAAATATCGTGGTGGGTCTTTATAGCCGCCGGCTTTACTTCAATTGCGATAGCGCTTTTCGCGGTAAGCTTTCAGTCGATTAAAGCTGCTTTGGCCAATCCTGTCGATAGCTTGCGAAGTGAGTGATCAATTCAAAAAATCATATAAACTCTGAATCCGAACGATATGCTACACCATTACCTTACCACGGCGCTGCGCAATTTTCTCAGAAATAAATTTTACACAGGCATTTCTGTTTTTGGTTTAGCCATTGGGCTTGCTTCTGTCTTTTTGATCATTCAATACCTGAAACAAGAATTGAGCTATGACCGGTTTCATAAAAATGCCGACAATATTTATCGCATTGCATGGATAAACACCAACGCCCAAACACGTACACCTCACCCCATGGCGCAGGCTTTGGTTCAAGATTTTCCCGAAGTAGAAAGTGCAGTGAGCCTTTCACCACTTTGGGGACCGGGACTTACACGTGAAATTTTCTCCATTCGCAATCCCGAGAAGGACGTGCGTTATGATGAATCAAATATATTGGCCGTCGACAGCACATTCTTTCAGGTGTTTTCTTTTCCATTGATTAAAGGTGATCCCAAAACTGTGTTAAAAAACCCTCGCGGAGTTTTGATCTCCGAATCTACTGCGATTAAATACTTCGGCACCGTGGATTGCCTCGGTAAGCAACTTGAAGCCAACGAAGAAAAATATTTGATTCAGGTAGTTGGTGTGTTTAAAGATGTACCACAGGCTTCCCATTTCCATTTTGATTTTCTGGTTTCTTATGTTCGCGAAAAATTATTAGATCCGAATGATCCCTATTATCAGTGGGGCGACTTTGGTCACTATAATTATATCAGGTTAAAACCCGGAACCGACGCAAAGGCCTTGGAGAGTAAGCTGCTGACCTGGACAAAGAAATACATCAGTTACCGGGAGGAGGAAATCCGATGGCTTGAAGAAAATCATTACGGTTTTCAATTGCAGCCAGTCACCAGTATTCACTTGCAGTCGCACTTGCGGTGGGAGTTGGAAGCTAACGGAAACATCGCGTACGTTTATTTGATGTCGGCAGCAGCTTTGCTTATACTGATCATTGGTGCAGTGAACTTTGTGAACCTGAATATGGCGCAGGCAACCGAGCGCGGTAAAGAAATTGGTTTGCGCAAGTCGTTGGGTGCCTATCGTCAGCAGCTTACTTTTCAGTTTCTTGGTGAGTCGCTTCTGATCACTGCGATGGCTGTTATTCTCGCTGTTGTCTTTATCGAAATCTCCATTCCGATGTTTCGCTCGCTTACCGGAAAAGTGTTTTCGCTGGAGCCAGGCTTTTTTATAAGTGTGATCTTGTCTCTTGGTGTAGTTGTAGCGCTGATCACAGGAGTTTACCCATCACTGTTTCTATCTGCAGCAAAACCGGCATTGATTCTTAAGAGTAATATGATTCAGACCAAAGGGATTGGCATAAGGCGTGCGTTTATCGTGTTTCAGTTTGTTACATCAATGGCATTGATTTCGGCAAGTATCATTATTTCTCAGCAACTGGATTTTTTACAACATAAAGACCTTGGATTCAAACCTCAGGAAATTATTGTGTTGCCAATCAAAGACAGGTCGATGAACAAACGGATAGATGAACTGAGAACTGAGCTCACAAAAATCAAAGGTGTAACGGGGGTGTCAGCTACTTCAAATGTCCCCGGGAAGTCTTTCAATCAAAATCCAATATATGCAACGCAGAACCCCGAGGAACGCAGAGATGCTTCGGAGGAAATGATTGATGCTGATTTTCTCAAAGTAATGGACATGACTATTGTTGAAGGCCGCAATTTCCTAAAAAATAACCCGGCCGATGCGGATGGATTTATTCTGAATGAAACAGCTGTTCGCCAGCTTGGCCTGAAAGACCCAATAGGGAAAGAAATTTTGTGGGAACGCGACGGCCCTGAGTTGAAAGGCCCGGTGATTGGTGTAGTGAAAGATTTTCATTTTCAATCATTGCACGAACCATTGCGGCCACTGCTCATGAGAATGGAGGCCAATTATAACTTTGCTGTGGTTAAAGTAAACACCTCCGACTTCAAATCGGTTATTAAAAGCATCGAGAAAACGTGGCGTAAATTTGATGACAGGTTCAGATTTGAATTCTCATTCCTCGACTCACAGCTCAACCAGCTTTATACCGAAGAGCAAAACATGGTGCAGGTGCTGAATGTCTTTTCTATTCTGGGAGTGATCATTGCCTGCACGGGCTTGTTAGGTATAGCAGCATTAGCCTTTCGTCAGCGCACCAAAGAAGTTAGCATTCGCAAAGTACTTGGAGCCAGCGTGTCAAATTTGATTTACTTATTGGTCAGTGATTTTACGCGTTTGGTTTTAGTGGCCGTTGTTCTTGCCGTTCCATTAGTTTGGCTGGTGATGAAAGGTTGGCTGCAAAATTTCTCGTACCGGATCACGATTAGCCCGCTGGTGTTTGTCATCACAGGCATAGGACTCATATTACTTACGTGGATTACACTTAGTTTCCTTACTATAAAAACAGCACAAGTCAATCCTGCCGAGACATTGAAATCCGAATAAATTAATAGCTTTGCCCGAAAATTACATTCATGCAAATCGCAAAACACAAAGTAGCCGCTATTCATTATAAACTAACCGATAATGACGGCAAAGTGCTTGACAGTAGTGAGGGCCGCGAGCCACTCCATTATATACAAGGTATCGGTAATTTAATTCCCGGTATGGAAGAAGGCCTCGAAGGAAAGAAGCAAGGCGATAAAGTGAATTTAAAAGTAAGCCCCGAAAAAGGCTACGGTGTAAAGAGCGAAGAGCTGGTGCAAAAAGTGCCGCGCACTGCTTTTGGCGATCAGAAGATTGAGAAAGGAATGCAATTCCATACTGACAGCGGGCATACGGTAACCGTTACCAACGTGGGGCTAAGTGAAATTACCGTTGATGGCAACCATCCGCTGGCGGGTGTTGAATTAAACTTTGCTGTAGAGGTAATCAGCATTCGCGAAGCAACCGAAGAAGAACTTGCCCACGGAAATGTGCATGGCCCGGGTGGACATCATCATCATTGATTATCTCAGCGAATCAATATAGAGCTGCTCTACTTTCTTCCTCGCCCACGGAGTCTTTCTTAAAAAAGTAAGACTGGACTTTATGCTTGGGTCGTGGTTAAAACAATTCACGGGAATAATTCTCCCCAAATCCTCCCAGCCGTACTGACTTACGAGATGATTCAAAATCATTTCAAGAGTCTTGCCATGTAAAGGATCGGTTGATTGCATCTGTTTCGTTAATCGTTATTAGTTGATGAAGTACTATGTCCAGTGTCTATTGTCCAGTGTCTCTTGACTAATGCTTATTTACTATCCCTCAGTGTCACAGTCCTATTAAACATCAGCTTCCCTTTCGAGGAGTCAGGATCTAAAACAAAATACCCCATCCGCAAAAACTGATAGTGTTCGCCAAGCTTCGCATTGAGCAGCTCAGGTTCGGCATAAACTTTAGATAATACTTGCAGCGAATTTGGGTTCAAATGATTTTTGAAATCGTCTTCAATAGCATTCATGTCTTCGGTTACGAAAAGCCGTTCATACAAACGAATCTCTGCGGGCACGGCATGTTGCGCACTCACCCAGTGAATAACACCTTTTACATGAATCCCAGAAGTATCGTGCCCACTGCGGCTTTCGGGAAAGTAAGTGCAGCGAAGCTCTGTTACGTTGCCAGCGCTGTCTTTGATAGCTTCATCGCACTTGATGATGAACCCGCTTTTTAATCTTACCATTTGCCCGGGAGCAAGACGGAAATATTTCTTCGGAGGATTTTCATTAAAATCATCGCGTTCAATCCACAACTCCCTACTGAACGGCATTTGGCGTACGCCTGCATTCTCGGCTTCTGTGTTGTTCTCGCTCGGCATCAATTCCGACTTGCCTTCTTCGTAGTTAGTGATCACTACTTTCAATGGATCGAACACCACCATTCTGCGCAGTGCAGATTTGTTGAGTTGGTCGCGCACACAAAACTCGAGCAGGCTGATGTCGATCAGGTTGTCGCGCTTGGCAACACCAATCTTGTCGCAAAACTCGCGAAGGCTTTCGGGCGTGTAGCCCCGGCGCCTGATGCCGCTAAGCGTAGGCATGCGTGGGTCATCCCAGCCGTTAACTAATTTTTCGTTTACCAGTTGCAGCAGCTTGCGTTTGCTCATCATGGTGTAAGTCATGTTCAGCCGGGCAAACTCGTATTGTTTGCTTGGATAGATTTCTAATTTCTCAATGCACCAATTGTAAAGCTCGCGGTGCGGTACAAACTCCAGTGTGCAAATGCTGTGCGTAATATTTTCGATGGAGTCACTCTGGCCGTGCGCAAAGTCATACATGGGGTATACACACCACGTGTCTCCTGTGCGGTGATGGTGTGCGTGTTTGATGCGGTAAATCACTGGGTCGCGCATGAGCATGTTCACATGGCCCATGTCTATTTTGGCACGCAGCACCTTCGAGCCGTCAGCGTGTTTTCCTTCTTTCATCTCTGTGAAGAGTTTCAAATTCTCTTCTATAGAGCGGTCGCGGTATTTATTGTTTTTGCCCGGCACTGTGGGTGTACCTTTTTGTTGCGCCATCTCATCGCTTGTGCTATCGTCCACATAGGCGAGGCCTTTGTTGATCAGCTTCGCGGCAAACTCATACAGTTGTGTGAAATAATCGGACGCATAGAGTTCTTCGGCCCACTCAAAGCCGAGCCAGCGCACATCGTTTTTTATATTTTCGACATATTCGGTTTCTTCCGTCACCGGGTTGGTGTCGTCAAAGCGCAGGTTGGTTTTGCCACCGTATTTTTGGCTAAGACCAAAGTTCAGGCAGATGCTTTTGGCGTGGCCCAAATGCAGGTAGCCGTTGGGCTCGGGTGGAAAGCGCGTAGCAATGTTTTTGTATTTGCCAGCGGCCAGGTCGGCCTCGATAATCTCTTCAATGAAGTTTAAACTCTTCTCGTCAGCCATAAAGTGTGTAAGTCAGTACTATCAATTAATAAAGGCATCAAAGGTAAATAATGAGCGACAAAGTTAAGGTAGTATTTAGACGAAGAAATCTTTTTTAAACCTAACCAAATCACTTCGTCCAATTTGAAATGCTCAAATCTTTAATGCGCTTAAAGTGGCTGGTATTGTTGGTGACGAGTTGCAGTTCGTTTGTCAGGGCAATACCTGCAATCAAAGTGTCGGTGTGACCGATTTCGGTTCCTTTTTTTCTCAGGTCGGCTTGGATGGTTGCCGCCATCTTGGCCATTCGTTGCGTCAAGGGAATGACCTTATTCAGAGCTACGAACTCTTCGAATTTTGACAATTGCTTCTTTGCATCCTTGTACAAAAGGCCGTTGAGAATTTCGTAATAGGTGATGATGCTTAGATTAATAAACCCATGCTCCTTCAAGTATTCATCTACCTTGGAAATAACTTTTGGATTGCCACGCAGAAATTCAGACAGAATATCTGTGTCAAGCATGGATGGCATCATAGCTTACTAGTGCGGTCAAAAAGCTTTGTTCTTGCTTTTTTAGTTTGACGAACAAAGCCAGTATAATCCTTCTGGCTCATATCACCAAGGATGCCGCCAAAAGAGAGTATTTTTTTCCGCGCGCTTTCGGTTTGCTTCGAGGTCGGTGTAAGCGAATTAATGAATTGATGAAGCTCTTCCAGCCGGTCTGCCGGGAAATCCTTTATCTCTTTCATTATAGTGCTACGTGTTAACATTTCGAAATCTAAAATTTAGACAAAGATAAAAAAATAGCCAGTATTATTGGCGGCATGGCGAGACGCACGCGCCACCGCAGGCTTCCCGAGGCTTCCGACGGTATACTCCTCGTGGAGCGAGCACACCACTGCGGGTGCCGCTGCCCTGGCCGGGGTGTATGCTTCGTAGGAAATAGTAACTAAGGATATTGAAGGTGAATTAGAGGCAATTAATCCGCGATGTTTGCGCAACATCATCGGATGTTACAACAAAACCTATTCCTTCGCACGTACAAACTCCACCTCCGGATCTCCGCCCACTTTCGTTCGTATTTTGTCAATATTGCCGGCTTCATTGGTGCCAAAGTGTAATTTATATACACTCAAAGCATAGTTAAATGTAAAGTCAGGATGTTCTGTAGACCAGAATTGATCGTAGTGAAAATGTTCCAGCGCCTCATCCCAAATTCGGTACTTCATTCTCAGATGATCGCCATCAAGTGAGATAATCATTTTACCATAAGCCTTGTGCTCATACGTGCCCACATAATCGGTGAGCGTATGCGACGGCTTTGTGTCCTTTACTTTTAAGGACTTCAGCGAGTCTATCTCTCTCCATGTCTTCTTATCCTGTTTGGCAATCTCTGCTTTAATTTTAATTGTCCATGGCGAGTCGCCCAGCTTCAGTAGCCTGTCTACTATACCAAACACTGCTGCATTAGCCATGGGAGTGCCTTTTGCTGTATTAGTCAAGACAATAATTCCGATACTGTCTTTGGGCAGCATACATATGGTAGAGCGATAACCGCTGATCACGCCACCATGTGATACCAGCACATGACCTTTATAATCGGTAGTAGATCTGCCCATGCCATAGAGTCCATAAAAAACTTCATCGTAGATCATGTCCTTTGAAGTAATGTTATTGGGCTTCATCGTTTCAATAATAGCGTTGCGTGGTATTACCTGCTTGCCTTTAAATTTCCCGCCATTTATCTGCGTAATTATCCAGTTGCTCAGTTCTTCTACGTTAGAGACTATGGCAGCAGCAGGTGCCCAGCAAGGGCAATGTGTATCGGGTTCATACTCCTTCAATTTTTTGTCTACTCTGCCTACCAAATAATCTTTAGCGAACTCGCCTTTTTTTGCAGCGTCTTCAAAACTGAATGTGCTCAATTTCATTTCCAACGGATCAAATAGTTTTGTTTGGATTAATTGCTCCCATGTGGTGCCGTTTACCTTGGCGGTGACAGCGCCAGCAGCTGCGTACATGTTATTATTATAGAGATAGCCTTCACGAAAACCGAGTGTGGGTTTCATGTATTGCAGCCGGTCCAGAATTTCCTGAAGGGTATACCCCGAACCTGCCCACACACCGTCCCAGCGAGGCACACCGCTGCGGTGACTCAGCATATCGCGCAACGTCAGTTTTTCATCCAGTTCTCCGGTTGCAAAATGCAACTCGGGCATGTAGGTGCGCACGGGCTTGTCGAGGTCAAGCTTTTTTTCTTCGTGCAGCATGGCCGCAGCCATGGAGGTAAACAACTTGCTGTTGCTGGCAATGCCAAACAAGGTTTTGGTGCTCACCGGAAGTTTGTTGGCTACATCGCGATAACCGAAGCCTTTCGAAAATATAACCTTGTCTTTATAGATAATACTGACGGCACTGCCAGCTATTTCCCACTCAGTCATCAGTTGCTGTATGTACGGATCAATTGTGGGTAACTCTTTCTTAAAGGTGGGTGCTTGTGGCCGAGCGGTGGCGAAGACGATGAGCAGCAAAAGTGTAGCAGATATTTTCATAGGTTTGATGTAGATGTAATAACTCGGACCTTACAAAAACTATAAAGTACGCACACTCAGCAAGTTGTTATTGTGTCATTTTCCTAACTTCATTAACCGCTGCGCCAAAATTCCCTGCTCGGTTCTAATGCGAAGAAAATATAATCCTGATGCCAGGTATGCAGTATTCAACTGTTCCTCACTTTGATAGAAAACTGATTTTTCGATCACCCTCTGTCCAGTTATGTCAAATAATTCAATTTGTGTGGCATGACCGTCAAGCGGAACAAAAAGAACCTCGTTAAAAGGATTAGGATAGGAGAGGCTTTCATTATTTTTCTCATTCAGTACACCATCAACTAGAAAATCCGTTGGCAATGATGTGGATTTGCATCCTCCAAAATTAACCTGGACTTTGTAAATTCCATTATTGACTACCAGTAATGTTGAATTTTTAGCACTATCAATAGGGGCCTCATTGAAAACCCAGATATTGTTTGACACGCTGCTTGAGCTCAAAGAAAACAGGTTCCCTATTTTACTAACAGTAATTGTTGGAACTGGCGGGTCGACACAAAAATCAATTTCGGCAGATGTCGGAGCAGAAGTAGTATTGCCAGCAACAGTCGCTACTATTTTTACGGGTCCAGGGCTGAACAGTGTAACCGTATCTCCTTTCATGGTTATTCCGCCACTTATTACGGAGTAAGTGATTGGTAGACCAGTAGAAGCCGTTGCAGAAATTATAACTGGCGGTGCGCCTATAACCTGCTCTGGTACTGGAGTGATGGTAATAGATTGGGTAGCTTTTGTTATAAAAACTACTGAGTCTGGCTGGGAGAGTAAAATATTCGTTAGCGTATTTGCAGTATTAACATTGTAAGAATATACATCAACCGTATAAGACGTTACTTGAGTTAAACCGGTAGCACTAAATGCGGTAGTGTCTTTAAACAGCACTACATAATTATCTGATCCAATTAGAGCACCGACACCGAATTGCGCATTTGAAGAATAGAAAATATTATTCTTCGGTTTACCGGCAGAAAAGCCCGTTTTACGAATCACTGCCAATTTACTGTTTCCATTACCGCTGCTTAGAGTGAAATCCGCATTCGTATCTGACAAATGTGTCAATTCAATTTGTGCCTTTTGTGTAGGAGTGGTTATTAAGTCGTTGAAGACAATTGCGATCGGATCTCCATTAGTGGCATAAGAAACGATATCTTTTTTCCCATCGTTGTTCATATCTGCTATACGCAAGTAATCTACTGCGGAATAACCTTGACTACTCAGTATTGGCGCACTGGAATAATACGCAAATGTTCCGCCAACCTGCTGAAGGTAAATGGAAACTCCAATTGAGGTCGATGTGCCGGAAACATACACAACATCTTTTCTCCCATCATTGTTTAAATCGCCACCAGTCACACTCCAGAAAACATTTTCACCAGCATGACCTTGTGTAATAGATTGCTGAAACGAACCATTTCCCTGATTGATAAAAAGCGAAAAACCATCAGCTCCGTTGGTATTAGAATGAATGGATAAAATATCCGGCAGATTATCGTTGTTCATGTCAACTACATCAACACCATCAGAGTACCCCGAGGCGGCAATCGTATTGAAAGTTTGAAAATGCCCGATGCCGTCATTAAGGCTTACATAAGTAGACGAAGCATCATTAAATATAAGGTCGGGCAATGAATCATTATTAACATCTACCGCTGCTGCATTAAACGGAGTGAACGAGACACTATAATAGTACGGCGAAAAATTTCCGGTTCCATCGTTAAAGAACACGACGTTAGTAGCAGCTAAATCTATAAATCCATCGTTGTTGAAGTCAGCCGCTGCTAAAACCGTATTACCCGAATTCATTAGCGTCTTTTTAATTGTTAGTTTCCCATTGGCATCGCTAAGATTAACATTAATAAAACCATTGGTAGAAGTCGATACAGAACAATAAGCAACGTCAGGAAATCCGTCGCCATTGAAATCGGCAACTTGTACAGCGGATAAGCCATTATCTTCAGTAATGGAAAAGGTTGGGGAGGCAAAAGCGCCATTGCCTTCATTGAGGTATACAGCGACTGAGCCCGATATTTGAGAACACGACACGATATCGAGTAAGCCATCTTTATTCATATCAACGGTAAGCCCTCGATAAGCAGGACCACCAAATACGAGTCGTTGCTCATATTGAAATGTACCGCCAGACTGAGAAAAAATATTTATAAACTTAAAATAAGAGAGGGCAACGATTTCTTGAATTCCATCTTTATTTAAGTCAATAAATAAACAAGTCACATCGTCCACATCGTAGCCACATGGTAATGATAAATTGGTGAAATTATTGGTGCCCGTATTTTTTAGCAGGACAAATTCAGTCCCACTATTCAACCCACCAGTCAAAACATCTATTCGCCCATCCCCATCATAGTCTTTCAACACAAGGGGCGGCGTCCAAAGACCACCTGAGAAAATAGTCATTGGTGGCGAGCCAAATGACCCGCTTCCATTATTAACATATTCAGCTATGAAATTAGGGATATAGGTTGGCGAATTATTGATTTGGTAAGTGATTAAAATTTCCTTCAATCCGTCCCCAGTAAGATCCCCCGTCCCTAAGCTTAACGCAATGTGGTTATTGCTCGGCATTAGATATTTAGTGGTAGTAAAAGAATGATTATCATTTTGAAGGTTTACAAATATCGTATCTGATGCCGTGAACACAATGTCATTCTTTCCATCAGCATTCATATCTGAGACATCGAACATGAACCAGTTATTATTGTAAACCTTTGGAAGGGCTGACATGGCTGAGACGGAAAATCCTCCGTTACCATCACCCTTGTAAAAAAGAAAGGAGAGTGAATTGCTAAGGATTAAATCAATATTTCCATCCAGATCATAGTCCAGCGCTTTAATTGGGTAATTATAATATGTATTTTCGAATGAAGGCGTTACGGATTGTTGGCTGAATGAACTGCCTGTTGAAATTAAAAGTACGAGAAATTGCTGGTTGCTAGTAAAATCTATCAAAGCCAAGTCAGTTTTTCCATCATTGTTGAAATCGGTCGCAACCAGGCTTGTTATAGATCCATTTCCTGGAGATTGAACCTGTACTATCTTCACTTCGGGGGCTGGAACCTGACCAGGGTTGTAGTATAAGAAGACTCTTTTATTTTCCTGATCAAGAAAAGCAAGATCAGGGAATGAATTACTGTCAAAATCGCCACTTACCATCGGCTCGAGATTAAAATTTTTATCCAAAGAAATTGATGGTTTAAAAGATAATTGAGCCAAAGCTAAATTGACTGACCAAAATAGTATAAAGTAAAAACCGGCGATTTTTTTCAATTCGAGTTTGGGTTAGATTAGACGAGTTCAAAATTATATATTATTCTTTAAACCCTAAACGAGTTTGAAAATGGACACACCACAAAACTATCGCCTATAAACAAAGGAGTTGAAAAAAAGTCACTACCGAGAGGAAGTGATTTCGGGGTCAGGTTGCTTGAAATAGCGTGAGGAGCGATTACGTTGTTGCAAAGCGAAAAGCATCAAAAGTGCATTAGCGGTGGTTTTTGGTCATTGAGTAAAGCCAACCGATGACTGATTGTGAACTGGATCTGTTTGCTCAAGGTCGGTGTTGTCACCGACCTGAACCTATCCCTCACCACACATCACCTCTTCTTAGAAATCACTCTAACCAGAAACAGAATAATGATCGCCCCGATAGCGCTTGTGAAAATATAGCCCAGTAAACCATGGCCGAGAGAGATGCCCAGACGATCAAACAACCAATAAATAGCCTAGCCATCCGCCAAGCAGGCCAACTATGATGTCGCCAAACAGGCCTAGCCCGCTGCCTTTGTAAGTCATACTACCAAGCCAACCGGTTACACCACCGACTAATAAGACAACGAGGTAATTGTGGCAAATCACAGATGATTTTGCAAGTGTGGATTGCCAACATTGACCTGTTTCGCCAAACGTTTATTTATCGGTGAGGGGAGACACAGGAGATGTGATCCCTGATTGAATCACGAATTGTTGAGCAATGAGGGGGCACAGGATTACATATTAAATGGTATTTTTAATCTTAGAAACATTGGGAAATGAGTAGTCAACACGTCTGCAAAAACTGTGGCAGTTCTTTTGCCGGAAAATTTTGCCCTGAATGCGGCGAAAAAGTCTATACTAATGACCACTCATTTAAGCATCTGATCGAAGAAGTGTTGCACTTCTTCACTCACCTTGAAGGGACCTTTTTTAACAGCATTAAGGCAATGCTTTCAAAACCCGGAAAGATCTCTGAGGATTTCTGCAACGGAGTTCGTAAGAAATATTTTAAGCCTCTTTCTTTTTTTCTGATGCTTGTGATTCTTTATCTTTTATTTCCGGTGTTTGAAGGGTTAAATATGCGGTTGCATTATTACAAAGAAAACCGGTTGTTCGGGGCCTACGCCACAGAGCAAATTGAAAAAGTGAAAGAAGAAAAACATTTTACCAATGAACAACTGGAGGAAGTGTTTCTTCATAAAGGAGAGAAGACCTCGAAGTTTTTGTTATTCATTATAATACCTTTTTTAGCGGCGATTTCATTTGTCGTTGGCTTCAAAAAACGAAAGTTTTATTTCGATCATTTTATTTTTAGTGCAGAACTCATTTCTTTTTTCATACTCTTCGGTTTCCTGATTTTACCCTTAATTCTGATATTGACACAATTAATCGGATTTCAAGTGTTCCACTCCGACGACTCAATGGTTATTTTTGTTTATTCTATATTAATTATTTACGTGGCCATCTCCTCCAAACGGTTTTTTCATTTCACCCGATTCTTCAGTCTGATTTATGCATTGATTTTCGCTGCATCCCTTTGGTACTTTTTAGAATATGGCTACAAATTCATTTTATTTTCAATAGCCATTCATCTGATATAGATATTAAGTACGTCCCAAAGAATTGAATGACCCTCTTCTGCAGCGTTGATGTTTCTTCACCAACGTGGTTGAAAAATCTCAGACGATTTTGTATGAAGGATCCAGTGCCTTCAGGTCTTCCGACCTGAAGCATACTGCACTTAAATGAATTGCTCAAGGTCGGTGTTGTCACCGACCTGAACCTATCCCTCACCACACATCACCTCTTCTTAGAAATCACTCTAACCAGAAACAGAATAATGATCGCCCCGATAGCGCTTGTGAAAATATAGCCCAGTAAACCATGGCCGAGAGAGATGCCCAGACGATCAAACAACCAATA
>Ga0206976_1102_pt1 | contig 28178 bp, 27 predicted proteins | sample Alteio_BWOrgHeat_82_FD_152926 | JGI IMG/M metagenome (GOLD analysis project Ga0206976, IMG submission 152926) | Enriched cells from forest soil in Barre Woods Harvard Forest LTER site, Petersham, Massachusetts, United States -... | ecosystem: Environmental > Terrestrial > Soil > Temperate forest >... | reverse complement strand
TGCCTCCTTTTTGCGAGGCCGCTCATCAATGGCACTGAGATCGTATAGAAAAAGATAAGGTTTTGAAATTTCGTTCTTAAGGTGCCGGAGAGTCTCGACTATATTAGCAGACGACACCCACAAGGTAGTTATACCATCGCGGGTTGCTTGCCTGGAGACCGCATCTTCTCCAAACTTCAACTGTATTAGTTCAGGCGGATCGAGATCTTGCATAAGTCCATGGTCAATAATCCATAGTTAATTGTCAAGTACTACTCCAAACCTTCTCCTCACTACTCAATCATGCATACCACAAAAAAATTATATTCAATTAAAAATTCATTCAAATTCAAATTTCATCGGGCGACTTACATGAAGTCATCTGCATCCGTTTCTCTCTTTTCTCATCTTTCATCGAAATTTTCTCCGGCCTGATTATTCCCTGGTCTCCAATCGTCCAACTCAATGGTCGCTGCTCCTTCCCCACTCTTTTGGCCAATAGAGTAAGTCCTTCCATAAATGCATCAGGTCTCGGCGGGCAGCCGGGAACATAAACGTCAACAGGCAAAAATTTATCCACTCCCTGTACTACACTATATATATCATACATTCCACCTGAGTTGGCGCAAGAGCCCATCGAAATCACCCAGCGAGGCTCCATCATCTGCTCATGCAGTCTTTTAATGATCGGAGCCATTTTAATAAATACAGTACCGGCAATGATCATAACATCAGCCTCACGTGGAGTTCCACGGATTACTTCCGCACCGAAACGTGCTACATCGTATTTGGGAGTCATGCTTGTTGCCATTTCCACAAAGCAGCATGAAAGTCCGAAATGAAAGGGCCACATCGAATTCTTTCGGCCCCAGCCAAGCAAATCCTGAACCGTACTGAAAACGAGACTTTGACGTACCGCTTCCTCCATAGAACCATTCCCCTCGAGCGCACCAACAGGTTCTTGTGCTTTACTTAACCACCATTTCATCAGGATTTTTAGTTAGTTTTTTGTAAGCTCTAAGTATCTTTTTACCATCGGGCCCGAAATCAAGAGCTCCGTTTCGCCACTCGTAAATCAGTACTATTACAAGAAGGCCAATGAACGAGACTGCGCCTATAAAGCCAATCCATCCCAGCTCTTTAAATGCAATAGCCCATGTGAAAATAAAAATGGTCTCTACGTCAAAGATCACGAAGAGCATAGCGATCATATAAAATTGAGAGGAGAAACGAAGGCGTGCTGAACCAGCGCTTACAATACCACCTTCATAAGGCTCGTTGGTCGCACGTTCCACATGGCGCCCACCTAAAAAATAGGAAAGCCCAAGGATGGCACCAATAAGGCTGCATACTATAGCGCCATAAACTAAAAGCGGCCACAAAACTATATTGTCGTCTGAACTTCCCAAAACCGATTTGCCTCCAGCAAATTTTTTTAGTACAACTCAAGAACCCAATAAAAAATGTAACGCCTACTTCTGCAATCGTTCGCAGAAATTTTCTGTTGATGTTTTGAAGGTATGCTTTTTAGTTAGAAAACAAAAAAAAGTCGTAAAAAAAATATCCACTTTTAGAGGAGCGGTTTTTAAAAAGTTTTTTTTGTTCCTCTCAGGTTGGAGGGTTAGAACAACTTTACATCCTGAATAGTCTCACGGGTAACGTTATAAAACTCTTTGTGCATGTTGAAAGGTGCTTCACCATTTTGTTCCTTGATCCGGTAGCTGCCATCCTCCTGCATGGTGTATGAGTTCACATTATCGCGCAAGTTATAGCGCAATACATTCATAGCTTGCTTACGTGATAAATCTTGCTGGAGTAAAAACAATGACTCAACTCTTCGATCAAAGCTCCGCACCATGGCATCAGCACTTCCTATGTACACCTTCGGTTCTCCGTTATTATGAAAATAATAAATCCGTGAATGCTCCAGGAACTCACCAATAACTGAAATGACTTCAATGTTTTCACTCACGCCTTTTCTTCCGGGGCGAAGACAGCACATCCCGCGCACAATGAGCTTAATAACTACACCAACCTGAGAAGCTTCATACAAAACATCAATAAGCTCTTTATCCTGAATGGAATTAAATTTGATAATAACACCTGCTGGCAAGCCACTTCGGGCGTTCTCCGCTTCCCGCCTTACCATACTGCAAAGTTGATTGCGCATATCCTGCGGTGAGGTGATCAAATTGAGATAAGAAGTAGGGTGAGAATGGCCAGTGATGACATTAAAGAATTCCGATACATCATGAGCGTAGGCTTCATTGGTGCTGAGTAGCCCAATATCCGTGTAAAACCGTGAAGTCGTCTCATTATAATTACCGCTCGATAAATGAACATACCTGTAAACTCTGTCAGGTTCATTGCGAACAATCAATAAAAGCTTGGTGTGGGTCTTTAAGCTGCTAACTCCATAAATCACAAAACAGCCCGCCTTCTGAAGGCGCTGCGCTTCACGCAAGTTATTCTCTTCATCGAAGCGTGCCTTAACTTCAAATAATACTGACACATGCTTTCCGTTTTCTGCTGCCTTAAGCAAGGCTGCACTTACCCGAGATTCTTTAGCAAGTCGGTAAATAGTAATCTTGATAGAGAGAACGTAAGGATCAGCTGCCGCTTTCTCCAAAAGTTCGAGCACCGGCTCCATTGAATTATAAGGGTGTTGAAGCAAAATGTCCCGCTCTTTCAATACTTCAAAGAGATCGCGCGAGCCTTGCTCCGGGAAAGAAATAGGTTTGACAGGCGGCTTTGGCTGAAACCGTTTGCTCTTAAATTCGGCATGATTGACAATCTGGTTGATCCCTGTAAAGTCCACCATCGCCCCTTTCGGAATGACGAAGATATTCTTGTCATCCAGGTCCCACTGAATCTTTAACAATCGGATCATCCACGGGTCAGGATTTTCTTCCACATCCAGGCGCACCACGCGGCCCGTTCTCCGTGTTTGCAGCTTTCTTTTTAATTCTTCCAGAAAGTTGGTCTCAATGTCTTCGCTCTCCTCAAGGGTAAAATCACCATTGCGATTGATTCGAAAGAGGTTTATGCTTGCAATCTCAATATTCCTGAAGAGGTGGTGAACATTGTAGCGGATAATATCTTCCAGAGATACAAATGAGATGGAATTGTCTTTGTTCAGAATTTCATAAAAACGAGGAATATTGCTCGGCACCTGAATGAACGAGACGCGCAATTGATTCTGATGGTCTTGCGGTGCTTTTGTAACCACACCAAAGAGTAACCGGTTGTTTTTTAGAATAGGAAATGTGTGGTAGTTATCGAACAGCATTGGCGTAAGCATCGGGTAGATGGTACGCTGGAAATAGGAATCAACCCTGGCTTTATCTTCATCGCCTAATTGAGGGTAATCGATAATGCTGAAATTGTTCTTCTCAAACAGCGGCTTTAGTTTTTTAATAAAGTAATCACACTGCTCACTGACAAACTTGTGAATTTCGGCAAGCAGATGCTCACGGAACGGAACTTCGCGCAAGCCGCTATAGTCGTACCGTTCTTTACCATAATCAAGATAGTTGTATAGACTTCCTAACCGAATCGTGCAAAACTCATCCAGGTTGGAAGCAGTAATGGACAAGAACTTCATCCGGTCAAAAATACTCCGGTCAATATGCTTGGCTTGATCGAGTACTCTGTAATTGAATTGCAGCCAGCTAAGATCGCGACTAATGTAGTTACTCTCAAAGATTTGCCTTGCGGCTAAATCTGTCTCCTGTTGCGTTGCTACTTCGCTTTCCATAACTCTTACTCCGAATGATTAAATATCCACTTTAGCATACTTGGCATTCTTCTCAATAAACTCGCGGCGAGGTGCAACCTCATCGCCCATAAGCATTGAGAACAAATGATCAGCTTCTGCGGCTGACTCGATATTAACAACTTTCAACGTCCGTTTCACAGGATCCATCGTGGTCGTCCACAATTGCTCAGGATTCATTTCACCCAAACCTTTATATCGTTGCACGCCTACACTGTCTTCTTTTCCGTCTTTCGCCAATTGTTTTATCAATATGTCGCGCTCTTCTTCATTCCAGCAGTAACGCTCTTCTTTGCCTTTCTTTACTAAATACAAAGGCGGCAAAGCGATATACACATATCCTTGTTCAATCAGGTCACGCATATAACGGAAGAAGAAAGTCAAAATTAGTGTACGAATGTGACTTCCGTCTACATCGGCATCAGTCATAATAATTATTTTATGATACCTTAACTTTGTCAGGTTAAGAGCCTTGCTATCCTCGGCTGTTCCGAACGAAACGCCTAAGGCTGTTATCATATTCTTGATTTCTTCGTTTTCGTAAATCTTGTGTTCCTGGGCTTTCTCTACATTCAGAATCTTTCCTCTCAAAGGAAGTATCGCCTGAAAGTTGCGGTCGCGTCCTTGTTTGGCTGAGCCACCCGCAGAGTCACCTTCCACCAAATACAATTCACAGATGGATGGATCAGAGCTTGAGCAATCGGCAAGCTTTCCAGGAAGCCCGGTTCCTGAAAGGACATTTTTGCGCTGCACCATTTCACGCGCTTTGCGTGCGGCTATACGCGCCTGCGCAGCAAGCACCACTTTACTGATGATCAGCTTTGCCTCTCTCGGATTTTCTTCTAAAAAATTTTGGAGCAACTCGCCTACTGCGGTATCAACAGCGCCCATTGCTTCAGAATTGCCGAGCTTGGTTTTCGTTTGACCTTCAAATTGAGGCTCGGCCACTTTCACAGAAATTACTGCTGTCAACCCTTCTCTAAAATCATCTCCACTGATTTCTACTTTTGCTTTCTCTAATAAGCCCGATTTATCAGCATAGCTTTTCAGCGTACGTGTAAGCGCGCGCCGGAAGCCAGCAACATGGGTACCTCCTTCATGTGTGTTAATATTGTTGACATACGAAACCAGATTTTCGCTGTAAGAGGTATTGTAACCAAGCGCTACCTGCACGGGGATTTCACCCTTTGTGGTTTCAATGAAAATTGGCTCAGGAATAAGCTTTTCGCGTGTGGAATCAAGGTATTCAACAAATTCGCGCAAGCCTGCTGTCGAAAAAAATGTATTGGATTTCGGGTTTCCATTCTCGTCATTTTCGCGCAGGTCTTTCAGGTTCAGGCGAATGCCCGGATTGAGGAATGAAAGTTCGCGAAGGCGAGTGGAAACTGTCTCGTAGTTGTATTCAGTGGTCAGCGTAAAAATCTCGTCGTCGGGCTGAAAGTGGACAGTTGTTCCTCTTCTGTCGCTTTTGCCTATTTCACGAACCGGGTATTGCGGAACACCACGATGGTATTCTTGTTCGAAGATTTTGCCTTCCCTGTAGACAGTAACTTTGAGCATAGATGAAAGTGCATTTACGCACGACACACCAACTCCATGTAGCCCACCAGAAACCTTGTAGGTATCTTTATCAAACTTTCCTCCGGCATGGAGTACGGTCATAACAACCTCAAGGGCCGACTTCTTTTCCTTTTCATGATAATCGGTGGGAATACCACGCCCGTTATCTTCTACGGTAATAGAATTATCAGCATTGATGGTAACATGCACTTCATCGCAATAGCCCGCCATTGCTTCATCAATGCTATTGTCCACAACTTCCCAAACCAAATGGTGCAACCCTTTTACACCGATGTCTCCAATGTACATTGCAGGTCTTTTGCGAACGGCTTCGAGGCCTTCCAAAACCTGTATATTACTGGCTGAATAACTAGTATCCTTGTTTCCTTTTCCTTCGTTCATTTTGTGTTATTATAACCTTCAAAAATAAGGTTTTTTATCTCCGTTTTCCGCATTTTTAGAGGAGTTTTGAGAACTAAATTTTACACACAAGAAGTTAAGAATTGCCACCCGATTTATGAGCATACCAAACAACCCATCAGGGCCAGAAAACCCCTCCTATTTCAGAACAGAGATTGTAGTGCAGCCCGATGACATCGACTTACAAGGCCATGTGAATAATGTTGTTTACGTGAGGTGGGCACAACAGGTAGCTTCTGCGCATTGGGATGCTATGGCACCCGTAGAATTGCGTTCAGAATACCGATGGGTAGTACTGCGCCACGAGATTGATTATTTACATCCTGCTTTTCTGAATGACCAAATCACGGGATACACGTGGGTGAGTTCGGTTGAGGGCGCAAGATCCGTACGCCATGTAAAACTTTGTGCGGGAGACAAAGAACTGGCAATTGCCAAAACCAATTGGTGTTTACTTGATGCAAAGACAATGAAGCCTAAACGCATCGGGCCAGATATTAAAGCTTGGCTGGAACGTAATTTGTAAACCTCAGGCAGCCTGTTGCTGTTTCTGTAGAAAACAGAATAAGCACAACCCTAGTTGAAAAAATACTGTTGCAGCGATGGTAAAAATTAGCATAAGCTCCATCTTTTTTGTTATTGAACTTAAAGTTAAAGTAAAATAATTTAAATATGCTAATATTCAACAAGTTAATTGTTTTAATCACATGGACTTAAAGAAGGCTGCATTAAAGGAACACTCTAAGGCTCAATGCCGGATAATTGTAAATTATATAGGCCACAGCCGCTCACGCTTTGCTGATCTGGTCAGTGTTTTTCTTGCTGGTCCATATCGTGTAACTCAAAGAATTGCGTGGCCTCTGTCCTATTGCATAGAGGAAAAACCCGACCTGATCCATCCGCATTTGAATGCGATATTAAAATATGTACAACAAGCCGATGCAAGTGTCTCTGCCAAGCGGAATGTGATACGGCTTCTCCAATTCATCGAGATCCCTAAAAAACATCAGGGAACAGTAGCCGATATTTGCTTCAAGTTTTTCAATGACCATAAAGAATCAATCGCCGTACGTGCATTTTCCATGACGGTATTGGCTAACCTTGCCATGCACTTACCGGAATTAAGAAATGAAGTTATCCCCTTAATCGAGGATCAAATGCCGTATGGAAGCGCTGGCTTTATTTCGCGTGGAAGGAAATTGCTAAAGAAATTAAAAGGCTAATTTCGCAGCCCGAATGGAGCCGAGAAAACATACTTGTAAAAGCTGCGCCAATGTATTTACCGGCGACTATTGCAACCTCTGTGGTGAGAAAGTCCTTCACGGGGCAGATCGGTCTTTTAAGACTTTCATACACAACATTCTTACAGCCTTCACTTTTGCAGATTCTAAGTTTCTCAAAACACTTTGGCTGACTCTTTCAAAGCCGGGATTTGTTTCAAAAGAATTCGTGGAAGGTAGGCGGGTTAACTATCTCAATCCCCTATCTCTATTTTTTGTTCTTAATCTGGCATATTTCTTCTTCCCGGTGATTCAGCTTTTCAACGCCTCACTTAATACTCAGCTTCTATCACCATTGGGTCATTTTTACAAGAACATCATTAGCTCAAGAGTAGCCACAATGGGAATTGATTTTTCTTCATTTAGTCTTATTTACAACCTGAAGACTGTCGGACTGGCAAAGCTAATGGTAATGGTGTTTGTAGTAATCGCTTCACTCCCAATGAATTTCCTCTATCCTAAGCGCAATCGCTATTTCACCGATCACATAGATTACATGGTAGAACTCGCGTGCTTTAACTTGTTCGTCAATGCAATTGTGTTATCTGTATTTGCTTCAACCGGATTGGGTCATTACTTCAACGAACTTACCCTTACAGCCATTTTTATCACTACGAATCTATATTTCCTGTTAAGGTCAGGAGTAGCGTATTACAAGGAAAAAAGCTGGAAACTGGTACTAAAATCGGTAGTAATGATCCTTTTCCTGAAGATTTCCCTTGAGCTTTATAGGGCAATTCTTTTCTTCGTTACGATCTGGTCCCTTTAATTTCCGATCGATCGGGAAAGGCTTTCAATAAGTTCCAGTGCCTGAACTTTATCGTCTGCCGATACCAATCGGCAGTAGGCAGTAAGTGATTGAATGGCTTCTTCTATTTCTTTGTTCATGGCCAATGTCAATCCCAAGTTGAAGTGACTATTAGGGAAATGTGGTTCGATCTCTACTGAAATCTGATAATGAACTTTTGCCAAGGCGAGGTTGCCCAATTCAGCATAGAGGTTTGCAAGATTATAGTGGGCCTCAAAATGACGCGGGTTCTCTTTCAGGCTTTTAGTAAAGCAATCGATTGCCTTGGTATAATTACCTGTTTCCGATTCAAGTATTCCAAGATTGCAATACGCGTCAGCTACAGAATCACCTTCGTCAATAGCCTTTTGATAAATCTGTTTTGCTTTCGTGTCGCCCTGATCATCGAGCATCAGCGCTTCCTCAAATCGGGAGAGGTGGCTAAGGCTTATCACTTTGCCGCCACTAAATAGATTCAACTGCCCTGCCTTGCCTTTGGTGTTGGTGGCGCTTTTTTTCAGGACAGGCTTAAAGCCGAATTTCTCCGGGCCAGGACTTGGAAACTGGATTACTTTAGCCATACGGCAAAGTTAATCATGAATAGTGACAATTAAACACGCTTCGGTGCCTGCACAACAATGTCCCTCATTGTACTCAATTCTACTTATTTGAGCAATTATTGAACTGGAGTTAGCTAAATTAACAGTCAATCAGTGTATTACCGGTTTCAAGTCATTCTCCGCGCTGTGCTTGTAAGTGAAAGCAAATGGAAAGATCAAACCTAGCAGCAACGCATAGCCAGCAAAGCTAAACCAGATACTTGGCCAGTGCCGGATTCCATTCTCAGTAAAATGATCAACTACCCACCCGCTGAAAGCTCCGCCAAGAAAAGCGCCAATGCCATTGGTCATCAGCATGAACAATCCCTGAGCACTCGCCATGATACTGCGATCAGCTTCTTTCTCCACAAACAATGATCCCGAGATATTAAAGAAATCGAAAGCCATCCCGTAGATGACCATTGACAGAACAAGGAGAATTAATCCGTCGCCGGGATTACCAAAACCAAATAATCCAAACCGAAGTACCCACGCAAAAATACTGATGATCATCACCCGCTTAATCCCATATTGGTTGAGGAAAAATGGGATGGTAAGAATAAAAAGCGTTTCTGATATCTGAGAAATGGAAAGCAAAAGATTGGGATGTTTTACACCGAATGAATCTGCATAGCTCATCTTGAAATCTTCGAGGAATGTTCCTCCAAAAGTATTGGTAATCTGAAGCGCGGCTCCCAAAAGCATTGCAAAAAAGAAGAAAACAGCCATCCTTCTTCTTTTAAATAAAACAAAAGCATCCAGTCCCAAAGATGAAAGAAGTGTTCGTTTCTTCGTTTCTCGTACTGGCGGACAAGCTGGCATTGTAAAGGCATAAATTCCTAGCACGAGTGCCGACGAAGCACTTACATAAAGCTGAAGCGGGCTCAGTGTCCAGTGGCCAAAATCGATCACCCACATCGCGCAGATAAAACCTACTGTGCCCCATACCCGAATCGGTGGGAAAACCTTAATAACGTCAATGCCTTCCTTTTTCAGCACAGCATAGGAAACGGCATTATTGAGGGCTATTGTGGGCATATAAAACATCGCGTTAAGCAGCATGATAATGTACATCATGGCTGGATCTGTAACCGTAGATGCCCAAAACAGCAATACGGCCCCGATAATATGGCAAGCACCCAGCACTCGCTCAGTATTTATCCAGCGGTCGGCTATAATACCCATTAAGGCTGGCATAAATAGGGATGCAACGCCCATAGTTCCATAAATGCTGCCTACCTGAACTCCAGTGAATTTGAGAGTCAAAATCATATACCCGCCGAGAGAAATAAGCCAAGAGCCCCAAATGAAGAACTCAAGAAAATTCATCACAATGAGCCGGTGCTTTATGTTCATGATTTTGTCTGAATTAGGATTGAAATTCGATTCAAGATTTAAGATGGGTGGAGCGTCTTGAATTTTGATTCGGGGACTTTATTGAATTAGTTTCTTTTGCCGAGCTCGTCACGGATTTTCGCAGCTCGTTCGTAGTCTTCTTTGTCAATAGCGTCTTTAAGAAGGTCACGAAGTTTATCGGTAGTATAACTTTTGAAGTCTTCTCCCTTTTTTAAGGGCTCTTTTTTTACTTTGGTCTTCGCCTCCGGCTTTACTGCCTTTTCCTTTTCTTCTTCTTCCTCCTGATCGGTCAGCACAATACCTGCCTCTGCAAGAATAGCTTCGAAAGTATAAATTGGTGAATCGAACCTAAGCCCAATGGCTATAGCGTCTGAAGGACGCGCATCAATTTCAGTTTTCTTAAGGCCGTCGCTGCAGATGATCTTGGCAAAAAATACGCCTTCCTTCAAATCCGATATCAAAATTTCTTCTACATGAAAGTGAAACGTATTGGCGAACGACTTAAATAAGTCATGTGTCATCGGCCGATTGGGAATTATCTTTTCTATTTCAATAGCAATGGCCTGTGCTTCAAACATGCCAATAATAATAGGCAGGCGCCGATTGCCCTGTGTCTCGCCCAATACCAAAGCAAAAGAGCCTGTTTGTGATTGGCTCGAAGACAACCCTAAAATTTCAAGTTTTATTTTCTTTGGTGCGGCCACTTTATCAGTTCAAGTTAGGAAAATAGTTGAAAAATTCATTTGCTGTAATGTTCGTGTCTACACGAATCAAGACATTAGTTGAAAATTACTTGGCAGCCAAAACTGCTGCCGTAAGTTTGGGCAAAATGTCAAATGCGTCACCTACAATGCCGTAATCGGCCGCTTTGAAAAAAGGAGCGTCTGCGTCTTTATTTATTACAACAATACACTTTGATGAATTCACACCTGCCAAGTGCTGGATAGCGCCAGAAATACCAATAGCAATGTAAAGCTGCGGAGCTACTTTCACTCCAGTCTGGCCCACGTGTTCGTGATGCGGTCGCCAGCCCATATCGCTTACTGGTTTGCTGCAACCGGTAGCAGCATGCAATGCTTTCGCAAGGTCTAAGAGGATTCCCCAGTGCTCAGGGCCTTTCATTCCACGACCACCGGAAACAACAATCTCTGCTTCGGGAAGAAGGATCTCACCAGTGGCTTTTTCGGTAGAAATAGTCTTTGTGTTAAAGTCAGCATCGTTAAGAGTTACTACATAATTGGTAACTGAACCCACGGATCCTGTTTCTTTCAATTCAGCTGCATTTTTGCGGATAGCAATAACCTTCTTTGGGCTTTTCAATTCAACATGAGCAAATGCCTTTCCCGTATAGATGCTTCTCTTCACAACAAACCCTCCGCTTGTATTTGGTAACTCAGATACGTTGCTGGCAAAACTTGCACCTGTCTTTATAGCAACTTTTGCTGCCACAGGGGTACCTAGTGAAGAGTTTGCCAATACAAGTACATCTGCATTTTCATCTTGCATGGCTTTGGCAAGAACTGACGAATAAACCTGAATAACGTGCTCATTCAATTTTGTGTCGGCCGCGTGCAAAATTTTGGAGGCCCCATATTTTCCTATAGCCTGAAGCTCATTTGCATCAGCTGCGCCCAATGCAATCGCTGTCACAGTCCCTCCCATTCCATGTGCATATGCGACAGCTTCCAAAGATGTCTTCCTGATTTTGCCTTCCGATGTTTCTACAAAAACTAATATGTTCATTGTTATTTGTTATGTGTTTTACCTCAATCTTTATAATCCGTAATTCTAAAACTGTAAATCTTACAACACCTTAGCCTCGGTTTTTAATCTAGTCACCAATTCGCCTACGTTATCGGCGCTAATCATTTTCACCGCTCCCTTAGGCGCCGGTAATTCAAATTTTTGAGTAACTACCGATGATTCTGTACTTTTTGGCTCAACAACTTTCAAAGGTTTTGTTCTCGCCGACATAATGCCGCGCATGTTTGGAATTTTCCATTCAGCGATAGGTTCCTGACATCCAGCTACCAATGGAAGGTTTGCCTCCACTTGCTCTTTTCCGCCTTCAATCTCTTTAGACATTTTTGCCTTTGTTCCTTCAATATCCAGTTTCATCACCGGTGAAACTGATGGAATCCCAAGCATTTCTCCTACCATAGCATGAACCACTCCGCTATTAAAATCAATAGATTCACGCCCCATCAAAATAAGGTCATATCCTTTGGCATGTTCTGCGATCTGGGCAGCCACAAATAATGAGTCTGTTGGTTCTGCATTTACGCGAATTGCATCGTCGGCACCAATTGCCAGCGCCTTGCGAATTGTAGGCTCGGTATCTATTAATCCTACATTGAGTACTGTTACTGTCGCACCAGAGGTTTCCTTTAGCTCTATAGCTCGTGCCAACGCATAGTCGTCATACGGCCCGATAATAAACTGAACGCCCGAGGTGTCAAACTTCGTGTTACTATCTACAAAAGCGATTTTGGAAGTGGTGTCGGGAACGTGCGAAATACAAACTAAAATCTTCATAAAGGTTCAATCGAGTGATTATCAATTTATCTACCAACAGAAAGGTTAATTTTGGCCTCAAGATAAAGGATAAAAAGCTAAAAAACAGAAACTTTGAGCATGAATTCCGAACGAATAAAAATGCTTGAGCAATTTGTGGCCGAAGACCCTGCTGATCCATTCAACAAGTATGCGCTCGCGCTTGAATTAGTAAAATCGGACAAGCAAAAAGCGAGAGAAATTTTTGCTCAATTAATGATTTCAAATCCAGATTATGTCCCCGCCTACTATCAGGCCGCTTTGCTTTATCTTGATTTATTATTGATCGACGACGCAACGAAAATCATCGAAAATGGAATTAATCAGGCAAAGAAACAGAACAACCTAAAAGCAATGAGTGAATTGAAGTCCTTGTTGGATGAGGTTGATTAGACTACACCTGAAACACAATCTTCCCGACCTTGTTAGGTTTGGCAACATCGGCAAAAGATTCGGCCAGTTTAGAAAACGGCCTAATTGAATCTACCATCGGTCTGATCTGATGTTTGCTCACAAATGCCAGCATTTCGCTAAACTCAAGATCATTGCCCATGGTTGTACCAACTAGCGAAAGCTGGTTCCAAAACATTCTGTAAAAATCAACTTTAGAAGGCATGCCGTTAGTCGCACCATAAAAAACTATTTTGCCGGAAGGCCTCAACATTTTGATGTAGTTATTTATTTGATCACCGCCTGCGCTGTCGATAATCAAATCAAATCCGCCTTTGGTTTTCCAAAGCTCTTCGTAGATAGTTTGCTTTTTGTAATTATAGCCACCCTTCGCTCCCATCTTCATTGCCTTTTCCAGTTTCTCATCGCTACCCGAAGTGACATACACGTTGGCTCCGGTAGCCTTCGCAAAAATGTAAGCAAACTGAGCCACACCACCGCCAAAGCCTGAGATCAAAACATTTTGGCCCGCTCGTAATTCGCCCTTGCGAAACAATGCGCGAAAAGCGGTGAGGCCACCGAGAGGCAATGCCGCTGCCTGCAATAAATCCAGATGAAAAGGTTTGTGATGCAACCGATCTACAGGCACCAAAGCATATTCTGCAAATGTTCCATCTATAGGCATTCCAAGGACTGTGTACTTCGAAGATTGAACGTCAGGGTCAGATCCCCAGTCGATGTTGGGGTTGATTACTACTTCTTTTCCGATCCATTCTTTGTGTTCCTCGTTATGCACTGACTCTACGATGCCAGCACCATCGGAGCCCATCACCATTCCGGTTTTAATGTTCGGGTATTTACCTTCACGAATCCAGTCGTCGCGTCTATTGAGTGCAACGGCTTTTATCTTTACCAATGCCTTGCCCGGCGATAGAACTGGCACCGCGACTTCTTTCATTTCGATGTTTCCGGGAGCCGTAAGTACAAGTGCTTTCATGAAAAAAATGAATTGATCGTTCGATGCGGAAGTTAGAAAGTAGAAATTGAATGAACAAAAGTAGAAGTTAAAAATTGAAAGTTAAAAGTTGACGGCTATCAACGATTCTCTTATCTTTTACTTTCAACTTTAAAAAGGCATGTCATCATCGGCACGAGGAGCTGGTGGCTCGTCGCGGTTGATTCGGCTTTGAATATTGCTCATGGGGATAAAGCCATCGGGTGAATCGTAATCGGCAAACTTGGTGTACTTACCAATAAACTTCAACTTAACGCTATCAAGTGAGCCATTTCTGTGTTTGGCAATAATTACTTCGGCTACACCTTGCGAAGGCGTGCCATCTTCATATTCAGTAATCTTATAATATTCTGGCCGATACAAAAACATAACAATATCAGCATCTTGTTCGATAGAACCAGATTCGCGCAAATCAGAAAGCTGCGGGCGTTTATCTCCACCACGTGTCTCAACACCACGACTTAGTTGCGAAAGCGCAATTACCGGCACATTTAGTTCTTTGGCAACGCCCTTGAGTGCACGTGAAATAGATGCAATTTCTTGTTCTCGGTTTCCGCCACCATCGCCTTTCATTAGTTGCAAATAATCGACAACTATCAATTGTACATTATGTTCAGCTTTTAGCCTACGACACTTAGCTCTCAATTCAAGAATAGAAAGTGCCGGCGTGTCGTCAATAAAGATAGGCGCTGAAGAAAGCCGATTGGTTTTTGTTACTAACTGTTGCCATTCGAAATCTGCTAAATTCCCTTTTTTGATTTTCTCTGATTCCAATTCTGCCTCGGCAGAGATCAAGCGATTCACTAGCTGAAGTGATGCCATTTCCAATGAAAAAATAGCGACCGGGAAATTGAAATCGACGGCCGCATTGCGCAAAGCAGATACAATAAATGCAGTCTTACCCATACCTGGCCGGGCAGCAATAATTACTAAGTCCGATTTTTGCCAACCTGAGGTTAACCTATCCAATCGTGAGAAACCGCTCGGTATGCCTGTCAAGCCGTCTTTGTGATTTTTCTTTTCCTGCAGCTCCTGAATAGCGCGGAACATTAAGGACTTCATGTTGTCGTAATTCTTGCGCAGATTGGAATCCGATATTTGAAAAATCGACTGTTCTGTCTTGTCGAGAAGATCAAATACATCTGTAGTGTCTTCGTAAGCTTCATGATGTACCTGAGAGGCTATCTGGATCAAATCACGTTTAATAGCCATCTCAATGATGATCCGGGCATGATATTCAATATTGGCGGCAGAACTAACTTTAGAAGTAAGCTCCGCGATATAATAAGCACCACCTACGATTTCAAGTTTGCCGTTCTTACGCAACTGGGCCACAACCGTGCGCATATCAACCGGTTCTGAAGATTTAAACAGGTCAACGATGGCAGTATAAATTTCTTTATGTTGGTCTGAATAGAAATGCTCGGGGCGCAGAAACTCAACAACAGCTGTAAGTGCGTTTTTCTCGAGCATAAGCGCTCCAAGAATTGCTTCTTCCAGATCAGGCGCCTGAGGCGGCAACTTACCCAGGCTCTCAGAGATGTCTCTGGCAAGCGATCGGGGTTTGCCGGTGCCGCTCATCGCGGAACCTAACCTCACAGGCGTTGATCTTTGCTCCATACTTTCGTGGTTGTTGGTACGAGTTTCTTTTTTTAAAGGGAGACAAACGTACCTTCATCTTTTAAAATGCTATCCCCAACTCGCCCACATTCTATAAACACCATTTGTGTTAATAAAAATCCAGAACAAGTCAATTACCAAAAATACATTTTCAAACGAACAACAATTTGTTTTAATTTGATTTCTGAAAAGCATCATGCAATCATCTCCTTCACATACCTATAGTCAAAGTGTTGACAAACAGCGAATACTGGTCGTTGGCAAAAGTAAGGCACGAATCACGGAGATGATTCTGTTTGTGTTGAGAGATTATCATCGGAAGTTTGACTTCACCACACCGGCCAGCGAAAGTTTTTCTGATGCTCCCATAGTAATTATTGAAAGCAATGACTTATCGCCTGATATCATCACCTATCAGCCTCACATCGTAATCCTCAGCAATATGCCCGCTGACGGAAAAGATACATACTCTCAACTGGCCGATTCGGTTTCTAAATGTGGTGTCATTATCTATGACGAAACTGACTCTAAAGTGAAGGAAATTGCCAGTAAAGAACGTCCTGATGTTTCTACCATCCCTTATTCTGTCTACAAACACGAATCTCAGGCCGGCAAAGCCATGCTCATCACAAGTACAAAAGAGAAGATTTCAATCCAACTCACTGCAGTCGAAGATCTTAAAAACATTAGCGCTGCCAAAGAGCTCCTGAAAAAGGTTGGAATTTCTTCTGGCCAGTTTTATCGCACTATCGCGTCTTTTAAATAACCTCTCACTCCTATTCTTTTAATGAAGTTAAATCTTAAAACTCCACTTTGCTTTTTCGACCTTGAAACTACCGGGGTAAATATCTCTCAAGACAGAATCATTGAAATTGCGGTGATTAAAATGATGCCCAATGGAGAGATTATAAAAAAGACAAACTTGCTAAATCCGACCATTCCTATTCTAAAGGAGTCGACGGCCATTCATGGCATCAGCAATGAAGATGTAAAAGATAAGCCGACCTTTAAAGAAGTAGCACGGGAATATGCACGGTTTTTTGAAGGGACAGATTTAGCCGGATTCAACATCCTGAAATTTGATGTGCCTATGTTGGTAGAAGAGTTTCTACGAGCAGGCGTTGACTTTGATTATAGCCGCAAGAAAATTATAGACTCCCAAAAGATTTATCACTTAATGGAGAAACGTACGCTGTCGGCAGCTTACAAGTTCTATTGTCAAAAAGAAATGGACAACGCACACTCTGCCGAATCGGACACTCAAGCCTCAATGGAAGTGTTGATCGCGCAAATCGAGAAGTATGAAGGCCTGGAAGCTACTGATGGCCTGGATCGAAAAGTGGGCACAATTAAAAATGAAATGGAGGCACTGGCACGATTGGTAGGAAATGACTTGGTGGATCTTGCTGGCCGTATGATTCGCAACGATAAAGGTGAAATAATCTTCAACTTTGGCAAGCACAAAAACAAATTGGTTGATAAAGTCTTTAAAGAAGAGCCCGCTTATTACGATTGGATGATGAATGGGGACTTTCCCATGGATACGAAGAGAAAACTCACTGAACTAAAGCTCTCCGGTCTGAAAAAATAAAACCCACTGGACTTGGTGGAAGTTTCTGAACCCCATAAAAGACAAGTTTTGGGCTGCCACCTTCTGCAATCTTCCACTGTTATCCTGCTTTGAGGGCGAGGCCCCGACGAATCGGGGTGAGGCCTGATTTTAGAAGAAAGCTTTACCCGGAATTGTTATAATTGTTAGGTTCAGCAAACGTGTCCCAAATCCAAATGGGAATTATTACTGCAAAGATAAATAAAATTTAAGCCAAGGCTCAGAAAAAGATCACAGTTCGATAGCTTTGAATTTTATGAAACCAATAGCCCACTTTGCCCCCGGCCCTTCACAACTTTATTTTACGGTTGAAGATCACGTACGCACCGCTTTTCGCGATGGCATTCCTTCGCTTGCCCATCGAAGCAAAGAATTTGAAAAGATCTTTCACAATACAACAGAAGGACTAAAAGAGTTGCTCGGCATTCCGCCCGGCTTTCATGTTTTTTTTGCTGCATCGGCTACAGAAATCTGGGAACGCTCCATTCAAAATTTAGTAGGTCAAAAATCCTTTCATTTTGTAAACGGCGCTTTCTCCAATCGATTTTATGAGATCGCAAAACAGCTGGGTAAACATTCAGAAAAAATAGAAGTGCCATTTGGACAAGCCTTCGATTCAAATCCGGTTGTTCCGGCCGATATGGAATTAATCGGCTTAACTCATAATGAGACCAGTACCGGTGTCTCGCTTACAATGGAGTTTATCAACCAGTTCAGAAACTCACATCCCAATGCATTAATCAGTGTGGATGCTGTGTCGTCATTGCCCTACCCTGCCTTTGACTACTCAAAAATTGATTCGGTTTTCTTTTCGGTTCAAAAAGGTTTTGGTTTGCCGGCCGGCCTTAGTGTGTGGATTGTAAATGAACGATGCATGGCTAAAGCAGAGCAGCTTTTATCAAATGGGCATGGCATTGGTTCGTATCATTCACTCCCGTTCTATTTGCAAAATGCACTGAAGAACCAGACACCGGAAACTCCGAATGTGCTGGGCATTTATTTGCTTTCAAAAGTGGTGGAAGATTTCTTAAGACGTGGTGTACAGACATTACGAAAGGAAACGGAATACAAGGCAGCAATTCTTTATCAGGCGATGGAAAACCATCCCATGATTTCTGCTTTTGTCAAAGAGAAAAACTCAAAATCTAAAACTGTGATCGTTGCACATTGCGGTGAGCACACGGGCCGATTGGCAACTTATTTAGAAAACGCAGGGCTACATCCAGGCGATGGTTACGGAGTACTAAAGAAAATGCAGCTTCGATTTGCAAACTTCCCGGCGCATTCCAAGGAACAATTTGAATTGCTGGTCGATTCCATCGAAAAATTCAAGTAGAAATTAAACCTCTGCCAGCGGTTATTGTCTAACTTTAATATCTAAATCTTGCCTTCAATTTTGGAAGACAAAGAACTCCTTCAAAAAATACGGAATCCCGACACTAGAAACTACGGTTTCAACATGTTGGTGCGCGCCTATCAGCAGCGTGTTTATTGGCTGGTGCGCAAGATGGTCGTTGACCATGATGATGCCGATGACCTTACACAGGAAGTGTTTATCAAAGTTCATAAAGCCATTGATAACTTCCGAGAAGACTCCCAACTGTTCACCTGGATATACCGCATTGCCACCAATGAATGCCTTTCTTATCTAAACAAGAAAAAAAGGCGATTCTTCCTCCCAATTGAAGATGTAGGCAAGCAACTTACGTCAAGCCTGGACAGCACAGCACACATAACCGGCGATGACATTCAGAAGAAACTACAAAAGGCGATACTCACCCTGCCCGACAAGCAGCGGTTGGTCTTTAACCTGAAGTACTTTGAAGAAATGCCTTACGAGGAGATGGCCGGAGTAACGAAGACCAGTGTTGGCGCATTAAAGGCTAGTTTCCACCATGCCGTGAAAAAAATAGAGGATTTTCTGTCACGTGATTAAACTTTTATGGAATCATTAAATCATAAAGAAAAATGAAAAAGCTTGATGACATACCAAAAGAAAACATTTTCGAGGTACCGGAGGGCTACTTCGACAGGCTGCCTTTAAGAATCCAAGCCCGAATAGAGCAAAGTAGCGCACCAAAGACACGTCTCGCATTTCCTGCCTGGAGGTTAACCTTCCGATATGCTGTACCCGTTGCCGCAGTCATTTTGGTTGCGATGTTTTTCCTTATGCCAAAGCAGGTAAAAAACACTGAGGATTTGCTTGCAGAGATTGCCTCAGAACATTTGATCGCTTACTTGCATGAAAGTGACATTACCGAGAGCGACCTATTAGAGATTCTTAAATTTGACGAAACTGATGCAGACTCATTAAATTTACATGTGGGATCACAGTTTATCATCAAAGGGATCGATATTATGGAACTGAAAAGTGAGTTGGAAAATGAACTTTAGTGCAATGAAGAAACTGATTTACATATTTTTTGCGAGCTGGGTTTGTGTAACTATCCAGGCGCAAGACCTTGATGAAAACCAACCCCAGGATGCTACTGCTAAAGATAAAATTAAAGCAGCCAGAGTAGGTCTAATCACACAGCGGCTGGGGCTTACCTCCGAACAAGCTGAGAAATTCTGGCCTGTATATAATGAATTTACTCAGAAACGCGCCGACCTCAAACAGCAATATAGAGTCGCTGAAAAGAACATTAATCCTAATAATCCTGACCCCAAGCAGCAACAGGCGCTTGTCGACCTTGGCTTGAAATTGAAAGAGGATGAGCTAAACCTGGAGAAGGAGTATTCGGGTAAACTAATGAGTGTGATAACTGCTCAGCAAATGTTAAATTTGCGTCAGGCGGAGCGCGATTTTCGCAACATCATTATCAACATGCTGAACAACCGCAGGTTGCAACAGCAACGGAAGGAAAACTTCCGGGACAGAAACATGAAGTTGCGGGAAAAGAAAAATTAAAACCCTTCCGTCTGATCAAATTGATTGGTACGGAAATTCATATTCTTCTCGATATTAATTTTATCAGGAGTCTGTACCAAAGCTCAGTCTGTTGATTCCTTAAACAGAAAAAAGAAGGACTCCACACTCCTGCAGACCAATTTACTTTCTGATACTTCTTTTGTTTCCACATTAGAACTTATCGACAGCTTACTGGCAACACCCCCCTTGTTAGAAACCGGCTCAAGTTTTATAGCGCGCCTTGGCTACAATAGCAATGTCAATTCTACATCTCAGGCACTCGGGCTTAATCAATTTGGGATTTCACCTGGCGTAACATATTTTCATAAATCGGGCTTGTACCTTGACGTAACTGCCTACTGGAGTTCCGAATATCTGCCCAACCTATACCTTACGATACCATCCGCCGGGTATTTGAAAACAGTTAAGAAATGGACCTTCAATCTTGAGTATAGCCGTTACCTTTACTCACCTTCCGATTCATCCAAAGCAAACCCTTATACAAACGTCATCAGCGTCAGTAATTTCCTCAAAGCCAAGCCCTTCTTGTTCCGGCTGGATTACAATCTTTATTTTGGCGACAAAACGAGTCACCGCATTACTCCTGCAGTGATGATTAACCTTGAAAAGAAAAATTGGCTGGGAATTGACCGGCTATGGGCTTATCCGACATTTAACATTTCGTGGGGCAATGACATCCTCGAGTCGTCCCAGTACATCCCCTACTATACCAGGTTGGCTGATATAATTTATGCCATACGGCACAATCAAAAATTGTATTATCAGCAAACCAGGAGCACTAATGAATTCGGGATCATTAATTATTCAATCTCCATGCCTATTGGCATTTCAATAAAAAATTGGGTCTTCCTCGCCAATTACACCTACAATTTTCCTCAAGCTTTACCAGACGAGTATGGTCTTAACAATAGTGGTTATCTGACTTTCAGCCTTTCGCGGTATTTTAATTTCAAATCAAAATCTGCTGTGAAGGATTTTTTATATTTACCGAACCGATACTAAAAAATATGAACAAAAATTTTACGCTCACCCTCTTCATTTCTCTCGCATCATTCGCAGCCGTTGCGCAAGCTGGATATTGGCAACAACGCGTAGAGTATACTATGAATGTGAACCTGAACGTTTCAAACCATCAATTTGACGGTGACCAGAAACTAATCTATTATAATAATTCGCCCGACACACTCACGAAAGTGTACTACCATTTATATTTCAATGCTTTTCAGCCGGGAAGTATGATGGATATACGATCGAGAAACCTTCCCGATCCTGACCGACGAGTTGGTGACCGGATTTCAAAACTAAAAGACGATGAAATTGGATATCAACATATCACATCACTAAAACAGGATGGAAAAGATCTGACGTATAAAGTAAATGGCACCGTGCTGGAGGTAACTTTAGCAAAGCCATTATTGCCAAAAGCCAAATCTACCTTTGAAATGAAATTCAATGGTCAGGTTCCTTTGCAAATCCGTAGATCAGGACGTGACAATCGTGAGGGTATCGCCTTCTCTATGACTCAGTGGTATCCAAAAATGGCTGAGTATGATTTTCAAGGCTGGCACGCCTATCAATATGTAGCCAGAGAATTTCACGGGGTTTGGGGCGATTTTGATGTGCGAATTACACTTGATCCAAAATATGTTGTTGCGGGTACAGGCAAACTTCAAAGCCCCGAAAAAATCGGCTTCGGATATGAAAAGTCTGGAACTACAGTTAGCAAAGGCGATGGCCCTCTCACGTGGAATTTCGTTGCCAAGAACGTAATCGATTTTGCATGGACAGCAGATCCTGATTATACACATGACACAGCTCAGGTTCCCAATGGTCCGGAGTTGCATTTTTTCTATCAAAAGAGTGAAAAGACTGCAGACAATTGGAGAAAGACAGAAGACATTGCCGTAAAGGTGTTTCAGTATTTGAATACACATTTTGGCAAATACCCTTTTGATACCTATTCCATTATTCAGGGTGGCGATGGCGGGATGGAATATCCCATGTGCACCCTGATCCTTGGTGAAGGTAATTTAGCGGGGCTTTCCGGAACGATGGCGCACGAGGTCGCACACAGCTGGTTTCAAATGGCGCTTGCTTCTAACGAGTCCCTTCATGCATGGATGGACGAGGGATTTACGGATTTTGCGAGTAGCGAGGCAATGGCATCGATCGGCGACAATGTCAATCCACATGCCGGTAGTTATGCCAGCTATTATTCTTTAGTAGCAAGCGGTTTGCAAGAACCAGCAAGTCAACACTCAGATCATTTCAATACAAACAGAGCTTATGGTACTTCGGCATACAGCATCGGTGCAATTTTCCTCGAACAATTAAAGTACCTGATCGGGGAAGATAATTTTAATAAGGGAATGCTGCGCTACTACAACACTTGGAAAATGAAACATCCAAGCCCCAATGATTTTATAAGAGTGATGGAAAAGACCTCGGGAATGCACCTTGGCTGGTACCTTCGCTATTGGATTGGTACTACAAAGCATATTGACTATGGGTTCGGCCAACTTACCGAGAATGACGGCGCTTCTTTAGTAGACTTGAAGCGCGTTGGCGATTTCCCCATGCCAATAGATTTATTGGTCACCTATAAAGACGGCTCAAAAGAACTTTACTACATTCCTATGAATGAACTTATGGGAAATAGGCCAAAAGGAGATGCTATAACACAAATAACCTGTGAAACTTGGCCGTGGGTGCTTCCTGTTTATACTCTCAAAATTGGTAGGAAAATCGCTGAAATTGAAAGCCTTGAGATTGATCCGTCGCAGCGAATGGCCGATATTGACCGGAAAAATAATAAGCTGACTATTGCCGAAAGAGTGCCTTATAAGGATACAACCAAATAGTTTTAGCTCTATATTGGCATTGATAAGATACTTTTTTACAAATGATTTACTCAAGTGTTTGATAAATAAGTAAATTAGAGAAGGTAGATTCATAAATTTGATAACCCTGAGTTATGGAAAAGAAAGCCGACATGCAGAAGACCATTTATGACAATGCAAAAAGTCATTTCCTCGGAAACTTCCCCGATTCATTGCCCATTGAACAAGCGTATGTACACATCGGTATGTATTTGGGCTGGGTGATAGAGTCAGGGTTATACTCCGAGTACTTTGAAGAGGAAGCCGCAGGACAGATTTTCCGTTTCAAAAGGAAGGAGATCTCATGCACGATCCTAAGCGAGATATGGGATGGCTACCTCGGCTTTGAATTATTCAACCGCGAAGGAAATATGTTTACCTACTACTATTATGGTGGTGGTTTATATCGCGCCGATTATGATGAAGTATTGGTAAAAACTCTGCCCTCAATCTATCACGTCACCGATAGCTGGGAGAATTATGAAAAGATGAAGCAACGCATCAATTTGCGTTATCAGGATTGGAAGAAGCTTACCGGGAATTAATTTATTTTCATTTTCCCGTTCTTATCCAAAGTCACAATTTTTGTAGCCCCATCATTGCCAAGCATGGTGACAGTTATGTCTCCGGTTTCTCCATTCAATGTAATGCCATAAGGAAGCATTTCCAATGCATAGTTATTGGCCCACGCCAATCCGTCGGCACGATAGATTTTTGAGATCGTAACAGGGAATTTGTCTTTAGCCTTCTGCGACGAATAGGCCAACAAAATAAATGAGTTACCCGTACCATCCGTTGTCGTTATTCCTTTAATTAAAGAGACAAAGCGCCTCTTAAAGCTGGTTTGATCAACAGGAAAGTTTGCTTTTACACCCGCTACTCTCGTGGGGGTAATAACGTAGAAATAACCTGTAGCCAGAGAGTCTTTATAGGCAATTCCAAATGTAAATTTCTCCTCTTCTATCACTAAAGGTTGGAATTTGAATTTACGGGGCATCTCCGTGAATAAAGGAATAGAGTCTGCTCCACTGATAAGCCATTTCAATGATTGGCTGGTGGTTTCCCATTCACCTTCTTTTTTTACCAACTCCCTTTTGGCATAATCTTGAGCCGCACTAATTGTACTTTTTAAGACAGACGCGGTACCAAAAGCCTTTGATATAAAATGATGATAGTCTTTTTCTTCCTCGTCAAAATTTCTTTTGCTTAACCGGGTTGAAAGGCTGTCTAATTTTTTCAAATCATTGATTTCAGTTTGTATTGCGGATAATCTGAGCTTGACATTAGAAGAATCTTTTAAAGGCTTATACAAGATCACATTGGAGTGGTATTCCAACTCGGCTACTTTCATCGCGAACAAAGACAACGGCATCGGGTCAGGGTCATATTTCTTCAAATGCGTCAGCATGATTTTATCAACCACTTTCGTAAGATCACTTTTTACTGAAACAGAGTCATTCTTCAATTTCTCTCGGAGTTTATTTAATTCAATGTCGTAGGCAATCAGGTGTTCTCGCATCGGGGCGATTTCTTTGTCGATCACCTCAATAGATTCCTCAGCCCATCGCTTATAATCCCACAACTTCAAGTCGTCTTTCATAAAGTCCGATGCTGAAGTGCCGTCACGCTTAATGTCTTTAATCTCCTGAAGATCGACAATCTGATTGTGCCCGGTCTTTCCGATCTCTTTAGTGATGGTTTTGTATTGATCAAACAAAGTAATTGTTGAGTCAAAAACGGCGATAAGCCTTTTCAAGGTTTTAAGCATTTCATCATCAGCGCGGAGAAAGAATTCTTTCTCACTGCCATATTTTTCTCGCAACGATTTATATATTCCATTAGCCTTCACATAAGAACCGGAAGACTCATCGAAGTACTTTTTTAGGAGCTTTACCTTCTCCTTCTTGTCCTTAAGTCCTTTACTTCTGTTTTCAATATCCAGCTGTACGTCAGAAAGCTTTATCACGAATTTTCCCGTTCGCAAATCTCTCCGCATATAGGCTTCATAGTACTCATCGTTTTTCCTCAATTCCTTGTCGGTAATAGTCTTATACGCTTTGTCATAATTCATTACGGCAGAATCGATAGTAACACCAATAATACTGGTATGCACTAGTGGATCCATTTTAAGGGATTTTTCATGGAAAATGATTCCCATATACAAGTAAGCATTGGGGTTGTCATCATTTTCTTTTAAATATCTCTTTAGGAACGGTTCGGCTTTCTCGTATTGTTTGGAAGTAAGCAAAACAATCAAATCTTTATATTTGACCTTCTGTGCGTAAGAAGAGAAACCCAAAACCAGTAAAAGAGAAAGTACAGAAATCCGTGCGAGCATTTTTAAAGTTTATAGTGGAAAGGTATCAAATTAAACACATTTGATGAAACAGAATTACATGCAAGATACTAGATCAACACGAGGTTATTTGAAACGATTTTACCCATACGTGTTCGTCTTAGTTTTGTTTATCCCGGGAGTGAGGCAACCGCTGTCTTCGCTTACACAAAGTGCAGTCCTTAAGTCAGGTTTTCTTGATGCTGCGCCTCAAGTGGACAACAAAGAGACATTCGACTTTAATTTTAAGATCAAAGACCTGTCGGGAAATAAAATTGAATTTGAAAGCCTTCGCGGAAAAGTCATTTTTTTAAATTTATGGGCAACTTGGTGTGCGCCTTGTCGCAGTGAAATGCCAGCTATCCAAAGTCTGTATGACGGAATGGATAAAGAAAACATTTCTTTCGTCATGTTATCATTGGATAAAGATACACACATCGAAAAAGTCAGGGGTTATGTCAAAGAAAAAGGCTTCACTTTTCCCATATACATGCCTTCGGGGTTTTTGGCAGACCAGCTTCAGGTTCCATCCATCCCTACTACTTTTGTGATTTCTAAAGACGGGAAAATTGCCATGAAAGAAGTAGGAATGAAGAATTATAACACAACCAAATTCAAAAATTTCCTGAAAGAATTAGAAAAAAAATAAAACCATTCATTTCTGTTAATGAAAATGCTTTCTTTACAAATCAAACTATCACTATGAAAAGACTTTTTTATCCCCTGTTCTTACTTGCTTCTGTTTGCACTGCACAGAACTCACCATTGTGGGAGGTTTCTGGCAACGGTCTTACCACACCTTCATATCTTTTTGGCTCCCTTAAGTTCACGCACGAAAAAGAATTTAGGGTGCCTCCCATTGTAGCTGAAAAAATTAAGGCATCTAAAATTTTTGCTATCGAAGATCAGGTCGATCACCATGCACAGCATGAATTAAATTCAGCACTTCATTTTCCCAAAGGAGAATCCCTTGCCTCTGCGCTTAAGCCCGAAGAATATAAGGAAGTGCTTACTTTTTTTGAAAAAGAGTTTCACCTGAGTAAAGTGAGCTTTGAGAGCAAATATGGCAAGATGAAACCATTAGCTTTATCCATCGCGATGACTCGTATGTCGTTGGGTGGGAAAGTAAAATTTTATGACATTGAGTTGCTCAACATTGCGATAAAGAACAAGGTGAAGACTTTCAGTCTTGAGCCAGTAGAACGCGAAGCACAGGCATTGAACGCTTACCCTATGCTAAATCAAACCCGCGCTCTCCTATATAGCATCGAGCATTTTGAAGATCAGAAAATGCAGTTTCAGAAATTGATGAGCGCTTACCCCCTTGGCACACTTGACGAGATTTTTGAATACTCTCTTCATCCTACCGAAGGCAACCCGATATTTATCGATGAGTTTTACTCGAAGCGCAACGAAGAATGGGCTCCAAAATTGGAAAAGATGATGAAGGAAAGCCCATCTTTTATTTGCGTTGGAGTGTCGCACCTTGAGGGGCCTCGTGGATTACTCGCCTTATTGAAAAGCAAAGGTTATACCCTTACTTCTGTAGCACTTGGCAAGTAACTAACCGATTCGCTTCGATACAAGTTCACTTAATATCAGGAGACCTTCGCGAAGGTATTCATCGCTCATTTGAAGTACGTCGTCCTGAGGGAGGCCCTCTTTGTTAGAGGATAATTTGGTATCAAGCTTGCCAGTAGGTTTCTTCTTTTCAACTTCTTCCATCTGCTTTTTCCTTTTGGCTTCGTTAAGAGAGATTGACGACTGGTGAAGGTTTTTTCTCAAATCGTCAGTTTCGAGAATATAGTTCTTTAAGTGACTGTCATGCTTCACGCGGTCATCGTAGGACTTATTGAGACTGGCAATGATCTTATCGTTAACATCAGTAGTTTTTTGAAAAGAGGCCGCACCGATAACATCCCAAGGCAACGCACTCAAATTTGAGCTTTCACCATATTGCTCTGCATCTAGTGCGGTAGGCAATTTTATGTCTGGTTCAACACCTTTATGCTGGGTGCTGCTTCCGCTCACGCGGTAAAACTTCTGGAATGTGTATTTCAACTCACCAACAGGTGCGTTTTTTTCATTCATAAACGGCGCAAGATCTTGAACCTGTTGCACAGTACCTTTTCCATAAGTTGACTCTCCCGCTATAATTCCTCTGCGATAATCCTGAATAGCGCCAGCAAAGATTTCAGAAGCCGAAGCGCTAAAGCGGTTGGTCAGTATGACAAGAGGACCCGCATAAGCTACGCTCTTATCATCATCTTCACCCACTTGAACTTGGTTATTGGGGAATCTTACTTGCACCACTGGGCCATCCTTAATAAATAAGCCGGTCAAATCGATTGCCTCAATGAGAGATCCTCCACCATTGTTGCGCAAGTCCATAACTAAACCATCAATGCCTTCTTTTTTTAGTTCGTCTATTATTTTTTTTACATCGCGCGTAGTGCTTCGGTAATCAGGATTCTGTTTCTGATATTCCTCAAAATCCATATAAAAGCTGGGCAATGTGATTACTCCCAGTTTCATCTCTTTGCCATTCATCTGATACTTAATAACATTTTTCTTCGCTGCCTGATCTTCGAGTTTGATCTTATCACGAACAAGTGAAATCTGCTGTGAAGGTCCATTGACACCAGTTGCACCTGGTAATATTAATAGTCGTACAACAGTGCCCTTGGGGCCTTTTATAAGTTTAACTACATCATCCAATCGCCAGCCGATAACATCCACCATTTCACCGGTTGCTCCCTGAGCAACACCAACAATAAAATCATTAGCGTGTAATTTTCCTGACTTATCAGCATCACCACCGGGCAATATCTTAGAAACCTTGGTGTACTCATTTTCAATTTGCAAAGAAGCTCCAATACCTTCAAGGGAGAGGCTCATGCTTTGCTTAAATAGTTCAGAGGCTTTAGGTGAGAAGTAATTGGTATGAGGATCATATGCCTCCGTTATCCTATTCATATATATATTGAAGATATCCTCAGAGTTAAATTGAATGAATGATTTCAATAAACGATCATACCTCTTTTTCAAAACATCAGTGATTTCATCCTGCTTCTTACCAGCAAGCTTTA
>Ga0206976_1101_pt1 | contig 28215 bp, 30 predicted proteins | sample Alteio_BWOrgHeat_82_FD_152926 | JGI IMG/M metagenome (GOLD analysis project Ga0206976, IMG submission 152926) | Enriched cells from forest soil in Barre Woods Harvard Forest LTER site, Petersham, Massachusetts, United States -... | ecosystem: Environmental > Terrestrial > Soil > Temperate forest >... | reverse complement strand
ATTAGGGCAGCAGGCCTTTTTTGATGGTGATTTTAAATCAGCAGTTAGTCATCTCGAAAAATCATGTATCATTGATTCAACCAATGCGAGCGCGCTTTGGATGCTGGGTTATTCCTATTACCACAGCGAAAACTATAAAAAATCAATACAGGCCTATACACGGGTGATCGCTATCAAACCGGCTGATGGTTCTGCTTACTATTACCGGGCAAGGGCTAAAAGCTACCTGGCTAAAGATAACCAGCTGACTGATGCCGATAAGGAAAAATATCTTTTAGGGGCAATTGTCGATTTTACCAAGGCTATCGCTATTGATCCCAGCGATAACGAAAACAATATTAAGTTTTATCAGAACCGTGCCATCGCTTACCGCGATTACGGCGATTTTAAACTACAGGCCAATTCGCACTTTTACGATAAGAACCGTGGTATCAATTCATTAAAAGCTTCGATCGCTGATTTTGAAAAGATATTATCATACAATTCTAACAGGCAGGATATCGCTTCATTGCTGGAGACTTCTAAAAGCAGGCTTGCCGCTGCCACTACTGTAGCTCACCGCTAATTAAACGAACCCCTGATAACATACTTGTCAATTCCCATCAATTTTACTTTTTGCAATTTTTCAATTACATAAAGTGAATCTGGGAAATAACTCAATTTCTCCTCAGTTTCATACAATAAGTTTTTTGTATGGTTGAATATCAAGATCCACTTGATCTTAGCCCCATTTCTTTTTATGATGATATCGCGTGTAGTTAGCGCAGGGTCCTTGGCTTTATAGATCAAAAAATCGGGTGTCGACTGTATGTTATAGCTTGATCTCCAGGCAGGTTTATTGATGTCTGATTCAGTAAACATACCCAATTCAGTTTCCCAGTTGGTTATGTGTACGTTTTTGGTTTCGGTATTTGTATTATTAACAGCAGTTTTGGTGATCATGGGGTTTAGTTTCGTAAGGCGGGTAGACTCGCCTCCGAAATAATCTTTCAGATCAAAATATTTGATGGCTTTGCCACCCTGGCCAACATCCGTTTTACACGATTGATAACAGGACAGTAAAATCAATCCCGGTATCAAAAGCATGAGCCTTTTATATGACAGGTTACACCAATACATTACCGGTCATTTCTTGGGGTATATCTATTCCCAGTATTTTTAAGATGGTAGGGGCTATATCGCCTAATTTACCATCTTTTACCTGTTTTACGTCAGTATCTATTACTATACATGGTACCAGGTTGGTGGTATGGGCGGTATTGGGCGAGCCGTCATCATTGATCATGTAATCCGCATTGCCATGGTCGGCTATAATGATAAAGGAGTAGCCATTTGCGATACCAACTTCCACGACATCTTTAGTACAACGGTCGGCAGTTTCGGCGGCTTTAACTACGGCGTCAAACACACCTGTATGGCCCACCATATCTGTATTGGCAAAATTGAGCACCACAAAATCGGGCCAGCCGCTTATCAATTCAGGGATAATAGCATCACGGATACCCTCCGCACTCATTTCGGGCTGCAGATCATAAGTGGCTACCTTCGGTGATGGTACCAGCAGGCGCTTTTCATTAGCAAACTCTTTTTCCCGTCCACCCGAAAAGAAAAAAGTAACATGAGGGTATTTTTCGGTCTCGGCAATACGTATTTGGTTTTTCCCGGCATATTGCAGGATTTCGCCCAGGGTTTTAGTCAGGTCATCCTTTTTAAATACAACGCGTACATTTTTGAATGTTTCATCATAAGTGGTCATGGTGATGTAATACAAATTAAGCGGGTGCATATTTTGCTCCGGGAACGATTTTTGGGTTAAGGCTTGGGTAATTTCGCGCCCGCGGTCGGTCCTGAAATTAAAGCAGATCACCACATCTTCATTTTTTATAACGGCTACAGGTTCGCCGTTTTCCTGGGTCATTACGATCGGGTCAATAAACTCGTCGGTAATACCCGCATCGTAAGATTCTTTTATCGATCCTAATATATTCTGAGATGGGCTCCCGATCCCATTAACCATCAGGTCGTAAGCTTTTTTAACCCTTTCCCAACGATTGTCCCTATCCATCGCATAATAGCGCCCTATGGCTGATGCAATTTTAAACGGCGTATTGCTGATATGATCTTCAACTTCGCCGATGAACTTTATACCCGAGTTGGGATCAGTGTCGCGCCCATCTAAAAAAGCGTGGATGTAAACTTTTTCTAAATTAAATTCCCCGGCAGCATCGCATAAGCCTAACAGGTGCCGGGTGTGGGAGTGTACGCCTCCGTCAGATACGAGGCCGATAAAATGTACGTCCTTATTATTCTGTTTAGCGTATTCAAACGCTTCCTTTAACACAGGGTTGGTCACAAATTCATTGTCATCAACCGCTTTATGGATGCGGCCCAGTTCCTGGTAAACAATACGGCCTGCGCCCAGGTTCATGTGCCCAACTTCTGAGTTGCCCATTTGCCCGGCGGGTAAACCAACTGCTGTGCCAGATGCTTCTAATTTTGAATTAGGATATTGCAGCAGCATTGAATCAAAGAAGGGTGTATTGGCTGCTACTATCGCGTTCGACTTGTCATTACGGCCATATCCCCAGCCGTCAAGGATAATAAGTACTACTTTTTTCTGTTTTTCCACAATGCAAATATAAAGGCAACGTTTTAAGATTGGCGAGCGTTTAACATTATTAGTTATAAATATTGATAAGTTTTATTCCCGGTAGGTTAAGTTTTGGTCAATATGAAACTACTTTACTTGTTTTTGCTGGTACTGCCTTTGTCTTTTGTATTCGCAATTGCCGGCGACCCTATTGATAAAACCGCCGGACTGATCAAATCAGGTAATATCCATGAACTATCCCAAACCTTCTCGCCAACCATTGAACTCACTGTTATGGGTAAGGGTGATATTTATTCAAAAGCGCAGGCTGAGCAGATACTGACCGATTTTTTTAAGCTCAATCAACCCCGATCATTCAGGATGCTGCACCGCATTACTTCAAATGCTAATTATCGCTTCGCAGTGCTCATTTTAACGACCTATAATGGGGTGTACCGCATTTCATTCTCCCTCAAAAAGAATAAAGAGGAATTTGAACTCAACGAGTTACGCATAGAGGGCGAAAAAACAAATTAGTCGCCAATTGTTCTTACTTTTGATGCGTAAATATCAAAGGTTTGGATAAAAAAATTATACACCAATTTATTACCAATGCTTTAGCCGAAGATGTTGGCGATGGCGATCACACCTCACTGGCAACCATTCCCGACGGTACCATTGGCAAAGCAAAATTATTAGTAAAAGACGATGGCATACTGGCCGGTGTTGAACTGGCCCTCGAAATATTTCATGAGGTTGACCCTAACCTGAAAGTGCATGTTATGCTGAATGACGGCGCCCCGGTTAAGCCGAAGGACATTGCATTGGAGGTTGAGGGGGATGCCCAAAGCATTTTAAAAGCGGAACGCCTGGTACTTAACTGCATGCAGCGCATGTCTGGCATCGCCACAAAAACGCGCGAGATAGTTGACATTTTAAAGGGAACAAATACTAAAGTGCTGGATACCCGCAAAACCACACCCGGGATGCGCTATTTAGAGAAATGGGCGGTAAGGATAGGCGGGGGAGTTAACCATCGCTTTGGGTTGTATGATATGATATTGATCAAGGATAACCATGTGGATTATTCGGGTGGTATCCGCCAGGCTATTGAAAACACACACGCTTACCTGGAGGCTAATAACAAAAAACTGGCTATCGAAATTGAGGTGCGTAACCTCGAGGAACTGGAGCAGGTATTACAAACAGGCGGCGTTAATCGCATTTTATTGGATAACTTTAATTTTACTGACTTGTGCCAGGCCGTAAATATCATCGAGGGACGGTATATTACGGAAGCATCAGGCGGGATAACCATTGATAATATACGCCAGTATGCGGAGTGCGGTGTGGATTATATATCGGTAGGGGCATTAACGCATTCGGTAAAAAGTTTAGATCTGAGCTTAAAAGCTATTAAAGAATAATGAGTATAGTAGTTAGTGTAGTATCATTTTATTAATATTGTGACGGAATGATCAATATCAATTCAATCTCAATATTAATTGTTGCTTATTTGTGTGGATCGATCCCTACCGCCGTATGGATAGGGAAGGCGTTTTACGGGGTTGATGTGAGGGAATATGGGAGCGGTAATGCCGGAGCTACCAACACCTTCAGGGTGCTGGGTAAAAAAGCAGGTATACCGGTAATGCTTATCGACATACTAAAAGGATTTACGGCAACCAGCCTGGTTGTTTTTATAGGGGTTTCCACCACCGGGGGAAACCATTTGCAAATAAATTACAAATTAGCTTTGGGCATAGCTGCAGTTATGGGACACCTGTTCCCTGTGTTTGCGGGTTTCAGGGGTGGCAAGGGTATCGCAACGTTATTTGGAATGGTATTGGCGGTTAATACAGAAGCGGCCTTACTATGCGTGATCTCGTTTATCATCGTGTTGCTCATCACCCGGTATGTATCGTTAAGTTCTATTACAGGGGGCTTTGCTTACCTCATCGGTGTGACTTTTTACTTTAATGAAGATACCAATAACCTCGTAGTTATCTTCGGTATGTGTATTTGCCTGCTCATATTGGTAACCCATCAAAAAAATATAGAGCGTTTGCTTAAAGGCAAGGAGTCAAAAGTCAATCTCTTTAAGCGAAAAGAAGCTTAATATATCATCAATATAATCAGCAAATCCAAATGGCCAAAACAAAATTTTTACAGGCAGAATGGAGAAACCTGCTGATGCTCAACTACGAAGTTGATCCTGCTATTTTAAAACCTTATTTGCCACCGGGTACTGTTTTGGATCTGTGGCAGGGGAAAGCTTTGGTAAGCATGGTTGGCTTTATGTTTTTAAACACCCGTGTTTTAGGAATTCAATGGCCATTTCATGTAAACTTTGAGGAAGTCAACCTACGTTTTTATGTAAAGTATTTTGATGGGAATGAGTGGAAACGTGGTGCAGTGTTTATAAGCGAAATTGTGCCTAAACCGATGATCTCGCTTATTGCTAATAGTTTATATAAAGAGCATTACAGCGCTATGCCTATGCGCCACTCTGTTAATGAATTACCGGAAGGACAAACCCAATATTTATACGAATGGAAACTGGACGGGCGATGGAACCGGTTGGGTGGCACGATAGGCAAATTATCTGCGATAGAACCGGGTAGCCCCGAAGAATTTATTTTTGAGCATTACTGGGGATATAATAAAACAAGCGAAACAACTACCAATGAATACCAGGTTGAGCATATCCGCTGGAACGCAGCTCAAGTGACCGATGCTATATTTGATGCGGATATTATAAAACTTTATGGTAAAGAGTTTGAACCTTATTTAAGCGTTAAACCCTACTCAGCATTTTTTGCCGATGGATCGGAAGTTGTGGTCAGAGCAGCGGGAAAGATCCGGCTTGACCCAGCACTTCCAGTATCGCCTGTGCTTTAAGCAGGCATTCCTCGTATTCCTTTTCGGGTTCAGCATGATAGGTAATGGCCCCGCCTACCTGGAACGAGAGATATTTATCTGTTGCATTGTATAACAGCGTGCGGATCACCACATTAAAATCAAAATCACCATCCGGGCTAAAATAGCCGATGGCTCCTGAATAAACACCCCGTTTGCTACGCTCAAATTGCTCCATCAGGCGCATCGCGCTGATCTTGGGTGCTCCTGTCATGCTGCCCATCGGGAAAGTGTTTTTGATGGCCTGCACGGCTGTTACATCTTCCCTAAGCTCACATACAATGGTCGATATCATTTGGTGCACCTGTTTGAAGCTGTATATGCCGAAAAGTTCCTCTGTGCTTACAGTCCCGGCGGTAGCCGACCGGGTAAGGTCGTTACGCACCAGGTCAACGATCATTACGTTTTCCTGTAATTCTTTAGGATGGTCCCTTAGCTTTTCTATCGCTTTTTTATCATCCTGCGTGTCATCATATCTTTTCGCCGTGCCTTTTATGGGTTGTGAAATTAACTTGCTATTCCTTTTTGCCAAAAAACGTTCGGGCGAAGCGGATAAGATATATTTGTCGTTCAACTTAAAAAATGCGGCAAATGGGTTAGGGGAAATAGCGTTCAGCTTTGAAAAAGTAGCTAACGGATCGATAATCGCATCTTCTGCAAAAAACTCCTGGCAAAAATTGGTGACATAGATATCCCCGCGGTTAATGTGTTCCTTTACTTTAACTACGGTATCAATATATTCCTCTTTGCTAAAACGGGAGTTTAGTTGAATAGGAGAAGATATATTATCCGCCCTCACGTTCTGCATTTGTATATCGTCAAATACTTTTTTGGGCTGATTGGAAATGATCTCAACCTCTCCGTTTTTGACCAGGATAAGATGCTCGGGTACAAAAAAGTACAGATCGGGGAAGTGCAGGTGATCGGGGTTACCGGATACAAGGTTCTCCACTTCATTTTTCAGATCATAGGTGAAAAAGCCGGTTATCCAACCGGGATTACGTTTACGAAATAGTTCTAATTCATCAAAAGCAGAACCAGTTTTTACAATAATTTCCTCTTTTACACCTACTGCCAGCAACAGCTCGAACCTGGAATACTGATCCCTGAAATTATTGGAATCCAGATAACAAAACACATCAAACGATGATGCCCATTGCAATGCTTTTGGTTTAAAATCCGGCAGATCGTTAACAGGTATTACCACGATGTAAAAGTAATCATTAAACGGAAAAGGCCCCGGTAAACCAGGGCCTTCTTATTATTTTATAAGGATATTATTCACTGTTAATGCAACACCAAAGTTTGCTTGCGATCAGGCCCTACAGAAAGGTACTTAACCGGAACGCCCAATTCAGCCTCTAAGAAATCGATATATGATTTCAATTTGGCGGGTATCTGCGAAAGCTCGGTAATGCCGGTCAGGTCCTCGTGCCATCCATCAATTTCTTTCAGGATAGGCTCCGGGCTTACCGAACAAATGTCATAAGGCATATAATCTATTTTCTCGCCCAGGTAATTATAGTGGGTGCAAGCATATATTTTATCAAACCCGCTTAAAACATCAGCTTTGGTCATTACCAATTGGGTTACACCGCTTAGCATGATGGCGTATTTTAATGCAGGCAGATCGATCCAGCCCGTGCGGCGTGGCCTGCCGGTAGTCGCGCCAAATTCGTGACCTATGCGGCGCAGTTCTTCACCTGTTTCATTATCCAGTTCGGTAGGGAAGGGGCCACCACCAACACGGGTACAATAAGCCTTAAAAATACCGATCACATCACCTATCTGGCGGGGGGCAACGCCCAAACCTGTGCATGCGCCCGCTGCGGTAGTATTAGATGAAGTAACAAAAGGGTATGAGCCAAAATCAATATCCAGCATTGCTCCTTGTGCGCCTTCGGCCAAAACTTTTTTACCGTCTTTAAGATATTTATTTACAAAATGCTCCGAATCAACTAACTCAAACTGTTTGATAAATTCTATTGCGTCAAAAAATGCCTGCTCTTTTTCAGAGAAATCAGGTACTTCGCCATAAAGCGCGTTCAGCATGGAAATATGCTTGTCAGCTAATTTTTGGTATTTTCCTTTAAAGTCCGCGAGGGTGACATCGCCAATACGTAAACCATTACGCCCGGTTTTGTCCATATAGGTTGGCCCGATACCTTTTAAGGTCGAACCAATTTTGCCTTCGCCCATTTTCTTTTCAGAAGCGGCATCAAGCAATTGATGGGTAGGTAATATCAGGTGTGCTTTTTTGGCGATCACCAGGTTCTTTTTGGCTAAAAGATCATGACCGGCATCTTTCAGCTTGTCTATTTCCTTTTTTAAGGTAATAGGGTCTATTACCACGCCATTGCCAATCAAGTTCATGGTATTGTTAAAAAATATACCTGAGGGAATAGTGTTCAATACAAATTTTTTCCCGTCAAACTCTAAAGTGTGCCCGGCATTTGGTCCGCCCTGGAAACGTGCGATCAGGTCATAATCCGCGCTCAGTACATCAACAATTTTTCCTTTACCTTCATCGCCCCACTGGAGGCCTAATAATACGTCAACAGCCATTAATTTCTAATATTTCTATAATAATCGTCAAATGCTTCTGTGATGGTTGTCTTTACATTTTCCCAGGTCATCCCATCTAAAGACTCGGGCTCAATAGTATCTTCAGCATCAGTAAAATAAATAGCCGATCTGATGACTGCAAAGGTATCATCATAATTATATCTATCATGATAAAACTGAAAAAGTTCTGTAAATGAATATTGCTGCAATAATTTAGCAATATCCCAGAAATCCTTTTTTACTCCTCTGCCTTTAACAGCATTAAGTTTCAAAGCTATTAAATCTTTGGTATCAGCAAATGGAATAGTATCTATTATTTGTACCGGGTTTAGAAACGGGTCTCTAACCGAAACAAAATCAACTTTCACATTTTGAATAACACATTGATAAATGGATTTACTCCTATCATTTGTAGTTGTAACTTTACCGAAGTTGTCTTCGAGAGCCGAAACCAAAATATCTTTTTCGAGTGGCTGGTCAGTAAATAAGTCTAAGTCGATGGATTTTCGATGGCCAAATAGTAGCGAAAGCGCTGTGCCACCAACCAGCCTGAATTGTTTTAATTCAGGCAATGCAACCATCCTTTTTAAAAGTCCCAGTGTGGCCGGTTCAACTGTTTCTTCTCGTAACATTTAAAATCGGTTGGTTTAACCTTGAATAATGTACAGCAAAAATTTATACTTATATCTGATAGCCAAAGCGCTTGCAATGCCAAATCACGTACTCTTTCGAAACCATAAAACCGCAGTAGATTATTGAAGTCTTCTATTTTTCCTCGCTCGATCACTTTTTCAACCACGTGCCGCGCATTTTTCTCATAGTCGATCTTATCCATATCGACATCCCAAAATGCCTGCTTGCTTAAAACCGGTTTATCCATTGCCTTATATTTTTCTATCACAAAAACCCGCCTTAAGTTTTTCACAATTTCCGTAGAGATTCAGCGAGTGATGTTTGATCTCAAATTTTAATAAGCCGCCCATCATGCTTTGTATTTGCTGTATGCGCGGGTCGCAAAATTCAACCACTTTTCCGCAATCGAGGCATATAATATGGTCATGCTGTTTATAGCCGTATGATTTCTCAAACTGGGCCATATTTTTACCAAACTGGTGTTTGGTTACCAGGTCGCACGATACTAATAGCTCCAGCGTGTTATAAACCGTGGCGCGGCTCACCCTGTATTTTTTGTTTTTCATGTGGATATATAATGATTCCACATCAAAATGGTCGCTGCGTGAATAGATTTCTTCCAGTATGGCAAAACGCTCGGGGGTTTTCCGGAGATTTTTATTTTCGAGATAAGCCTCGAAAATCTTTTTAACCATGGCTATGGTTTCCTGTGGCATGTTGTATTATTAAAGGGTCAAAGGTATTAATTATATTATAGAATCAAGAGCCAAGAATCAAGAGCCAAGACTGAAAAAGTTCGACAAAGAAATCTTGAATCTTGGTTCTTGATTCTTGGTTCTTTCCTCAAGATGCTTTTTCAATAGCCGAATCAAAACGGTTTACAGAGGTTACACCTTTTACCATCTTCAGCCTTTTTACCAGGCTCTCCAAATGCTCGGTATCATTTACATACACCATGATGGAGCCTTCAAAAATGCCATTATCGCTATCAACCGTTATAGAGCGCATATTCACCTTGAAATCGTTGGATATAACTGTGGTTAATTTATTAATCAGGCCGACATCATCAATTCCGGTAATTCTCAAACCTGTTAAAAATGCCAGCTCCTGCTGATTGGTCCATTTTGCTTTTACTATGCGGTAGCCGTAGTTGGCCATCAGCTTGGCTGCATTGGGGCAGTTGGTGCGGTGTATTTTTATGCCATCGCTTACCGTGATGAATCCAAACACATCATCACCGGGAATAGGGTTACAGCAATTGGCCAGTTTATAATCTATCTTTTGCATATCCTCGCCAATAAGCAACATATCGCTGTCCTTGGTTTTGATATTGCGCAGCAGGCTTTGTACCTGTTCGTTTTCTATCTTATCCTGTGGTTTATTCTCAATTACCTTTTCTGATGCCTGGTATTCTTTCAGGTCCTTCATATCAATAATGCCTTCAGCGACATTGTAGAACAGGTCCTGGGTGGATTGCAGCTTAAAATAATAGCTCAGCTTATGGATGTTCTCGGAGTTGTAAGTGATCTTTAATGATTTCATCTTCCGCTCCAAAATCTCCTTGCCGTTATCGGCGATCTTGCGTTTTTCTTCTTTTAGGGCCGATTTTATCTTGGCTTTTGCCTTGGCGGTTACCACGATGTTCAGCCAGTCCTCTTTAGGTGTTTGCTTGCTCGAGGTAATTACCTCCACCTGGTCGCCGTTTTGCAGTTTGTAGCTTAGCGGCACTAATTTATGGTTCACCTTTGCACCGATACAGCTTGCGCCCACATCGGTATGTATCTCGAAAGCAAAATCAAGTGCGGTAGCATTTAACGGTAATTGGATCAGCGCGCCCTTTGGTGTAAAAATGAATATTTCGTCCGAAAACAGGTTCATTTTAAAATCATCCAGGAAATCCAGCGCGTTGGACTCGGGGTTTTTCAGCATATCGCGTACTTTTTGCACCCATTGGTCAAGCCCGCTATCGCTTGATGATTCCTTGTATTTCCAGTGTGCGGCAAAACCCTTTTCAGCGATCTCGTTCATCCGTTTGGTACGTATCTGCACTTCCACCCATTGACCGCGCGGGCCCATTACCGTGGTGTGCAAAGACTCATAACCGTTAGCTTTTGGGGATGATATCCAGTCGCGCAAACGGTCGGGGTTCGGGCGGTACAGATCGGTAACGATGGAATATGCCTTCCAGCATTCTGATTTTTCGGTATCAGGCGTGCTATCCAGTATGATCCTGATAGCAAAAAGGTCATACACTTCCTCAAAAGGAATGGCCTTTTTCTTCATCTTATTCCAGATGGAATGGATCGATTTCGGCCTGCCAAATACATCGGCATGTAAACCCTGTCCTTCTAATACTTTCTTTAGCGGCTCAATAAAATCCCTGATAAACTTCTCGCGCTCCGCCTTTTTCTCGTTCAGCTTATTTTTGATGAACTGGTAGGTTTCGCGCTCCATGTATTTCATGGAAAGATCTTCCAGCTCAGATTTTATCGCATATAAGCCCAACCTGTGCGCAAGCGGGGCATACAGGTAAACCGTTTCGGATGAAAGTTTAAGTTGTTTATCGCGCGGCATAAACTCCATGGTGCGCATATTGTGCAGCCTGTCGGCCAGCTTGATCAATATCACCCTTACATCATCCGCCAGTGTAAGCAGCATCTTACGGAAATTCTCGGCCTGTAAGGAACTATTGGTATCAAAAACGCCAGATATTTTGGTCAACCCATCAATGATCATGGCCACCTTTTTTCCGAACTCCCTTTCAATATCCTCAAGCGATACGGCGGTATCCTCCACTACGTCATGCAGTAAGGCGCATACGATGGAAGTAGTCCCCAGGCCTATTTCTTCGGCAGCAATTTGTGCAACGGCAATAGGATGGTATATATATGGTTCGCCCGATTTACGGCGCATATCCTTATGGCTTTCCAGGGCCATATCAAAAGCTTTGCGTATCATCCGCTTATCACCCTTTTGCAAGGTTGATTTGCTGGCACGCAACAAGGCACGATATCTTTTCAGTATCTCATTCTTCTCTGCTTCTATATCTATCACTAAATCTTTCATGGTCAAATCCGCGTATAATATCATTAACATGCAACAAATTATTAAATTGCAGGTTATTATTTAAATACCAAAGAAATTGCGTTAATTTTGTATTACGTAAAATTATGAAATTTATTGGCTTTCTTTTAGTGTTTTGCTGTTCTGTGGGTGTAGTAAACGCCCAGGAAAAGCAACCCCGTCCAATACAGCTTGGCAAAAATGATACCCTAAGAACTTATGTCACAGTTTTGGATGGGGAACTGACACCTATGATCGTAACCGAAGAGGTGAAGATCGTGGATGTAAGGATATTCAAGAGCAAAGCCGAACGAGATGATTATAACCGTTTGAGGTATAATATCTATAAAGTATTGCCCTATGCCAAGTTTGCTGCGGAAAGATACCAGCAATTACAGCGCGACCTGGCAACTACAGCTGACAAAGGCAAGCAGAAAGAAATGATAACTGCCTGCGAAAATCAAATAAAAGACCTGTTTAAACGAGAAATAGAAAATCTGACAATTAGTCAGGGGGAAGTGCTAATTAAGCTGATAGACAGGCAGACAGGAACTACAAGCTATGATATGGTTAAAGATCTGAAAGGCGGATTAAAAGCATTTATGTTTCAATCCGTTGCCCGTATTTTCGGCCATAATCTAAAGGAAACGTACGACCCTTATGAAGAACGCGACATCGAGGCCATTCTTCAGCAGGCGGGCTACTATTCCTATAAAAATTAATAATGAATAATAACAGCATCTACCAGTTTAATGTACAACAGTTAAACGGTGAAGAACTCAACTTATCCGAATATAAGGATAAGGTGCTTTTGATAGTAAATACCGCCTCTCAATGCGGTTTTACCCCTCAGCTTAAAGAATTATCAGCATTAAAGAACGAATTTAAAGATAAAGATTTCGAGATACTTGCTTTCCCGTCGAACGATTTTGGCGGGCAGGAACCTCTTGAAGGAGCTGAAATAGGCGCTTTTTGTGAGAATACCGGCGTTAATTACCCGGTGTTTGAAAAAATAAGGGTAAGAGGACCCTATGCTGATCCTTTGTACAAGTTTTTGGCCGAGAAAAAGCAAAACGGCAAACTGAATTCTGTCCCAAGATGGAATTTTCATAAATACCTGGTCAGCAAAGCGGGCCTGGTTACTGATTTCTTTTATCCGTTCACCAAGCCAACATCTTCCAAGATCAGGAAAAAGATAGCGCGTTTGTTGTCGGCCGACCATTAATATTATATTCGTATATGCTTAAATTAGACATATTGGTTTTACCTGTTCACCCCGATGACGCGGAACTGGGTTGTGCGGGCACTGTTTTAAAAGAGGTGGCCAACGGCAAAAAGGTTGGGATTGTTGACCTTACCCGTGGCGAATTAGGCACCCGGGGATCAGCTGAGATCCGCGACCAGGAGGCCGCAGCCGCAGCCAAAATACTCGGACTTACGGTAAGGGATAATCTTGCACTACCTGATGGCTTTTTTGAAAACACAAGAAATTACCAGTTAAAGGTAATAGAAGTGATCCGCCGTTATCAGCCCGGTATAATTATCACCAATGCTTATCACGACCGTCACCCGGATCATGGCAGGGCAAATGAACTGGTGGAATCCGCTGCATTTTTATCCGGTTTACGGAAAATTGAAACCAGTGATAATGGGCAGGCACAGGAAGCATGGCGGCCCAAATTGGTATTGCACTTTATCCAGGATAATTACATTAAACCAGATATCCTGGTGGATGTGACTGATCATTGGGATAAAAAAATAGAAAGTGTCCGCGCTTATGGTTCCCAGTTTTTTAACCCCGAATGGCAGGATGAACCCCAAACTTATATATCATCACCCGAATTTGTACAGGTAGTTGAGGCACGAGCACGTGAATTTGGAAAAAGTATCGGTGTGAAATTTGCCGAAGGCTTTACTTCAAGGAAGATATTAGGAGTAGATAGTCTGTTTGATCTAAGGTAGAGATACAAAACATTTAGAGACGCAAGTATTGCGTCTCTATTGAAATCAAGCCTTTACGTATTCAAAACGATTGTTATCGTTGCTTCTTTCTCTTCTCAGTTTGTTTTCCTTGGCCAGTTTTAACAATATGCCTGACAGCTCGGAGGTTTTAAAATCCGACGAAAAATTATCTTTACAATACTCAGCGATATCAGATATCGAATGCCTGCTTGTAAAGAAATCAGTCGACAACAATTGATTCAGTATTTTAGTAGCACCTGGTTTTTTGCGGCCTTGTGAAAGGTTATCATCCTCATCTCCAGATTTTTGCTTGCGGCCCTTCTTGCTAAAAGTATCTGTTCCTTCAGCTTCATTTTTCTCCGATTCGATGATCGCGTCTAAAAAACGATCGATGATCTTTACTTGTACAGCTTCGGACTTGAATGAATTAACAACATCGGAGATCTCCAATAATTGCTTTTTTAATTTTTCTATATGTTTGCTCATAATCTTTACCAATACCCCCATCAAGAATATATGAATGCAAAATTAAACACTATAATAATTAAAAATATTGCCTATTGTGGTTAAAAAATAGTATATATTAATATATAGATACTTTATAAACGCAGAGAGGGAATTATAGTATTTAGAACATAAAAAAAGCACCTATTGTTTGAATAAACAGGTGCTTTGTAGCGAAAATATTACATTCTTATTATAATATGCCTAATATTTTTTCGAGAATGCTGAGGCCTTCGTCAATATGGTCCTTATCCATGATCAACGCCGGCCTGAAACGTATGGTTTGGCTGCCGCACCCAAGGAACATCACATCTCTTTTCATGCCCTCTTTAACAAAATTATCCCGTTGAGTTTTATTCTGAAAATCAAACGCGGTAAGTAATCCTTTGCCCCTTACATTGCTGATGATAGAATTCTTCTCAGCGATCTTTGATAACTCATTTTGCAGGTACTCGCCTACAACGGCTGCATTTTCACACAGGTTATCTTCTTCAATGATCTCCATTATTTTGGACGAGCGCACCATATCCACCAGGCTGCCGCCCCAGGTTGAATTGATACGTGATGATACATGAAATACGTTATCCTCAATTTCATCAACTTTTTTCCCGGCCAGGATACCGCATACCTGCATCTTTTTACCGAAAGCTAATATATCAGGACGGGCGTTTTCGCCAAAATGCTCGTGGCACCAGAATTTGCCAGTAAGCCCCACACCGGTTTGCACCTCGTCATAGATCAGCATGGCTTCATTCTCATCAGCCAGCTGCCTTAATTGCTCCAAAAACTCCTGCCTTACATGATTATCACCGCCTTCTGATTGTATCGGTTCAATAATGATGGCGCAGATATCATCCTTATTTACTTCAAAAGCCTTTTTGATCTGCGAAATAGATAATTCTTCCCTGTACAACAGATCCTCATGATTGCCGTCCGAATAAGGGAAATTGATATGCGGCAACGAAACCCTCGGCCAATCAAATTTGGCGAACCATTTTGTTTTAACCGGGAGGGTATTGGTTAAACTTAATGTATAACCGCTTCGCCCGTGAAAAGCATGCTCAAAGTGCAATACCTTAAACCCTTTTTCTTTGGTGTAGCCTTTTGCAAAGTTTTTCTGCACTTTCCAGTCCATAGCCACTTTAAGGGCATTTTCAATAGCCAATGATCCACCGGATATAAAAAAGGCATGGGGCAGGTATTCAGGTATACCCACTCTGCCAAATGTTTCCACAAACTGGGCGTATTGCTCAGTATAGATATCCGAGTTGGAAGGATTGGTGAGCGCAGCCAGCATCAGGTTCTTTTTGAATTCTTCATCATTAACCATTTTAGGGTGATTGTAGCCTAAAGGAACCGAAGCGAAGCAGGTAAAAAAGTCGAGGTAGGTACGTTTATATTTAGCATCGTACATATAAACGCCTTTGCTTTTTTCCATGTCAAAAGTAAGGTCGAAGCCATCGGCAAGGATGTGCTTATTTAATGAATCGAGAACATTTTCGGGTGATACCTGTAGGTTGTACATACGCAAATTGGTTTCTACAAATTTAAGAAAAAGTGCTTAGAAACAACAATTTTGGCGGTTTTTGAACCGATTGGCGAAAAAGTAACTTTAAATTGTTTAAAGTTACTTTTTGGACTAAACCCAAAAATAGTTTTTGGGAATTTGGTTGAAAATTTTTTTAGAAAGTAGTGATTTTCGGCGCGAAACGATCAAATAAACCTGTCCTTCATTCCCAATAAGCCCCAAATTCCACCGGTATGGATAATCAGTATCCGGCTGCCGGCGGCGAAGTGGTTCTTTTCGGCAAGGTCATATAAAGCATAGAGCATTTTGCCAGTATAAACAGGCTCGATCAGTATCCCTGTCGAGGCTACAAAACGTTTAACAAATTCAATTAATTCATCGGTCACCTTGCCGTAGCCGCCAAAGTGATAATCGGTGTGTAATTGGTATTCCGCTGGCTCAGTTAAAAAATGGTCGATATCTTTTCTTAAAAACTCACCATTCTTCAACACAGGTACACCGTGGAACGTTGTTTTAAGCTGATGTTTTGTAATGCCGTTTATAATACCTGCCGCCGTTGTTCCGGTGCCGCAGGCGCAGAAGATATGATCATAGCTTTCCGTTAGCTTGTCGATCAATTCACTACAGCCTTTAGCCGCTAATGACGATGCGCCGCCTTCGTCAATAAAAAAGGCATCGGCATCATCGGCGAAGTGTTTATCAAATAATGCTTGTTTATCCCGGTAGCTCTCACGGTCGGTAAAAATCAAGTCCATGCCATGCAATCGGCATAAAAACAAGGTGTCGTTATTTACTTCTTCGCCACGCACAAATCCTGTCGACTTAAAATCAAACTTTGCCGCTGATGCTGCTGTTGCAAGTAAATGATTGGAATAGGCGCCGCCAAATGTCACCAGGTGAGTTTTATTTTCTGCTTGTGCCTGCTTTAACAGGTATTTTAATTTGCGCCATTTATTGCCTGATATGATGGGGTGGATCAGGTCGTCGCGCTTGATGGAAACTTTTAAACCCAATTCATCAAATAGTTTATCCTGGATCTGATGAACAGGGCTAAAAATTTCGAAATCGATATTCATCCGGTAAATTTAAAACAAGTATTTATCAATCATCACGCTAATGAAAAAACGATTACTTTTGCCCTAATGATAAACCCGGATGAACTATTAGAACAGGAAGAACAGGATCTGTATGAACACCTGCGGATAATAGTTGATAAGGGGCAATCACTGCTGCGCATCGATAAATTTTTGATGACGCGCGTTGAAAATGCATCGCGCAATCGCATCCAGAATGCTATTGAGCAGGGGAACGTGCTGGTTAATGATAAAGCAATCAAAGCCAGCTATAGGGTTAAACCCCAGGATGTTATTTCGGTTGTGCTGCCTCATCCGCCCCGCGATACTGAAGTTTACCCCGAAGACCTGCCGCTTAATATTGTTTATGAAGATGATGATGTGCTGGTTGTAAATAAAGCCGCCGGAATGGTGGTGCATCCCGGTTACAATAATTACACAGGCACTTTGGTAAACGCCCTGGTTTACCACTTTCAGCAATTGCCCACTTTACCGGGTAATGATGGCAGGCCAGGTTTGGTTCACCGGATTGATAAGGATACTTCCGGCTTGTTACTGATCAGTAAGAACGAGCGCTCCATGACCTACCTTGCCCGCCAGTTTTTTGATCATACTATAACCCGCAAATATCTCGCTTTGGTTTGGGGTGATTTGGAGCAGGACGGAACAATAACGGGCTATATCGGGCGCAGTGTGAACGATCGGCGGGTAATGTCGATCTATGACGACCCGGAAAAAGGAAAATGGTCGGTAACGCATTACAAGGTTTTGGAAAGGTTGAACTATGTAACGCTGATCGAGTGTCAGCTCGAAACAGGGCGTACGCATCAGATCCGTGCGCACATGAAACATATTGGTCATCCATTATTCAGCGATGCAGCCTATGGGGGCGACAAAATATTAAAAGGGACAGTTTTTAGCAAATACAAACAGTTTGTTGAAAATTGTTTTGAACTGATGCCGAGGCAGGCGCTGCACGCCCAAACTTTGGGTTTTGTGCATCCCTCGCAAAAAAAATATATTCATTTTGAAGCGCCTCTGCCAGAGGACTTTGAAACAGTTTTACAAAAATGGCGCAAATATTCAGGTGCTGTAACAGAGCAAAACGCTTAATTTGTTGTTAATCAATGATGCCTCTATTTATCAACTTTAATGGCGAACTGTTGCCTGCCGACAGCAAAGTGCTAACTACGGCAAACCGCGCTTTCAGGTATGGGGATGCCCTGTTTGAAAGTATGCGGCTAATGAAGGGGCACCTTAAATTTCCGGATCTGCATGCCGACCGGCTACAACGCGGGATGAAGGCACTTAAAATTGATGGCTACTCGCAAATGGACAGCTGGTTCTTAAAGGAGAAGGTTGAACAGTTAGCGGCGCGGAATAAAATTAAGCACGGGCGCTTGCGTCTCACCGTTTTTCGCGATGCGGAGGGTTTGTACACACCTACACAAAACAAAATGGGATACTGCCTTGAATTGCAGTCGGTAGATGAACCGCGCTATTTTTTGAATGATAAGGGGCTGATCATGGATATTTTTACGGAAATACCAAAGCCAACCAACTATTTGTCGAACATTAAAACCTGCAGCTCACTCATCTATGTGATGGCGGGCATATTTAAAACCCAAAACAAGCTGGACGATACTTTTTTGCTAAATCAAAACGGTTTTTTGTGCGAGGCAGGCAGCTCCAATATTTTTGTATGGTATAAAAGCCATTTATACACACCTGCTTTAAGCGAAGGCTGTGTGGAGGGGGTGATGCGCCAGGTGATCATCAAGCTGGCTAAACAAAGCAATATCCCGTTTACCGAGGCGCAGATCAACCCCGACATTTTGTATGAAGCTGACGAGGTTTTTTTAACCAATGCCGCCAGGGGCATCCAATGGGTGATGGGTTTTGGGGTGAAGCGTTATTTTAACCGCTTAAGCAAAGGGCTGGTAGATGAATTGAATAAGGTTTAAATTGCAGTAATTTACAACCTCACCCCCCTCAAAAACTCTACAATACCCATACGTTTTTTACCTTCCATCTGCACATCGGTTAGACTGACAAACCCATCCTGGGCGGAGAATTTTAAATAGGTTTTATTATCGCTGAAAAACTCTCCGGGTTGTTCGCCGGTTTCGGTGACTTCGTATTCGGCCCCAAATACCTTTAATATTTTTTCGTTGAGCATAATATATGCTGTAGGATAAGGGCTTAACCCGCGGATCATATTATAAATTTTCTCAGCCGGTTGATCAGGGTTGATCAGGCAATCTTCCTTAAAAATTTTCGGGGCATGTTTCAACTCCATACCAGCTGCTAATTCTTCCTGTTTGTGTTCGCTGTACCGGCCGCTTTCAACACCTTTAACCGTTTTTACCAGCAGGCCCGCGCCTTTGTACATTAAACGGTCGTGCAGTTCACCAGCGGTTTCGGTACCGGTTAGCGTAACTTTTTCGGTGAATAAGATATCGCCGGTATCAATATCCTGTTTCAAAAAGAAAGTGGTAACGCCGCTTTCCTTTTCGCCATTGATCAGTACCCAATTGATAGGCGCCGCACCGCGGTATTGGGGCAGCAGGGATGCATGGAGATTAATAGTGCCTCTCGGCGGCATGTTCCAAACCACTTCGGGAAGCATACGGAAAGCCACCACCACCTGCAGGTCGGCTTGCAGTGCTCTTAGTTCATTCAAAAAATCTTCGTTCTTTAATTTTTCAGGCTGAAGCACTTTGAGACCGTTTGCCACCGCATATTGCTTAACAGCGCTTTCGGTAACTTTCTGTCCGCGCCCTGCCGGTTTGTCCGGCGCTGTTACCACCCCAACGATATCGCTGCCTGCTTTGATCAGTTCATCCAGTGATGCTACAGCAAATTCGGGCGTGCCCATAAAAACAATTCTCATACGCAGTAATGTGTTTCAGTTCAGATCTTAATTATACAGTAAATATTTTTTGCGCATTTCCTTATACCTGCTCAATGCCGGTTCCCAGCTTTTTCTTATTTCAGCCTCGTTTTTGCCCGCCTCAATTTGTTTCCTTAGAAGATCCGTGCCGGCAAGCTTACTGAAATAGGTATTAAAAAAATGTTCCTTATCCGGAAAATCCCTGTACAGTTTTATCAGCCACAATATATCGATTTTTTTGCTGATACGGAACTGGTTTACGTCATAATTCCGCAGGTCCAAACCATAACAAACTTTGCCTTTTTGTGGTGGGTCTTCGCTCATGCCGGCAATGCTTACCGGGGTAAATGAAAAGCTGAATTTATCCTTCAGTAACGGGTGCCCTAATACCTGGAAAGGGAACATAGTGCCTCTGCCCAGGCTAAAAGTTGTCCCTTCAAACAGGCATAAACTGGGGTAAAGCAGGATGGATTGCGCCGTATTCAGGTTAGGCGAAGGATTGATAGGTAGCGTATAAGGTAGGCTGTGATCGTAGCCGCTCATTTTGATGATCTTTAATTTGCATTGCACGTGATTCTTGAGCCAGCCCTGCCCGTTGATCATTTGCGCGTATTCGGCTATGGTTAAGCCATGAACGATGGGCAATTCGTCAAGCGCTACAAATGAGCGGTAAGCGGTATCCAGCATGGGGCCGTCAACATAAAAACCGTTTGGATTTGGCCGGTCCAGTATCATCAGTTCCACATGGTTTTCGGCGCATGCTTCCATCACATAATGGAGGGTTGATAGGTAAGTATAGAACCGGGTGCCCACATCCTGTATATCAAATATCACCAGGTCCAGGCCCTGCAGGTCGGCAGGCGTAGGTTTGTAATGCTTGCCGTATAAAGAAATTACCGGAATACCCGTTTTTGGTCGATAGCGTCATCAACAGTGGCGCCATTGCTGGCATTACCCCTGAAACCATGCTCGGGCCCGAATATTTTGGTGATATGGATACCCAGCCTGGTCAAACTATCAACACTTGATACCAGGCTTTTACCGATCACCGAGGTTTGGTTTACCACCATCCCGATGTGCTTATTTTTTAAATAATCAACATAGAGGTCCGTTCTGTCGGCGCCAATAAGCAGTTTTGCCGACTGTGTTGTTTTTTTATGCCGTTTATGGATCGCCCGTTCAGTTTGATGGGCAGCAACTCCTGAAGCGAGGCCGATCTGGATCAACAATAAGAGTATGAACGTTTTTTTCATAGATAAAAGATAAAATACAGATCATTAAACACGGATAACATCAAATCAATTCATCCTAAATCTGCATATTTGCTAAAATACAAAAAATCATCTTCCATTGAGTTTCGCCTCATTTATATCTGCCCGAATATCGTTTAAGTCGAACCGTACTTTCTCAAAACTGATCGTACGTATCGCCATCGTCGGCATCATGCTCGGTTTAGGGGTAATGATACTTTCGGTAGCAGTTATAAGGGGCTTTAAACTGGAGATCAGGCAAAAGCTGCGCGGTTTTGCAGGTGATATCCTGGTGCAAAATTATGACAACAATAATTCCGACCAAAACTCACCTTTTAGTATCGACAAATCCCTTGAAGCAAAGGTTCGGGCAAATCCCCTGTTCACCCATATAATGCCGATAGCCACCAAGCCCGGTATTATCAAAACCCGTGATGAAATAGAAGGCGTGGTGATGAAAGGCGTCAGTAAAGATTACGACTGGACGTATTTTAAAAAGATACTGGTGGCGGGCAAAGTGATCAACTTTAATGATACGGTTGATGCTAAAAAACAGATCATGATATCCAGTTATACCGCAAGCCGGCTTAAGCTTAAAGTGGGGGATAAGTTTTTGATGTACTTTGTTCAGGAGCATTTACAGAAGCGCCCGTTTTACATCACCGGTATTTTTGATGTGGGGGTTGAGGATATTGATAAAAATTTTGTAGTTGGCGATCTTTCAGTGATCGTTAAGCTGAACAACTGGAACACGGATGAAATTGGCGGATATGAACTAAGGGTAGCAGATTTTGACAGGCTTGACGAGGCCAATGACTTTTTGAGCGATAAAATGCCCCTGAAGCTAAAATCTTACATGGTAAGCGAAACTTATCCCTCCATATTTGAATGGCTTAAACTGCTGGATGTGAACGCCCAGGTAATGTTGATATTGATGCTGATTGTGGCCACCATCAACATGATCTCAGCCCTCCTGATCATCATATTGGAACGCACATCCATGATCGGGATATTTAAAGCAATGGGCGCGGGTAATTGGACCATCCAAAAAATATTTCTCTACAACGCTTCCTATCTCATAGGCATAGGCTTGGTATTAGGGAACATATTCGGATTAGGGGTAAGCCTTTTCCAGTATAAAACACATTTTTTTACACTGGACGAATCATCCTATTATATGAAGTTTGTCCCTATCCAGATCATCTGGACCGATATGGTGCTTTTGAATGTGGGTACGCTGGTCATCTGCCTGCTCGTACTTATCGTCCCTTCTATGCTGGTGACGAAAATTTCACCGGTAAAGGCTATCAGGTTCAAATAGTATTAATGATCCTTGAAATTGAATTTCAGGTTTAATCCGCCCGCTCCGAAACGGATCTGCTGCGTACCCAAACCATCAAGCGGGTATTTTACAAAAGGCTCGATGATCAGCCTGTTTTTACCGAGGGGGTAACCTACACCAAATGCTACATTCAGCGTTTTTGCAAAATAAAAGCTATTAAAGCTTGAACGGTTCGACTGGTCCTGCACTTGGTTTACATTGGACGAGAGCACCGACGAATAATTATAGCTATAGGTGTAGCTTTCATTGATAAATGTGCCTGAACTTAAGCCTGCCGAAATATAAGTATCACTTTTTTTCGGATTAAACACATAGGTAAAGTCAATGGGAATATCTAATCCCACAAGGCTGGCATTGTAATTTTTAAGAGTTGGTGATGGTGAAACATATATACCTTGCGCCGCAAATGCACCAGGGGTATTAGAATGGCCTATTGATATCCCCAATGATGCAGCATCTAATGAACTTGAATTTGTAGGAGGCTGGCCAGTATAATTTAATGTGTTTTGCGCAATGGTAACTCCTGTTGATATTTTAAGGTTATCGTTCAGCCTGATATCAGATGTAACGCCTGCTCCAACATTTAACTGGTTACTGCTGCCTTTAGCATAATTAAAATAAGTAGCCGCATATACACCAAAGCGAACGGCCTTGCCAGTATTTTTAGGCTTTTTCTCAGCATCCTCGCTTTGAACATTATTTTCGGTAAGAAGCGCCTTGTTGGTCTTGGTCACCTGCAGCATATCAATACCCGGATTAGCATTAACATCCGGCTTGGTAACCACTGCCATTGATTTAGCAGGAGCTTTATTACCCGTATCGATCTTTGCTGCATTTGCAGTTTTTGGGGTAATTGGGGTTTGATTTTGCGCCTTAGGCGTATTTGACGCTATCAATGGCGTTGTAGCATTATCAGGAACCTTGACTGGGTTATTACTAATTGCAGATAATTCCTGTTTATTTGATTTACCCGGCAAATTTACAATGGCAGGGCTAACAGGCTGCTTATTATTAACAGCAATTGGCTGGTTTTGCTCCTGGCTTAACCCGGCAGTTGATTTTTTTGATCGTAAACCGGTACGGGTGTTTGCTGCAAGCGCCTGGCTTTGATGATTCGGTAATCTACCAGGCAAGTTTTTAGATGACGTATCAGAATGGTGGGTATTTTTCGCAATGGTCTGGTTTTGCTCACTTACTGCGGAGCTATCTGTTGACTTATGATCTTTTTTATGTTCAACAATTTTTGGTATGGAGTTTTCAATCGGCAGTTTTTTGTTGATTGCCAATGGAGTTTTAGTCTTAGGCGTGTAATTAAGCCATAATACGCCCAGGAATAATAACAACAAGGCAGCAGCAGAACCCATCCAGATCCAGGCGATAGCACGGCGCTTTGCCTTTTCAGGATATTTCTCCCTGAGCAGCAACCAACCTTCATCGGCAGAAGCGTCCTCGAAATTATCGAACACCTCCTTAATGCGGTTCTTTAAGTCGTTATCCAGCTGATCGTCCATCTTGTATTTCAGTTCTAATTATCTTTCTTAATTTCTCTTTTGCCCTGCTCAAATAAACCCTCGATGAACTCGCCGGAATGTTTAACATATCCGCAATTTCATCATGATTGTAACCATCTATCTCGTATAAATTGAAAATGGCAAGTTGAATAGATGGCAATACTTTCATCAGGTTTAGAATATCCTGCGCGTTTAAATTATCAGTAACGCTAATACCGCCCGTCAGCGGGCCGGCATTGTCCAATTCAATATTTAACTGGAGTTTCAAATCTTTGCGCCGCCTGTCGATAGCAGTATTTACTACAATAGTTCGTAGCCAGGCTTTAAAAGGTTTTTCGATATTGTAACTACCCATCGAATTAAACGCCTTAATAAAAGCATCGTTTACCACCTCCATAGCATCATCCCGGTTCAGGCAATAACGCAGGCCGATACCCATGGCATAGCCATAGAAGTGCTTATAAAGCAATTCCTGGTACTTCAAGCTGCCTGATTTGCATTGCCTTATCAGTTCATCCTCGGCAATGCGGTGGGGTGGATGCATTAAATGTTGTTATTCAACCTATAATTCAATTAATTTAATTGTTCTTGATCGTTACGACACAAACAGCAAGATTGCTACAATTGATCAAAAATATTTTTCGGAAATAATATTTTCGTAGGCTTTGTCTTATGTTTTATGATGAAAAATGAAAAAGCCGGTAATATACCGGCCTTTTCATCGCTAACTAACGTTATTAATTAGTTTTCTTTAAATCATATTGAAAGTTTGTTGTATCACTACCGGCAAGCATCTGCAAAGTGCTGCCATCATAGTAATACTCGTAGGTTCCGTTAAGATGCGTTTTTGTCGGGGTGCCTGTAGTCGGATAGGTTTTATCAGTAAAAAGAATGTATGGCGGCGCAATGGCATAAGTCCCAAAGCTGCCTGCATGCACTGATGTATCCCCGGTTACAGCATACGCCTTGGTTAGGTCGTTTAAGCTAATGTTGATGGTTGCTAATTGAGTGGTATCTATCGCAGTTGCGCCGGTTTTTCTATATAACAACCTGAATTGGCCAGTAAATGTACCTGCAGGTATTTGAACCGGCGTGGGGGGGACGCTTTTCACACATGCTGTTCCCAAAATCATTAATGACAGTAAAAAGTAAAGTAATTTATGTTTCATTTGTATTCGTTTTTTGTTGTTACGTAAATGTATATATAAACGCTACAAGGCTAAGCTTATTTTATAATTTTTTGGCCTCATCCCAAAATGTATCCATTTCGGCCAAACTCATATCATGTAATTGCCTGCCGTTTTCTTTGGCCTTGGTTTCAAGGTACTGGAAGCGTTTGATGAACTTGCGGTTAGTCTTTTCGAGCGCGTCTTCCGGGTTAATATTGATAAAGCGAGCGTAATTGATGAGAGAAAAAAGCAAATCACCAAATTCACCTTCTGCTTTTTCATGGTCTATCGCAGTATCATCTTCTACATTAAATTCATTTTTAAACTCCTGCATTTCTTCTTCCACCTTTGCCCACACCTGCCCTTTTTCTTCCCAGTCGAAACCTACTCCCCTGGCTTTCTCTTGTATGCGCGATGCTTTTACCAATGCAGGTAATGATACAGGCACTCCACCTAAAACAGACTTATTGCCTTCCTTTAATTTGATCTGCTCCCAATTGCGTTTTACATCGTTCTCGTCGTTAACTTCCACATCGCTGTAAATGTGCGGGTGCCGGTTGACCAGTTTATCACAAATGCCGTTTAGCACATCCGTGATCGTAAAATCATTGGTTTCCGAAGCTATACGGGCATAAAACACCAAATGGAGCATAATATCGCCCAGCTCTTTTTTTATTTCGGGCATATCGGCGCTCAAAATGGAATCAGAAAGTTCATAAACCTCCTCGATGGTCAGATGCCTCAAACTTTCTAAAGTCTGTTTTTTATCCCAGGGGCAATTGAGGCGCAGATCGTCCATAATGGTGAGCAACCGTTGAAATGCTGTTTCGGGTTTTTGGGCTGATGGCGGCGGTATTAATGGCATAATTTGTATTTGATGTAAAAATAGTGTTTATGTTTTAAAGTCATTAAATTCGTTTAACGATCATTAGAAATATGCCCGACTACACCCAAATGCTTTATGATATCGAAGTGCACTCGGTTGAGGGCATACGCAGATATTTTGAAGATGGCGGCGATCCGAATGAAATAAACGAGGGCATACCTTTATTTACCACGATGGTGGAAATGTATACCCGCACACCGCGCTTTAAAGATTGCGTAAAAGTTTTTGTTGATCGCGGATTAGAGTTTGAGGATAAGGCTTTGTTGGCTGTTTTTATGGATGATGCGACTGAACTGGAGAAAATCATCGCCCAAGATCCGGCTGCAGTATCAAAAAACCATTCCGGGTATAATAATACTTACACGCCATTAACGGGTGGAACACTAATGCACTATTGTGCCGAATATAACAGCCTGGCTTGTGCCAAAGTACTTGTAAAACATGGTGCAGATGTGAATGCGAAAGCAGGATTGGATGAATATGGTTTTGGTGGTCATACGCCTATTTTCCATACAGTCAATCAGAACATGAACAACTCTGCAGATATGATGCATTTCCTTTTGGAAAATTCCGCTGATTTGTCAATAACGGTTAAGGGTTTGATATGGGGTAAAGGATATGAGTGAGAAACATTTATTCCTTCAGTCAACCCCATTAGTTATGCCATGATGGGATCATTACCGCAGGTGCACAGAAAAGAAAAAGTAGTGGCTGAAGTAGTTTCGTTATTGATGAAATACGCCTACGGCATTGGTTATACGCCGAAAAATGTTCCAAATAAATATCTGAATGGATGACAAATCTTTATTCAGTCAACCTTAATCGCTCTCAGCATTTCTCTTTTGCCCGGCGCTCCGGGTGCTTTTTCAACTTTCAGACCCAGACCCTTGATAGTCCGTTTCAGGTTTCCGGTAATAGCATAAGTCACAAATACACCGCCAGGCTTTAGGAAGCGAATGGTATGGCTAATGGCTTCTTCGCCCCACATCTCCGGCTGATAGGCTGATGCAAATGCATCAAAGTAGATCACATCGTATTGCCTGTCGTTGTTGAATTGCAGCAGTTCGCAGGGCGCGATTTGCAGTTGGCAAAATTGGTTTATAGCAACCTGCTGTTTTAATGACGCAGGATATTGTTTGATGAAATCGCTCCAAACAGATGGAGATACGTATTCATCATAACCGGTCTGACTGATCATTGACGCGCTTAATGGGTAAGCTTCAATCCCGGTATATTCAAGCTGAATTTGGTTAGCAGTACAATAATCGGCGCTAACTAAAAAATTAAGCCCGGTACCAAAACCGACCTCCAATATGGAAACCTCTTTTACATCCCTTCCCGCCAGGAAATGCTTTAACCCCGAATTCAGGAACACATGGGTACTTTCCTGCAAAGCGCCATTCAGTGAATGATAGTTTTCGCCTACAGCACTATTATAAATGGTTTTGGAGCCATCTGCTGTGGTGACGAATTTTAGTTCGGGGTCCATGGATCAACTCCCCACTTTGGCATTTCGGTTTCCAACTTCCAAAATCGCCTCACCCAAATCATAAACGGGAACTGAAGTTATTTTGCCGGCGATAATACTGGTAGCCGCAGCCGAGCGATAGCCCGCAGCGCAATGAACAATTATAGGCCTGTGAACAGGGATCTCATTCACCCATTCCCGGAGTTCGGGTAAAGGGATAGCAATAGCATGTGGAAATATCTTGCCTGCATTAATTTCGCCCCAATTTCTTACATCAACAATCGTATATTTTTCAGGATGAAAATTGTCCCCAATAACATCATGCATATCAGGTGATTTTTCAAGTGCAACAGCTGGGTTTAATAATGCACCTTTTATGTTTTTTTCGTAGCCGATCTTGGCTGCTTTCCTGATCAGTACATCCATAATATCCTCATCCGCAGCAATCAAATAAAACGATTCATCAGGCCCAACGATGGAGCCCAGCCAGGTTTCAAATTTATCGCCATCCTGGATGTTTATCGCGCCTTTTAAATGACCATTTTTAAAATCTTGCTTCGGGCGGGTATCGATGATCAGCACATCCTTTTCTAATGGGGCGTCACGGTCTATTTTTAGTATCGAAGCAATGCTTTCACCAAATGGCTCAGCGCCTTTTTTGTTGATATCCACATCATGTCCAAAATACTTCGGCATAAAGGGTTGGTCGGCAGTTAATTTTTTAACGAAGGTCAGCTCATCCATCAATTGCAGTGCATAGTTATCGCGCAGCTCGCGGCCTATGGTGCTTTGCAGATCCGGGCTAATGCTTTTTCCGCATAATGAGCCTGGGCCGTGCGCAGGGTAAACTATTACATTT
>Ga0206976_1100_pt1 | contig 28434 bp, 21 predicted proteins | sample Alteio_BWOrgHeat_82_FD_152926 | JGI IMG/M metagenome (GOLD analysis project Ga0206976, IMG submission 152926) | Enriched cells from forest soil in Barre Woods Harvard Forest LTER site, Petersham, Massachusetts, United States -... | ecosystem: Environmental > Terrestrial > Soil > Temperate forest >... | reverse complement strand
GCAATGCGGACGGTGCCCAACTCTTGAGGGTTCTTGACGGGGATGCTGCGTAGGCGGATGGAATCGATGAGTTGAAAGATGGCCGCATTGGCGCCAATGCCGAGAGCGAGGGTCAGGATGGCGACGGTGGTAAAGCCCGGACTCAGACGGAGGAGTCGAAAGGCGTGGCGAAGATCGCGCCAGAGATTGGTCATGGTTGTCCCTCAACATCATAGGACGATGGCTGGAGGCAAAGGTCTTGCCGCGAAAGGTGTAGCACAGGAAGCAAGTGTGTGGTCGGCATTAAAGCAGAGGGCCGCCCGAGGGCGGCCCCTACAGAGTCGAGAGTGCGCCAAGATGTCGCACTTTTGTTCGCGGATCTCATGGGAATTGGCGGACAGGTTGCGCTTTGGGTAGCGGTTTGCGCGGGAGTATTTCGTCGCGGTTGGCGGTGAGGTAGACGAAGCTGGCTACGATTACGGCCATTTGCTTCATGTCGGGTTCTTGGATGCGCTCGTAGACGTCCATGTTGGAATGATGGGTGCGGGTGTCGTAATCCATCGGATCCTGGATGAATTGGAAGCCGGGGAGGCCGACGGCGTCGTAGGAAAGGTGATCCGTTCCGCCGGTGTTGCGGATGGTCAGAGTGGTCATTCCGAGATCGTGGAAGGGGACCATCCAGGCGTTAAAGATCGGGGCGACCATTTCGTTGCCTTGGAGATAGACACCGCGGATTTTGCCGGTACCGTTGTCGATGTTGTAGTAGGCGTCGAGCTTGGCGTGTTCGGGAAGGATCTTGATCAAGTGAGTGGCGGGATCCTCGACGTTGCGGTCGCCAAAATGCTGCTTGATGTATGCGGCTGAGCCGAGGAGGCCTTGCTCTTCGCCGGTCCAAAGACCGATGCGGACGGTCCGGCGCATCTTGACGCCGGTGGCTTTCAGGATGCGGATGGCTTCGAGCATGACTGCGGAGCCTGCGCCGTTGTCGGTGGCGCCTGTGCCGGACTGCCAGGAATCGAAGTGGCCGCCCAGCATGACGACTTCGTCGGCCTTGGCTTTATCGGAGCCGGGGATTTCGGCGATGATGTTGAAAGAGTTTAGGTCGTCATCGTAGAACTTGTTCTCGACGTCGACGAGCATGGAGACGGGGACTTTCTTTTCGAGAGTGCGAACGATGCGGCCGTAGTTTTCATTGGCTACGGCTACGCGGCAGGGAGCTGGAGGGTCTTTCTCTTTGTCGCGACCGCCGCCTTGTTGCACGAACACGGTGCCATCATCGCTGCGGGAAGGCTCGATCCAGGCGGCTACGCCTTCATCGATCAGGAATTTTTGGACTTTGAGTTGGAATTCGCGAGTGGCGCGGAATTGGGCGATGCGCTCTTCCTGCCCTGCTTGGGCGGCGGGAACAGGCTGCGTTGCCAGATCAGCAAGTTCAGCGTCGGTGTAGCGGTGAGCTTGGGGATCAAAGCGCTCGGGGCTTTCCGGGATGGCTGCGGTAAGGACGAACTTGCCTTTGAGCTGGCCTTTGAATTTGGCGAAGTCTTCTTCTTTGGTGATCGGGGCGAAGACCGCATCGGCGGTGACGGGGCCGTTGGTGCCGGGCGTCCAAGCCTTCGCGTAAGCGATCAGAGGAAACGGATGCGGGGCAATGACCTGCACATTGGTGCGCTCATTAGACCAACCTCGGCCGAACGGAGTACCCCAGGGTTCGAGGTGGACGTTGGCGAGTTTCCACTGGTTCATGGTGTCCGTGGTCCACTTGGCGGCTTCCTTGATGTTGGGCGAATTGGTGAGGCGCGGGCCGTGGACATCGCTTAAGTAGCTGATGATTTCCATGACTTTGGAAGTTGCAGGACTGAAGCCTTCTTCCCTGATCTGATGGATTGCAGCCAGATCGGCTTGGCTAACAGCGGGAGCCTGCGCTCCTAGGGGAGCGACCGCCAAGATCAACGCCAGGACTGCCACTACATTCGCATGCTTACGCACAATCTCCTCCGTATTTGGTGTTGCTCGTCTGATTCTGAATGGAGCCGCCACAGGGTACAGCTTGCATGTGGTGTGACGCCAGAGGGGAGAAGTGCGTTTCATGGACTTGGGGCGGGAGGAGATCCGCGATGCGATGGTCGGAAGTAAAGAGGTAACGACGTAACGAAGGAGAGACGAGGCGATAGGGGGAGTCGGGAAAAGGCAAAGGATAACGCAGAGACGCGGAATGCGCTGAGGAAGCGCAGAGAAGACTGGAGCCCCACCCCCGTTTTTTTATAAGCGTTGCAGACACAGGAGTTAGGGTTGACGTGGTTCGTTGGAATGGCAACAAAGGGGTCTGAGATGCAGCGGGTGGGGAGCTGAGTGGGAAGCAGAATGGAGAGGAAAAGAGATATTTGGCTTGCTCTGGAGAGCCCCACCCCCGGGTATCCAGAGAACTGTGAACTAAACGCTTGAAAGGAGTGGAGATGCGAGAGTTGCTGTGCGTTGCATGTTTACTCGCTGTGGAAAAAGTGGGAAGGGATTGGGACACGGAAGAAGTGGCGGCGGAGGAGGTGAAGGAAAAAGAAGGAATACGTCGAGAGGTTGGCGGGTCTGTCGATGGGAACATGGGAAACGGTAGCATGAGATTAGCGAGGGAGTAAAGGTATTTACATTGAATGACCGGAAATGAGGGTCGAAGTGTTATTAGGACAATTGAACTGCGCCGATAGAAGAGGAGGAGGAAGTAATGCCAATATCCCTAGACGCAAACTCGGCGTCTGGGGTGTTCGACAAAAATTGGATACAATGTCGGTATCGTGTCAGCTCGCTTATCCTACCGCCCGGCGCTACTTGTCGCATCATTCGGCCTTATTGCCTCGGTTCTCGTCGTTGTGTGGAGGTTAGTTCAATTATTCTACCAAAGCGACCCAGATTTTTGGCTCGACATAACCAATTTTGCGGTCGTTTTGCTTCCCTTTGCCTTCTCGATCTTATTTGCCTTCGTTCCGGACATGAGAACAAGGCACATAGCGTGGAGGATCCTCGTAGTTTTGATTGGAGTTGGCTTTAGTTGGATGCTCTGGAAACAGCAGCGTCTTTCGGTAGAGGTGACTAAGAGAGACCAACAGAGCGCTGTTCAGGCTGCCGTAAGACAATCAAACGACCATTCTGATGAGCAAATAGCAGGCGTCAGAAAGGATGTTCATACTGAGACACAAACGTTAGATGAAAAGATGAAGGGCCTATCCAGTCAGGTTGCTGCGACAGAAACACACATAAATGGAGCTATTCATAACGTGGTCGTTCCTAGCCCGCAATACGCGAAACTACAATTTAGTTTGTTTCCGGATTCTACGGTTTCTCTGCCACTGACCACTGAATCACTGGCGCCAGACAAAGATGGCGTGTTTACTGTAGATTTCACGGTAACAAATATTTCGGAAACAACAGCTGCGAGGGGCGCCGATTTATGGGTATTTGTCTGCACTCAATGCAAGATCGTGGAAGAGCCCCAAGGGTTTGACAGACCAAATGGCTTGCCGGAATCGGAGAGACATAAGGTGTTTCAAAACCTTAATCCTGGTGTGAGTCTCGAAAAAATGACGGTAAAGCTCAAATTGGTTGAGCCCTATCAGGCATTTCTTATTAGCTTCAAGTATTCATGTGAGACCTGCGGGAAAATGACAGCTGCCCAGGACCTAAAAGTCTTAACAACTCCTTACATTGCTTCACCAACCGCTACTCTCTAGTTTGCAGCCCGTAACCTCTCCACGCTCACACAGATATCGAATTAGCTTCAGGGGACGGGGGCGGACGGAGAGCGGAACACGAAGGCTACCGCCATGTGGGATTGGATCGGATTTCCGTCGTAGGTGGCTGCGGTGAAATTCCAATTCTTGAGTGCGGCGGTTGCCGAAGCTGTCAGCGGGGGGACGTCTCGGAGAGTTACGACCTGGGAGGCGTTGCCATTTGTGTCCAGCGTGACGTTGAGAACTACTGCTCCTTGCGCTTTGGCTTTGGCAGGATATGGGGCAAACGTGGCAGTGTTCAGTACTGGCGGATAAAACGGCGGATCATCCTTGGAGATGGGCTGGACTTGGGATGGCGGAGGCAGCGGAATGTTGTCGGCTCCGAGAAAGCCGGGATCGTACTCGATGTTGGTGGTAAGCGTCGATTGCACGGGCTTTCCATCGAGCGTCGCGGGAGTGTACGTCCACGAGCGCACTGCCGCTGCAGCTGGCCCGGACACCGAGGGGATATCCCTCAAAATGGTGACTCCGAGGACCTTACCGGTCTTCTCGATGTATACCGAAAGCGTTACGACTCCGGCGTCTAGACTGTTCGCGGGGTACGGGATATCTCCCGCTTTGGTTACGCTTGCGGGAACGAAATGCGCGGGCTTCTTTGCCCCTGTGGTCAACGCCCAAGACGCTACAAAGATCGTCAGCAGCAAGACGCCGGTGAAAACATTCAAGGTTCGCTTCATCACTGGATTTGTCCTCTCAAACGTCTTTGGTGCTTCTTCATTTCGGAGCGCGCAAGCCATACTAAACGCTTTCTAGTCCGAATCTTACGTCAATCACCGAGCATCTCCAAAAACCGTAGTTTCCGCTTGTCACCACTCCGCAGGGCCATCCAAAGCGCCTCTTAATTAGCGTGCAGCTAAAGCCTTCTGTACGGCACGCGCCTTCAGTGATTCATAAATCGGCGGGTTGTGCAGAAGAATGGGGATGAGCATCGCCGCGAAGCAAGCACTCAGCATGGGAAGAAGCATCGTGACGTTGCCAGTCATCTCCGTGACGAGCACGATTCCTGTTAGCGGCGCCCGTACGACTCCCGCGAAAAAAGCGGCCATGCCCACGACAGCGAATGCCACCGGCTGTACACCCAACCCTGAAAATAAGAACTGGCAGCCGATTCCAAAAAACAGGCCGAGCTGCGCTCCCAGAACGAGCATAGGAGCGAATAGGCCGCCGGGCGTTGCGGCCGCGTACGACACAGCGCCGAGGCAGAAGCGAATCAAAAACAGCAATGGAATTGCGGAGAGCGTGCCAACGCCTTCGAGGAGACGTTGGGTGATGGGATCACCGCCGCCGACAAGTGCGGGCGCAAACCACGCCAATACGCCAACGGCGGCCCCGATGAACGCGGCACGCAGCTCAACTGGGAATCGGGACAGTCTTTCCGCCGCGGAGATTGCGCCGAGAATCGCGTGATTGTAGGCGATGCCCGTAAGTCCAGCTATGGCGCCGAGGAGGAAGAAGAGGAGCTTTATGCCATTGTTACGAGTAAACGCCAAATCCTGGACATGGAAGTCCGGCATGTAGCCTAAAAACAGATGCGCCACCGTGATGGCCGCTGATGACGCGCCGAGCGCCACGATGGCGATGCGTGGCTCAAATCGCCGTACCAATTCCTCGAGCACAAAAATTGCGCCTGCGATAGGCGCGTTGAATGCAGTTGCGAGGCCGGCCCCCGCGCCAGCCGCCAACAGTACTCGCCGGTCTGCCAAATTTCGCTTGAATAATTTCGCCAAGGTGTCGGCGCTGCTCGCACCCATCTGCACGCTGGGGCCTTCACGTCCGAGAGCCAGCCCCGCGCCCATGGCTAGCAGGCCACCAAAAAACTTAACCGCTATTAGCGGGGTTGTAGCCTGGTGCTGCTCTCCTTCGAGCACAGCCTCAACCTGGGGAATGCCACTGCCTGAGGCCCTAGGCGAGAACCGGTGAACCAGCCAGGCCGCCATGGCGGCTGCACTTGCGCAAGAAAAGGTAAGCACTAAAAAGCCGAGAGTCCTGTGGCCGTGCGCCCAGAAAATTAATGCATCGCGAAGACGGTCGCCGCGCTCCAGAGCAAGCCTGAAGATCGCTCCCAGGAGCCCCGCGATCGCGCCGGCGACGGGCGTCAGCAGAGCAAGCACGAGGAGGCTGCCCGGGCGCTCGGCGGCCGAGACGGGTGATTGTGAATTAAAGGTCATCGAGGCTGCGAATCCCTCTTTCGAGGATTCCTTAAACAGTCCGCTCCAGCACCGGCTGGAAGACGAGATCGGTGTATGGCCGATCGAAGCGCGGGGCTTTGGCCGTGGCGATCCAGGGTTTCACGATTGCCAGAAACTCTTCCGTGCCCATTCCGGAGTGCGTTACGGCGACAATCTCCATCCAATCTTTCTCGCTGAACTTATTCATCGCTTCGCGGTCACCGGCGATCACTGATTTGAAGGGTTCGGTCTCTTTCCATTGAGGGTGCTGCGGAGCCATCTCTCCGAGGCGGTAGAGCGCAAACATGGCCTGGGTGTACAGAGGGTGTTCGGTCCAAAGCGTGCCGTCCTGGTCAAATGTGGCGATGCGATCCTTAGGCTCGACGTACTTGGCGCAGGATTTTTCCGTGGTTTCCTTGACGAAGGTGACTATCGCGTCTTTTGCAGGGCCCTTATTCCAAGAGGGGAGCGGATCGTTAAACGCGACGGATACATCACTTACGGCTCCCAAAAGCGCCGTCGCTACTGACACCTTGAGTAGGTCTCTTCGCGTGATTTCCATTGCGGTACCCTCGGCTACCGGCGGTGCTACTCAACCTGAGAACTTACAACTGGGCGGCAGGATGCGGAACTGTAAGAACTTACAGTCTCGGAAGGAAATCGAATCGGCTTGAAGGATGGATGCGTGACCCTCGACAAGCAACAAGCAGCGCGAATTCCGAAGACGGAACCGATTCCGAGGTTTCAGATGGTGGCGCTGAGCGCAGGTTGACGAGATTAGTCAGTGGTTTTGGGCGCAGGCTCGACGGGGCGAGCGGGAGTGCCGTCAGCTTTTACGAAGTGGGCGTACCAGGCGAGGTCACGCTGGAGGCGATCTGCGATGTGAGAGGGCAAGCTGAACTCGTGGTATTCGTCGGGGTATACGACTAGTTCCGTCGTGCGACCGAGGCGTTTCAGGGCTTGGTACATTTGCTCGCCGCCTTGAATGGGGACGTTCCAGTCGATATTGCCGCCCATGAAGAGGGTGGGAGTGGTGACTTTGGCGACGTTGCGGAACGGGGAGACTTTGATCCACGCGGCTGGATTTTCCCACGGTAGGCCTAGCTCGGTTTCGTAGTCTTTTTGGTATTCGTCGTGGCCGTAGAGGCTGGAGAATTGCGCGGCGCCGGCACCGGAGATGGCGGCTTTGAACCGGGTGGTTTGCGTGATGATGAAGTCGGTGGATATTCCGCCGTAGGACCAGCCGCCTACGCCGAGTTTGTCGGGGTCGGCGATTCCCTGCTCGATGGCGTAGTCGACCATGGCCATGTCGTCCTGGAAGTCTTTGTTGCCCCAGTCAGCGAAGATGGCTTTGCAGTAGTCCTGGCCGTAGCCTGTCGAGCCGCGAGGGTTGGGAAAGAGGACGGCGTAACCGTTGGCGGCGTAGAGCTGGGCGATATGGGAGAACTCGGCATAGTAGGCCCAGACGGGTCCGCCGTGAGGCCTAAGAATAGTCGGAACTTTCTTGCCGGGTGTGTAATCGAGGGGCTTATAGATGTAGCCGGAGACAGGGGTGCCGTCTTTGCTTTTGAAGTGGACGTATTCGCCGTGGGAGAGCTTTAGCTGGGCGAACAGGGCGTCGTTGGTGTGAGTGAGCTGGGTGTACTGGCCATCAACGATAGAGAAGAGTTCGTCCGGCCGTTCGGTAGTGGTGACTTGGGCGATGACGAGCCGTGAGGCATTTATTGTGGAATTCGAGCCGACAGAGAAGCCATTGATGGAGCGGAAGATACGATTCTCAAGATGGGTCATCTGCTGGATCTTGCCAAGGTGGTCTACGGGGACGGAAATGCCGTACGGTGACGCGGTGGCGCGGAGCTGGAGCTCGCCGTCATTGTCGGCGATGAAGTAGATGGAACCGTCGGGGGCGAAATGGGGGACGCTGACCATGCGGTCGAGCGAGAGGGTGAGGACTTTGGCGGGGCCGCCGGTGGCGGGTGAGATCGCGAGGTGGTGGGTGGCGTAGTCGAATAGTTTTGGGTCGAGCATGGTGACGTAAGCGATGGATTTGCCGTCGGGGGACCATGCGGGGGACATGTCGATGCCAGCGTTTGTTGTGACTTGCGTGAGGTGAGCGCCTTCGTCGGTATTGGAGGCGGAGACGGTCCAGATGTCGGTGTTGTAGGTGGCGTCGGGATCGGGTGTGGAGCGATTGCTGGTGAAGGCTAGGAGTTTGGAGTCGGGGGACCAGGCGGGTTCGGAGTCGTCGAAGTCGCCGCTGGTGATTTGGGTGAGAGATTTCTTGGCAATGTCGAAAACGTAGAGGTGGGCGCGGCGGCGGTCGAGGTAGCCAACCTCGTCGAGTTTGAATTGGAGGCGGTCGATGACCCAAGGCTTGGTGGATTTTTTATCTTCGGAGGAATTCTCCTCGGAGGTGGAAGCTTCGCTTGCGTCGGCTGGCTTATGTTTGGCGGCTTCCAGGTCTTCGGGCTTGGGGTCTTTTAGGAGCAGAACCATTTTGTGGCCATCGGGAGACCAAGCGAAATCAATGAGATAGGGAACGAGGTCGGTGAGGCGCTGAGCTTCACCGCCTTGGCGGTTGAGGAGCCAAACTTGGGGTTTACTTCCTTGGCGGGCAGAGATGAAGGCGAGGGACTTTCCGTCGGGGCTCCAGCGGGGATGTTCGGAGGTGACGCCTTCGGCGGTCATGGGGAGGGCATCGCCGCCGGTGGTGGGGATCATCCAGATGCGGGTTTCGGTTTTGTCGGTCTTGAGGGAGGATTTGTCGACCGCGTAGGCGACCCATTGGGCATCGGGGCTGAGTTGGGGGTCGTGGACGGCTTGGATTTGGAAGTAGTCGTCGACGGTGATGGGGCGCGGCGCGGGAGTTTGGGCGAACGCGGAAAAATAATAGCTAAACGCAGAGACGCCGAGTGCACAGAGACGGAACGAACGGATGGGCGAGAAAAACTTCATGCAGATGGCTCCTGGACGAGATTGCTTGCAAATCCGAACAAGTGCGAAGAACGGAAGGCGGAGTTTAGCACAGGGGCGGAGGAGTATGAGGGATGGGAGGAGTGCAAGAGTAGAGACGGCGCGAGGTTCCGAGCTACGATTGGGATGGTGCTGCTAAAAGACGCTTGCGCTCGTGGGAACACAGGCTGAAGCCTGTGCTACCTGCGCGGAAGGACAGTTTTCGTGGATGAAAAAATATTCAGTGGAGTGCATTTTTTTGTTGCATGCAGGGATGAACCTTGTATTCTTCGAATGCGAACTCACTTTACCCAGCGCGCGAGTGAGAATCGCTAAGGAGGACAAGAGTAAAAATTGAGTTCTTTATCCCTTCCTGCCCAGATTCCTTCCACCGCAATTTCAACCGCGAAAAAAAGGGTCGCCAAGTTGACGCTCTGGCCGCTTGTGGCGGCGACGTTTTTTATGGTGTCGGGCGGGACGTATGGGACGGAAGAGATCGTTCACGGCGCGGGGTACGGGCACGGAATATTAATTCTCTTGTTCTTGCCGGTTTTGTGGTGCTTGCCGACAGCTTTCATGATTGGGGAGCTTTCGAGCGCGCTGCCGGCTGAAGGCGGTTACTACGCGTGGGTGCGGCGCGGATTGGGAAATTTCTGGGGATTTCAAGAAGCTTGGCTGTCTTTGGCGGCGAGCATTTTTGATATGGCGATTTACCCGACTTTGTTTGTGTTTTATTTGAAGCAGATGTCGCCGTGGTTTGGGTCGGGGAGCCATGCAGTGATGGCTGGGTTGTTTGTGGTGGTGACCTGCGCGATTCTGAATATGCTCGGAATTCGCGTTGTTGGGATTACTTCGCTTTGGCTGTTCTTTTTTCTTTCGGCGCCGTTTGCAATCATCGTGGTAATGGCACCGTTTAAAGTCGGGGCTTTTGCGAGCGTTGGTGGTCATGGCGCGGCTGAGGCGACTGGCCTGGGCTTGCTGGGTGGCGTGCTTGTGGCAATGTGGAATTACATGGGATGGGACAATGCTTCGACGATTGCGCAAGAAGTGGAGAGGCCGCAACGGACGTATCCGAAAGCGATGATTGCGGCGGTGGTTCTCGTTTCGTTGACCTACATTCTGCCTTTCTTGGCGGTTTACTTTACGGGGATTCCGGCGGCGACGTTTGGAGCGGATGGCTCCTGGGCAACGATTGCGGGGTTGATGGGCGGAAAGATCCTGGGATTTGAGTGGTTGCGCTTCCTGATTGTGATCGGCGGAATGATGAGCGCGTTTGGAATGTTCAACGCGCTGGTGATGAGCTACTCGAGGCTTCCGCTGGCGATGGCACGCGACGGCATGCTGCCGAAGGTGTTTGCCAAGACAACAGAGAAAACGCAGACGCCGTGGGTAGCGATTCTGGTTTGCGCAGGATGTTGGGCGCTCTGTTTGGGCTTGGGATTCAGGAGGCTCGTTACTTTGGACATTATGCTCTATGGCGCGAGCTTGATGCTGGAGTTCGTGACGCTGGTGGCTTTGCGGATTCGCGAGCCGGAGTTGAAGCGCGAGTTCAAAGTGCCCGGCGGACTGGTTGGGGCGATTTCCTGCGGGATTTTCCCGCTTTTACTGATGAGCCTGGCAATGGTCGAGAGCGAAAACGAAAGTATCCTGGGGATTAATGGGTTGTTGTTTGGCTTGATTATTATGGTGGGCGGAGTCGTGCTGTACGCGGCGACGAAGCCTTTGCGGCGAGCGGTGATTGCTCCGGCGGCCACGCCGAACGCGGTAACGGGCGATTAGAGAACTTCGCGAAATGTAGAGATTGCGGGCCGGTGGGGAAAGCGGCAGCAGAGCTGCCGCACTCCAAATGCTGTAGCGAGCGGGCTGCTGGTATACTCCACAGTTCATTTCAGAATCCACTTTCCATTTGGAGATTAAACCGTGAAAAATTTGCGGGCTTTCCTACTACTCCTGCTAGTTGTTGGTGTGGGTCTATTCATGCACGCAACGGCTGCGGCCTTGCCTGATGCCTCGCAGAGATTTGATCAGAAGATCTTTGGGGAAATGCATTGGCGGATGATCGGGCCATTGCGCGCGGGGCGGTCGCTGGCGGTGACAGGAGTGCGCGGGCAGCCGGACCTTTATTATTTTGGATCGGTGAACGGCGGCGTTTGGAAGACGAACGATGCGGGGCGGACTTGGAATCCGATATTTGATGCGGAGCCGGTCGGTTCGATTGGCGCGATTGCCGTGGCGCCTTCGAATGCGAATGTGATTTACGTGGGATCGGGCGAAGCGGATATGCGCTCGAGCATTTCGTATGGAAATGGAATGTATAAGTCGACCGACGCTGGCAAGACTTGGACACACATAGGATTGGAGGATTCGCGGCAGATTGCGCGGATTGTGGTGGACCCGGACGATTCGGAGAAGGTTTTTGTGGCGACGCTGGGGCATGCGTACGGACCGAACAAGGAGCGCGGGATTTTTCGTTCGAACGACGGCGGAAAGACTTGGCAGCAAGTGCTTTTCAAGGATGAAAATACTGGCGCGATCGACTTGGCGATGAAACCGGGGAATTCGCAGGTACTCTATGCGGCTTTGCTGCAGACACGCCGGCCGCCATGGAGCATTTATCCGCCTTCGAAAGGACCGGGGACTGGTCTATATCGTTCGAAAGATGGCGGAGACCATTGGGAATTGTTGACTGGGCACGGGTTGCCCTCGGAAGAACTGGGGCGGATGGGAATTGCGTTTGCGCGTAGCAATCCGGAGCGGATTTATTTGATCGCGGATGCAAAAGAAGGCGGGCTGTACCGGTCCGATGATAGCGGCGAGAACTGGTCGCGCGTTTCGAAAGATCCGCGAATTTGGGGACGCGGCTGGTATTTTTGTGAAGTGAGTGTCGATTCGATGGATCCGGACACTGTGTATGTGCCGAATACTTCGATGTACCGTTCGCGCGACGGCGGAAAAACGTTTACGGCTGTTAAGGGCGCGCCCGGCGGGGATGATTATCATCAGCTTTGGATTGATCCGGATTTTCCGCAGAAGATGATCCTGGGATGCGATCAAGGTGTAATCGTAACGCGGAACGGCGGAGAGACGTGGAGCTCCTGGTATAACCAGCCGACGGGGCAGTTTTATCACGTGGCTACGGACAACCGATTTCCTTACTGGGTGTACGGAGCGCAACAGGACAGCGGGGCGGGAGCGACTCCGAGCCGCAGCAATTCGCGTGCGCTGAACGCGCAAGACTGGCGGCCGATGGAAGCGGGAGGCGAAAGCGATTACGTCGCGCCCGATCCAGTGAACCCCGGGATTATTTATGGCGGTTCGGTGGTGCGGCAGGATTTTCATGACGAGGAAGTGCAACAGATACCGCCGACGCTGATGTATCCCGGCGACTACCGGCGGACTTGGACTTTGCCGCTGGTTTTTTCAGAGATTGAGCCGCACGTGCTGTACTTCAGCGCGCAGGTTTTGTTTCGAACGGCGGACGGCGGAAATTCGTGGCAGAAGATTAGTCCCGATTTGACGCGAGAAGATCCAGGTGTGCCAGCAAATCTGGACGCGGCTACGGCGGCAGATATCCCCCCAGGAAAAAGGCACGGAGTGATTTATACGATTGCGCCTTCGCCAAAGGTGGCTGGCGAGATTTGGGTGGGGACGGATGACGGGTTGGTGCATCTGACGCGCGATGAGGGGAAGACGTGGAATGACGTTACACCGAAAGAACTGACCCCGTGGAGCAAGGTGACGCACATCGCCGTGTCGCGCTTCAACGCAGGAAAAGCCTATGCGGCGGTGGATCGACACCGGCTGGAGGATTTGCAGGCTTATCTTTACCGGACGAAGGATTTTGGAAAGACTTGGCAGCGAGTTTCGAGCGGAATTCCGGAGGGAAGCTTTTTGAATTGCGTGCGCGAAGATCCGAAAGTTGCGGGACTGCTTTATGCGTGCACGGAAAAAGGCGTATACGTTTCGTTTGATGACGGGGAAAACTGGGCGCCGCTGCAGCTTAATTTGCCGACTACTTCGGTGCGCGATTTGGTGGTGCACGGCGATGATTTGGTGATCGCTACGTTTGGGCGGTCGTTCTGGGTGCTGGACGATGTGACGCCGCTGCGCCAATGGAGCGCGAAGGTGGCGAGCGCGGATGCGTGGCTTTTTGAGCCGCAGACGGCGTTGCGCGTGCGGCCGGGCTCGGATCAGGGGACGCCGATACCGCTGGATGAGCCGCAGGCGGAGAACCCGCCGGCGGGTGCAGTGCTGGACTACTACTTGAGAGTGAAGCAGACGGATGCTGTTCAACTAGAAATTCTTGACGCTGCGGGAAAACTCGTGCGGCGATTTGCGAGCACAGATGAAACGCCAAAAACGAATCCGGACGAGTTGGACATTCCGATGTACTGGGTGCATGACGCAGAACCACTGTCGGCTGACGCGGGGATGCATCGGTTTGTGTGGGATTTACGGTATGCATTTGCTGGAGCGCGCCGACGGTCTCGGCGGGGCGGAGGCGGACCGATTGCGGTTCCCGGGCGTTATACCGTGAAGCTAACCGCGGCCGGAAAGACGATTTCCGTGCCGTTGGTGATCACGATGGATCCACGCGTTAAGACGAGTGCTGCGGATTTGGAGCGGCAGTTCCAGTTGGCTTCCAGACTGGCGGCTGGCGTGGGAGAGTTCTCCGCAGCGGTCGCTCGTGCGGACGATTTGCAAAAGCAGATTGCTGCGCGTAGCAAAGAGGCGGCGGGAAATGCGGAGCTTGCGGTGGCGCTGGCGGATTTGGAGAAGAAAATTGGTGCGACGGCAGGATCCGGGGCGGGTGGCGGATTTGGAAGTTTTGGTTTCGCTATTCCGGGGAATGACCCGACGACTCTGCGACAAGTGTCAGCAGCGATGGGGACACTGATGGGCATTGTTGAGAGCGCGGATGTGGCGCCTTCGGCGGACGCTGCGGCGGCTAGCGAGAAATGGGAGGCGGCGGGAAAGGCTACGTTGGCAAGATGGAGTGCGATCCAAGCAAAGGATCTGGCTAACCTGAATTCGTTGCTGGAGAAGGCACATCTACAATCGCTGAAAACCGATGCGGAAAAAACCCACCCCTAAAGGGGTGCCCCTACAAATTCGCGACTGATGTGGGCGCGACATTTGGGCGGGATGCGGGTTATATGAGAGTAGGAAGACGGAACGCCAGCCCAGAATGAGGACCCTCCATGAGTAGGAATAGCGTTACGAAGCAAATTGCCGTTGCCGCCGGATTTCTGGCGCTGACTTTTGCCGCGGGAATCACTCGCGCGCAGAGCGGTTCCCAGCCTCCGGCGCAGGATCAGAGCCAGGCGGTACCTGCCGCGCCAGCGCAGCACGAAGGAAGAATGCATGGCGCGATGCAAGGACTGAACCTGACCGATGATCAAAAAGCGGCGATGAAAACGATTCACGAGTCCACGAAAGCGAAATTGGATGCCGTGAACAAGGACGAATCGCTGACCGCGGATCAGAAGGAAGCGAAGATTCATCAACTGCGGCACGGTGCTCGCATCCAGATGGTGAAACTGTTGACGCCCGAACAGCGGCAGCAGATGAAGGCTAATGTTCGTGCGTTGCGCGCATCACGCCGAGAACAACAGCAACAACAGCCGCCACAGGCCCAGCCGCAGGGGTAATGGAGCGGGCTTTGGAGAGGTCCGATTCATGGAATTGAACTGGTAATCGGCCGAATCAAGGTCGTAATCGCGATCCGTGAGGGGACGGCTTAAGTGGCCGTCCCTTTTTCGTAGATGTAGCGATTTGGGCGACGCCGAATGGCGAAGAGATTTGGTATGCTGCTCGACGTGGGAAATATTGTTCGAATACATGGATGCGCGAAGAGGCAGAATGTTTTTCGAGCCGGCGCGCTCGTTTTCTCGCTTATTTTGGGCTTCGTGGCGCTGAGTTTTTCTTCACAAGCGCCCTCTCAAACTCCTCCGGCTGCTCCTGCAGTACAGTCACCCGCGCCTCAAGCATTGCCAACAACACCAGCGCCGACAACGCCGCAAGGGCTTCCGCAATCGATTCCGCCAGCAGTACTACGCGCAGGATTGAACGTTGTGGTTCTTGATCCAGCGCATGGAGGGACGGATCCAGGAGCGAGGGGAACAGGCGGCATTCGCGAGAGCGAAATTGTGCTGGATTTTGCGGCCCAGGTGCGCCGAGCGTTGGAAGCCCAAGGATTCCAAGTGGTGCAAACGCGCCAGGGAAACGAAAACCCTTCCTTTGACGACCGCTCGGCCATTGCAAATGCGCAAAGCGGGGCGGTTTTCGTGACGCTGCATATTGCTTCCACGGGGCTACCGGGGACGGCGCGCGTATACATCAACTCGGATTTACCGGTGACGACGGATGCGCACGGGTTAATTTCCTGGGACCGAGCGCAGACGCCGTTTGAAGGATTGAGCAGGAAATTGGGCGATCTGGTGCAGGGATTGCTCGCGCAGCGCTTTAAGGGATCGCCGAGCACGGCACAAACCGCGGCGGTGAGACAGCTGCGAACGACAGCAGCACCGGCGATTGCAGTGGAGATATCGAGCGTGGTAGTGGAAAACCGCGCGGACCTGGATCGCATGGCGCCAGGCGTCGCTGATGCCATTGCAACGGGAGTTGCGACGTTCCGACCGTCGTACGTGGTACCGACAACGAGCGGAGGAACTCCATAATGGCGCGCTGGATCAAGTGGGTGGTGGGCGTGCTTTGCGTGGCGGTACTCGTGGGAGCGATTTACTTTCCGATCCTGCGGCGACGGCTGCGAGCCGCGGCGAAGCTGCAACAGCAAACCGCGGAGCAGGCGCGGAGAGAATTGACGCAGGCGGTTCCGATAAATCCGGGCGAACCGCGAGTGAAAGCGAAATTATTCTGGGCATCCGGGAACAGCGATGGAATGCTTATGGACTCGACGGTGGAATTGCCGCTTTCGAGCGATCCGGTGCTGCGCTCGAAACAAGTGTTGAACACTCTGCTGGCTGGGCCAGTGGACGCTGAGTTGCGTACGCTGCCGCCGGACGCGGTGCTACTCGCGTTTTATCTGCTGCCAGACGGCACGGCGATTGCAGATTTTTCCGAGGCGCTGGCGACCGCAACGCCTTCGGGAATCCAGAGCGAACAGCTGGCTGTGGATTCCCTTACTAGGACGCTCGAAGCCAATGTGCCCCGCGTGCAAAGGCTGAAGATATTGATTCATGGGCAGGAAGTCGAGACGCTCGCCGGGCATTTGGATCTGACGGGAGCTTTTTTGGTTAATTCGAAAGGCTCGCTGGTGGCACCTAGCACGGCCGTGGTGGCACCGGTTCCGGCGCCTGCTGCTCCGCCAAGCGCAGATAAACAGGTGGCTCCCGAGACGGACAAGCCCTCTGCGGCGCCGGCAACAAAACCGAGCGCGCGTGCAGCGACGCCCGATAAAGGGCTCAGCAAACCGGCGCAGCCCGAGAAGAAAATGTAAGATTTTTTGGGAAATGATGAAAGCAGGAGGAAGAGTGCGAGTTGATGGCCGCGGCCCGGATCAGATGCGCCCGTTGAAGATGACGCCGGATTTTATTTCGACAGCGGAAGGAAGCGTGTTAATCGAGATTGGAAGTACGCGGGTGATTTGCACCGCGACGGTGGATGACGGCGTGCCGGGATTTATGAAAGGTACGGGCAAGGGCTGGGTGACGAGCGAATACGGGATGTTGCCCAGGGCGACGGAAGAGCGCACGCAACGGGAGGCGACGCGCGGCAAACAGTCTGGGCGCACGCTGGAGATTCAGCGATTGATTGGACGCTCACTGCGTGCGGTGACGGATCAGGAGGCTCTCGGCGAGCGTACAGTGTGGATCGATTGCGACGTAATTCAAGCGGACGGCGGAACGCGGACGGCTTCGATCACGGGAGCGTTTGTGGCTCTGGCGCTGGCGTTCGAACGGCTGGTGGCGGCTGGGATTTTGAAGAGTTCGCCGCTGATTGATACCGTGGCGGCGACGAGCGTGGGAATCGTGGATGACCGCGCGCTGCTGGATTTGGCGTACGAAGAAGATTCGCGGGCGGAAGTGGACATGAACGTGGTGATGACTGGCAGCGGACACTTCGTTGAGATTCAGGCTACGGCGGAGGGGCGGCCTTTTAGCGGGAGCGAAATGCAGGATCTTCTTGCGTTGGCTGCGGCAGGTATTCGCCGGCTAACGGAGGATCAGCGCGCTGTGCTGCCTGTGAAATTCAGTGCGCGCGCGCGTTAATGCAGCCGGATACCAAGTTGTATCTGGCATCATCAAATCCTGGAAAACTCGGGGAGTTTCGCGCGTTGGCGGCAACGGTTGCGCCGGGTGGGCCCAACGGTGACGAAGCGCCAGTTGAGATTGAGTTGATGCGGGAATTCGATGCCCTGCCGTCTTTCGAGGAAGATGCTCCAACATTTGCGGAGAACGCCGCGGGAAAAGCTTTGCACTATTCGCGGCTGGGGGGAGTACTCGTGATTGCGGATGACTCCGGGTTGGTGGTGCCGGCGCTCGGAGGAGAGCCGGGCGTGCGATCAGCGCGTTATGCGGGGGCGAATGCGACGAACGCGGAACGCATTGCGAAATTGCTCGGGGAACTTCGCGGGAAAGAGGGCGCGGAGCGGACGGCGTATTTTGTTTGCGCGCTGGCGTTGGCGGAGAGAGGGCGAGCTGTCGCCATCGTGACGGCGCGCGTGGACGGCGAGATTTTGGAATCGCCGCGTGGGAGTGGCGGGTTTGGGTATGATCCGGTGTTTTACTTCCCTGCTTTGCGCAAAACATTTGCGGAGCTTTTGCCGGAAGAGAAGAATCAGATCAGCCATCGTGGGAAGGCGTTTCGGAGGATTCTTGCTTCGTTGAGCTGAGGAGTTCGTAGGGGCACGGCGTGGCCCTACGATTGATCTACGGGAGCGCGCCGGTGTGCGCGCGCAACAACGGCTGTTCTTCGCTCTGTGATATCCTTCGCGTCATGCCGCGAAAAAAGATGAACAAAAAGAAAAAAGGGACTGGAAAGAAGGCAATGGCAAAGCCCACGCACACTGCGAAGCGAGCGGCGGTCAAGAAAACCGCGACGACGGCTCTCGGAACTGATCCGAAACGCGTCACGGCTATATTAGCTAAGTTGGATGAAGCATATCCGGCGGCATCGTGCGAACTGAAACATGAGAATGCATTTCAGCTTTTGATTTCGACGATTCTTTCCGCCCAGTGCACGGACGTGCGCGTGAACCAAGTGGCGCAAACACTCTACAAGAAATATCCAACGCCGGAGGCGTTCGCATACGCGAATCCTTCGGAGCTAGAGCAAGAGATTCGGCCTACGGGATTTTTTCGGAACAAGACAAAATCGATCATGGGGGCGAGCAAGGCAATCATCGAGAGATTTGGCGGACAGGTGCCACGCACTATGGAAGAACTCCTCACCGTGCCTGGGGCGGCGCGAAAGACGTCGAACGTTGTGCTAGGTACGGCGTATGGCATCGCGAGCGGAATCGTTGTGGATACACACGTTATTCGCATATCGAACCGTCTGGACTTGACGCGAAATGAGGATCCAAAAAAAATCGAGCTAGACCTGATGAAGGTGATTCCAAAAGAAAAATGGATTCTTTTTTCGCACCAGATCATTTGGCACGGACGACGAGTGTGCAAAGCGCGGAAACCTCTGTGCGCGGAATGTAACCTTGAGAAGATTTGCTACTCGAAAGACAAGACCGTTTAGACGAATCCGCACTCGAATTGCGGGCTCCGCCCCCCGCTAGACCACTTCCCAAAAAATCCACTGCAACTTCCGAGCTGCGCTTCCGACAGAAGACTGCCCTTGCACTCCGGGCCGTGCTTTCACGTATTATGCAGCCATGCGGATTTTGCTGGTCGAAGACGATCCCGGAGTGCGCCGGTTTGTGATCAAAGGACTGCGTGAGCAGGCTTACGCGGTGGACGCGGCAACGACGGGCGAAGATGCGCTCTATCAAGCGGACATCAACGAATACGACCTGATCATTCTGGACGTCATGATTCCTGCACCGGACGGGTTCGAGGTGTGCCGCAGGCTGCGGAAAGCCGGGCGGCGGATGCCGATACTGATGCTGACAGCGCGGGACGCCGTCGAGGACCGCGTCAGCGGACTCGATCGCGGGGCGGACGACTACCTGACTAAACCTTTTGAGTTTCGCGAACTGTTGGCGCGGCTTCGCGCGCTGCTGCGGCGTTCGACGGAACTGCATCCACCGAGCCTCCGCGTTGGAGACCTTGTTCTGGATACGGCGGCGCAAAATGCAACAAGCGGGGGACATGCGATTTCGCTGACGCACAAAGAATACGCGCTGCTTGAATATTTGGTGCGGAATGCAGGACGAGTGGTGAGCAGAGCGGATATCGCCGAGCATGTTTGGGATGAGACATTCGATCCTTTTTCAAACTTGATTGAGGTCTATATCAACCGTCTCCGCCGGAAGATCGATCCGGATGGAAGTTCGGGGCTGTTGCAGACGCGGCGAGGCGCTGGTTACATCCTGAAATCGGGCGAGGATGCGGACAGCGGCGGCCGCGCGCCATCGACCGGGGCGCACGGCAAAGCGAATGCGCCGGACCGCAAGAAACATGCTTGATTCCGTTCGAGTGCGACTCACAGTGTGGTATTCGGCGGTCCTCGCCGTGGTATTGGTGCTAGTCTGCGCAATAACTTATCTTATTGTGCAAAAGACGTCGATGCGAAGAACCGACGAGGATTTGTCGGTGTTGGCTGATTCGTTTCTGGTGACATTTCAGGCTGAGCTTGCGGATGCCACAAACCTCGAGGGTTCCGCAGTTTTGTCGGCGGCACGCCAGTCCATGGTGGAGCATCGCTCGAACAGCGATGCTTTTGTGGTATTGGCGCCCGGCGGAGAGATTGTCGCCAATTCGAGCGATGCTATCCCTTCTGGCACAAGATCAGATGCCTCGGTCGCTCGCGCAATCGGATCCAGCGAATTTCAACGATTCAAAACAATCGCACTGAGCAAGGAAGCGAGCCTGGAAACAATTCGGGGAGAACATTCGCGATTCCGCGCGTACTCGCGTCAGTTCAAGGGTAACGGCCAAAACTATCTTCTCATTGTCCTCCATTCACTTCATGCGCAGAACGATATGCTGGAAACGATACGGCTCACCTTTGCCTGGATGATTCTAGTGGGTCTGCTGCTCGCGGGTACGGGTGGGTACTTTCTGGCAAGAAAAAGTCTCGCGCCTGTGGTGGAGATGGGAGCGCGCGCAAGGCGCATTGGAGCTACCAATCTGCACGAGCGACTCCCGGTGCTCAATGCCAACGATGAACTCGGACAGTTGGCGAAAATCTTCAACGATCTTCTGAACCGGCTCGACCAGTCGTTTGACCGCCAGCGCCGGTTCATCGCAGATGCTTCCCACGAGCTTCGGACGCCGTTGGCGATTCTACGCGGGGAAGCCGAAGTAGCCATGTCGCAACAGGGCCGAACCGCGGAAGACTATCTCGAATCCATTGGGATTCTGCACGAGGAAACTTCGCGGCTGATTAAAATCGTGGAAGACCTTTTCACGCTGACGCGGGCCGACTCGGGGCAATATCATTTGTCCCCAGAGAGCGTGTATCTGGAAGAAGTGGTGGCCGACTGCGCGCATGCGGCCAGAACGCTGGCGCGTGAGAAAAATATTGAATTGACTGTCGATGCATCCTCGGAATGCCTGATTCGCGGGGATCAGGCGCTTCTGCGGCGGATGATCCTGAATTTGCTGGACAACGCGATCAAGTACACGAACGAGGGCGGGCGCGTGGATATTGCGTGTCGCGCGACAACCACGGGTTTTGAGATACACGTTACCGACACGGGGCCCGGGATACCCCCCGACTTGTATGCTCGTATTTTCGAGCGCTTTTTTCGAGCTGATCCCGCACGATCTCGCTCGGGGCGCGAGGGCGGAGCGGGACTGGGACTCTCGATAGCCTCGTGGATTGCTGAAGCGCATCGCGGGCGGCTGGAACTGGTCCGGTCTGATACAACGGGAAGTCACTTCGCGGTGTATCTGCCCGGGCCTGATGTTGCCCAAGCGGGAACGGATTAATCGTCCGTTTATCTCGAGGTCGCTACATTGAGGGGAGCGGAACGTGAAGGCCTGCGGCCGCTCGAGAGAAAGTCCGTGAACACCCCGTATTGTTGGTATCGATCGACAGTTTTTGCACTCGCTGCACTTGCGTTGTTCCCGCTTCCGGGCACAAGCCAGCAGCCTGATAATCCGGCACCGAAGGCGAGCCCGGCCACATCGACGCCCGTAGTCCAATCAGCGGCTGATACTGCCTCGCCCCTGCAGTTGACGCTCCAGGACGCGCTCGCTCGCGCGAGGAAGAACAGTGTGGAATTCCAAGCGGCTGTGACGGATGCCGCCGTCGCCACGGAAGACCATAAGCAAGCCCGCGATGCACTCCTGCCGGCGGCCAGCTACAACAACGAAGTTCTCTACACGCAAGGAAACAACGCTGGCGGCGTTCGCTACATTGCAAATAATTCGGTGCACGAATACATCAGCCAGGCAAACGTTCATGAGGCTATTGACCTCGCAGCGGTGGCAAACTACAAACGGGCCACGGCCGCTTCGGCCATCGCGAAGGCCCGCGCGGAGATTGCTTCGCGGGGCCTTGTGGTGACGGTCGTGCAAAACTACTTTCGCGTCGCTGCAGCGCGGAGCAAGATGGACATTGCCCAGAGAGGCGCATCGCAGGGAGAAGACTTTTTCAAGCTGACGCAGGCGCTCGAAAAGGGCGGCGAGGTGGCACATTCCGACGTTATCCGTGCCGAATTGCAAATGCAGGACCGGCGGCGGCAATTGCGAGAAAACCAGCTTGAACTTCTGAACGCGAAACTGGATTTGGCTGTCCTCATTTTTCCAAACTTCAATGAGAATTTTGAGATCAGCGACGACCTCCATGCGAGCGTTCCACTGCCGACCATAGAGGAAGTTCAGCAACAGGGTGCCAGGGACAACCCGGAATTGCGGGCGGCTTTGGCGGGTGTTCAAGAAGCTGGGCATGGGGTCGCGGATGCCCGCGCCGGCTACTTTCCCTCGCTGACGCTCGACTACTTCTATGGAATCGATTCGGCTCAGTTCGCGACGAACAGCGTGTTCGACAATCAGAAGATCCACAACCTTGGTTCTTCGGCTTCCGCAACTCTAAACATACCGGTGTGGAATTGGGGCACCACGCAAAGCAGAGTGAAACAAGCGGAGCTTCGGCGAACTCAAGCACAGCGCGAGCTTTCGCTGGCGCAGCGTAAACTGCTGGCGGAAATGCGGTCGCTGTACGCGGAAGCGGAGACGGCCTTGAATGAATTGTCGGGCTTGCAGCGATCCGCGGATCTGGCTTCCGAAGGCTTGCGATTGTCGACTCTTCGCTACAAAGGGGGAGAGACGACCGTGCTGGAAGTTGTGGATGCGCAAAATTCGTTCGCGCAGGCGAATACCAGTTACCAGGATGGGGCGGTGCGTTATCGCGTGGCGCTGGCTAATCTGCAGACTTTGACGGGAGTGCTCACGACTCCATGAGAACATCGATGATCCCCGGTGCCGGAATTTTCATGAGTTCCTTCATCTCCGCCGGTTTGTTTGCTGCATTGCTTCTGTTTTCGGCAGGATGCAGCAGTTCGGAGAAGGAGGCCGAACCTCTCGTTACGGTGCAAACGACGCCCGCGGAGCGAGCCACAATTTCAGAAACGGTTTCCGCGGAAGCGGTCGTTTATCCCGTCGAACAAGCCATAATCTCCCCGAAGATCACAGCGCCGATTACGGAATTCAAGGTGCAGCGCGGGAGCCGCGTCAAGAAAGGCCAAGTGCTGGCCGTCTTGGAGAATCGAGATCTCGCTGGTCAGGCGGAGGCAAGCAAAGGTAGTTTTGAGCAGGCCGATGCCGGCTACGTCACCTCAGTAGATTCGGCAATTCCGCAGCAGGTCCAAAAAGCCCAGCTCGATGCCGCGGCGGCGAAGGCCGCGTTTGATGCGCAGCAGAGGGTGTATGACAGCCGAAAGGAACTACTCAAGGAAGGTGCGATTCCGCAGCGCGAAGTGGATGCCGCGGAAGTCGCTTTAGCTCAAGCGCGCAGTGTGAATGAAGTCGCGCAGAAGCAACTTGCAGACTTGCAGCGCCTGGGGAAAGCGCAAGCATTGAAATCCGCGCACGGTTCGCGTCAAACAGCTGAGGGACAGATGCGCACTGCGGAAGCGCAGCTTAGTTACTCTGAGATTCGCAGCCCCATTGACGGCGTCGTGACGGACCGCCCCCTATATGCTGGTGATCTCGCCACCGCCAATCAGCCGATCCTAACCGTGATGAATCTGAGCAGGCTGATCGCCAAGTCTCACGTCCCACAATCGGAGGCTGCGAAGTTGAAACTGGGGAATCCGGCCGAGCTGAAAGTAAGCGGCCTTGACGAGCCGGTGAAAGGCCGAATCACGCTTGTGAGCCCTGCGTTGGACCCTGGCAGCACCACGATAGAGGTCTGGGTGGAAGCGGCAAAACCGAATCCAGCAGTGAAACCGGGCATGACCGTGGAAGTTTCGATGACGGGCAAGACCGTCAAGGACGCCATTGTCGTACCGGCGAGCGCAGTCTTCAAGAACCCTGAAGGCGGAACGGACTATGTCGTGCTCGCAGGCTCGGACCGAGAGGCGCACTGGAAGACGGTCCAGGTCGGCGTACGAAATAGCGAAGACGCGCAAATCGTTAGCGGCATAAAAGAAGGCGAGCCTATCGTCAGCTCTGGCGGTTATGCGCTACCGGACAACACCAAGATCAAAATCGAAGCGGCGCCAGCTGAGAAAGAAGCAGGCGATAAGGCAGACAAATCCGACAAAGACGACAAGGTGAGTGGCGCGAAGAAGCCTGACGACAAGGACAAGGAGTAGCGCCACATGGAGCCTCGGTCCGAATCGTCGAAAATCTCTGCGTCCGATCAGGCAAACCTGCCCTGGTTTCAGCGCCTGTCGAGTCCCATCCTTTTCCTGATCGTCAGCCTCATGCTCGTTGGCGCCTACTTTGCCTTTTCGATTCCCGTCTCGGTTTTTCCAGAGACGGATTTTCCGCGTGTGGTCATCGGCGTCGACAACGGTGTCATGCCCATAGACCAGATGCTTGTCATCATTACCCGTCCCATCGAGGAAGCTGTCAACAGTGTTCCCGGATTGCAGAAAGTCCAGTCCATCACCAGCCGCGGCTCAGCGGAAATCGATCTCTTCTTCGACTGGAATAGCGACATGATTCTTACTCTTCAACGCGTTGATGCGGTCGTCGCCCGCCTCCAGTCCGAACTTCCGCCCACTGCGAAGATCGAGACTCATCGCATGACCTTTGCGGTATTCCCAATTCTTGGTTACAGCATAACTTCGGACACCGTCCCGCCGAACAAACTCTGGGAAATCGCCACGTACGATTTGAAACCGCGCATCAACCGGCTGGACGGAGTCGCCTCCGTCGTCGTACAAGGCGGCCGCATTCCCGAGTTTCAGGTATCCCCTGATCCCGCGCGCCTTCTCGCCGCTGGAGTGACTGTCAACGACATACTCGAATCCATTCGCCGTACAAACCTGATCGATTCTCCTGGTCTCATCGAAAACGACCATCACCTCACTCTCGGCTTGATTAGCGGCCAGGTGCACAATCCTGAACAAATCGGCGAGATTGTCGTTAAAACTTCCACAGCAGGTGTTCCCATTCGGCTGGGCGATATTGCAGCCGTATCGCCTTCCGTTGCGCCCGTCTATACCATCGTCACCGCAAACGGCAAACCCGCTGTTCTCCTGAACGTAAATCGCCAGCCGGACAGCAACACTCTCCAGGTCGCCGATGAAGTTCACGCGCAAATTCAGGAGCTTTCCAGGGCTCTGCCTTCCGGCGTTCATCTCGAGCCTTTTTACGATCAGTCCACCATCGTTCATGATTCCATCGCCAGCGTTCGCGACGCAGTGATCCTCGGCTTGATCCTCTCCTCGATCGTCCTCGTCCTTTTCCTGCGCGACTGGGGATCTTCGCTGGTCGCAGGCTTGGTGATTCCCGCCACGCTTCTTATCACCTTCATTGTCTTGAAAGTCGCCGGCCAAAGCTTCAACCTCATGACCCTTGGCGGTCTGGCCGCCGCAGTAGGCCTCGTCATCGACGACGCTATCGTCGTCCTCGAAAACATCGTTCTACACCGCGACGCCGGCCAGAACCGCTTCGAAGCCATTCAAAGCGCGCTCCACGAATTGACCGTTCCCCTTATCGGCTCAACCATCACCCCTATCGTCGTTTTCTTGCCGCTCGTCTCGACCACTGGCGTCACCGGCAGCTTTTTCCGCGCTCTCGCCGTCACCATGACCGTATCGCTGTTTACTTCCCTTCTGCTGGCCCTGACTTGGACGCCCACCCTTAGCCTGCTTTTGGTCCGCCGCAAGGATCGCAAAGCCCCGGTCAGCACAAAGACTCTTTCTGTCGTTCCCGAAACGCCTTCGCCAGAATCATCACAAGAGCCGGACGCTGCCGCCCTCCTTGCCAGCGAAGAAGCTCACCTTTCCGGCTTTTTCGGGCGCATCATCAATTTTTACGGTCGTACCATGCAGGGCGTTTTGAAACGCCCGTGGGTCCTAATCGCTAGTTCTGCTGCGATCGTCGCACTCGGAGCGTGGATTGGCATTGGATTGCTTGAGAACGACTTGCTCCCGGAAATGGATGAAGGTGGTTTCATTCTGGACTACCACACTCCTCCCGGAAGCTCCCTCGCCGAATCCGACCGCATCATTCAGCGCATCGAAAACATTCTGCACGAGGTTCCGGAAGTCGAAAACACTTCCCGCCGCACGGGTTTGGAACTTGGCGCAATCCCTGTCACAGAAGCCAACAAAGGCGACTTTACGGTCAGGCTAAAACGCAAACGCAATCGCGCCATCGACGAGATCATGAACGATGTGCGGGCGCAAGTCGAACAGACTGAACCTGGCACCAAGGTCGAATTCGTTCAAGTACTGCAAGACATGATCGGCGACCTAACCAGCCAGCCAGAGCCCATCGTTATAAAGCTCTTCTCTCCCGACGCAAAGCTTCTTCAAGAGGCCGCACCTCGCGTTGCGGACGCCATCGGCAAAATCGAAATTGGAAAAACCCATCCCGTCGTCGACATTCTCGATGGCATCGAAAACACCACCAGCGGCCCAGCGGTTACTTACCAGGTGAATTCAGCTATCGCTGCACGTAGCGGTTTCACACCGGAGGAAATTGCCATCGACGCTTCAGCCATCTTGGAAGGCGAGCCCGCTGCAACGCCCGTAGTCATCGGCGATCGCGCCTATCCCATTCGCGTCCGTTTCCCGGAACAGACCCGCGCTTCGCTCGATCGCATGAGCAACACTTTGCTCGTTAGCTCCACGGGGCATACCGCCACGCTCGGCTCTCTCGCCACCGTCACCGCCGAACCCGGCCAGATTGAAGTCCGTCGCGAAAACCTTCAACGACTTGTCACCGTAACCGCCCGCCTCGAAGGCGCTGGTCTGGGAAGCGGCATGGCGGCCGTGCAGAAGGCAGTCAAATATCTACATTTGCCATCTTCCATTCGTGTGGAATACGGCGGCCAGTACCAGGAGCAGCAAAAGTCCTTCCACGACCTCTTGATTGTTCTCCTTCTGGCTCTTTTGCTCCTGTTCGCGGTCTTGCTCTTCGAGTTTCGGACCTTTTCAGCCCCCGCCGCTATTCTTGCTTCCGCATTGCTCTCTTTGTTTGGCGGTCTTGTAGCCCTCCTCGTCACACGCACAACCTTCAACGTCGCTTCTTTCATGGGCATGATAATGGTCATCGGCATTGTCGCGAAAAACGGCATCCTGCTGCTGGATGCGGAGCAGCGTTTCCGCAGTCTGGGCTTCTCTTCCGAGGAGGCTATGCTGCAAGCTGGCCGCCGCCGGCTTCGGCCCATTGCCATGACTGCGCTGGCCACAGTGGCCGGGATGCTGCCATTGGCTTTGGCTCTCGGCGCCGGTTCGCAAATGCTGCAGCCACTCGCGATTACCGTGATTGGCGGCCTTTTGAGCTCGATGGTCTTGTCTCTTGTGTTTACGCCTGCAATCCACTTCTTCCTGCAACGCCGCTCGACTGTCGCGAGCGAACAGGCAAAAGCTACCTAGAAACGGCACACGCCCGAAAGCATCCAGGATAGCAGTCGCATTTCCCTTTCATTGACACTCCGAGTAAAATTAATGATGAGGATCATTTATTTTCATGCACAAGACAGTGGCAATGAGCAGTACGCAAATGCACGGGCGAAATCCGGCGGTGCCCCTCAGCAAGAATGAGCACCTGTTGCGCTGGGTGGAAAAAATGGCAGAGCTTGCCAAGCCGGCTGCCATCCATTGGGTGGATGGCTCGCAGGAAGAAAACGAAGCTTTGCTCCGGGAGATGGTCGCGTCGGGAACGCTAACCAAACTGAACGAAAAGCTCTGGCCGGGATGCTATTACGCGAGATCGGACGCGAACGACGTGGCGCGTGTGGAAGACCGAACGTTCATTTGCTCTCTCTCCAAAGATAACGCGGGTCCAACAAATAATTGGGAAAATCCGTACGAGATGCGGAAGAAGTTGAAAGGTCTTTTCAATGGCGCCATGCGCGGACGCACGATGTATGTATTGCCGTACAGCATGGGGCCGTTCGGCTCGCCGATGTCGCAGATTGGTGTGCAATTGACGGACTCGCCGTACGTGGTCGTTAATATGCGCATCATGGCGCGTATTGGGTTGCCCGTTTTTCAGCAGATTGATACGGGGATACCGCGCGTTGTGCCGTGCATGCACTCGGTCGGCGCGCCGCTCGCTGATGGCCAGAAAGATGTGCCGTGGCCGTGCAATAAAGAGAAATACATCGTGCATTTTCCGGAGACGCGCGAAATTTGGTCCTACGGCTCCGGTTACGGCGGAAACGCGCTGCTTGGTAAAAAGTGTTTCGGGTTGCGAATTGCCTCCAACATTGCACGAGACGAAGGTTGGATGGCGGAGCACATGCTGATTCTTGGCGTGGAAAATCCGGCTGGCGAGAAAACGTATGTGGCCGCCGCTTTTCCGAGCGCTTGCGGAAAAACAAATTTCGCGATGCTCATTCCGCCCAAAGGCTTTGAGGGCTGGAAAGTATGGACGGTCGGTGACGATATCGCCTGGATTCGGCCGGACGAGCGTGGGCTTCTGCGGGCGATAAATCCGGAAGCGGGATTTTTTGGCGTGGCGCCGGGGACCTCAGTAAAGACGAATCGCAACGCGATGGCTACGCTCGCGAAGAATTCCATTTTCACGAATGTCGCGCTCACTCCGGACGGCGGCGTCTGGTGGGAAGGCATGACCGACACGCCTCCAGCGGAATGCCTGGATTGGAAGGGGCAGATGTGGACTCCGGAAATTGCAAAAGAAACCGGGGCAAAGGCCTCGCATCCCAATGCGCGCTTCACGGCGCCAGCTTCGCAATGTCCGACGATCGATCCAGCTTGGGAAGATCCCAGCGGCGTTCCGATCAGCGCCATCATCTTCGGAGGGCGACGGGCAACGACCATGCCGCTT
>Ga0206976_1099_pt1 | contig 28661 bp, 17 predicted proteins | sample Alteio_BWOrgHeat_82_FD_152926 | JGI IMG/M metagenome (GOLD analysis project Ga0206976, IMG submission 152926) | Enriched cells from forest soil in Barre Woods Harvard Forest LTER site, Petersham, Massachusetts, United States -... | ecosystem: Environmental > Terrestrial > Soil > Temperate forest >... | reverse complement strand
ATATTCATCCAGACCATCCACCATGAGGAGCAACCGTTCTTCATTCAACGCTGCTTCGAATAGTGGCCATAAACGGTCCTCGCTCCAGAGGTGCAGCCATGCCCGAACTATGTCGAGTATCGAAAGGACATCTGGCGACTCTTCGATCCTCGCTGTCCAGAACGGAAACGAGACCCACACGGGTATATAGGTATCGTGCAGTGAAGATGCCTGCGTCAGCGTCGGACTCTCGCTTAACACGTCGAGAGTTACATATCTCAGGAGTGTGCTCTTGCCTAATCCGGGTCCTCCAATCAATACCTGACGCATCTGGTCAGAGAGCCAGTCGTTTAGCCTTCGCCTCTGTCTCGGAAGGTCGGTCGCTCTCGCTACCCTCCGAACGTTTGCATTCGATTCTTGACCACCCTGGCCTGTAGCTTCCTGCTGCGGAGTCGTAGTTCGTGTTGCCTCGACTTGCCGGCTTTCCACACGATTCTCATAGATGTCTGGTACGACGTATCGGTCTCGTAGCGGAACGGGCTCTCTGCTACCGAGTTCCACCGAAAGCCCTGGATCGTGAGCTGTAAACACGCGTGTATAGAGAAGTGCTAGCTTGGACCGCATCTGGGCAACTGCCGGTCCGGTAGCTCGTCGTTGAAGAGCGTCGATGCTTTCGGAAGGACAGAACAGGCGCAGCCAATCACGCCCAAAGAAGTCGTCAACGATCTCGGCCTGCCCCTTAAGCAGGACATCGAGTTCGGCCGCATCCCATACTTGAAATCGAATGCCCGAGTCTCGAAGTCTTTTCCTCTGCTTCTCGATCTCGGTAACGATCTGCGTAGACTCAAGACGCAATGTAGTACAGAGGGTGAAGCGCACGGCAGTAGAAGCCCATGTGCCTTCTAGGAAGAGATCGACCGCTGCGCTTAGGTTGGACGGGCTAAATCTTTCAACTCGTTTGCACTGCAAAACGCGATGCTTGCCCGTGGCGCGCTCCACCGAGTAGACGTCAATCCCTTCCTGCGATTGACCACGAATTCCATACACTCGGCAGGTTTCCAGCTCTGCATCTACACGCTCCAAACGCAAGCACAACCGCTCGAAGTTATCCCAACTGAGTTTGTCGATGGGCAGAGACTGGTGATGAGGCGCGACCGGGGGCTCCCCGGGAAATTCGGTAGGGTGTGCGAGCAGATACGGCGGGATGGGGATCAGATTCGATTGCACTGAAGTCAGCATCCAGTCTAGTCGTTGGAGCCCCGAGGAAGACCTATTGGGTTTCCCGGTCGGTCCAGGCACTCGCCGCGGGCAGAATTCTCAAGCGCGGAATGAGCAAGTTCGGAAATCGACTAACGGCGATGGAGAAGGTGTGTGCTTGGATCGATGGTTCGAATACCTTCAACCCTGCAGAAGCCGCAGCCGTCGGCGTTGACCTGCGGCGCTCTACCGTGCAACGGCACAGGTCCGTTTTTCAGCCCGAAGGCAGAGGTCTGTAACCAAAAGGCAGAGGTCGATGAGGGTGCTGGGGAGGGTGCCGAACTGTTGCCTACGGATTTTTTCAATGACTTACAGTGCTTTTGTTAGCCATCAGCGCTCATGTTTTCAATGAGTTACGATCAAAAGCACTTCTGTCACGGCAAAGGTCTTTTGAAACACAATTGATAAGGCGACGGGAAACGGGTGCGGCTACTGATCCGGCATCAGCCGGACGAGGGCTGTCTGATTGCGAATTTTGCGATCTTGCGCTCGTCTGGTGTGCAGGAAATGTGCCGGCCGAGTGCAAAAACTCAGAGTCAGATCTCCAGTCAGATGCGAGGAACTCTCTTCAGTCGGCGCGAATCGCAAATGCAACACGTCGATCCAATAATAGCTGTGAAGATCCATCACGCCCGGTGCTTCTGAATGACGCGGCGAGCGTCCTGCCGCTGTGCTGTGTCTTATTCCTTTCCGCCTCTCGTAACAGGACGCGGATCATGGCGCGGCGGCGGTCCCTGTCAACGGCGCTGCCCGCTCCTTTCGCTTCACTCCCGTGTTGGCCATTTCCCTCCGGTGACAGCTCCCGCTCTGTGCCGCGCTTGTTCATGCCCGCGTTACGAGAAAACGCGGAAAGGACAAGACCATGTCGAACACAGAAGAAAAGCAGGACGTTTACACCCGCATCACCAACAAGATCATCACCTCACTGGAGCAGGGCGTCGGGCCGTGGATGAAACCCTGGAACGCCGAACATGCGGCGGGGAAGATCACGCGCCCGCTTCGCCATAATGGCCAGCCCTATTCCGGCATCAACATCCTGATGCTCTGGGCCAGCGCGATGGAGCAGGGTTTTGCGGCGCCGATCTGGATGACCTTCAAGCAGGCCCTCGAACTGAACGCGCATGTCCGCAAAGGCGAGAAGGGCTCGCTCGTGGTCTACGCCAATTCCATCACGCGCACCGAGCACGACGACGATACAGATAAGGATATCGAGCGCGAAATCCCGTTCCTTAAGGGCTACACAGTGTTCAACGTTGAGCAGATCGACGGTCTTCCGGAAATCTACTACGCCAAGGCCGAAAGCCAGCTCACGCCGCTTGAGCGCATCGAGCGCGCTGAGGAATTCTTCAAGCATATCCCCGTAACTTTGAAGCACGGCGGCAACCGCGCCTATTACGCGCAGGAGCTGGACTACGTGCAGATGCCGATCATCGAAGCCTTCCGCGATGCTGAAAGCTACTACGCCACGCTCGGGCATGAATTCATTCATTCGACCAGGCATCCGACGCGCCTGACCCGCGATTTCGGGCGCAAGACCTGGGGCGATGAAAGCTACGCCCGCGAGGAACTGGTTGCCGAGTTGGGCAGCGCATTCCTGTGCGCCGATCTAGAGCTGACGCCGGAAGTGCGTGATGACCATGCCGGCTATATCGCCAACTGGCTCGAAGTCCTAAAAGACGACAAGCGCTGCGTCGTCCAGGCCGCCTCTTACGCGCAAAAGGCCGTGGATTACCTGCACGGGCTGCAGCCGCAACCCGTCGCGGCGGCCGCCGCATAAGCGGGTTCCGCTGCTGCTTACTCGTCAGGTGAATTCCCGTTACTTATCACCAGCTGGAAGAGTTGTCGAACCGTTGTTCGCTCACGGCTTCGCATCACTACCGGTGCGAGGCAGCGGGACGAACTCGAATTTCTCAATCACAGCCTCGGCGGGCTTCTGCGAAGAGCTTTCGGAGTGATGAAAGTCATAGAGGTCTATGTGTACTGTCTCGGCCGCCGGCGTTGGAATCCGCGAGGTAAAGACATGCTCGCCGACCGGCTCTTCTCTTGACCCTGAATCGTCACGCACTGTTTTGAACGACACGCGTCCAGGCTCCCAAAGAAACATATGAGTTACGACACCGGCGGGCGCGAAAAATTGTGCGAGATTCTCAACCTCGAAGAACGGCTGAACCACATATTCCGCGTTCTTACCTTTGGGTTCGCCCCAGCGGCTAAGCTCAATATCCAGTTCGTTGCGGAAGTCAGCTGATCGAATATCGTCCCACGTGAACATTCCCAGAACAGCAGACGGCCTCAGATGAGCGCTATCCTGCACTACAAATTTGTAAGTGCCATATCCAAGACTTCGATTGAGACTTACCTCGGCGCAGGTCCACCGGCCATCCCGCTGAACCATGCGCAGGTGCAGATATCCCTTATCGTCGATCCATACATTTGCCGGACTGTACTCGTTAGGCTCGCCGCCATGGTCGCTGACTGTGGCACGGGCGGTCCAGTCGTAACCACTGAAGTGGAGTGGAGTTGCGACAACCGGCGCGCCGGCTATACCTTTTGCGATCACCACTGCGGCTACGCCATCTCCTTTAGAAGGTAAGGTGGCGAGCCTCGATGCCGGACTGTAACCCTGCTCTACAAGCAACGCGGCATACTCGGTACCGAGATGTGTCAAGTTCCTCCACGTTGAGTCCGACTGGATCTTCGTATACGGCTGGTTCGCCAGCGGCTGAATCCACCAGACGCCGCTCCGGGCGTACAAAACAATCTGTTGACCAGCTTGCGCGTTGCGCACCCGGCCCTCTATAGCGTCCATCTGAGTTGGGCCACCAAGGCTCGCGATGGGAACTTGGATGATTTCGATCGTCGGCTTGCCCGGCACATGCTGCGACTTGCACCCGGCAATCAGAAAGGGGAGAACAAGCAGGATGCGACTCAACAGCTGCGTCCACATTGAATTATCATCGGCGGCCTTATCCACGATGTTCGCTCTCTAGAGGGATCTGGACAGTCATCACAGTTCCTCGACCGGGCGTTGACCGGACACGGAATTCTCCTCTCAGCAGGTGCGCGCGTTCCTCCATACCGGTCAACCCAAAGCCGCTCTTCTCTCCTTTAGACGGACGAGTCACAGGATTGAATCCAACTCCATTGTCGCGGATGGATAGAGTGATTGCCTTCTCGCCGCGCGTGATGCGGACCTCGGCTTCCGTGGCATGGGAATGTTTCATGATGTTATTGAAAGATTCTTGGACGATCCTGTAGAAGTTGATGCGCAGATCTTTCTGAATCGTCTCGTCGATGTTATCGAGTTTTGACGCGATGCGAATGCCCGATGCGGAAGATATTGTGCGCGCCATGCCTTCCACCGCTTTGGTCAAGCCAAGGCGATCCAGCTGGAATGGCCGCAGATTGTACGATATTTCGCGCGTTTCCTGCATTGCCAATGCCGTTTCCGCACTGATCTCTTCCAGCGCGCCCGACTCGTCGCCCGGGGCTGTGCCTTTGGCCTTCGACCGCATGGCAAAAAGGGCCAGATTGTTGATCACCACCAGACGCTGGCCCAGGCTGTCGTGTAATTCGGATGCGATACGCTGGCGTTCGCTTTCCTGCGAAGCGATCAACTGCTGCGAGAATGCCTTCTGCATGGCCTGCGCACGCTTGAGTTGCGCCAGACGGTAGCGCACAGCCAAAGTCACCAGCGCGGCCACGGCGAGCCCCTCAAGAGCCAGGAACCACCACGTACGATAGAAGGGCGCCTGTACCGTGACGGTGAGCTTTTGCCCTTCGTTGTTCCAGACGCCGTCGCTATTATCGGCAACCACATGGAATGTGTAGGTCCCCGGAGGCAGATGGGAGTAGTAAGCCGTGCGCCGTGAGCCGGCGTCGATCCAATCTGAATCCAGCCCTTCCAGCATGTACCGAAAACGAATCTGCTCGGAGTGGATAAAACTGAGCGCGGTATAGTCGATCTCCAGATTTTCCCTGCCGGGCGGTATTTTCAACGAGCCACCCTGGATGGAGACGGGAACACGATCGATGAAGGCGGCTTCGATAACCACGGGAGGAGGCTGCGGGTTGATGCGCACGCTCTCGGGATCGATAACAGCCACTCCGTCCTGGGTAGGAAACCACAATCTGCCGTCGCTTGCCTTGATGCCCGCCGGCCACATGCCGCCATTGCATTCCACGTTGAGCATGCCATCGGCTTTTCCGTACGCAACGGAGGTGATCGTCGTGCGCTTTCCATCGGCAAACGCATCCAGCTCCTTCTTGCTCGCGCGATAGATGCCGCGATTGCAGCTCATCCAGAAATTGCCGCGCGCGTCTTCGAGTATCTGGAAGACGCCATTGTTGAAGAGCCCATCACGCTCGGTATAACGGGTGAACCTGCCGTCTTTGAATCGTCCGAGCCCCCCGTCGTAGGATCCAATCCAGATCACGCCATCGCGGTCCTCATAAATAGCTCTGATGTTGTCGCTTGGCAGACCATCTCGTTCGCTCCGATGAGTAAATTGCCCGTCGTGTATACGCGTGAGACCTCCATTGCCCCCGATCCACAGATCTCCTGAAGCGCTTTCGATAATCACCTTCACATCATTGCCGGCCAGCCCATCCTGAACCGTCAGTGTTCGGGTCGGACCGCCTCTATATGCCACAAGCCCGTTCGTGGTGCCGATCCATATTGTCCCGCCCTTGTCCTGCAGGATGGTCTGGGCCACAGCGTGTTCAGGAAGAAGCACAGGGGCCTTGTGGAACTGACCGTCGCGGAAAATCGCCAGGCCGCCGTGCGTGCCTACCCAAAGATTGCCGTCGCGATCTTCGCCAAGCGCACTCACGAGCCGCCCGGGCAATCCATCGGCGGTGGTGTAGTTGGTGAACTTCCCATCGCTGAAGCGGCTGAGGCCTGATGACCAGGCTCCTATCCATATCGCGCCGGAGCGATCCCGATAGACCGGATAAACATCCTGATCGATCAATCCCTGCGCTTTGGAATAGACATTGATCGACTGCTCCTGCAGCTGGTGGAGCCCGTTTCCCTCGGTGCCGATCCAGACATTGCCCTCTCTGTCTTCGAGAAAGCGGGTGAACGTGAGCGATGCCGGCTGCCCCGAGGACTCGAAATCAAGGAAGCGTGTCAAACGCGGGCCTACGTGAAACGTCCAGAGGTGGCCGTGAATATCACGGTAAGAAACCGGCCGGGGGTAAGCGGGGTCGACCGACTCAACCGTCTGTTTCTCCGCGGGAATGACACCTTGCTTGCCGTCGTCGGTCTCAATCCACACCATTCCACTTGCGTCGATACCCACATTCCAGATCGCGCCGCCGGCCAGCCAGGCGGGCAGCTGGTAGCTCAGGAACCGGCCCTTGAAGAAGATATGCAGACCTGACTTATCCTGACCCCAGAAACCGGCGTTGTCCCAATAGAGCGGCTCATAGTGCATTCTGAGGTTATCCGGCATAACGTCGGAGAGTCCTCCTGCCTCCTTGTTGAAGGCCATGATGGTCTCTTCCGACAGCAGCCACAGATTTCCGGCGTCATCTTCCGTGATGCCCCGAACGCTGTCGGCAGGAATCCCATCTTCCGGACCATAGGTATGGAATGAGCCGCGATGATACCGGGTAAGGTTTCCGCCTTCGTTGGCCAGCCAGAGATCGCCGTTTTGCCCGCTAACCATTGAACTGAAGCGATTCGAGGCGATTCCGGTCGTATTGCTTTTGTTAAAGATAGTGAAGCGCATGCCATCGAAGCGCGCCACACCGTCCAGCGTGGCGATCCAGAGATAACCATCAGGGGTCTGAACAATACCGCGAATAACGTTCTGCGGAAGACCATTTTCGACGGTCCACGTTTTGAGGCGATACTGAGCGGCCATGGCGATGGCGCAGCTCAACAATACAAGCCCGGCCAGCGAGCCTGTCCTGACAAGCCGCCACATTACAGCCGTTCGATTCAGCCAGCCGGCCGGGAGGATGCGTGTCAGGTGCACACCAACCTTATACAACGCCGAGGAAGATCGATAAGCCGGCCGCCGCAGAATGAAAATCACCCTATCTCACTGAGCATATGCGCTATTTAATTCAGTTCGCCCGGCAATCATTTGGAGCGGGCGCGCCGGGGAAGCGTTCTGCAATCCAATCGATGGCGGATCCGGCACTATTGCGCGCGACCAAGAGATGACCGGAATTGGGGACAGGATGCCACTGCACCGCGCTTCCGGCTTTGCAAAGACCCTGCATGTAATTCTCCGTGACCGCAGGCCGCACCAGAGTATCTTTCATGCCTTGAGCGAGAAATACCGGAACCGCCGGCGGCAGGGTTCCCGGAGTATTGTTCGCAAGCAAGCCGCGCCATGGCTCGACGTCGGAGATGTTGTTTACCGACAGAAAACTCTGATCGAGTTCCTTTGAAGGACCGCGGCGCTCGATCACATCGAAGAATCTTTCAATGCATTCGCCGGCCAGCTGGTCGACCGCTGGCATCGCCGGCAGAGTCAAGACGCTGGAGATCGGCGCCCCATAGACGCGCGACCACGACCACAAGGTCATCGCCGTGATGTTCCTGCCGCCTGCTGTGTCACTGTCGTCGGTCAGCAGCGTTCCGAGTTCGGTAGCAGGCGCGGCAGCTGCCACACCGACCAGCTGCAGATCCGGAGCGTAGCTCTGCGCGAGAATTCCTGTGTAGAGTGCGACCTGTCCGCCCTGCGAGTGGCCCCAGACGGCAAATGCACGTCCGCCTCCCGCGCCCGGCATCAACCGCGCTACCCGTACCGAATCGAGAACCGCGCGGCCTTCGCTGACCCCACCAGGTAAGGGTGCGGACCGGCGGTGCCGAGACCGGGATAGTCAGTCGCCGTGACAACATAGCCGCGCTGTAGCATTCATTGCAGGCCCTAGATAGATTGGAACAGCACACGCGCCAGAGACGGAGCGCTTTTGGGAACGATGCCGGTGGTGGGATGTGCCCACGCGACGATTGGACGGCCCCCGGCAGGCGCTGGTCCAGCAGGAACGATCACGACACCCGAAACAGCGATATCTTCGCCATGCAGCCCCTCCGATTTGTAGAGAACACGATAAGCGGCTGCGCCATCCGGTGCGCCTTCGATTGGCTCCGACCTTATCAGCGCTCCATTCGCGTAAGGAGTGAGGTCGGTATCAACGACGGAGTAGAACTTCGTTTGTGCGAAAGAAGCAGAGCAGGCAAAGATGAATAACACCCAAAACAGATTTGGTAGTCGAAGCAGCCGTTCAACGAACATCGTGCGAAAATGGCTTCGCACCGAGTCCCGATCCGATCCTGCAAACTGCGCTTTCATAGAGAATTCCTCAAGATGAAATTCGAAGGGTGATTCACCATCGCATCCTCGCGCCTCTGGCCTGGTCGAGCGTGGCGATGAACCAAGCGCAATTGAGAAGAATGCCTTGGTAAAAATCAAAGAACGGCGACAGTAGAGCGAGAGTGACGCGATCGCGGTGCGCGACTGCATATAAGCTGCCTGACATCACATTGGCGAGGCATGCAGCAGTGGCCCAGGAAGCGAGGCTCGAGAGGTTGCCGCCGTGCAGCAGATAGAGAAGCGAGCTCGCAAGCAGGACAAAATAGAGCGGTGGAAAACAGAAGAAGTCCAGAAGGAAGGCTGTCGCGACCCAGGCTTTGATGCACGGCGGGGACTTGTCTCCCCGCAACGTCCTCCGGACAAACCACAGGATTACCTGCATGGTCCCGCGATTCCAGCGATACCGCTGATTCACCAGACCGGCCAGCGTCGCTGGAGCCTTGGTGTGCGCGATGGCATGCGGTTCGTACTCCACTCTGTATCCGAGAGCAAGCATTGTGAGGGAGAGGTGAAAAGTCTTCAGCGAAAGTAAGCGGCGAGAAGGGCCCGGGCATTTCCTGATTCTCAAAGCCGCCGGCGCGCTCGTTTTCTGCCTCCACGCGGTCAAGGGCTTCGCGGCGGAAGAGCCCGATGGGCCCAGGCACAACCATGACAGCTCCGGTCGCGCCTTGGGAGAGACGCAGCGCTCCATTCGCGAGCACATACTCGAAGGCCTGAAAGAGCCCCAGCAGCGACTTCCGGTTGCGCACGCGGATCTGTCCGGAAACAGCGCCCACGCGCCCATCGCGCATATGCCGCACCATCAGCCGTAGCGAGCCGCCTTCGATGCGTGAATCGGCATCTATGCAAAGAACCAGCTCTCCTTTTGCGTGCCTCAGGCCAAAGTTGTGAGCGCTCCATTTGCCTCCGTTGGGCTTGGTGAAAATGCGCACATCGCACATGCCATGGCGGGAACGATGCGTTCCCGCAAACGAAAGCGCAAGCTCATAGGTGCTATCTGTGGAGCCGTCGTCGACGAAGATCACTTCGTATGCCGAATAATCGAGGCCCACGAGCGCACTCAGCGCATCCGTGACGCATGCGGCTTCGTTGTAGGCGGGGGCAAGAATCGATACAAACGGCAGGGACGCGTCGCCGTCCTGCAACCCGGGCTGCTGCTCGCGCCGTACCATGCTCGCATAGGACAGGACGATGAGAATGCACCAGCGCAACCCCATGAGGCCCGCCAGCGCACCGAGGCAGTATACGCTGTACGCGCCGAGAGACGGACCTTGTAGATCGATTCGCTGGGCGGCTTCGGCCCACAACTTGTATGGCGTGTAAAGAGCAAGAAAACATCCGAAGCAAAATGTGATCCAGAAAAGCCACGACGTGGATCCGCTGGTCGGCAACAGCGTATCGCGCCGCGTACCGGTCTTCATTTGTGCACCGGCGGCGGCGGTTGCAGGCCTTCGCCGAGTTTAACGCCCAGTCGAAGGAACTCTTCTTCCTCCTGTTTCGAATAGGACCATCCTTCCATCCAGCGCTCCTCGGTCTGGCCGGCGTCATGTCTGCGGGCGAATTTCGCGCGGATGCGGCCAATAAGCCATGCAAACATCGGCACGATAGAGAGAACCAATCCCGCCTGGGAGATGCGGTCGGTGTAGATTGGTGGCCGCCATTGCAGCGTGACCGGTATTGATCCTGACGAGAATGCCTTGAACTGCTCAGGAGGAAGATTGCATGCAATCACCAGATCGCTTCGGTCTGGATATCCGGGTACGGGACGAATCTCCTGCAGGCGACCTGTCACCTCGTCGCTCACCAGCGAGTGCTTGAGCTTCATGCGGAGCTCCCGGCTTGGCTCAAGCATCGATGCTTCCCGTGTCGGGATCTGCACAGTTGCCTGAAAGCCGGGCCCTTTCGCTAGCGCAAGGATGACCTGGTCATCTTCGGCCAGCGCGGGGGTTGGGTGACGATAGACAATCGTGCCAGCAAAGGGCGCGGTTACGCTTTCTTCCTTGTGAAGCTCATGCAGATTCGCCCGGTACTCGACCAGCTTCGCTTCGAGCTCGGCCTGCTCAGCACCTCGTTCGGCCTGCGCGCGTTCTCCATCACGGAGAATTGCCTCTTCAGCATGCCGCACGTCCTGCGAGCCATCTTTTGCCGCCTGAATCAATTTTTCGCGCTCGCGCAATTCCTGATCCGCGGTCCGGGATGCAACGACTGCTGGATCCAGCTTGGCCCGCGCTACCACGCCCATAGTGACCAACGCGGCAGTGCGCTCGAATTGCGCTTTTGCTGCTTCGCTCTTGGCTTGCTGGGCGGCGACGAGATTGTCTCCATCAAGACCCGGCGCCGGGACGGAGCCCGGCTTGGTTGAGCCGAGGATTCCGTAACCCAGTTGCGCAAGCCGGGCCCGTTGCGAATCGTTTGCATCCTGCGACACGCGTATCAGCTCAGGATCGACTTCCAGCGGCTTCAGCCGTGTGATCGCAATCTCTTTCTCTAGGACATTGATCTCGCCGCTCAACTGTTGCTCTTCCCGCTCGGTTTCAGGATCGTCGAAGGTGGCAAGCGTTGCGCGATCGTTGATGGAATTGCTTTGCGTGAGATGAGGAATCGTTCTCGCATGGGCATGCACCACAAAGAAGTCGGTGCCGAGGATGACTCCAGCCCTCCGGGTCAGCTCGCGATCCAGCCACCCCGCAGCCAGTGCCGCAACAGCCAGCATTAATCCCACGAACAGGAGGCCCCGCGATCCTTGATTCTCTCCGTTGGAATTCCGTTTCTTCCAAACCGCGATGGAATGAGAAATACAGAAAACCAGCCAACCAACTATTGCGGCCACCAGAGCGACGTGCAAGGCCCCAACCGATTCATTCACCATTGTTTTTCCTCAAAAAAGAATTGTTCGCAGCTTTGGGTGGGGAAGGTGTCGCGAATGGCACGACAAAACGAGCCGGCGGCCGATCGTCAAGGAGCGGTCAGCTTTACAGCGAGGTCGGACTATTCAGCTGCATCACCGCGCCTCGTTAAACCAATACTAAGGTAGTAAGAGAGGCCAGGAAATAGAGGTAACCACACGGGCACGCGTGTGGAACCACATATCAAGGGGCCGCCTCATCTTCGAATGGGAAATGTTCTCTCCACTTCAATAAGTGGTGTTCCAAACGGACTTCGGTCAGTGAAGAGGAACTGAGAACCTTGAGTTTCGGACCAGTGCCAGGTGCGTGTACGCACTTTGGGGAGACGCTGTCACTAACTGTGTTCACAGGCCGCGCGGAGCAGGAGTGGAGATTTCATCCGGCGGGTACCGACCGCTTCGTGGCCTTCCTCTGCGCTGCCCATCTCCTCTTTTGAGCGGCGACGATTCGCGCTTTACCTTCCGCGCTCATTGTGTGGAACTACACGGATGTTGTGTAGTGACCTCTATATGTTTGGATCCCATTCTCTCTTAGCTTTGTAGTTAACGATTTGATCGTTTATCTACGAGGAGAATAACCATGATCATCAAGAAAGACCTGCTAATCGGAACGGCAACGGGATTGGTCCTTGGCTGCAGCGGAGCCATTTTCGCACAAGCTCCGGTCGTAAACATCGGTGAGAGGCACGGCAATTTGCGGGCTGCTCAGCAATACATTCAGTCAGCGTGGCAACGGATCGACGCTGCTCAGGTGGACAATAATTACAACCTAGGCGGTCACGCAGGAAGAGCCAAAGACCTGCTCGTCCAAGCGGATGAGGAGTTAAAGCAGGCTGCCATCACGGCGAACCAGCACGGGCGCTAGGTCGATTACAGGTGTGGCTAGAGAACGAAGTCGTTTCCATCTTCGCGTGTCTTTTCGAGTAGATCGGCTGTGTTAGCGTGGCCGCTGAGTGGTTTCATTTAGTCGTTTAGACGAAACCGAGCCTTGCCCGCCATCCCGAGTAAGTCCGCACAGCTCCGTGTCGAGCGCCGATTTTAACTCCGGTTCATTCTGGCAGTTAACACTCGTCTCAACTGCGGAGTCTGCCTTTGGCGCGTGCTTTTGTAGAGGCGTGACCGAACCTACTCGCACCGAAACCGAAACACCCGATGCGCATCGGATCGAACCCTTTACCACGATAACCAGCGAACGCCATAGCAACTGATCTTCGGACGTTGCTTCAGCAAGGTTGCCCTCTGCAGCCTACGCCCGAAGTGCGTCTAGACGAATCCGCTCAACCAGCGGAGGGGCCAACGAACCATAACACCGGTGCCAAGCACAGAAAAGGAATACCTCATGAACTCCCTCACTCAATTCAACCGCAACCACGGTGAAGTTATTTCGTCCACCGCAAGATCGAAAGTTAGCCAACTGCTGCCTCGCGTCGTCTGGCTTGTCCTCTTACTAGTGGTATTGTTTGGTTCCAATTCGCAGTCACAATCGATCAGCGCCGACTTCAGCAACCGCAACGGTTCGACTCCCGCGGTGCCGACAAACCTGTTTGGCGCGAACGGAACCGGTGTCGGGGTAAGCGCGCCCGGCCCCGTCAGCCAGCTGACCAACGCGGGACTGGTAGGAACGCGTATCTGGGTCGATGTGGGTCAAATTTATGCAAACCCCTCCAGCCCGAACTTCAGCAGCGTGGATGGCCAGCTGAACAACATCAGCGCCCTGGGTCTACGTCCGCTCGCTGTGATGCACGGCACTCCTTCGTCGCTTGGATCGAGCGATTGCTCCGTGCCTTCGAACGTCCAGCAATGGGGTCAGATGGCGGCGGCTGTCGTCGCGCACATAGACGAGAAGTATTCCGGGCTCGTTCAGGATTACGAGATCTGGAATGAGCCAGATTCCAGCGCATCGCTCTGCGTGTCAGCCTCGCAGGCGCTGAATGACTACCTGTCGATCTATGCAGCAGCAGCTCCACAGATGAAGTCGCAGGCGGCGGCAGATGGCCAGACGATTCGCGTGGGCGGCCCGGTAATCGCACAGATGAGCGACGTATCCACGTGGATTCCGGCGTTCCTCAGTGGTGCGACCGCGCCGTATGTCGATTTCGTAAGCTTTCACATCTACCCGACCGGACAACAGGACATCAACAACGGGTTGACCTGGGACGCTCTGAACACGAAGACGCAAGCCACCCTTTCGCCTTTCTACACAAGCGTGGAAGCTCTTGTACGCAAGGGCAGCCAGCCGAAAGCGGCCACAACTCCTCTTTACGTCACGGAACTCAACGCGAACTGGGCGTATGCGGTGGACGGATTGCGCAACGATCCCACATACGGTCCGTTGTGGAACAGCGCGGCACTCACCGATCTACTCAACGTGGTGTATAACGGCGCGCAGGCGGTTCCGAGCAAGATCTTCTACTTCGCCGCTGCCGGCCAATACTTCTGCCTGTTGGGTCAACTGGATGCCGACATGGATTGCAATCCGTCCGCGACGGACCCATATCCTCAGTTCTATACGTACCAACTATTTGGCTCGGCAAACTATCTTAACCTGCAGGCGGGCAGCAACATGGCTGCCTGGATTTCTACCGGGACAACCAAGAATCCAATACTTGCGACTGCGTTTTACAACAGCACAGGCGACAGCCTGGTAATCGTTAATCCCACCTCAACCGACTACAATGCCATGCCGGTGACTCTGCTCAGTACAGGGCTCGCGTCAGTAACGGGTACGTCGTATCTGTTGAACGACTCAAACAGTCAGATCGCGACGGAATCGTTTGCTGTGACCGCGACATCGGGTGGTTACACGGGCACGGTTGCGGTCCCTGCTTACTCGACAGTTGCGATTACACTGTCGGGCACTCCTGCGCCCACGAATACGGCGCTCCCGCCGCCTCCACCGCCTCCGACGCCAGTGCCACCAGTACCGGTGCTGAACATGACGCCAACCAGCGGTCCCGCTCCGTTGGTGGTCTCGATCAATACCTCGGCGAGCCAGGGTGGAGGCGGTGACGCGATCACCGGCGAGACCATCAACTTCGGCGATGGAACCTGGGTCAATTCGACTCCGACAACGACCCATACATACACAAAAACTGGAACCTATACCGTCACAGTGACCCTTAAGAACCAGGATGGCCTGACGGCTACGGCGAGCGGCGTTGTCACAGTGGGTGCTGTCGCAGCCACATCGGCTGTACTGAATTTGACCCCGGCCAGCGGAACAGCTCCACTGGTGGCCTCTATCAATACTTCCGCGAGCCAGGGCAACATCGTCGCAAGAACGATTAACTTCGGCGATGGATCTCCGACGAGCACCGCAACGACGGCGAGCCATACTTACACGAACCCCGGAACCTATACCGTTCAGTTGACAGTGCAGGACCAGTCAGGAACAGTTAAGACGGCCAGCAGCGTGGTCACGGTGAATGCTGCTGCTACACAACCTTCGGCAGTGTTGTCGGTAACTCCTGCGAGCGGAACTAATCCTCTCGTAGTCACGATTGATTCGTCGCAGAGTCAGGGCGGTTCAAGCGCCATTACCGGCAGAACGATTAGCTTCGGTGATGGCCAATGGCTGAACTGGACTCCCACCACAACGCATACTTACGCCAAGGCTGGAAGCTATACCGTTGTCCTGACTGTAACAACCCAGAATGGACAGAATGCCAGTGCGAGTAAGGTGATAACCGTCAACTGACCGCTGCCGAGCGATTCATGAGTATGCGGTGTTGTATATGAGCAGTAAAGTGGCAAGCAGCGAGCGGACCTTTCATCCAAGGCCGCTCGCTGCGCTTTGCTGTCCGGCGCACGCAGGGACTTGGAGGAGGCCTGAGGCGAATCCGAAATCCCCGGAACTCTCTAACTGGGTCCTAAGGCGTTCCGGGCGCTGCCCACGCCAGTTGACGCGGTTACGCATGATGACACAAAGCCTATAATCCTGATGATTTAAAGTGATCTAAGTTGGTTTCCGAAGACCTGGATATGCCCAGAAACATGGAGAACGGAGGTTCGCCGCTCTGAATGATCGGCACAAACGGCACCTGATAATCCGGGACCGTAGCCTGCAGCTCCAGCGGAGTCGACTTTGGATTGGTAATATCCGCGATGATGAAGAGCGACATCCCGGCCAACACTTTTATAGTTTCCGTAAAATCCCGGTCCAGCGGCTTTTCAAAATCAAAGATGATGGGAACGTAGCCCAACTCCCTGAGCTTTTCCGCGATGGATGCCAGCAGTATTTTTCTCTCGGCGAAGCGACCCAGGATCAGGACTGCCTTGTTGGCGACGGTGTTAATCACGTCGCGAATCCTGCTGTTTGTCAGCAACAGATAAACGAACTGAGCCACATCCAGGTGTCCACAGTGACCCTAGACCATTCTCCGGAATCGGTGATCAGGAGATTTGACTGCGTGGCTCCCTCAAGGTTTACGCCCCAGACGGAGATTCCATGGATGGCGCAGTTCACCAGCTTCGCGCATTGCATGTTGGTATCAATCAGCCGAGCGAAACCAAGGTTGACGTTCGTCAGGTCCGCTCTTACCAGCCTGGCGTTGGCTAGGTCAGTGCGGAACATTTGGGCGGCGGTCAGGTCGGCGTCGGTAAAGTCCGCGCCCTGCAGAAAAGCCTGGTTCAGGTTGGCTCCCTTAAGATCGGCCCTGATAAATTCGGCGTTGCTCAAATCCGACGTGGTGAGGTCGGCTCCCGCCATGCGAGCGTTGTGCAGTTTTGCCTGCATCAGGAGGGCGCGATCGCTGATCCTGGCGGATTCCAGAATCGCATCCGACAAGTCGGCACCGATCAGGGAGGCACCGCTAAGGATCGCATGATGGCAGTTCGTACCCCGAAGGCTGGTGTCCATGAGGGCCGCCTCGCGGAAGTAAGCCCCGGTGAGATTGGCACCGTCCATTTTCGACCCAGCGACGTGCGCGTAGCCGAAATCGGCGTCTCGGAGATCGGCTCCGGTCATATCTGTTGGTTTGAACCGCGCCCATCTCAAAGCTGTCTTGTTGAAATTGATTCCGGCAAGATTGACGATTTCGATTTCGGCTTTTTCGAGATCGGGGACCACATCTGGATTGTCCGCTCGCCAGCGGTTCCAAGCCTCGACTCCTTCCTTTAGGTTCGCCAGATGTTCAGGGTTTGCCATTGAGTGATAGCCTAATACCCCGGTTGCGGGGCGTGGCTAATTTTGCGTCACACGGAGATCCGACCTGCCATCCATATATATTCAGATCGTAAGGGTGCAATGGTCGTTTTCGCCCCCAATAGCCAATTCCGATGGTGGGGCGTGGGCGTTACAAGGCTACCGCTTTATTGTTTCGCAATCGGAAGCACGATGTGCGATGGCATCTGGCTGGAGCAATAAACACGCTGGGTTGCAGCAACGTAATCGGCAGCGGTCGCGTTGTAGATGCTGGGCAAGAACTTTTGAGGATTGCGGTCGATCACGGGAAACCAAGTAGATTGCACCTGGACCATCATGCGATGTCCTTTGAGGAAGACGTGATCGTGATCCCGCAGCGGGATGTTCCACTCCACTGGCTGATTCGCGACCAGAGGCTGCGCGGCCTCGAAGCTGCGTAAATAACGTCCCCGCCGGACTTCCATGGCGATGGGTAGCTCATATCCATTCAAGGAGTCGAAGTACGGTAATGGTTTGTCGGGCGTCTCCTGCTCGGCGCTCTTTTGCCCGGATTCCGGATAAACATCGACGAGCTTCACCACAAAATCGGAGTCGGTGCCGGAACTTGAGGCAAACAGGCTCGCAGCGAGTTGGCCCGTGATCACAACATCGTGGTCGAGCGGCATGCTTTCCCAGGTCAATACGTCGGGGCGGTCTTCCACGAATCGCTGATCGGCGACTTCCCACGTCCGCCACTCGGGTCTTGGATAGGTAGGTGAGATGGGGCGTGTCCGATAAGGCACAGGGTTGCTGGGATCGGAGACATATTGACGGTACTCGGGGCTGCCCGCTCCGGGCGAATCAAAAGAAAGCGTTCCGTCACAGTGAAGATAGAGATTCATCGGAGTGGTATTCGCGGGAGGCCATGCGGCGTACTCGCGCCAGGTGTTCGATCCAGTCTGGAATGTGGTGACCTTCCACTTAGGCGCATCGCCTGTTCCGTGCAGGTAATACCGAAAGAACGGGGCTTCCACGTTCTGCCGAAATTCCAGCGCTGTTTTGTGACCTCCGAATGGGATAATGCCGATCCGGTCCCCATCCGGAGTTTGCCACTCTCCATGAAACCAGGGTCCCGCCACCATGAGATTCGTTGAGGAGACTCCTTGCTCGTCGCCATGGCGGAAGATTTGCCACGGTCCCCACGGATCCTCCTGATCCCAGAAGCCTGCCACGTTCAGATTGGGCACCGGGGAACTATGCAACTGATTCACCCAGGCTTCTTTTTTCCAGAAGTCGTCGTAGTCGGGGTGCTGCATGATTTCGTTCCAATACGGCAGGGAGCCATGAAGGTACTTCGCGTTGGCCTCGGAGAGCGGACCAAGTTTCAGGTACCAGTTGTATGTGTCGTAGATGTCGAAGTTGAAGTTCGTGTTCTTGTTCTTGTCAGCTTGTTCTAGCACCGAATACTCGAAGGCATAACTCTCACGGAGAGCCCCGTAACGATGCATGTCATCGTTCATCCACTGGTCCACTGGTGACGCCTGCTCGCTAACGGCCTTGAGCGCGGGATGGGGATGCAGCAGAGCAAGCCCGGTGGTGAGGCCATCGTAAGAGACTCCGTACATGCCGACCTTACCATTGTTATTGGGCGCGTTTTTTACCAGCCAATCGACGGTATCGTAGGCGTCATTTGTCTCATTGGGCTTCGCCGGATCGTACTGGGACGTCAGGAGAAACACGCCTTCTGATTTAAATCGCCCACGCAGGTTCTGGAATACGAAGATATACCCATCGGCGGCGAGTTCTTTCCAGGATGGTGGCGTCCATTCGGCTCCGTTCTTGGCAGCCATTTCATCGAATTCCTGCTGCGCGGGCACTCCGTAAGGTGTGCGTTGGAGCAGGATGGGTAGAGGCTTCGTCTGGTCGGCGCGTGTAATAATCGCCGTCTGCAGATGGACGCCATCGCGCATGGGAATCATAACTTCCTCGACTCGCCAGACGCTCTGGACTTTTGGAACGGTAGGTGCCGGGGTTGACCTTTGAGCCCACGATTCTGGCAATTGGAGAGACAAGGCAAGAGTGATCAGCAGTGCGAGCGGCGTCACAGAAATCAGGAGTTGTGGAGAAGATGATTTGTTCTGCCCGAGGCAAAGTAGCCAATTCGACAAACATTGCAAGCTCATTTTATGGGACTCCAGGGAGGCAGATTTGCTGAATGATTTCATAGGGTTAAAGGGCGCACAATACAAATCGGACCTCCCGCTCGGCCCGATCGCGCATGATGCTCCTGCCCGGAGGCTCTGGCTCGAATTCGATAATGAGACTAGGGCAGCGCGTGAATTGTGGTGTTAAACAGATATGGGTCCTGAAATTCAGTCTGGTCACCGGCCCTTTTGCCTGGAACGGGCTGCAGGCGAACCGAGAGTGGCTTGTTCCATTTCGTTGCCAGCGAGGCCACATCGCCGAAGATGCGTTCCATCTGTTCGAGAGAGATGTCACCGGGAAGCGGAATCGTATCGAGACCCGTGCCGCAAACAGCCGAATAAGCAAGCAAAGAGTCGATGTTGTAGGTGGACTCAGCCCAGCGCTGTGCCAGAAGTTTGTCCTCCATCACCGGGACCATCAGTCCTGAATAGCCGATTTGCGTGACCGGCACGGCCTTGACCGCCGCCGTAATCACGCGAGCCGCAGTAAGTGTGCCACTCGAACCGAACCTTGCGCCCGTGAAGGCTTCAATAGCGGCACCAATCGAGACATCCCCCAGAGGCGCTGGGGTAGGGTCTACTCCAAGAAAAGCCCAGCCTGTTTCCGCAGCGACGCTTTTGCTGATCGTGTCAGCCACAGATGCATGCTTGCTCAGTGCTGCGGTCAGGTCTGCGAGGGCGGCGTCATAATTTCCCGTGTCTCTCGTGAATACATCACGAACAACATTCGCACCTTCGAATCCGATGGCAAACTGTCTACCTGCACCCGTGTGATAGGAACCAGGAAAGAAGGGGGAATACGGTTTCAGCATTGCGGTGGCTGTGAAGTTAAATGTTCCCTGGCTGTGCGGGCTGTGCTCGCTGACATACTTGACGAGTTCGGCTGTACGACGAATCGTCTTCCAATGAATGCCACTCTCGTCAGCAATAACGGCGCTTGCCTCAATATTAGGCAGCGTGGAGAGTGCCCGCTCCAGAAGATGCATCGTCGCCGGATCATCAGTCTCGTGCAACATCCCCGGTCCAACATTCGGAATGAAATTCTCCCTTACGGAAAGTTGATCAAGCTCCTTAAGAAAGCCCAGCGCTTGGTCTTCAGACATTCCCGCGACGAGTTCGGCTACCGGCTGCGTGGTCACCCGCAAGCTCTCCACCTCGTAGCCGGAGGATTCGAATTCACCCTTCACCCTGCGTAAGACGGTCAGCGTGTCAGCCAGTTGCTTCTGGTAAGAATCCCTGTCCAGCCGAACGAATCCGGTGATGGCCCGGACCTTCGGATTCGAGGAGGTGGCTTGGCTTGAATTCGGCTGCGCGGACACCTGAATCGACACGATCAGAAGAATGGCCAGGACAAATCGTTTCACACGTTTCTCCGGATAAGAAATGGGGGCAGGAAAAGCAGTATAGCTGACGATCAGCCATTCCTCTCGAATTGCGGGAGAGCCTCATCTTACGTCGTCAATCTCGTGCCTGCCGGATCAACCTCACGTTGGACGGCTCACCGTCTCGCAGTCAAGCGAACGAGACAGGCTCTCGCTTACGATGAACAACTACCGCTTGCGGCCTACCACCAGGAGAACCGATTCATTCTCTGGAATGTGACCGAAGATTGGTGGCGTCGGATTCGTGGCAGCAAGTGATCCTTGTCGCCTCTACTGTTGGCCAGTCACCACTAAATCAGGAAGCTCGAACAGAAATCGTTGAATAGGCGAACCTTGACAGGGATGTTTGCAGCGAGTGCAACTTCATGCAAGCCCTTCTGCTGCTGATTGTCGTCGGTCAAGAACTGATCGCAATAGGGGAGAAATACCGCCATCATCTGATCGTTTCGACCGGCCTTGTACGCGGGACCGACTTTAGACGGGCGAATACTGCGGTCATATAACGTCAGCTCAAGCGCATAGACATAGGACCGGACGGGCGGACAGGCGTCAAGGAAGGTCTTGAGCGTGGCTTCGTCTGGAGGAGTGGGAAGGACTGCGCTCGTGTCTGCTTTGCGATACCAATCCAAGGCTTCTTTCATATCGTCGGGCACGCCCAGTCCGTCTCGATCCAGCGGTGCCAGGATAGACTCGTCAGTTAGATCCACCCATCCTTCGATGTTGCTGCGCCAGAAGTCTACTTCGCCTGAGCTCATTGGGAGCGGGACGCTACCCACAGAGATGGCCCTCGCGAGCGCTGATTGACCAGGTCGCAAGCCGAACGTGAGGTCGGCCCACTGCCCTGGGTTTCGTTCCTTAGAGGCGTGTGCGAGAGCCTTGCTGTAAGCGTCGAAGCCTTAACGAAATCACTTGCGTTGTACGCGGAGTCACCGGCGAGACTATAGTCGCGAATGACGTTATCCGCCTGGTGGCGTTTTTGTTGCGCTTCTACCGCAGCATCCAGCGCCAAATCGTGCGCTTCGCGAAAGTTCTGTTTCGAGAATGCCGCAAGGACGATTTAAGGACTTTCTCCCGTCTACTTGACGATAGATCGCAAGGCTACGTTTGGAAGGTCATCGAAATCTCGCAGTTGTTGTCTTTCTGCTGGCTGTTAAGACGGTCTGGGAACACCGAGGACAAAAAACCTGAAAGTCCGGCGGCGAAAATCTGCTCCTCGACCATCCCACGCGGCGTCCGCTGTTCTGAAGCCACAAATGGCAAGGTGCCTTTGTATCTGAGCTCGATCGTCAAGTCGAGGTCGTCGTAGCTAGCGCTTGCTGTAACGGAACCATCGGCGTGTCCCCCTTCCTCGATCAGACGCAGCAACTCGTTCGTGCTGGTTTCGGCCCGCGCGGCGTCGGCCGCGCTCAGCTGCCATAGCTTGGCTTGCGCGCGAAACTTGTCGTCGAAATGCGAAAGGGTTTTGCCGTCGTCGGGTTCCAATACCATGACCTTGGTGCGGCGTTCCCCGATAAGGAAAACCAGATTGAGCAGCACGCAGACCACCACTGCGATCGACAGAATCGAATCAGTGAAAGCGTTCGACCAAGAGGGCAGCAGGGCGAAAAACTCGGGATACACACGTCGGCTTAAGGCAAACAGCAGCGAGATGCCGATGATGAACGTGTTGCGCATCGTCATGGGGCGTGACATCACGATCTGGATCCCGCCCACCAGCATCGAGGCGCCATTGAAAACCAGCGCGGCCCCGATGATGGGCAGCGGCAGTGCCAGCAGCGCGGCGCCGACCTTCGGCACGCATGAGAGCAGCACGAGCCAGCCCGCAAGCGCATAGGCGATATATCGGCTCGTCGCGCCCGTGACCTTTTGGATTCCGACAAGGCTGGGCGCGGCACTTAGACCCGGCGTCGCCACGCATCCACCGAAAAAACACGCGATGCCGTCTGCGAGGACCCCCGAGCGGATACTGTCCAGGTCGGGCCGGCGCCAGGATGCGTCGTTGATCCTCTGGCAGGTCGTGATTACTCCGATAACGCGAAGGCCCGAGGCCAAGGCCGCAATCGCGAACGGCACCATCCGCGACGGTTCAAACCGGTAGGAGAGAAACCGGGGGTCAGGCAGCCCGAACCATGGCCGCGAGCCGATGATGGCGACGTCCTTGCTCGTCACCATTCCCACCGCGACCGCGATCGCCATCCCCAACGCGAGACCGATCAGGCCGCAGAGCAGCCGGGGAAGGCCCTTGCCCCACACGCCGAGCCCTATCATCACCGCAAGCGTCAAGCCGGCGGCTCCAATGTGGGTAGGCAGATTCGGATCGTGCAGGTCAGAAACTCCTAAAAATCCGCGTACGCCGATGAGGCCCAACTCCACGCCCACGGCAATCACAATGAAGCCCGAAACAGCGGGAGGAAACACCCTGCGCATTCGCGGCAGCGCCCACGCGAAGATCGCCTCAACAAGGCCGGCGAACGCGATCATTCCGCATACCAGCCCCAGTCCGCCATGTTGCGCCGCCTGCAGAGCTGAGGCGAAATAAATCGCCGAAACCACCGGCGGAGCCAAGTATCCTGACCCCACCGGGCCCAGGCGATGCGCTTGCAACAGCGTAGCGAGCGCGATGGCGATCATCCCCAGCCCCACCGCGTGTGATGCCACGGCGGAGGATGCTCCTGCCGCTTCCGCGATCAACGCAACGAATACCAGGTAGGGACAGATAACAGCGACATGCTGCGCCCCCAGAAGAATCAGATGCAGAAGCGGGGGACGTTCATCCAACCCGTAAATCAGATCGGGAGGCCGCTCACGCTGATCGCGCCGGGATGGCCGGGTGGCAACTCTCGGCAACAAATCAACTGGGGGCGTCCTAGCAGGGGGCGCACTCATGAGATTTCTCCGCCCTTGACCCTACGCTAAGCCAATTAGCTGAACGACGAAGCAATTGTATGCGAATCTTCGGACCAAACACATGGCAGACCAGCAACGAGTTTCGACCTTACTTGTTAACTTTCAGGCCAATGCGCTCACGGGACTCGGGGTTAGGAACCGATCTGCGGATTAGTCCCTATAAACGTTAGATCCCTATCGGGACTGCCCCGGCAGATGAGGCGGGTTGGAACGCGGTTCTCTGCTTGGGGGCAGTTTCGATAGGGTGGTTTGAAGTGAGTCGCTGGTGTCTGCGGCGGACGCGGTGATCTAGCTACGGGATTTCAATCGGGGCGAGATGGTTTGTGGGGAGCTGACTGGAGTGGGGGCTGACGGACGGAGAGGCAAGACTGCATATATGGATGAAGGGTGTGCCTGATCCGCAACCGCGAGGAGCGTGCGTGAGCGGTGCAAGCCAGAGTTGAACGCAGCTCACTTTTTCGTGTTTGAACACGGCCGCGGAGGCCTCTCAATTGTGTGGATGGTGAGCAAGAACAGTAATAATGTCCCTAAGCAGGTTCCAGCGTCTGGCCCCAAGATCTCTACGGGCGGCGATAGCTTCGGTCATCAGATAGCCGGGAATATAGGCTCGGTGCAGATCGGGGACGTTCATCACCAGACGACACAACCTGCCATACCAGCAAGAGACTACCGCGCTGAATGGCTGGCTTTATCCAACAAAATGCGGGCATCTGACACCCAGACAAGAAACGCTCCGTTCCCCTCCCCCAACATTCAGCCGTCTTCTCCGGGCGGCTTTATTTTTCTCCCAAAAACCACTAGAGCGGCAGTCTGTCACCTATGGGGGATGTTCAAGGTTCGGTTCCCCGGGTAACGTTTGTCTCATGTGAGAACAGTCTTCGGGGGAACGGCTGGAATCACTGCACCTGCAGATCTATCCTTCTGTGGGTGCTTTTCATTTGAGTCGAAAAGCTGCTAGCTCGAGCGCTACATTTCTCTCGGGCGAACCCTGCGGGTCCTTTTGTCGGGCGTGCCCATAAGATCTATCAAAACAAGTCCTTCCATGTAATTCAGAGACTTGCATGCCTTAAGAAACCTCCGGGCTGCTGCCTGCCTGAGGCAACGGTCGAGACCGGCATAGAGACCTCTTCTTTAACGATCCAGCACACTGGATAGATTGGTGATTTACGTCAATCAAGGTCTTCCAATCGGCAAACTTTCCGAGTCGGCGCCGATCCAACGGGAACTAGCGCCGTGCCATTCAGAATCGTAAGTGCAGTGCTGTATAGGTTACGAGATCAAAACCGTGAACAGGCCGGTGATCACGAGCGCCGCTCCCCAGACCAAGTTGAAATCGAACCAGGTCTTACGGAGAAGGCCAAGTCCGAGCTTGCGATAGACGACCCACGCGATCAGTCCCGTGACCGCAAGATAGGCTGTCGTATGGATTGCGGTGGCGAAAATTCCCGCAAGGGCACCATTGCCACCAGCCAGCGGGTGGTGACCTGCCATTTGCTCTGCGGCTTCGACTGGGCCGCTGCCCAACAACACAGGCAGCACCATTAAACCTGCGCCGTGCGCTGAGGCCATAAGAAAGGACCAGATAGTCAGGTCTCGAAAGCCGACCTGCATTCGGATCCAGCGCGGGTGCCAATGGCCAACTAGGCAATAAATTCCCAGGCCGATTAGAAGCGCGGCAACGCCGTAGCGGATGGCCATGAGTGGCAGCACCATCCCAAGCAGGGCCGCTGACAGAATCACGATTCCGATTGCCAATGCGTGACCAGCCGCAATGGGAACAAGCGATCTTGCTAAAGCGCTCCCTCTTTGTTCCTGCATCCCCAGCGCCACCGCAAAGAGCCAACCCATCCCGGGGTTGATCCCGTGATAGGCACCGAGGAGCAGCATCAGCCACAATGTCGTCGAAGTCAGCCCCGCATGCGTCATTGTCGGTCCGAGTAGCAATAGGAGTCCGACGAGGCGTCACCACCGTCCAGCCGTACCTGGTGTGCGCGCAGCCCGTCGAATTCGACGAAGAATTTTTCATCCAAGTTCATCCCGCCCTTCGGATGCGCATCGATCTTCACCATCCAACTTTTGACACCGTCGGGATAAAACTGCTCGTCCCAGGGAGAGTAAAGCGAGTTGGTGAAATAAACGCGCTTCCCGTCGCGGCTGATCTCGACCATCTGCGGTCCGCCGTTGAGCGGCTGCTTCGGCTTGCTCGGGTGGGCCGCCCGACGCACGATGCCGCCAACGTGGATTGCACCTGTCTTTTTCGGATTGGCGGGATCAGAGACGTCGTATTGAATGAACTCACCCGTTCCCCAGCACGAAACGTAGAGGAAGCGGTCGTCGAGTGAGAGGTTAATGTCCGACACCAGCGGAGGCACTGCCTTAAAGCCCTTCAGCAAAGCTGGCAGGTTTTCCGGATCGGCCGGTTCGGCGGGTATTTCGATGATCTTTCGCACAGCCCAATTGCCGTTCTTGCCGCCGTCTTGCCGATTCCACATCCAGATGGAGGACGAAAGATCTTTGAGAGAAATAACCACACCAACGAACCCGTAAGTCTTGTTCGGATCGTGAGCGGGGCGCAATTCAAGGACCATCTGTTGCTCGCCACCCAAATCGAGTTCCTGCAAGTGGCGACGCTTGTCGAGGTCCCAGATATGTATCCTGTGCCCATACTTGCCGCCCAGCAGCAGCTCGGGATTGACGCCGTGTTTCACCATGTTTGGCGTTCCCCATTCCGAGGTCACCATAGTGTCGTGTCCCAAGTGCCACCAGAAATCGTAAGCCAGTTGCTGCGGTCCGCGATCATGCTCCCACTGGCCCTTTAACTCAAACGTGTGTGCATCCATCAGGAAAATTCCGCCAGGGCCCTCTCCGTTGGATGATCCGAGTGCGCTTCCATAGATTCCGTCTGGTCCGCAATGAATTGTGTGGGGCGAGGTGTATCCCGTCTTCTTGGTGAACTCCTCGGGCTCGATCACTTTCACAATTTTGGGCCGCTTGGCATTCGGCTTCGTATCCAGAATATGAATTCGAGATGACCCGATGCCCGGTACGATCAGGTAGCGACGCTCCATGTGCGGATGCGGGGTCTGAGGGCAGAGGCACGCGCTGCACGCATTCCAGCCGAAATGATGCAGTTCGTTATCACCGCGGGGAAAATCCACTTGCCCAACCAGGCTGCCATATTCGGAGGAAGCCGGATCAAGGTCGATAACGCCCATGGCGTCGCGCTTTCCATCGTTCCCAACGTTGAGTAGCGCCACATAAGCGAGACGTTCCGGCGGAGCCTGCATCGCCATGAGCGGTGAAGGGTAGAAGGTTGGGTCTGGCATTAAGGACATATTGATACTCCTTTCGCACGGCCATCCAAGGAGTTCGCTGGCAGGTGTTGCGAAGTGTAACGCAGTCAAGGTTTGGCAAGCCAGCGCGCAATCTCACAGGCTCCGACGGCCGAGATGGTAGACCGCTGGAATATTGGCAACCAGTCCTGGGGGCGCCTAGCGCTGGGCCGATTGGTGCAGTAATCAGCGAACCACCGACAATCCGGAAAAGCGGTTCTGCCCGCTGTCATCCACTTTTGGCTCTGCCTTTGGCTTCTTCGTAGGTTTATCCGTAAAGTCCTCTTCAGTTAATGGCTCGCACAACGAAGGCTCGTTATTCCTGACGTTATTAGCGCGCCTGTCCACGCGCCAAGCCTTCATCTTGTCCGAATCGAAGGGCCGAACGAGATCGATTGGAGGCTGCTCTTCTGTTGTTGGCTCAAGCCAGCGCTGGTAGTCCTGACGCTGGATGATCAGGGGCATGCGGTCGTGGCCGGTCTTTGCCACGAGCAATTCATTCGGCTCCGTGGTGACGATGGCGAAGGTGTCCTTGTGTTCCTTACCTGAACGCCAGTGCCGCCACACTCCCGCAAGGGCAAACGGCTGGTCATCCTTCATGGCAAAGACCCAGGGCAGCTTGGTTTTGGCATCGAGGCGTTTCCACTCAATGAAAGAGTCGACTGGAACAAGGCATCGGCTATGCAGAAAAGCATCGCGCCAGACATTGCTATCCATGAGACTCTCGCCGCGGGCATTGATGGTGTCGAGCCTGAACTTCTTGGGATCCGTCACATAGGGAGGAAGAAAGCGCCAGAACATCATGTGGAGCGTACGCGTGCCGGTCGCTTCGTCCCAGACCATGACGGGCTGAGTGGACTGCGGGGCGGCGTTGTAATCCGGAGGAAAATCGAGGGCGAGCCCATCGACATTCCCTAAGTGGAAGGCCTCCGCAATTTTCTGTTTGTCACTTCGTCTCTGGTAGCGTCCGCACATCAATTAAGCCTATCTTCTCCGGACCGCATTTCCACAATCAGTGCGCCATTTCCACACTGGAAAATGTTTGCAAGTGCCTTGTATTGGAGGGTTTCCGGGCTATTATCAAAACCAACGGAAGAGTGATCTTCCAAAGAAGAGAGCGGACCACAGACATTTGAGAGAACCGGCAACGGTACTCATGCCAGGCAACTGGAAAGATGGAAGTGATGAAGCTCTTGCCACGCCGATAACGGAAGAGTGAGGGAAGTGCGGGCTCTGCTCGCGGTTTCCGAACAAGGCCGCAATGGTGCGTTGGATCCGGGAGCCGAACCGGATCTTCGACAAATCGGACAGAGAGGGCGACATCCCGCGAGGGAAGTCGCCCTTTCGCTTTGATACTCACTAATTTCTTAGCTTCTGGTATTGCTCCTCCGTTAAGAGAAGCCAGATACCGCCCTGCCGTCCCTCAAGATTCATGACGTAGCCGCCACGCTCGGCTGTTTCAACGATTTTTTCCGGACCGGGGAAGTTGAGCTTCCTTGGCAGGGGCGTCTTCAGATCCGCCTCGAGGAACTGACAATGCCAGCCGCTCGTGCAGCGTGCGCAGCGCTTTTCACCATAGGTGTGAGGAGCCGGAAGCGAAGACCTGCATAGGCAGCAAATCTTGCCTGCCATCCGCATTCTTGTCGTTGACGACCGCTCGGCCATGAACGCTATTGTAGTTGAATATTCGCCTTTTATTCGCTATGGCAAGAGATCTCTTTCGGCATTCACCAATCGCAGAAGGCAGAGGTCTGGGCAGAGGTCACTAGGGCAGAGGTCGCGGGCACGATAAGGACACAATAACGGTTCCTTGCCGTTCCCATAAGCGCCAAAAGGAGCCATCCGTCACGCTTATTTTCTATTAGTTTTCTCGTGCCCTGTCACGGCAGCGGTCGGGGGAACGTCCCCCGGGAGCGACTCGTTTGCAGTTCTCAAAAGCTACTCGAATAGGAGAAAAGGACCGAAACTGGTCTCCCATATGGTGTCCCTTCGATTTCTGATTTCGTGCGATTTAGTGCAGACGAGTGCGACCAGTTATGTCGCCGAAACCATTGTAGAAAATAGCCTTAAAGCTCCTAATGCGATTTGGTGCGAACCAGTGCAGAAGAGGCAAAATCACATTTCGAGTCAGGTATTTCTTTCTCCATCGCGAGTGGGTCGATCCAACTCTTCATCAGCGTGTAGCTTGTACTTGAACAGGGCCTTCCGTAGCGCCTTCTTCACTTCGCGCTCACCGGCC
>Ga0206976_1098_pt1 | contig 28691 bp, 28 predicted proteins | sample Alteio_BWOrgHeat_82_FD_152926 | JGI IMG/M metagenome (GOLD analysis project Ga0206976, IMG submission 152926) | Enriched cells from forest soil in Barre Woods Harvard Forest LTER site, Petersham, Massachusetts, United States -... | ecosystem: Environmental > Terrestrial > Soil > Temperate forest >... | reverse complement strand
GGCAATACCTTAGGGATCCCGCATACCAGTTTAATCACTATCAACCTCACGGGTAAAAAAGATTGAGTAATCGCGGCCTAATTCTGAGCTATATTTGCTGTTAATTTTTTTAAATGCACGCCTTTTTGCTTCATTAACTTTTGCAATACGCCTACTGTGATAGGCTTTAGTATAAATGCTTTTACACAGGGATATCGCCTGGCCCGTTCCACATCCTCAGGGTATTGGGAAGCCGAAAGAATATAAACTTTTACCTGTTTAACGAGCAAAGGGATCAGCTGCTGTACTTTGTCCAGGAAATCCCAGTTGTCAAACCCATTCATATAAATGTCCAGCAAAATTATGTCGGGCAGTTCATCCCTGTTAAACCTGTTTTTTGATAGCAGGTTCAGGACTTCATTACCGGTATCGGTGCATTTTACTTCGAATGAAGATCCAAAGCGGGATAATACTTTTCTTAGGATAAATTGATCTAATTGACGGTCGTCGATGTAAGTAAGTTTGTTCATGGCTTTAAGTATTTATGTTGATCAAAAATACAGGCCAAAATGCACTAGGAATGTAGTGTTTTTACGGGATTGTATGCGTAGTAGTACGGATTTGCCGAACTGGGTTTTCCGCAATTTGTTGTGATGAACTCCCGAATATTAAAAGTCTATGCGGACTTTGAAAATATTTGAGCTGGTATCCTTATGGTAGGTGTAGGTAAATTCGTCTGACGAGCGGGTGATGATCAGGATGCCGAAATGTTCCATCACCTGCTCAACCGATAAGAAATCTTCGATACTGCTTTCCTCGCTGATAAACCGGATGGCGTTTTCGTTTTCCCAATAAGCATACAGTAAATTAAGCGGATCGGCACTGATCAGTTTGCGGTTTTCCGCCTGATCAGATGACGAATGTTTATGGTTACTGACAAGGTAAAGCGGTGTGCCGTGATCTGTTTTTTTAAGATTGAGGCTATTGGCAGTAATTTCAATATCAAATAATGTGCTTACCTCCCCGCCATGTTTAATAGCATTGGTCAATAATTCGGTGATAATGACTTTGGAACGGAATAAAAGATCGTCCGCATCCGCATTGACCGGAATATTGGCAGTAATGTGCCCGAGCATATACTGCAGCGATGTAACCAGCGCATCAGAGCTGTTGCTGAATTCAAACTGCAGTTTAGTGGCGCTGCTTTGCATTTCTATTTACTTACAGCAAATAAAGCATCCTCAGCATAGTTGTAGATCTTAAATACCTTATCCAGCCTGATCAGCTTGATCAGATCTCTGATATCGGTTCTTAATCCTACCAGTACAATATCCAGTTGCAGGCTTATCGCATATTTTAACGCGCTTACCAACGCACTAAGGAATGCGCTATCCACATATTTCAGCTCCTGCAGGTCAAGGATAATAAATTTGTGATGTTTGTCAAGCAGGGCTATCAGCTCGGCTTTAAACTGGTCCGAATTGCTCAAATTTGCTTCTGTTATTGTTACATCAGCAACCAGGTATTTCGGTCCTTCTTTAACTACGGTGATCATATCTTCTATTGTTTATGAATATTAATTATACTGCAATCGTCAACCAAAGCCGGCGACATATTGAGTTGTAAACTTTGTCTTATCTGCTTAAATGATAATCCTTCAGCCAGCATAGAGCTGAGTTTGTCTTTGAACAAGTTGTAATCGCTCTTCTTTTCACCATTTTCCTCGTAATCGATCAAGCCATCTGTGAAAATAAATAGCTCATCATTAGGCTGTAATTGTATAACCTGCTCGGTATACCCACCATCTGAAAACAAACCAAGCAAAAGCCCATCCGAACCAAGCTGTACCAACTCACCGGTTTCGGCTTTATAGTGCAGCATCGGCAGGTCGCCGGCGCCCGAATATGTAACCGTTTGATTTTGGTTATCGATCATCATTAATGACATGGTTGATAAAATATCCTTTAACGCATTATCATAGCAGATAACGCTATTCACTTTTTGAAGGATGCTGGCTGTGGAAATATCCAGGTTTAAAATACCAAACCGGATAGCGGCCCGCACATAACTTAAAAAACTGAAAGTGAAAAACCATGCAACCCATTTTTTACCCATTACATCGCCCAATACTATAAAGCTGTAGCGATCGTCCATCTGGATAAAATCTATAAAGTCGCCCCCCGGGATATCCTGGTAGGCCTGGTGCCAAAAATCAATATCAAACCCTTTAACAACAGGTGCTGACTGGGGTACCGTACGGATATTTAAAGCGATAGCAGCCCGTTTTATCTCCAATACAGAAAGTTCCCGCTGTTTTTGAACGGTATCGATCAGGTTGGTGATCTTGGATACAATTACATTTACAGGAGTTTCCTTTACTACATAATCCACTGCCTGTAGGTCAAGCCCTTCAGACATGAGATCATTATCAGTGATATAGCTCAGAAAAACAAATGGAATATCCTTAAAGTCGGGATTGGTAATTAAGAATTTTCTGAATTCGATCCCATTCATTTCAGGCATTTCATAGTCTGATAGAATAGCATCGGGGATATTCAGGTTTAGATAATCAATCCCCTCGCTTGCTGATAAGCATGAGGCACATTCAAAACCCGCTTTAGTGAAAGCGTGGGCTAAAATTTTAAGAAATAGTGGATTATCATCAACCAGTAATACCCTTTTCGCGTTTGGACTTGACATGGTTATTCCTGGTATGTGGGATTATAAAGCAAATTTAACTGCCAGGTAAACCCCGGCCAGTATGATGCATGACGAGATAATATATTTCACATTATTGCTCAAAACCGATGAAGGCATCAATATCAATATCACTCCTAAGATGCACATCAATACCCCTGCTATAGCAAGGATAGTTTTGGGTAAACGCTCGCGGCTTAAATATTTCTTTGATATTTTGTTATCCAGCTGATGATGAGATAAAAGCACATCAAACTCATCCAGTAATTCGGTTCGTGACGAACCCGCATTTTCGTCCGCTTTAATAAACGGTTTTATATCATTCAATATCTCTTTATTGTTCGGGATGTTCTGAATAACTGAAGGTTCTTTACTTAAAATGCTTTTCATTTTGGGTGTTAAATTTAATGGGCTTTTCTTATTCACTTTTACGGTCAGAGGTTGCCAAGGTTGCATTATTTAGATTAATTAATCATAAAACCAACCAAGTATCCAAAACCTTTTGCCGTCATAAAACAGCTCTATGCTGTTCACCCCTTGTGCTATAACTTTTCCACCGGCTACGTTCCTTGATTCATAAGAACTCCACACATGATAAATATTACGGATATTCTGAACTGTGCGGGCGGTTTCATGCTCTTCAAAGCCATTTTTTTCCATGTAAGCATCTGATTGACGATGAAACTCTTTCAACGTACTGTACTGCAGGATAGGGTTACCTTTTGCATCTATCCCTGCCGAGCCGACACGCACACCTGCAACATGCAGCAGACTGTCGCGCTCATAACTCACCTTTTCGCCTTTCTTAACAGTCACTACATCGTAATAGGCTTTTATGATACCGTCCAATGTTCCAACATTGTCACCATATTTAGTAAGCACCGTATGCTGAGCATAAGCTTGGTTATTCAAAACTGTGATCAACACACAGGCAACTAAGATCAGTACTGATTTTTTCATGTTTTATTTGAGGTTTTCTTTTAATAAAGTTTTACATCGTTAACCATTTTGGATCGGCACATATCACTTTCTATTCAGGGATTAAAACATTCTTTTTTAGGGTCTTAATTCCGGTTTTATAAAGTGTTTTACGTATTTGTGATTAAAAAGTTGGAGGGACTGTTAAATTTAATAAGTGCCTTATTGACAGATATAGCTATCATTTAACCTGCTCACAAATAACAGAATAGCGTAGAATGCCACAAATAAATCAGTTGACGGGGAATACCATATCAAATGTCCACTTTTTAGGGCGTTCCATTTTTTAAATGTGGAACACTTTGGAACGGTATCAATAGTTAATTTTATTACTTAATACTCATGTATTAAATACTACAGGAAGATATATTATTTGTTGCTTTCGGATCAGGATGGGTTATCAAAGGCCTCCAATGCCTTATGTATCCTGCTTATTGTTTCGTATTTCCCCAATAAAACAGCAATATCAAAAACATGGGGACCGAATTTACCGCCTACTAACATAATTCGGAAAGGCAGCATCAATTCACCTGCTTTAATGCCCTTTTCTTCGGCAAGGGCTTTGAATTGCGTTTCCAGGTCAGCTGGCTCAATGGATGCTTCGCTTTTATTTAGCAGAACGATGAAAGACTGGAAGAACTCTGTCTTGGCATCGGTCCATTTGGGTTTAACAGCATTCAGGTCGTATTCCTTCGGTTGCTCAAAAAAGTAGGATAATTGATGATAAAAATCAGTCAACAAGGTACAGCGTTCCTTAACCAGGTCTATTACTTTCAGTAAGAAGTCATCATCTGCTGCAACAACTCCTTTATCAGCTAAAACGGCTATAACTTTATCCTTTAAGCCCTCAGCTTTCAGCTTTTTTATCCATTCTGCATTGAACCATTTGGCTTTCTCGAAATCGAATTTAGCGCCGGATTTATTCACCCTTTCGATAGAGAATTTTTCTACCAGCTCATCCAGTGTAAATATTTCATTATCAGTGCCGTCGTTCCAGCCCAGCATCGCCAGCAGGTTCAAAAAAGCTTCGGGCAAAAAGCCCAGTTCGCGAAAGCCGGGAGTTAGCTCGCCGGTTTTTTCATCAAGCCAGTTCATCGCATATACCGGGAAACCAAGTCTGGCACCATCGCGCTTGCTTAATTTTCCATGGCCATCAGGTTTTAATATCAGTGGCAAGTGCGCCCACTGTGGCATATCGGCTTTCCAGCCCAGGTATTCCCATAATAACAGGTGCACCGGGGCCGATGGCAGCCATTCTTCGCCCCTGAAAGCATGGGTTATCTTCATCAGGTAATCATCCACCACTACGGCTAAGTGATAGGTGGGCATCCCATCTGCTTTCAGCAGTACTTTATCGTCGCTTTGGCCTGTCTCAAAACTTACATTACCGCGTATCATATCGGTGAAATGAATGTGTTCATTTTCCGGCATCTTGATTCGGATCACATGCGGTTCGCCTGCATCCAGTAATTGGTCAACCTGGTGTTGTGTAAGCGATAGGGAGTTGCGCAGGCTATCGCGGTAAGCGTGCCCGTATTGAAAGTTTGGTATTTCTTTGCGGTTGCGTTCCAGTTCTTCGGGGGTGTCAAAAGCGTAGTAGGCGTGGCCCTGCATTACCAATCGCTCGGCATACTCGCGATAAATGGCTTTTCGCTCACTTTGGCGGTAGGGTGCATAATGGCCTCCTGCTGCGGGGCTTTCATCCGGTATCAATCCACACCATTTTAAACAATCCATGATATAATCTTCGGCTCCGGCTACATAGCGGCCCCGGTCGGTATCCTCGATACGCAAAACAAAATCGCCTTTATGCTTTTTGGCGAAAAGATAATTGAACAATACCGTGCGTACGCCACCTAAATGAAGGCCCCCGGTTGGACTGGGTGCGAATCTTACTCTTACTTTTTTATCTGACATGGGATGGCAAAGATAATTAAGTTTTAAGTTAAGAGTTATATGTGCTGAGTTATATGCGGATTTTTGACATTTGCTCATCACTCAAAACCTACAACTCACAACTTTTATGTAATTTGGGCTGCTATTATGAACCCGTACCAACAGAGAAAACGCTGGAAATATTCGCTGCTTGCATTTGCAGTGGTTATTGCAAGCGGGTCTTTATTTTATACCGGCTACCTCGTTAGCAGTATCAAACAATCTGAACGCACCCGTGCCGAGATATGGGCGTTAAGTATCAAGCAGATCACCTCATCTGATGATAACGATTTTTTGAACTATGTTTTCGCTGTTCGCGACAGTTTAACCGTACCGGCTATTATCGTTGATGAAAAGGGTGATTTTATAACCACCAAGGGACTCGATTCAACCAAAACCTATATAAAGATTCCTGCTGTCCCCGGTGTGCCCGATAAACATGCCAGGAAATACGACCCTGATTATTTTAAATCACAGCTTGCGGTAATGAAAGTGCAGCATGAACCCATCAGGTTAAAGGTTTTTGGCGACACCTGGTTTGTTTATTACCAGGATTCTTTTGTATTAAAACAGTTAAAGGTATTTCCATATATCCAACTATCGGTTATCGCTATTTTCCTGCTGGTAGCTTATACTGCCTTCAATTCGTCCCGCAAATCCGAACAAAACCAGGTTTGGGTAGGGCTTGCCAAAGAGACTGCGCACCAATTGGGAACACCTATATCCTCATTAATGGCCTGGGTGGAACTGATGAAAGAGAAGTTTAATGCCGAAGAAGATCCGCTGATAGCCGAGATGGAAAATGACATCAAACGCCTTGAAATCGTGGCCGACCGTTTTTCAAAGATCGGCTCAAAACCGGTGCTGGAAGATCACCTGGTTTATGATGTGGTTAAGGATTTTGTAGATTATTTTAAAGTAAGGGTAAGCAACAAGATCCATTTTGAATTGGGGGGCAATCACTCTTTAAGGGCCGGGTTAAATGTTCCGCTGTTTGACTGGGTGCTCGAAAATTTGTTAAAAAATGCAGTTAATGCCATAGAAAGCACGGGGAGCATTAAAGTGGAGATATCCGCCAGCAAAACCAGGCCCCAGGTATATATCGATGTAACAGATACCGGGAAAGGGATACCACGCTCAAAATTCGAGACTGTTTTTCAACCAGGCTACACCACCCGTAAACGGGGCTGGGGGCTGGGCCTGTCGTTAACCAAAAGAATGATAGAGAACTATCATAACGGGCAAATTTTTGTAAAAGACTCTGAAGTAGGTAAAGGAAGCACATTTCGCATTGTATTAAAAAGTATAAATTAATGATAAGCAAACCACAACCTGACGAATACGCCTCGTATTACAACACCTATATCAAACTGGTGCCAGATGGCGATATTATTGAATTCCTGGATCAGCAAAAAGACTCCACCTATAACCTATTCAATAACCTGGATGATGAAAAAGCGAATTATGCTTATGCTGAAGGTAAATGGACTATAAAACAAGCTTTGGGGCACATGATAGATACCGAACGGGTATTTGCTTTCAGGCTGTTATGTTTCTCGCGCGAGTTTGTCGAGCTGCCTGGATTTGAGCAGGAAGCCTATGTAAACGGCTCCAATGCTAATAGCAGGGCAATTCAAAACCTGGCAGCTGAATTCAGAGCAACGAGGGAATCTAATCTTTACCTGTTCCGCTCACTTACCGAGGAGCAATTGAATAAAAAAGGGATCGCCAGTGGTTATCTCGTATCAGTAAGAGCTCTATTATATATGATAGCCGGGCACGAACTGCATCACCTGGCGATAGTTAAGGAAAGATATTTAGGTTAGAGTCAAGAAACAAGAGCCAGGAATCAAGATTCCTTTTCTCAATTTGATTGTTTTTAAAAAAAAAAGGCTCCGGCGATTAACCGAAACCTTTCTAACCACTTGGTTCTTGATTCTTGGCTCTTGATTCTTACTTCTAAAATTTACTCCTGCCCTGGCCCGTTGTGCAATCCCTTTTTTTCCATATGGAAAGAGGTAAACAACCCTAACCCGCCACATATGGCTATCAGGGAGAAGTATATAGCTTCATTTTCATAGTGCGTGCTGGCAAAAATTGTACGGTCCATTGTAAAGGCTAAAAACAAGCCCACACCCGCACCGATCAACAACATACCCCATTTTAAAGTTTGATAAGGGGCTGCCTGTTGCTTATACTTATAACTGCGTGGGTCCATGCCACGTTCAATCATTGCCATTCTTTCTCTTTTGTGTAGATATACTATGCCAAAGATCATTGCGAAGAGTCCAAGCGAAATAATTATTCCGGTCAGCATCCCAAACTCGGGAGTATCTAAATTATTCATGATATTTAATTTTTTAAGTTAATAATTTTTTAGTTTTCAAACCACCATTCCGGTGTATTTGTAAGCTATGACTACCTGTTTTTTAAGGAGGTTACAGTCTTTGTGAAAAAAGTTTGCAGTTCGCAGTTGGCAGCTATCAGTTTGCAGTCTCCACTTAGCAGTTTGCAGAAGTGTATATAATTGAAATTTCAAATTGGTACTCCATATATGCTAACTTAATCTCTTAAAACAACTGCAAACTGCCAACCGGGAACTGCAAACTATTATAAACTATTATAAGTAATTTTACCTAACGCCTGTAACCTAAGCAGCAAAGCAGTAGTCAGAGAGATTATAACAAATGCAAAGCAAGCTTTCGGATATAGAATTAATAGAGCAAACCCTGGGCGGCAACCAGGCGGCTTATGCTGACCTGGTGAAGCGTCATCAGCGTTTTGTTTTTACGCTGGCCATGCGTTTTAGTAAAAGCAGGGAGGATGCCGAAGAGATAGCGCAGGATTGTTTTATAAAGGCTTACCGTTCGTTAGCGGCATTTCAGCGGCAATCAAAATTCAGTACCTGGCTGTATAGTATTGTTTACACTACCGCCATGACTTTTTTGCGAAAGAAAAGGGTGGATACGGATTCTATTGACGATGAAAATACCTATATTCAATTGGAGAACCAGGCTTCGGGGCTGGACAATAATTTAGCCGAAAATAAATCGAGGTCGTATTACCTTAATAAAGCTATCGGGCAACTACTGCCGGATGATGCCGCGATAATTACCCTTTTTTATATGGGGGAGCAATCGCTTGAGGAAATAGGCAAGACCATGGATATGGAGGCGAATACGGTTAAAGTAAAACTATTCAGAGCACGGCAGCGTTTGAAAGAAAAGCTGGAACTCAGTTTAAAAGATGAGGTGAAAGAATTGATATGAATAAGATGGAAGAAAGACTTTGGAGCTATATTGACGGCTCTTGTTCAGAAGACGAACAAAAGGCTGTCAGTATATTAATTGCGCAGGACGAAGCGTACAGGCTTAAATACGAAGAGCTGATGGCTTTTAACCGGCAGCTATCTAAAATGGAGATGGATGAGCCATCGATGGCCTTCACTTATAATGTGATGGAAGACATCCGTGCCGAATATGCTCAAAAACCGCTTAAGGCAATGATCGATAAACGGATCATAAAAGGCATCTTCTTGTTCTTTATATTTACTATCCTGCTCCTGCTTATATACTCGTTAGCAACAGTGCATTTATCCGGTACAAAATCTGGTATGCACCTGCCCGATAGTGTGAAACTACCCGATATAAAAAAATATTTTACTGCCCCGGTAATAAAAGGGTTTTTATTTTTCGATGTGGTATTGGGTTTGTTTTTATTCGATGCTTATTTGCGCAAACGCAGTGTATCAAAACAACTATAAATGTTTAAAAAGTGTATGGCAAATCGAACACTTTTGTAACCAAAATAACACATAAATAAAGCAGGGCAACGCGTAATCAGCCGAATAAAACGGATATAAGAAATATCATAGCGGAATACAATTATTGGTATAGTAATTGCGTTATATAGTATGAACTGGCAATCTTGCCGGTTTAATTGTGATAAGGTTTAGGTTGAAAGCCCCCAAGCAGCAAGTGCAAGGGGGCTTTTATTTTTACTTTACTTTTCAGATGCGCTCTAAATAAAAAACTCAGTCATCTTTTGAGTATGACTGAGCCTAATTAAGGGAAAAGATAACTATTCCCAGGTTCTTTTTAAGTGATCTTATTTACCGGCCTGCATGGCCTGGTTTTTCAGTTTATCGTTGGCTACAATAACAATTTCTACCCGGCGGTTTTGAGAGCGTCCGGCAATGGTGTTATTATCCGCGATAGGTTCTGTGTCACCTTTGCCCTGGGTGCTTAAACGGGTGCTGTCAATCCCATTCATACCGAGGTACGATTTTACAGTTCCTGCCCGTTGCATAGAGAGGTCGTTATTATTTGCTTCAACCCCCGAGTTATCGGTGTGGCCGATGATCAGGATATTTGTTTGTGCGTTTTTTTGTAAGGAAACTGCCAGGTTTTGCAGGTTGGTTTGCGCTTCTGGTCTAAGATCGTTTTTACCTACGTCGAACAATATACCCGAGTCAAACTTTACAATAATTCCTTCGCCTTCGCGTGTAACTGTATCACCCGGAACGGTTTGCTTGATCTCGGCAGCCTGGCTGTCCATCGTATGCCCGATAAAGGCTCCGGCCGTACCTCCAAGCGCACCACCGATGATAGCTCCCAGGGCGGTATTCCCTGCCGATTTACCAATAAAAGCGCCAACAATACCACCTGTACCGGCGCCAATAGCAGCGCCTCTTTGAGTTTTATTTACAGAATGACAGCCTGCATTTAAAATACATAAAGCGCCGATAATAAAACCATACCGGGCTATTTTATTTTTAAAACTACTCATCCTTTTATTAAGCATCTTATGCTTAATAGTCAAAGCAGATGCCACAAGTAAAATGCAGAAATAAATGGCATTTATTTCGTTTAAATTGATAATTGAGTCACTTTGTAGATATTTTTTAAATTTTAAAGAAAGTCCATTAAATCATTTGAATATAATGGCTACTTTTCAGTACAGAAAAACTACAGCACCCCTGGTAAAAGGTCAACAAAAAAAGCCCTTAACGGGCTTTCTCTTAAAATATCTGGTATTCAATTATTGATCGGTTCCGCCGGGTATGCTTGCTACACGGTAACCGGTGCCATTGGCATCTTTAAACTCTTCATAAAATATATTGTCAGCCGATACAAAGTATTTCTTATTATTCAAGGTAACCTTACGGCAGTCGGGCGGCAATTGATCTACCACATCACCAACCTTGATAGTAAGCTCAGGAGCAGCTGGCTGCGTTGCCTGGGGTTGCGGCTGGTTATTCGCAACATTATTATTATCCATGATCGGGTCATCGCTGTCCGTCATAGGCTGCTGATCACTTACATTATTATTACCTGTGTTTAATACCCCGTCTTTCCCAACTACGATATATACCCTGCGGCCGTTATCATCCGAACCTTCCTGGTAATAAACACCGTTTGCTTCATAATACTGTGCACCATCTATCTGGATAGCCTGCGCATTGGAAGGCAGTGTAGGAACCGCTGCACCCACAGGTGGCACAACTACCTCGTAACCGCCGTTATACGGCCTGTAAAAAGCCCCGCCGTAATAATAATACTGTAATGATCCGTAATAGAACGGGTAATACCCAAAAGGTAAATAACCCAGGTAAAATCCAATATGCGGATATCCGAAGCCTACACCAAACCTGAAACCAGGTCCGTAACCGCCGTAATAACGACCGCCACGATAAAATCCACGACCACCATAATAGTGGCCGCCTCTATAATATCCTCCACGGTTGTAACCTATGGCTCCTCTTACAGAACCCCTATAGGCTGCGCCTCCGCGTACGCCTACTGTAGCCCTGCCAACAGAGCCACGATAACTTGCTCCGCCACGAACTGCAACACTACGGTTTACTGCGCTACCGCGCGAAAAACTGGCTCCACGGGAACCTCCACCGCCGTGAAAAGCACTGCCGCCACGGCCGCCACCGCCACGTGAGCCGCCTCCACCATGACCACCGCCACGATGCTGTGCATCAGCGGTGTTAATTAAGGCGATTGATAATAAACCGGTTAATATTAACGCAGGTATATATTTAAATAACTTTTTCATAATCTCGTTCACTATTTAATTCGTTTTGTATATGACTAAAGTAAAAGCCAAAGGTTTATTATGGCCGAAGGAATTTCTACACATACTAACTAACAAAATATGGGCCGAAAGCAAACCCGGCTTGCCAGTAAAACAAAAAGGGCCCGAATCGATCGGGCCCTTTCTATAATTCAATATAATATATTTTTAATTATTATCGTCGGATGGGATACTTGCTATACGGTATGCCTTAAAGTTGTGCGAATCTTTAAATTCCTCATAATAAATACCATCAGGCGATACAAAATATTTCTTATCGTTCAGGGTAACCTTGCGGCAGCCATCAGGTAACTGATTTACAATATCACCAACCTGCGGGGCCGGGGCCGGGTCGGCAGCATTATTATTGGTGTTTAATACGCCATCCTTGCCGGCAATAACGTATATCTTTTTGCCTTTATCGTCAACACCTTCCTGGTAATAAACTCCATTAAATTCATAATACTGCTGTTTGTCGATAACTATAGAGTGTGCACCCTTTGGCAACGATGGTACTGCTGCACCTACCGGAGGTGTAGTAACTTCGTATCCGCCGCCATCATAAGGCCTGTAAAAAATACCGCCATAATAGTAATACAGATCAGACCCAAAATAAAACGGGTAATATCCGTAAGGCAGGAAACCGATGCGAAAACCGATAACCGGGTAACCAAAAAGGCCCCCACGAAAACCTAACCCGAAACCGCCACGGAAACCTAAAGCCCCATGGAAGCCGCCACCAAAACGGATACCTCCACCACCGTGAAAACCGCGCTGAGCACTTGCAGTAGGAACCAATGTAACTGTGAGTAAACCGGCCAGCGCCAAACCGGATACATATTTGAACAAGCTTTTCATAATCTTACTAAAACTGAATTTTTGCGTATAAAGTATATGCTCTTTATTTTTTTGTCTTATTGGTTAGACTAAAATTTATGCAAAGGTTTAACGGGAAAAATGCGTTTTTACATCAATTTTAAACTTTTTTCTTAGCCACTGATCATCAATTAATTAGATCACTTTTTAACTTCGAAATTAAAATACTGGCTCCCGGCTTCGCCATTGGCGGTGATGCCTTGTACCACACCAATGTATTTTCCTTCCTGGTCGGAGGTATAAAATGTTACCTGGTTTCTGCCCTGCGCATTGGTATTTATTGATGGCGCCCAGAATAACAGGTTCCTGAAATCAGGAAGCCGGCTGGCAATCTCATTTGCTGTTTCGTAAACCGGCGAGTAGAATACCCTTTGCGCCTGCAACCCTTCGTAATCAACCACTATAGCATGTGGGTCAAGTTCAACCCCGCCCAAATCGCCTTTATAGCTTGAATAACTTAAAATGCCTTCAGAAGGTGCTGCACCCCAAAAATACCTGTTCTTGATAACGTCGAGCCTTTTAATTTTTAAAGGGTCCAGCGCCAATACCTTGTCTATATCAAATATCGGTATGCCATCCAGCATCACCAGTGGGTCGCCCTCTAAAAAGCCCTTTTCGTTTATCACTTTAATATGAAATCTCTTATCGTGCCGCACCACATACACCTCCCTTATATACTCGCGCAGTACTTCTTCCATGGTTGTAAAACGGGTATAATCATCCAGTTTATAAGTTTTATCAGGTATCCCAAAAAAAGCGGTGCTATCCACATTTGGTTCATAAAACTGTTTTATTTTATTTCCGGCATAAATATTCTGTACCTGCATACCCAAACTTTGTGTTTCGAGCGACTTCTGCATATCACTTGTAAGTACCAACGCCGGGAGCGTGGTTTTCGAGAACTGCTCTGAGAAAGGGCTTAAAATATCTATACGGTAGCTACTGTCTTTCTCGGTGTTGGTTTGCACTACAATTTCGCCCGGTCCATAAAAATCTTTGGTGTTAAACAGCAGGCGGCCCGTTGTATCACTGATGGACGTAAATAGTTGTACTCTTTTGCCCGGAATACCAAAATAAGTAACAACTTCATTCGCGGGGCTGTTTGTTATTGTGTTCGTTATTTTGCCTGTAACGATATGGCCATCATACTCAGGTAAAAAACTGAAAGATGCCGGGCTATTCTTTAATACATCGTTCCATTGAAACCTGCGCCATCCTTGTGTCAGCATCAGGTTATCTATTGCCTCATTGGCTTCGGCAGTATTATTGTTTAGATAGTAATCAGCCGATTCTATATGGCCCCGCAAGTCGGAGCTTAACCAAAAATAACTTGCAATATCTCCTCCTTCTGCAGTTTGAAATTCGTCCAAACGATAAACTGACATCGACAGGTTAGCATTGAGCGGTTTGCCTGCCCCATCTTTCGCTAAAACAGAAATATTTACTTTTTTGCGCCCGCTATACTGTTGCTGGTCGGGGGCTGCATCTATCAATAGTTTCTTTGAGGGCCGTTTAAAATATAGCCTTTCGCATACCGGCTGTTTGTTGCTATTAAATATGGTGATATGTGATATACCGTCGCCAAGTGCCGCTTTATCCACAACAAACCGGGCAACCCCATTACTTAATGCCGCGGTTTTTGCAACATTAACCAGGGTCCTGGTATGCGCGAAAAGGAAAACTTCGCCATTATTTCCGCTGCCATTGCTGCTTACGGTAACATCCAGCTGGTTGGTGCCGTTATCAGTTAACTGCATCACATAGCCCTGGTTGTTTATTGCCGGCAATTCCTTAATTACGGGTTTATTAGTACCCACAACAACAACTGCTTTATAGGTATCATTAATTGCCGGGGTAAATGAAAAATGCCCCATCCCAAATTTGAGCGACTGAAAACGGGCAACAGTATCGTTTTTCTGATTAATAATGGCCCCGGTAAGATTGATCCCTTTCCCATCTTTCCCTACGGCTTTGAATGCTACTTTACTGCTAATGCCCTGTACCAAATCACCGCCTTCGGGGAAAAAATGAATATCAAAGTCATCATTGGATTGTTTGGCTACGGCGTTAGGCGATCTTAAAGGGCTTACTATGCTGATCTTCTTTTCGAAATAATAATCCGGGCTAAAGTTCTTCATCCAGTTGGTGTAGGCCCTAAACCGGTAGTTGCCATTACTTAATGATACCGGTATATATAATGATCCGCTTCCATGCCCATCATGCATTGCAATTTTTGCCTGCATTACCGGGTTTTGAGCATCATCCAACACTTCTACATAAACCACCTTGCTCATGTCTAACGGCTTATTTTGAATACCATCAACCAGGTATATCTTAAACCATAGTATCTCGCCTGTTAAATATGCGCCCTTATCGGTATGAACAAACACTTTTTCCTGCAGGGCGCTTTGCCTGTAGTTATTAAAACTGCCCTGTATATCATTTAAGGTTTGGGAAAACCCATTTAATGATAACAGAATAACCAGTACCAGGGTTCCGGCTATTTTTTTAATTAAGTGTGTCATATTTTTATTATTAATCATTTCAAAAATCTGGTTTGTATCTTTCAATACTACAATTGCTGTTTTTCTACCTTATTATTAATTATTTGGCCAATAGACTGGTTTAGCATTAGTTCCATTTGGTATTTTAAGACGGCAATCCACGCAATTTGCCGGGGCATAAGTATAAGCTATAATAGCCGGCGCGCCAGGGGGTTGTTCGGCCTCAACTAATATCGAGTCGCCTGTACCCACTGCCTGGTCCAAACGATATTGAAAAGTCGTCACAGGCTCAACCTTTATAGCAACCAAAGGGCATACATCTGCATCGGGAGGCGGGAAATAATCGAGTACAAATAAGTTAATATCGTTGTGATCAATATAAATTCGTTTTGATGTAATACTGCTAACACTAACAAAGCCTATAACAGGCTCCGAAGGAACGGTTACACAATGTATGTTGCCTTGTAATTGTGATGGCTGTGCGTCAAAAATGGTCCCCAACTGCTCCGTATTTGTTTTAAGTATCTGCCAATAGCTATAGGCATCGGGGGTTAAGGCATATTGCCTTAACAGGATGCTGTAACCACTGGCTATTTTACCTGAAGCAGCAGAAATAAAATCTATCGGGTACATGGATATTACATCCTGTGATAATTTGGCCGAAGAACCAAGCAACACCTGCTGTGATTGAGCGGTTTTATAACAATCGTGGATATCATCCGGTGCCTGCAGGAAATTCGTCCTATATACCGGGTAATTGTTTTCCAATTTAAAGTACGACTGATAAAGGGATGTATATCTCCAGGTTTCGTCAAAATCCCAACGATAATAGCGGGTATTGTTTTGCGGGTCGTGCGAGTTGACATAAAATTGCACGCCGTCATTTTGTACCTTATAGGATATACTATCGATACCCGGTGTGGTTTTGGCCACAACAAAATCAGACAGGTATTCTTCATTTGCTGTTGTTTTTATCCTTATACGGTATTGCCGGGTATTATCCAGGTTAAGTGGTGGCGATGAATATTCGCCATTCCCAGTTTCCTGTAAGGTATAAGTGCTCCCCTGGTTGCTTTCAATCGTAACAATGGCATTTAACTCCGGCGCCTGCGTTGTAGTACTTGATAGTTTAACGGTACGGCTTAGCTTAAAAAAAGTAGAATCGGGCCCGCTGTTAATTAACCCTTCAACCACCAGGTAATTGGTATTATTTGCAATAACAGGCGGCGCATACGGTTTTCTGCAAGCTGCCATTATCGCTGATGCCATTACAATTAGAAAAGCTATGTGGTATATTTTCTTCATTTATCTCCAAAAGGCAGGTTGTACGGTTGTGCCCCGTAATGTACAATCAGAACATTCAATACTCGATCCCGTATACCCAACAACCGCAGGCGAGGGCGCGATTATAACTGTATTAAGGGGTATTATACCGGCATTCAATGGGATTAAATTCTGTTCAACCTCATTAAGACATTGACCCTGTACCGGTTTGCAAAATAAATTGGTATCTAATGTACAATCATAGGGGTACGCAGTGACCCATGCACTTGGCAGGCTTGAGTTGTTAATAAATACCCGCTTTTCCTGCACATTGGTAACTGCTACCCAGCCAATCACAGGTGTTTTGGCATTTGTAGTACACTGAATATTACCATTTATATTGGACGGCTGCGGATCAAATATGCTCCCCAGCTGCTCTGTGTTTTTCTTCAGGTTGGTCCAAAAATCAAATTCATCTTTAGTTAAGGCGTATTGTTTTACTAAGATGCTGTACTTTTTTTCTATCTTCTCTGATGTGGAGACCACCTGTGTTAAAGGTTGCTGGTAAATCACATCCTGCTTTAATGCTGCTGATGAACCTAATACGATAGTGCTTGAAGTACTATTTGAAAAACAAGTATAAACCTGTTTTGCCGGATCCCGGGCTACAATCTTAGTCCCATCGCTAACATAATACGATTCGTATTTGGCATGGAACTGCCATGTTTCTGCGTAACTCCAACGATAGTAACGGGTAGCATTATTAGGGTCGTGCGTATTGGCATATATTTGTAAGCCGTTGGCTTGAATAGTAAAACCGATACTATCAATGGGCGGCGTATTTTTTACTGCTTCAAAAGCAGAAAGGTATTGTGCGCCATCCTGGGTCTTTATCCTTAAATGATACTGCTGTGTATTATCAAGGTTTAAAACCCCTGCCGAATAATTCCCATTGCCCAGGTCATTTAATGTGTAGACCGCGCCCTGGTTGCTTTCAACAGTTACCACTGCATTTGCTTCGGGGTTCATACTTGATGCGGTTGTCAGATCTACCGTGCGGCTTAATTTAATTATAGTTGAATCGCCCCCGGTGTTGATCACCCCTTCAACTACCAATATGTTGCTGTTTACGGCAGATACTTTTGGTGTATAAGGCACTTTGCAGCCCATAACTCCAATCAATACCGTACAAATTAAAAAACCTATATTTTTCATCATTTTCATTGCCAAAAAGCTGGTTGTTTATTAGTCCCTCTCAAGGTACAATCCACGCAGGTTGCAGGTGCAGCCAGGTAGGGTTGGTACGTAGGTAAATATAAAGGCGGGTTACCGCCATAAAACTGGGCTATATCCGTTGCACTTTTTAATGTTATGGTATCCAGGTTGCACCCTTGCTGATCGTAATAAGTATATGCAACCCACGCCGGAAGCTGAGCGTTATCTATAAAAATTCTTTTTTTAGTTATGGTGCTTGCGCTAATAAAACCTATTACAGGTTCCGTCGGGTTACTCGTACAGGTAATATTTCCTTTTATTGACGAGGGCTGGGCATCAAAAATTCCCCCTAACTGTTCTGTATTCGTCTTTATGTTTTCATAATATTCAAATTCGGGTTCTGTAAGCGCATATTCCTGAACAAGTATGCTATACCTGCGCTCTAATTTTTCAGATGTTGAGGAAACAAAAGTGAGGGGTAGCTGCAGAACCACATCACTGGATTGTTGGGCAGTTGAAGCTAAAGTTATAGTTGATGAGGTGTCACTACGCCAGCACTGGTATATCTGCGGATCATTGGGGAGACGGTACACCGGGCTACCATTAACCAGTTTGTAAGTGTCTCCATATGCCGTATGGAAAATCCAGGTTTCAGTGTAGTCCCACCTGTAATACCGCGTTTTATTACTAATGTCATGTGTATTTACATAAAGCTGAACCCCATCAGTTTGAATCTTATATAATACACTGTCTATTTGGGGGGTTGTTTTTACCTCAACCGGGGCAGACTGGTAAGTTTTATTATCTGCTGTTCTTATACTTAAATAATACTTGCGATTGCTATCTAAATTCAAGGGGGGGGCAGCATAAACCCCGTTACCTTTTTCCTGTAAGGGGTAAGTAGCATTCATATCATTTTCAATAACAACTGTTGCGTTTAATTCAGGCTTAGCCGTTATTTTAGCCGAAACGTTTACAGTGCGGCTCAGTTTAATAAATGTGGAATCCTGGCCTGTGTTGATCACCCCTTCTACCACTAGAAAATTAGCGTTCGAAGCAACAATTTTTGGCGCATAGGGTTTTTTACAGCCGGTTATAGCTATAGTAGAAAAAGATATTATATATAGATATGCCCTGGTGCCCATTTAAAATCTGATGTTATAATTAACAAATGGGATAGGCTTTGCAAATATGGAGAGTTTATATCCATTTATTGCGCCCCCCTGTTCAGTAAAGAAAGTTGAATAGGCATTTGCACGCCCCGTAAGGTTATAAACCCCAATGGTCCATGAGTTGTGTGTTAGCTGATGTACTTTATGGTTACCCTCAATATTCATTGAAAAATCAGTCCTGAAATAATCGGGGATACGGTATGCATTCCTGTCTGAGTAATAAACACGTTCCGATCCATCGTATTCATATTTAGCTATCGGCAAAGTAATAGGGCGGCCCGTGCTATAAGTCATATCCAATGAAACACTGAACCTATGGCTAAAGCGGTAGTTGCCGGTGAAATTAAAATCATTCGGCTTATCATAATTGGCAGGATAAAAACTGCCGTTATTGATTAGCTCGCCCGCATTGGGATCATCCTGCTTTAAAAAAGTGCGCGAGTAGGTATAGCTTACCCAACCGTTTAATTTACCGGCGGTTTTGCGTACCAAAAATTCAACCCCATAAGCTTTTCCCTGCGTATTTATAACAGCCTGTTCGATATGCTGGTTTAACAGCAGGGTGGCGCCGCTTTTATAATCCAGGTAATCGTCTATTTTCTTATAATAAACTTCTACCGAGGTTTCAATCGTGTTAGCCTTTGCATTTTTATACAATCCTAAGGATACCTGTTGCCCAAATTGCGGTTTGATATTCGGATCGCTTAACTTATAGGTATCAGTAGGCGAAATGGCGGTTGTATTTGAAAGTAAATGGATATACTGCCTTAACGTATTGTATGCTGCTTTTAATGAAAGGTCTTCATTTAAATTATATCGTGCAGAAAGCCTTATCTCCGGCCCATGATAAGTGTTTATTACCTGGTTCTTTTTATAAGTAGTGCTGTCCACTACGTTCACGGGTTCTTTAGGCAGGTTGGGCGCGTAATGGTCAACCGTTTGCGGGCCGAGATAATTATACAAAGAATATCTTATACCAGCACTGATGGAAAGATCAGGTGTTATATCATACTTGTCGCCCAGGTACAAAGCGCTTTCCAATGCCTGCTCAACCGGCACTGCATCCGGCAATACTAATGATTTACTGCCATTAGGCTCATTGTCGCCGGGGTTTAACGTATAATAAATAGAACTAAGCCCGAAATTGAGGGTGTTCTTGGTATTCAGGTAATAATTAAAATCAGCTTTCAAATTAGTCTGTTTAACAGAGAAATCTACCTTGTAAGCATCAACCGGGTTTGCCGTGCTCGCTATGCTATATTGATAATCATCAATACCCAACGTTAATACACTGTATAATTTATTGTTGAAATTATGCTTCCATTTAATATTGCCGTTTTTATTGCTGTAGGCATAAGCTGTATCACTGTTTAACCTGAATTTATCATTACTTATATAGGTGGTGATATAAATATTGTTTTTATCATCTATCTGGTGACTTATGTCAAAGTTTATATCATAGAACGACGCCGAACTGTGCTTATAAGCCTCGGGTAGTAAGCTCAGCAGCCAATCAGAATAACTTGTGCGCGCACCAAAAATGAAGGAGGTTTTATCCTTTATTATCGGACCTTCAACATTCAGCCTGCTGGTTAATAAACCAATACCCGCCGAACCAGTAAATATCTTTTTATTGCCTTCGCGATCCGTTACATCCAAAACGGATGATAAGCGGCCTCCGTATTTTTCCGGGATCGTGCTTTTATACAACTCTATGTTCTTTACGATATCCGGGTTGAATGCCGAGAAAAAGCCAAAAAAGTGCGAAGGGTTATAAATGGTGGCGTCATTAAGCAGGATCAAATTTTGATCGGCTGAGCCACCGCGCACGTTGAAACCTGTTGTTGCCTCACCTACTGTTTGCACACCCGGCAGTGTTAATACTACTCTTAATACGTCCGCTTCGCCAAATGCAGTGGGTATTTGTTTAATGCTTTTTATATCGAGTTTATTCACCCCCATTTCCACACTTCGTACATTAGCTACTTTCTCGGCAGATATCTGTACTTCCTTTAATGAAGTCACCTGCTCCTGCATTTCAATATTTAACTTACCATCAGAATAAAGTATGATCTTGCGCCGGGTATCTTTCATTCCTAATCCCTTCACTACCAGCGTTTGCCGGCCACGCGGCAAGGTAAGGGAGTAATAACCAAACTGGTCTGTTGCTATGCCGATTTTTGTATCCGGGTTATAAATGCTGGCCCCTATCAGCCCCTCGCCTGATTTTGCATTACGCACATAACCCGCCAGGTTTGCCGTACCCGATTTAATATTGTTGGTTTTTATCCCTATTTCGTAAAGCTTGTTTTCGGTGGTCGCCTCCACGGCTTTCTTTTCTTTATCTTCTGTATAATCAGCAACAACATTGGCTTGTTTGGCAGCTTCAGTTGGTTGGGTGTTAAAAAAGCCGCTGGCTAATTCAGGTATCACCCGCCGCCCTTTTGTTAAAAATACCTGTTGCTGTGTAATGGTATAATGAAAATCAGTATTGGCAAAAGCCATATCCAATACAGTTTCGAGCGGTTTATCGGTTGCCTGTACGGTAACTTTTAAGCTATCAAACTGTGTTTGGTTATAATAAAAGTGATACCCGGTTTTGGATTCCAGCTCGCTTACAAATTGTTCAATCTTAGCCTGCTGAAAATTAACACTAATGATTTTTTTACTTACATCCTGGGCAGATGCCAGCTTTAAAAAAACCAGGAAGCAGAAGCTTAAAAGGTAAAATTTTTTCATCAGGGTCACTTTTTTTCTTAATGTAAATTTTTTCTCAAATGCACATCTTCGCCCATTTTTAATGGTGATGGATTTATCCAATGCAGATGACGTTATCAAAGTGTTATTATTTATCCCGAAAACTAACGGGATAATTTGGTCTGTTATTTAATGCTATACTCTTTACTATCGGTATAGGCTTGATCCGCCCGTTTTCATTTTAGCTGTAATCCATCTGCCAGAAGCAATTTACCCCGGATTTTTTGACATCGCTGTCGGTTTGATGGGATGCTAAATCAATTGCCCAAATGATCATAATAGGAAGCTATCTGGACCATGGCTGCTTCGCGATTGTCCCTAAAGTCAATATTATTATCCCTGATGTATTTCTGAAGCAAGCTTTTTTTGTCTTTAAGGACATTCAAAAAGGAGCTTTTACTGCCGATATTATAAAAGGTATGGCCTTTTTTGATATAGTACTCGTTCTTTGCAGAAAAATAAGTTTCAGGAATACCTATTGAACTTGTCGCGTTTTGAATATTTTTTATCCTTTTAGCCAAAACCTCAACTTTACCCCCATAAAGCTGATCGTAAAAGCCGGTCGTGATACCCGAATTATTGTTATTTATGGAATCTGCTACAATCCTTACAAAATGGTGATCAGCCAGGGTGAAATCGTGTACACGCTCACTCAAAAATACATAAATTGAAAATCTGTTATACAGAACAGCCGCCAGTTGATCCCTATAGATATCATACATCATAGGTACGCCTTTATAAACTATGCCATCATAATTAACTTCGCCGTTTTCCCAGGTTGTAGCATCAAGAGGGTAAAACGCGTTACCTTTTATGGTGCGGTCATATAATTGGTATTCGGGGCCGTTATAAAGCCTTGATTCCTGGCCTATGGCTTTTCGAAAGTTTGATTCTGTTTGGGCTATCGTATTTTGCAGATAAGTGCTGTCGTTGGAAGCAGTTTGTCCGAATGAACTACTGGCAGAAATTACATATAAAATACACCAGATGCTTGCTTTAAGGATACGTTTACTCATTCAAAAAAAGATAATAGATAAAGGCAAAGAGAAAATACTGAATTTACAGGACTTTTAGTTATAAATCAAATACTTATTTGAAAAACATACTAAAACGTCTTGTTTAATATCAATATGCGTACTATTTACACTATCGTAGCGCTTAAAAGCTGAGATTCACCTCAATAATAGCTATACGGCACGGACTATTGATGTGCTACAAGAGACAGGAAAAACATTTTTACATCCGGGCAGGATGATGCTTCTCCTCAATTAAATTGATACTTGCGGCTTAAAATTACAGTACCTGTAATTTAAGCCTGGGATGTGAGGCCCTGACCCATTCCATGAAGCTCATCATAAAGCTGGATTACCTTACGCTGTAGTCTTAATATCTCCGCCTCGTTCTCGGCAAGCTGCCTTTTAAGCGAATCAATTAATGGGGTAATACCAGGCATTGATTCATCTTCCGCGGAGGAGAGGAGACTGACGATATTAACTTCAAATGCGTTGGCAATTTGTTCAAGGCGCGATAAATTAACATCGGTAACCCCCGTTTCGATCTTTGAAAAGGCAGGTACAGATATGCCCAAAAGATTAGCGATAACTTCCTGGCTCCACCCGAATTGCTGCCGTAAATTCCTGATGCATTGACCAGTAGTAATACTTGCTTTAGATTTAATCACTTTATTTATATTGAATTAGTTTATAAGCATTGCTTGTAACATTCAAAACATACGTAATTATTGTACCACAAAATAGTGAAAATATTTAATTTCCAAATAGTTAATAAAAACTCTTTATACGATACCCGATTATTTTTATTCACATCAATGCTAATTACCAACAAAAAAGGCCCCCCGATTGATCAGAGAGCCTACAATTAAAATACTTTTATATCAATTACAGCTTGCGCTTTACTTCTACATTTTCGTAAGCTTCAACAATGTCGCCTACTTCAATATTATTAAAGTTTTGGATGTTCAAACCACATTCGTAACCGGTGCTTACTTCTTTTACGTCATCTTTGAAACGTTTTAACGAAGCCAGTTCTCCGGTATAGATCACCACGCCTTCGCGTACGATGCGTATCTTGCTGTTACGGGTAATTTTCCCATCCAGCACCATACAACCTGCAATTGTACCCACCTTGCTGATCTTGAAGGTTTCGCGTATCTCAACATTGGCAACGATCTTCTCTTCAAAGGTTGGTGCAAGCATGCCTTCCATCGCTGCTTTTATCTCGTTTATCGCATCATAGATGATGGAATAAAGCCTGATATCGATCTGCTCATGCTCGGCCAGTTTGCGGGCGCCGCCTGATGGGCGTACCTGGAAACCGATGATGATCGCATCAGAAGCCGAAGCCAGCAGTACATCAGATTCAGAGATCTGACCAACTGCCTTCGAAATAATATTTACCTGTATCTGCTCGGTCGAAAGTTTAAGCAATGAATCGGATAAAGCTTCGATAGAACCATCAACGTCACCTTTAACGATGATGTTAAGCTCCTTAAAGTTACCCACTGCCAAACGACGGCCAATTTCATCCAGTGTAATATGTTTCTGCGTGCGTAAGCCCTGCTCACGTTGCAATTGCAGGCGTTTGTTGGCAATTTCACGGGCCTCCACTTCACTTTCAAGCGAGTTGAATTTATCACCAGCGGTAGGCGCTCCCTGCATACCCAGCACCTGTACCGGTGTTGATGGGCCTGCAAACTCTACACGTTGTCCGCGTTCGTTAGTCAATGCCTTTACACGCCCGCTGTAGCAGCCGGCAAGTATAGGGTCACCTACTTTTAAACGGCCTGCCTGTACCAATATGGTGGTTACTATACCACGCCCTTTATCCAAAGCAGCTTCTATAACCGTACCAACAGCACGTTTATTAGGGTTAGCTGTTAATTCAAGCAGTTCTGCTTCAAGCAATACCTTTTCTAAAAGTTTATCTACGTTTAAGCCTGTTTTGGCCGATATCTCCTGCGATTGATATTTACCGCCCCATTCTTCAACCAAAATATTCATGGCTGATAATTGTTCGCGTATCTTATCCGCATTCGCACCCGGGCGATCAATCTTGTTAAAGGCAAAAATAATAGGCGCCCCCGCAGCTTGCGCGTGGTTGATGGCCTCGCGTGTTTGCGGCATCACGCTATCATCAGCAGCAATTACGATGATCACAATATCGGTTACCTGTGCACCCCTGGCACGCATGGCAGTAAATGCCTCGTGGCCCGGTGTATCCAGGAAGGTTATTTTTCCCTTATCATCAGGTAAGGTCACTTCATAAGCGCCAATGTGCTGGGTAATACCACCCGCTTCGCCGCCTATTACGTTGGTTTTGCGTATAAAATCGAGCAGGGATGTTTTACCGTGGTCAACGTGGCCCATAATAGTCACGATCGGCGCACGCGGCACCAGGTCTGCCGGATCATCCGGTGTATCCAGGTTAGCTTCTTCATCCTGCGGTTTCACAAACTCAACCTGGTAACCAAACTCTTCTGCTACAATGGATAACGTTTCCGCATCAAGCCTTTGGTTGATGGATACGAACATACCCAGGCTCATACAGGTAGAGATGATTTGCGTAACTGAAACATCCATCATAGAGGCCAGCTCATTTGCCGTAACAAACTCGGTAACCTTTAATACTTTTGATTGCAGTTCCTGCTCCAATGCCAGTTCTTCGGCACTTGCAGCCACATCATCACGTTTTTGCCTGCGGAATTTAGCCCGCTGTGCAAATTTACCCGATTTACCGGCACCGCTTAAACGGGCCAGCGTTGCTTTTATCTGGTCTTGTATTTCCTTTTCTGAAGGTTCTTCTTTTGGTGTGTTAGGGGCCGCGCTCCGGTTTCTGAAATCAGGACGGTTTCCGCCGCCAGCTGGTGCACCTGTATTATTACCCCGGTTCCTGAAATCAGGACGGTTAGGGTTAGGCGGCGCGCTTGGTGTTGTACCTTGCTGGCCCGGATGGCCACCGCCACCTGGCTGGTTATCCTTACGCTTCCTCTTACGCTTATGATCGGCAGCGCTATTAGTATTTGATGACGATGCAACCGGCTGGTTACGTTTAGGCGCGTTTGGCAGCTGTATTTTACCCACCACATTCGGGCCGCTCAAACGTTCGGCCTTTGCCCTTATCACTTCATCTACTTCCGGCTCTTCAACAGCTGGTGTCTCTGCAACCGGCGCTTCAGCCACTACCGGCTTTTCCTGTATTTCTGCTTTCGGTTCCTTAACAGGTTCCTCTTTAACAACCGGCTCGGGTTTAGGCGCTTCTTCTTTTGGTTCGGCCTTAACTTCAGGTACGATCTCTTTTTTGGCAACTACCGGTTCTTCCTTCTTCTCTGTATGCTGTTCATCCAGGTTGTTCAGGTTGATCTTACCGATAACCTTTACACCAGGTAAAGTTACCTCTGCGCGGTCTTCTACCTTAGTCGTCTCCGTCTTAGGTTTTTCAACAGGCGCAGCAAAATGCCCTGCATTTTTGATCAGTATTTCCTCGTTCTCAAAATCTCTTGAGCGGCGGGGCTGTTCGTTTTGTTTTTCAGGGATGTAGCCAGGCTCTTCCTTCCTGATCTTGCCTATACTGATCTGCTTAGCCTCTTCCTTAATACTTTTATCAAACGCAAATTCCTTGAGCAAGGCATTGTACATATCACCGTTGAGTGTGGCCATAGGTTGCTTTTCTATCTTGTAACCTTTGGTAGCCAAAAAATCAACAATGGTACCCATACCAATGTTCAGTTCTTTTACTGCTTTTATTAATTTTATGGATTTGTCTTCTGACATTTATTATTTATTTCCTTTGCTTATTTTGCAAAAATACGATTTTAATTCCGCTTCTCATGCTTATTCAAACTCAGCTTGCAGAATTGATAACACTTCCTTTACAGTTTCTTCTTCCAGGTCGGTGCGTTTTACCAGTTCATTAACGGTTAATGCCAATACTGATTTTGCAGTATCAAGGCCTATACGTTTAAACTCATCGATGATCCAGCTCTCAATTTCGTCTGAGAATTCTTCGATGTCCACATCCTCATCCAGCTCATCCGCTTCGCGGTAAACATCTATCTCATAACCGGTCAATTTACCTGCCAGTTTGATATTGTGCCCGCCGCGACCGATAGCCAATGATACCTGGTCGGGTTTTAAATACACCGCAGCTGTTTTTTTCTCATCGTCCAGTTTAATAGAAGTGATCTTGGCAGGCGATAATGCACGCTGAATATATAACTGTAGGTTATTGGTGTAATTGATCACATCAATATTTTCATTTTTCAGTTCGCGAACGATACCATGTATGCGCGATCCCTTCATACCAACGCAAGCGCCTACGGGGTCAATACGATCGTCATATGATTCAACGGCTACTTTCGCCCTTTCGCCCGGTTCACGCACAATTTTCTTGATCGTGATCAAACCATCAAAAATTTCAGGTACTTCCTGTTCAAACAAACGCTGTAAAAATTCAGGCGCTGTGCGCGAAATGATGATCTTAGGGTTACTGTTCAGCATATCCACCTTGCTCACCACCGCTTTCACATTATCGCCTTTTTTAAAGTAATCGGCAGGTATCTGTTCTGATTTCGGAAGCAATAATTCATTGCCTTCGTCATCCAGCACCAATGTTTCCTTTTTCCAAACCTGGTAAACCTCGCCGGTCACAATCTCACCTACACGATCTTTATATTTCTTAAATATTTCGTCTTTCTCTAATTCTAAAATTTTAGAAACCAGTGTCTGACGTGCAGCCAATATCGCACGGCGGCCAAAGCTCTCCAATGTGATCAGCTCTACATATTCATCACCAACTTCCAGGTCCTCATCATATTTCTTCGCTTCGGCCAGTTCTATTTCCAGGTCATCGTCTTCCGAAAAACCATCTTCCATCACCACACGTGTGCGCCAGATCTCTAAGTCACCATTGTCGGTGTTTACGATCACGTCACAATTCTCATCATTGCCATACTTTTTCCTGATCATGCTTCTGAAAACGTCTTCCAGTACGCTCATCATGGTTGGGCGGTCGATGTTTTTGAAATCCTTAAATTCCTGAAAGGATTCGATTAAATTAATATTGCTCATTTTTTACTTGAATGATATTAAAACTTTTGTTTCTGTTATTTTATCCAGGGGAATTATGCTTTCAATTGTTTCAGCTTTCTTCCCTTTTTCTTTTGTAATTTCTTCCAATAATATGGCATCTTCGGTCAACCCGTTCAATTTGCCTTCTCTTTTAGTTCCATCAGCCATTTTTATGGTCAGCTGGCGTTCCACATTTTTTACATATTGCCTGGGCAGGACAAGCGGTGCATCAATACCCGGCGATGAAACCTCCAGGTTATAAGCCTCCTCCAAAACATTCTCTTCTTCGAGGCGAAAACCTACATAACGGCTTATCTGGGCACATTCTGCAATCCCTATGCCTTTATCACCATCAACCAGGATAACCAGCTTTCCGTTGGAATGCATTTTTACATCCACCAGGAAAAGGTCAGGTCGTTCTATTTCAACAATCTTTTCCTCTACCAGTTCCCTAACCCTTTTTTCAATATCCATTATCCGCCTTTCTTTCGCTTATTTTCTCGATGGAAAAATTGATTGGTAAATAAAAGAGGGGGCAATTGCCCCCTCTTCCTTAATTGACTGCAAATATAAGTAAAAATTTGGTTCTTTCAAGTGTTTTAGTACTTAAAAATCAAATCCCTATGCTCTTGCGACCCCGTGCGCTTTCTATCCCTGATATATTGCCAGGCATCCGTGCCCTCATCATGCGGATAATAGCGCAAAAAGTAGGCCTGCCCCTTTTTAAAGGGGGTGTCCGGCTTGAAAATTACGACACTATCTTTCACCATATACATTCCCGGTTGCGCGGTCTGAAAATCCTTCAGGTCAGTATCGGCGGGCATTTTATAAACAGGCAGTAAACCCTGCCAAACGCTTTTATCCGTATCCCTGCCAATATCACCTATCACCGCTTTATCAAAGCCTTTGACACTTACTGATCTGTTGCTGTCGGTGAGACTGATGGTGATAGCTATTTTACCCGGTTGGCGTTTACACCCCAGGCAGAACAATAATATCAATATAAACAGGAAATATCTGGTCATTTAACCTCGATCAATTATAAACAAAAATAGTTTTTATTACCTTGCCATTCCGAAGTTTTCCATTGCAAACATCAACAATCACCCATGACGACTTTTATTAACCCGTTTAAAAACAGGCCGGTA
>Ga0206976_1096_pt1 | contig 29078 bp, 25 predicted proteins | sample Alteio_BWOrgHeat_82_FD_152926 | JGI IMG/M metagenome (GOLD analysis project Ga0206976, IMG submission 152926) | Enriched cells from forest soil in Barre Woods Harvard Forest LTER site, Petersham, Massachusetts, United States -... | ecosystem: Environmental > Terrestrial > Soil > Temperate forest >... | reverse complement strand
CGGTGGTTATCGCTTACCTCGAAAATCAGAAGGCCTATGTTAGTAAAGGACTGGAGCAAGTGACTGAGGTTATTTCGGCGGGCTCTGCATTTCTAACTGAGAACAGTACTGTAAAAATTGAACAATAATAATTTTCAGTTATGAAGATTGCAGAATTTTCGGTTAAGAATTGGCAGTTCACGCTTATCATTTTCGTGTTGCTGCTTGCGTTGGGGTTCAATTCATTACTTAACATGCCGCGTGGCGAGGATCCAGAAACTACTGCGCCCTCGTTTGTCGTCATTGTGATTTATCCAGGCACAAGTCCTATCGATATGGAGAAGCTTGTGGTTGATCCGATGGAAAAACGGTTTAATGAACTTGACAATATTAAAAGACTTGTTTCGGACGTAAACGACGGGCTTGCAACTGTAAGAGTTGATTATAAACATGAATCGGATCCTGATGAAAAATATCAGGAGATAGTTCGCGAGGTAAATGCATTGCGCGGAGAATTGCCTCAGGACATTTTTGATATTAAGATTCTGAAGTTTTCTTCCACAGATGTGAGCATTTTACAATTGGCATTGGTTTCTGAAACTGCTCCGTATCGTGATTTACAAAAGCAGGTAGAATTACTGGAAAGCCAACTAGAGAAAATTAAAAGCCTAAAGAAAATTGAAACGCATGGTTATCCCGAGCAACAGGTTCGTGTTTCATTAAATATTGAGAAACTAGCGCATCAGCATATTCCTATGAATGCAGTGCTGGGCGCTTTGCAAAGTGAGAATGCAAATATTCCCGGAGGAAGCATTCAAATGAATACGCGAAGGTTTAATGTAAAGACCAGTGGCGAATATAAGAGCATTGACGAAATTAAAAATACAATTGTTTATTCGGCAAACGGAAAAATAGTATACCTCAAAGATGTGGCTGAGGTGGAAAGCGTGTATCAGGATGAATCACATCTTGTGCGACTGAATGGATTTCGAAGTGTGTTGCTTACTGCTTGTCAGAAAGATGAACAAAATATTTATCAGGTAGGTGATCAGGTTGCGCCTGTGCTTGATCAATTTGAGAAAGAATTGCCTGCCAATATAAAAATGGTGAAGAATTTTGAGCAGGCGAAAAGTGTTCAAAAAAGACTTAGTCGTTTTGCCAAGGATTTTGCAATCGCGATTTTATTAGTGTCGATCACTTTGCTTCCGTTAGGATCACGAGCGGCTCTTGTGGTGATGATCTCAATTCCACTGTCCATTTTTACCGGATTATTCTTGCTGGATTTTTTGGGATACTCAATCAATCAATTGAGTATTGTCGGGTTGATTGTGGCGCTTGGTATCTTAGTGGACGATTCGATTGTCGTGATCGAAAATATCGAGCGATACTTGCGAGCTGGAAAAACAAAACGTGATGCATCTATTGAAGCGACAAAACAGATCGGTCTTGCCGTTCTTGGTTGTACGGCTACGCTGATTCTCGCCTTTTTACCTTTAGTTTTTTTACCGGAGCAAGCTGGTGATTTCATTCGTAGTCTGCCTATGGCGGTGATTACCACTGTACTCGCTTCATTATTCGTGTCGCTCACAATCGTACCTTTCCTGTCGAGCCGGCTATTGAAAACACATTCTTCTCCTCAGGGAAATATTTTCTTGCGTGCGCTGAAGAAAGTTATAAGTGGTACCTATACCAAAGTATTGCATTGGTCGCTGCGTCATACTTGGGCAACTCTCGGAATAGCCTTAGTGCTCTTTGTCGGCAGCCTTGCGCTTTTTCCGGTGGTTGGATTCAGTTTATTTCCAAAGTCGGAGAAGCCACAATTTTTGATCAACATTGAAGCTCCGAATAGTACAAGCATTTACGAAACTGACCGCGTAGCCCGTTATGTGGAAGAAGAACTGAAAAAGGAAAAGGACATCACGTACTTCACAACCAACGTTGGCAAAGGCAATCCGCGAATCTATTATAATGTGATAGCCCGCAACGAGTCGCCCAACTTTGCGCAGTTTTTTGTTCAGCTCAATGGTCTTACTCCTGAAAAGAAAACAAAATTGATCGACAAGCTTCGAGAGAAATTTAATTATTATCCCAATGCTAAAATAGAAGTAAAAGATTTTGAACAAGGCCCACCGCTCGAAGCACCGATTGCTCTCCGCTTGTTTGGAGAGAACTTGGATACTCTGCGAAAGATTTCGATGGAAGCAGAGGAAATATTAAAAAATACTGAAGGCACAATTTATGTGAACAATCCGCTGGCTAACCAGCAAACTGATCTGCGTGTGAAGATCAACAAAGAGAAAGCTGGTCAGCTTGGAGTAGCAATCAGCGATATAGATAAAGCTGTGAGACTGGGTGTGGCTGGAATCAACGTTGGCGAGTTCACTCCTGGGGAAGGTGAGGACGAAATCAACATCAATGTGACATTGCCGAGAGGAAAATTTTCAACATTTGATGTGTTTGATAAATTATATATCAACTCGATCAGTGGCCAGGCAATTCCATTAAAACAACTGGCTTCTATTGAATTTGAAACATCACCCAATCTGGTCCGCCATTACGACAAAGCACGCTTCTCAACAGTAACTGCTTTCGTGAAGAATGGTTATTTGTATGAAGATGTTACAAAAGCTGTGCTCAAAAAACTGGATAAGTTTCCATTCCCGAAAGGGTATCGTTATGTAGCAGCGGGCGAAGTAGAAAACAAACAGGAATCTTTTGGCGGCCTTGGCACGATCATTATGATCACGGCATTCGGGTTTATTGCCGTGCTTGTGCTCGAGTTTGGTAATTTCAAAAGTACACTTATTGTACTTTCAGTCATTCCGCTGGGTGTGATTGGTGCAGTGACAATGCTCTTCATCACCGGGAACCCATTATCTTTTGTAGCAGTAGTGGGATTGATTGCACTGGTAGGAATTGAAGTAAAAAATTCCATTCTGTTGGTTGACTTTACACATCAACTACGCGAGCGAGGTGTGGCACTGGATGAAGCGATAGAGCATGCTGGTGAAATCCGATTCGTTCCAATTGTACTCACATCGCTTACGGCAATAGGTGGATTGATTCCTTTGGCTATTGAGGGTAATCCGCTTTATTCGCCGCTTGCATTAGTAATTATTGGAGGATTGATCAGCTCAACGTTGCTTTCACGACTGGTAACGCCGGTGATGTATAAATTGCTTCCTCCCAAAGTGGAAGTAATTGGAGAACAGCCCGGAGATATTCCGTTGGAATAATTTGTTAATTCGTTGACGAATTGATTGTTGATTTGCCGAGCCGGATTACGTCAACTCGTCAACGAATCTCAGTTAATCAAAAGGGCAAATCATCGCTTGCATTAGAATCAGGAACGAAGTTGTCTTCCGCTGGAGGTGGAGATTCACTTCCTTTTGATGAGCCTGAATCTTTCTGAATTTTCCATGCGCGTACGTCAGTGTACCAGCGGCCGTTGTACTCGCGACTCTCGATATTGATCGAGGCGGTGATTTTATCGCCCACGCTGAGTTTGTTCTCATCGGCTTTTTCACCCCACAATGAAAGACATACCTTTTTTGGAAACTGACCTGGCGTTTCCAAAATAAACTCTTGTTTCTTCCACGTTCCGTTCTTTCCCTGGCCACTCTGCAAAGGAAGAAGACTCACTACTGTTCCTGTGATTTCCATTTTTATATTTAAGCTAAATTCTTTTCAAGAGTAATAAAGTACAATTCTTTTTTAGGAGCTCCTCCAGCCGGACTGTCAAACACCATCGGTTTTTTTTCTCCGGTTTCAACGTACCCGTGACGCTTGTACCAGGCAATGAGTTCGGCTCGAACCGAGATGACAGTCATATCAATCGATTTGCAGTTTTGTTTGAGTGCTACTTCTTCAGCAGCCACCAATAATTTTTTTCCTATTCCTTTGGCCTGTTGAACAGGATCAACGGCGAACATGCCCAGATAAAGATGGCCTCCCCTATTGACAAGCCTTACACAACCCAGAAGTTGCTCGGCATCAACATACTTCAATATTGTAGAATTGGGGTCTTCAAAAAAATCCGTGATCGTTTTCTCATCTGTACGCGTACCATCCAACAGATCGGCTTCGGTAGTCCAGCCTTTTCTGGATGAATCTCCGCGATAAGCTGAGTTTACAAGATTGTTTAATGCTGGTATATCGTTTGGAGTTGCTTTGCTGATCATGACTAAACTTTAATCGAAGAGATTATAAACATGCAAAACAAAATAAAATTTCAAACATCCAGATCACAAAGCGCCATTTTTAATTTCTTCAACCACGTTCGGGTCAAGAAGTGTTGTGATGTCGCCCAGGTTGGAAGTATCACCTTCGGCTACCTTGCGTAGAATTCTGCGCATGATTTTTCCAGACCGTGTTTTTGGCAATCCACTTACAAATTGGATTTTGTCCGGCTTTGCAATAGGGCCAATAATTTTTGAAACTGTTTCTTTGATTTCAGCTCGCAACTTTTCAGCGTCATTTGGTTTTTGATAACAAATCACAAAAGCGTAGATGCCCTGCCCTTTGATATCATGCGGAAAACCTACCACTGCAGACTCCGCTACAGCAGGATGTTCGTCAATTGCACTTTCAACTTCTGCAGTCCCCATATTATGGCCGGATACGATGATGATGTCATCAACCCGACCTGTGATTCTATAATAACCGTCTTCATCGCGCTTGCAACCATCGCCTGTAAAATATTTTCCGGGGAACGTAGAGAAGTAAGTGTCTTTGAAACGTTGATGATCTCCGTAAATCGTGCGAGCTATTGACGGCCAGGGAAATTTGATTGCGAGCCTGCCTTCAATGTTATTCTCCAAAAGCTCATTTCCTTTTTCGTCCATCACGGCAGGTTGAACGCCAGGCAATGGCAACGAAGCGAATGCGGGTTTTAGTTTTGTGACATTGGCAATAGGTGAGATCATAAAGCCGCCATTTTCGGTCTGCCACCATGTGTCGATGACTGGACAATTGCCCTTGCCTATATTTTTATGATACCAATCCCATGCTTCCTCATTGATCGGCTCACCAACACTCCCGATCACCTGAAGACTGGAAAGATTATATTTTTCAACAAAACTCAATGGCGCGGCTTGCAACGACCGGATTGCTGTTGGCGCAGTATAAAAAATATTCACTTTATGTTTTTCTATCACTTGCCAGAAGCGGCCCATATCAGGCCATGAAGGAATTCCTTCAAACATAGTTGTGGTGGCGCCTGCGGAAAGCGGTCCGTACACAATATAAGAGTGACCTGTGATCCAGCCAACATCGGCTGTACACCAGTAGATTTGTTTTTCTTTATACTGAAAGGCAGTGCGAAAAGTATAATTCACATAGACCATGTAGCCGCCACAGGTATGCACCATCCCTTTGGGCTTGCCTGTACTTCCGGAAGTATAAAGGATAAAAAGTAAATCTTCGGCATCCATTACTTCTGCAGGACAAACTGTAGAGACTTTTTTCATTTCATCATGCCACCAAAAATCGCGCCCTGCTTTCATCGCTGGTTTGGAATGACTTCGCTCAAGAACAACTACCTTTTCTACCGAAGGGCAATGTTGTAAAGCAGCATCAACGATAGTTTTTAACTCAATTTTTTTATCACCCCGATGCGCTCCATCGGCAGTTAGCACCAGTTTGCATTTGGAATCATTAATCCGATCGACAAGCGACCCCGACGAAAAGCCGGCAAATACCAGCGAATGTACCGCACCAATTCGAGCACAGCCAAGCATTGCATAGGCGGCTTCGGGCACCATTGGCATATAGATACAAACGCGATCTCCTTTTTTTATTCCATGCGCCTTGAGCATGTTGGCGACCTTGCAAACCTGATCGCTCAATTCCTGATACGTAATTTTTTTTGAAGGCTCTTGGGTATCGTTGGATTCCCAAAGGATAGCAGTTTGGTTGGCTCGAGATGGCAAATGCCTGTCAATACAGTTTTCTGTAATATTCAACTTGCCTCCGATAAACCACTTTACCTCGGCTTTATGAAAATCCCATTGCAAAACTTCGCTCCATTTTTTCTTCCAGGTAAAATCTTCGGCTATTTCAGCCCAAAAATTCTCGGGATTGGCGACACTATTTTTATAGGCATCAAGATATTCTGACTGACTGCTTGGAATTTTCATATCGGTTACTATTCCTTCAAAATAAGAACCAATTCATCCAAAAACCAAGGAAAATTTTGGAGCGATAAATTCTTTTAACTTGTAAAATGAACGAGAAGGATCAGAGGAATAATTTCATTGAAGACCTTTTGGTGATTTTGGTTATTCACAAAATGAAAATTGATGAATCTCCGGCATACAAATCCATATCGCAGGCCTTGCCATTGCAATCGTTGCCAGTATCTCTTTTTATTTATGATAACTCACCAAATCCGCAATTGTATAGCTCAACAAAGAATTGGGATATTGATTACACACACGACATTACAAATCCCGGAGTGAGCAAAGCCTATAATCTGGGCGCAACGTTTGCCAAAGCCGAATCGAAGAAATGGTTATTGCTCTGTGACCAGGACACAGAATTTCCGTTGGATATCTTTTCGAAATTTCAAACAGCCTCCGATGATAACCCTAACGTAGAAATTTTTGCCCCATCGATGCGAGACAGAGAAGGAATAGTTTCACCATTTCTTTTTCGCCAAAACAGAGGCATTCGATTGAAAAAAATTGAGCCGGGTATTCATTCTTTGAAAAACTTCAAGGTTATCAATAGCGGTCTGTTGGTTTCGTGTAGTTTATTTCAAAGAGCTGGAGGGTATGATGAGCGATTCCGACTAGACTTCAGTGATCTTGCATTTATTGAACGAGTCATTCCATATTGCGACCGGTTCTTATTGATAGACTCTGTGGCGAAGCATAATTTGAATTCACATGATTCTGTCGACTTAGCATTAGAACGATTTCGTGTTTATATAAGATCTGCGTTCCTGTATCCCAATATTGCTGGCAAGAACTTTCTACCATTGATAAATGCCTTTCTGAGGGCGGTAAAATTTTCTCTTAAATTTCGTAGCACAAAATTCATATTTGTGCTCATAAAAGAGGTAGTTAAATGATCAATCCATATTGGAGCTACGTAGTTTCATTTCTTTTTGCTTTGGTAATATACCAATTGGGGTGGTCGGGACTTTATCCTGAATTGACCATCTCCTTATTACTTTTCATTTCCTCAACGATTGTTATAAATCTGATTTTCGGCTGGCAGTGGAAGCGCAAAGAACAACCAAGGCCTGTACCAACAATCAAAATTTCTCCTGTAGCCGTAACGATATTTTTATATGTGCTGTGGATCATGGAGTTTGTTTATGAGGGCGGTATCCCTTTAGTAAAAATACTTTTGCGCCAACCTTATAACTACCGGTTTTTTGGCGTGCCTTCTCTTCACGTCTTCAATGTTACTTTTGCTTCCTTCTTTACAATCTTCTTGTTTCATCTTTATTTAAGTAGCCACAAGAATAAATACTTGATTCTTTCTCTCATCAATTGGGCTGCTGCCATACTGATCTATAGCCGGGCAATGTTCATTTTTATTTTAGTGGCGGCATTTTTTGTTTACCTCGCCAGCGGATCAATTAAAATTAAATTTATTTTATGGACTCCCCTGGTTGGAATTATGATATTGTATTTTTTTGGAATCCTTGGCAATGTTCGCGAGTCTTTTGAAGCCAAATCAAAATATAATCCGGCACTTTTTTTAGAAACCGGCGGGGCAACCGATCAATTTAGAAGTTCATGGGTACCCAAGGAGTTTTTTTGGGGATACATTTATATCTCTTCGCCATTGGCCAACCTGCAGACAAATATCAATACAAGACACGTTTCAGATAAACCGAGTGTGCTCTATCAGCATGTCAATAATGAGATAGCATTTGATTTTATATCTAAAAGAATTAATCGTCTGCTAGGATGGGAGCGAGAAGGCGAGAATACCATCACGGGACCATTCAATGTGTCAACAGTGTATTCGCGGAGTTTCAGTTATCAAGGTTGGATCGGTATTTTTATTATGGCGGCATTTGTGCTTGTATTTCCGTGGTTTTATTGTTGGTTACTTCCGCAAGGATCTTTTACATTAACCGGCATAGCCATTCTCAATACTATGTATCTGTTTTTAGTTTATGACAATACCATCCGGTTCACAGGTCTTGGCTTTCAGTTAATTTACCCTGTAATTCTTCCGTTTTGCGAAAAGGCATGGATGTGGACAAGAGAAAAGATGAGTCTATGAGTGTTTCGGTTTGTATGGCTGTGCATAATGGATCTTCTTTTATTAAAGACCAGGTAGATTCGATTTTACCACAACTTCATGCTCAGGATGAACTTGTTATTTCTGATGACGGATCTTCTGATGATACTTTGGAGATTCTGAGATCCTATTCTGATGAGCGAATCAAAATATTATCCATTCAGAAGTTTGGCAGCCCTGTTAAAAACTTTGAGTTTGCCCTAAGCCATTGCCAGAACGATTTTATATTTCTCTCGGACCAAGACGACATCTGGCATCCTGAGAAAATCAAATCAATGCTTCAGGTCCTCAGCACGTTTGATCTTGCGGTTTGCGATTGCCGTATTGTTAACGGAGAGTTAAGTACAATAAGAAATTCTTTTTTTGAATTAAACTCATCAAAAAAAGGGCTTCTCAAAAATTTTTTTAAAAGTTCTTTTGTTGGGTGCTGTATGGCGTTTCGAAAAGAAGTTTTAACTAAGGCATTGCCCTTTCCGGCAGGTATAACAATGCACGACCAATGGATCGGATTAGTAGCCCAAAGGTACTTTCGTGTGAATTTTATCCCCCAAATATTGGTAGATCATCGCAGACATGGCGGGAATTATTCTACTACCGGAGAGCTAAGCCAAAATTCTTGGGGAAAAAAAGTAATTTCGAGAGTCAAGCTAGCTAAAATGCTTTTGCAACGATGATGGAAAAACGATGATGGAAAGAATAAGAGCATCCGTAGTAGTCTATAAAACTGAAATTCATCTTTTGCATAGAGTCATGCAAAGTTTTCTAAACAGCCCCATTGGCGGTCTGCTTACTATTATTGATAATTCGCCGACTGATCAGTTGCGGCAATTCTGTGACAAACCGGGAGTTGAATACATCTTTAATAATGAAAATCTAGGCTATGGCAGAGGTCACAATATTGCGATGTCGCAAAGTCTGGAGCAATCTCATTATCACCTTGTACTAAACCCCGATGTTTATTTTGAGCCTGCAATCCTTGAAAAGATTTTTCACTTCATGGAAGCGCATCCGCAGGCAGGACTTGCTATGCCCAAAGTTTTTGACACTGATGGGAGTTTGCAAATGCTATGTAAACTGTTGCCTACTCCCTTTGACCTTGCCACCCGAAGATTCTTTCCGTATAAAAGCTGGTTTAAGAAACTTAATGAACGCTACGAAATGAAAAGTAGTGGTTATGACGAAGTGATGAACGTTCCGTTTCTTTCGGGATGCTTCATGTTTCTTCGAACATCAGCTTTGAAAGAAGTCGGCCTTTTTGACGAACGTTTCTTTTTATATGCTGAAGACACTGACCTTTCCCGCAGGATGCATCAGCAATTTCAAACCTTGTATTTTCCTGAAGCAGAGATTCAACACATCCATGCTCGCGGTTCATACAAAGATTTTTGGTTGACGATGCAAAATCTTAAAAGTGCCATTCAATATTTTAATAAGTGGGGTTGGTTTTTTGATCGCGAACGTCAGGATATTAATAGTCGCGCTCTGCTTGCCGTCTGTGACCCCGACATGCAAAACGAATCGTTAAGAGAAGTTAGGGCAGCATGAATTTTTTTTTATGGTTAAATAGTCATCGTTGGCAAATAGCTTGGTGGCTTTGTGTCGTTACTGTACCATGGGGCGACAAAATCAATAATGCCAGCCTGATTTTTCTGGCCGTTACATGGCTTTTTGATAGTGGTTTAAGCAAAAAATGGGAGCAACTAAAAACAGCCCGATGGGTGTGGCCTTTCTTTGTTTATTATGGGTTACTTGTGGTGGGATTAATTTATACCCATGATCTGGCAAACGGTTTTTTTACATTGGAAAAAAAAATCAGCTTCATTGCTTTGCCACTGATTGCTGCCACCGGACGAACACTTGACAATGATTTTATTGGCTTTTTGAAGCGGTGTTTTGTTTACTCGTGCTTCATTGTCGTTGCTATTTGCGTTGGAGCTGCAATTTTCCATTTGTTTTATGACACCATTGTGCCAGCAAACTTTGATGCCCTGGGCGATGCTCAATTTCGTGCTCTTCATCCGTTCGCATCTGTGGCATGGTCACATTTTTCATATATTCAGTTGGCGCAATGGATGGGCTTGCACCCGGCTTATTTCTCTATGTATCTAGTGTTTTGCCTTAGTGTTCTTTTTATAGAGGAATCTAAAAGCAATAAAGACCGGGTAGTGAATATCTTCATTGCAAGTGTAATGGTTGCCGGCCTTGCCTTTCTTGCCTCACGTATGGCCATCCTTGCATTTATTTGTATTTGCATTTACCTAGGTTGGAGAAAAACGCAGGAGCTGCGAATGATTCCATTGACTCCGATAATAGCTGTTGTGTGTATTTGCTTCTTGTTATGGCTTAACCCGGTGGCACGTTTTCGTGTAATTGAAGAGCCTGCAACTACAACTTACCGCGCGGATTCAAAGGTGACCGATTGGAATTCGGTGAGCTATCGTTTATTGGAATGGAAAGGGAGTTGGTCTATTATTCGTGAGAAGATTTTATTTGGTACAGGAACCGGCGGAAGTGCAATGGCAATGAATGATTTCTACGACCATTATAGCAAAAGCACACAAGGTCTTGGTTACAATGTGCATAATCAGTATTTACAGACCTGGACTGAATCAGGTTTTTTAGGATTGGTTGTTTTTTTACTTTGTCTTTGGCTTCCGTTGTTTAGGGTGCCAGTCGACCGAAGTTATATTGCATTTATTCTTACCTTTAGTCTGATGTGCTTGACAGAATCTGTCGTTGAGCGCCAGAAAGGAATCGTTTTTTTTACCTTGTTCCAGTCGCTGTTTTTAGGCTTCAAAAAATACTAGATGATTGCGGCCATACAAACCTCTTCCTTTATTCAAGAAGAAAAATTCCTCTTACGAGCGCTATTGTATTTTGATATTTTTGATTATCCTCTTACTCAGAACGAGATTGTCCGATTTTCGCCTGTTGTAGTGAATTCATCTTGTGAACAGTTACTTGAAAGCCTGGTAAGGCAAAATATTATCTTCCGATTTGGTGATTTTTATTCAATTAAGAATGACCCCTCATTAGCGGAAAGACGACAAAAAGGAAATGCACTTGCTGAAAAGAGGATGCGTAACGCCCGAACCTATTCGCGGCTGGTCGCTTCTTTTCCATTTGTGCGAGCAGTATTGTTATCTGGTTCCATATCAAAGGGATTTATGGATGAAAAAAGCGACATCGACTACTTTATTATAACTGATTCGCAGCGTATGTGGATTGTGCGAACGGCCCTGGCCGTTTTCAGGCGGGTCTTTCTTTTTAATTCACATAAAAACCTTTGTACTAATTACCTTATTGACACTCAAAACCTTTGTATCCCTGATAGAAATATTTTCGCGGCTATGGAGTTGTGTACGCTCAAGCCGATGTATGGCAAATCAGTTATCGAGGATTTTCAATCGGCAAACAGGTGGATCGTTTCTTTTCTCCCCAACACTCAGTTTGAGAAAGTTGAGGTAATGAATCGTTTCTTTTTACTTAAGGGGGTCATCGAAAAAATACTTTCCTTTCCGTTTTTTAATAACCTGAATGATTGGTTAAGGCGAAAGACATTGCAGCGTTGGAAGAAAAGATATGCTCAAGGCATGAACCAAAGTGATTTTGAAATTGCGTTTCGTTCGACGGACGGAGTGTCAAAAAGTCATCCGCAATTTTTTCAGAAACAAGTGCTTACCCGATATGAGCAAAAAATAAAAGGCTTTGAAGCCCTGAGCGGCCTTGACCTGACTATATGAACCGCGTTTTAGTCACGCACTCGTATTTCTATAAATTAGACCATAAGCAATGGAAATTCAAGCAGCCGTATCCTCCGCTTGGCACATTGCAGGCTGCAGCCGTTGTGCGGGACGCAGGGTTTGATGTCACTCTTTATGACACTGCGTTGCGCGAAGGCCCTGCTGAGATTGAGAACGAACTTAGATCTCATAAGCCGGACTTTTTTATCATCTATGACGATGGGTTTAATTATCTGACCAAAATGTGTCTGACGGTAATGCGTGAGGCAGCTTTCGCGATGGCCTCACTTGCAAAGCAACACGGTGCCATTGTTATAATCTGCAGCTCTGATGCCTCTGACCAATATGAGAAATATTTCACGCATGGTGTTGATTACGTAGTACGCGGAGAAGGAGAGGAGACATTAAAAGAACTTTTACTTTGCCTTAAAGAGAATAAAAGCGCGAATGAGGTATTAGGTATTGTTTACCAATTTGAAAGTAAACAGATAGTTACTCCGCCCCGGCCAGTTATGCGGCACCTGGACGAACTGCCTTTGCCCGCCTGGGATCTGATCAATCTTGAACCATATCGCAAAATCTGGAATGATCATCATGGTTTTTTTTCACTGAACATTGCGACAACTCGAGGCTGCCCTTACAAGTGCAACTGGTGTGCCAAACCGATTTATGGCAATCGATACAATTCACGTTCGCCAGAGCATGTGATTAATGAGATTGACTATTTACGTAAGGAATTTAAGCCAGATCATTTCTGGATGTGTGATGACATCTTCGGTTTGAAACCAGGGTGGGTCAATCGTTTTCGGGAATTAGTAAAAGAGAAGAACTTAAAGTTCAAATACAAAATCCAGTCGCGGGTGGATTTACTGCTCGAAGAAAATAATATTGAAGCACTTGCTGTCTCTGGCGCAGATACAATTTGGGTTGGCGCCGAATCGGGCTCACAAAAAATACTGGATGCCATGGATAAAGGAACCACTATAGCAGAGATACGGGAAGCGACCCGCTTGTTGAGAAAAAACAATATCAAGATTGGATACTTCCTCCAGTTTGGCTATTCCGGAGAAACCCGTGAGGATATTGATGCTACTATGAAACTGGTTTTGGAGATGATGCCCGATGAGATAGGAATATCGGTTTCATATCCATTGCCAGGAACCAAGTTTTACGAAAACGTGAAAAGCCAGCTGAAGGAAAAACAAAACTGGACTGACTCAGACGACCTGGCGATGATGTATCGTGGTACGTTTTCGCCAACGTTTTACAAACTGCTACACCGATATATGCACAGTCGCTACCGCATCAAGCGTGGCTGGGAGCAACTCAAGAAGAGAGAATTTAAACTTCGGCCGCTTGCTTCAATGATCTATCACGCGCCACTTTCGCTTGTTCAGGGATGGCGATTAACCCGATTGCAGCATGCGGAGTGAAAATGAGCAATGGTCGTCTGTCAGCAGAGCATTTGGGAAGCAATCATTTCATTTTGACCAAGATGACTTCGCGAATCCTGTTCTTCACCAGTGGCGACAGCAGGTTTATGCTCATGTTGATCGGTTTATAAAGCCTGGTTCACGAATTCTCGAGCTCAATGCCGGTACGGGTATTGACGCAGTTCGTTTTGCAAAAAGCGGTCATACTGTGCATGCCACTGATCTTTCGGACGGGATGATTGCGAAACTCAACGAGAAAGCAGCCAGCCCTTCTCTTGTCAATAGAATTACTGTTCAGCAGGTTTCTTTTGAGCACTTGGAGGAAGTGAGTGGAAAATTTGATTATGTTTTTTCAAACTTTGGCGGGCTGAATTGCACAAATAATTTAATAAAGATAACCAATCAGTTGCCACAGTTATTGACACCAAGTGCTTTTGTGACCTGGGTGATTATGCCGCCTGTCTGCCCGTGGGAGCTGACTTGGATTTTGAAAGGAAAATTTAAAAAGGCATTTCGAAGGCTGAATAAGAAAGGAGCAATGGCCCATCTGGAAGGCGAATTTTTTATGACCTATTATTATTCACTAAGTGCAATTGAAAAAGCATTTCACGATCAGTTCGAATTTATAAAATCAGAAGGTCTCGGAATTTTCTCTCCGCCGCCTGCTGCTGTTAAATTTATTTACAAACATCCACGCCTGGCCAAATTTTTAAATAACGCGGATCGTAGAATACAAAATCATTTTCCTTTCAGTAGGTGGGGCGATCACATCCTTGTCACATTTCAATTAAAGTCATAGATCATTAACGGTTATTACTAACTAGCAATTGGTCAAGAAACTGGTGATAATTTTCAACAGACCATCTATTATCAAATTCAGTAATCCATTTATGTGCTTCGGTTGTAATGCGCTGATAAGTTTCGGGATTATTCACTAATTGTAGAATTCCAAGAGCCAATCTTTCAGGGTCGGCAACAGGCACGACTGCTGCATATCGATCGCCAAGGTCAGCAAGTATCCCAACATCGGTACCACAAACGGCTACACCGCTTGCCATCGCTTCCTGAATTGCCGCGCAGCCGGTTTCAAAACGCGCAGGATGAACGAGAATATGAGCATCGTTTAGATATTGAGGCAACTCTGTTTGAGAAATGAGACCTTTGAAAGTTACCAAGTCACTGATATTCAGCTCCTGTAATAGCGTCTTTACTTTTGGATTGTTGAATCCATCGCCAATCACAGTAAGATAGCATGGTATAGTTTTGGAGACTTTAGCAATTGCCCTGAACATTGTATCCTGATCTTTAATGGGGCTGTAGTAGGCAATATGAATTAACTGAACTGGAAACGTGACAGCTTTCTTTCGATAATGAAAATGATTAGGATTAATTCGTAACGGGAGAACCTCCATTTTTCGATCTGATGGCAGAGTGGCAAGGGCAACTTTTCTCTGATGTTCGGCTACCATAACCAACGCGGTAGCTTCCTGACTAACCCATTTTGTAATTTTTCGCAGCCATGGTATAGCAAGATTCCCATAGCCAATATCCGTGAGTGCTACTGCCTCCAGTGCAATGTATTGTACAACAGATGGTCGCTTTACTATTTTTCCTAACACCACAGCGTATTGGCCGGCAGGATAAGCTGCAACTGCAAAAATTAAATCATAGCGACTCAGCAGATGATCCCATAAGAGCCTAGCAGACAACAAAATATATTTAATACGTCCTGGCATCCGCCAGCCAGAGGTTTGCCTTACTGTAATTGACTTTGGAATTCTTGTGACGTCTGTTGGATTGAAAGAATAGAATACAATCGTATAGTAATCAGATAGCCGGCTAAATAAATCTGAAATGGACGGAATGCCATGGCCTAGCGGTCCTCCGCCAAGAGTGGCTACACCTAAAAGAGCAATTCTCGGTTTAGCTTTTTCAGTTTTCATGCCTTATATAAGTCAATCATTTGTTTTATAGTCCACTCAAGTGAATGTGCCGAGCACCAGGTGCGAGCCTTACTTCTGATTGTGTTCATGCGGTCATTATCCTGAATCAGTTTTTCTACTTCTTTTGCAAGTACTTCGTGCGCCCGTACAGGCACTGAAATACAGCATTCAGGCAGATCATGTAACAGCCCCACGTTAGTTCCGCACACAATCACACCACAACTCATCGCTTCTGTTACTACTTCGCTTTGCCCTTCGGTAAGAGAAGTGTGAAGCAATATATCCGATTGATGATAAAGCGCAGGTAATTGCTGATAAGGAAGCTGCTTTAGGATAGTTACAAATTCATTAAGCCGGAGCTGATCGATCAATTGTTTTATTTTCTCTTCTTCCGAGCCTTCGCCAAGGATTGTTAAATAAGATGGCATTGTTTCGTGAATGATCTTAAACGCACGCAGCAATGTTTCCTGATCTTTTATTTTGTTAAGGTTAGCGATGTGCAAGAACTGAATTGGCTTTTGCAGAGGCTTGGAAGCGAAACTGAAATTTTCCTGATCCACTCCCCAGGGAATAATTTTCAATTCTCGTGTTAGTCCTGCGTCGTGAAGGTTCTTGACAAGAAAATGCGTTAACGCCGTGGCCTCATTTGCTGTTCTCAATGTCCATAAAATCATATTTCGGCTGAACTTGTTTCGAAGATGCCCATATCCAATCTCCGGAATTGAAGCAGCATCACCGCCCAGTACACTTACTATGCTTTTGATGTTAAAAACTTTCCCAAAGACAACCGCCAAGAATCCACAGGGCCATCCCCAAAAACCGTGCACGGTGGTGAATCTCTTTTTTTTATGCGCCTTATAAAAGGTGTATAAAAATTTAGAGTATTGAATAACCCGATTGCCAGCTTTAAAATCCAGCAACTCAAAACCTTCATATTGATAATCCTGATTGACCTTATAAAGCTGGAAGACTGTGACTTTCATTTCATTAGACAGCAGCCTGACGATTTGTTCCAGTACCGGAACGCCTAAATTATTTTTTCCCGTACCGAGGCCACCTGGGATAATAAGGGCTACTCTTCTATCGATCATGAATCAAGATAAGATAAATGTTCATTTAGAATTATTTCCAGACAGTGGGTCAATTTCTGGAAATAAGTTCCAGCGCCTCGCTGAGGACGAATTCCGGCGTATAACGATGAAGGCATCGGACATCACCATATTGGCAAATTTCTTTCAGGCAATAGCGACAGGAAAGATCAGCCGAGTTTAAGCATTTTGACCAAGTGCCAAGCGGAGCAGACCAATCACCCCGACTCGAACCAAACAAGGCAAGCGTAGGCACGCCCTGTACCCACGCCATGTGCATGAGGCCTGAGTCTTCTGACAAAACGAATTTAGCTTTTTGAGCGATCAAAAAAGCTTCAATCGAAGTCGTCTTCATTACTAGGTCGATTAGTTTTTCGCCCAAGTGCTTTTTTAGAAAAGCAGATTTCTCCTTCATTGAGTCTAATCCAAGCATTATGAAAAAAGTGTTCGCATTAACTTTTTCAATCCAGGCGTTCGCGAAAATCAAATAGTTCTCAAGCGGCCAGTTTCGTGTTACAAAAGCTCCGGCAGGATTTAGAATTACCAGATCGCCTTTGTCGTCCCATCCCCCTTTTCGTAAAATTGAATTAACATCAAATTTCTTTCTAACCCCATACGCGGTAGAAATTTCCGACTTGCAAATATGTGCAGCTTCAATAGTTTTCTTAGTGCGATAACCGGCTGCGTTAGCAGAGGAGCGATCGAATTGACTCCAGCATACTGGAAATAAAAGAAACCGAACGACCCTGCTGATTTTGTGATTCTGCAAATCCAAAACAACATCGTATCGTTGCCACCATAGATACGGTATTAAAAGAAGGCACAACACAAATTGCAGTTTGGCATTACGGCCTCCACCAATCTCAATCACCCTGTCAAAAAGGAAAAGATTTTTTGGAATACTACTTACCTCCCGCCTAGTAAGCAGATGAAGCTTGGTATCAGGAAGAGAATTTTTGAGACCTTGCAGATATGGCAAAGTAATAACAAGATCTCCCATAGCCTGAAAGCGCATGGCCAGAATCTTTCGAGGTGCTCGTCGCTTAGCCCAGGGTTTAAAAAATACGTTGCCGGTTTTTTGTATACTCATTAAATTAAATATAATATCTTCTATAGACTTCTCTCTGTAATCTTATGGAACTGAAAAATAGAATTAATTGTAACTTGGCAGTGTTGAACCAATGAAAAAAGTCCTTCTCTTCAACCCACGGGCCGGTGATCCTGTCCACATCATACCAAATGCAATACTTGCCATTGCTGCATCTATTGAAGACGTTGCAGATTATGCTATTGTAGACGGGAATCGTGAAAAGGATCCTCTCAAAAAGATTATAAATTACTTAAGCACAAATGAGTTTGGTTTTTTTGCCTCAACGGTTATGCCGGGGCCGCAACTCAAACAAGCCATTCCTTTCACAAAACTTATCCGGGAAAAATTTCCAGAAATTAAAATTATCTGGGGAGGTTATTTCGCATCAAATCATCACAAGACAGTAATCCAGTCGGGTTATGTTGATGTAGTAGTTAATGGCCCCGGTGACAAAGCATTTCCGGCGGTTCTTAAAGCACTAACCGATAACGAACCTTTGGATACTATTGAGAACCTGATTTTAATTCGAGATGGGAAAATAGTTAAGACAAAAAAAGCGTCGCTTTACGATCAGGATCAACTGCCAGCTTTGCCTTATGATAAACTCCATTCCTTTTACCCGATGAGTGAGTTTCTTGGGAAAACTTTTCTTGGAACCAAAACTATCGCCTACCATTCCAGTATTGGTTGTCCTTTTACATGTTCATTTTGCGGAGTCGTTCCCATTTTTGATGCCCGGTGGAAAGGAAAGTCAGCTCAAAACATTTATAAAGACATTAAGTATTTAAAAGAGAATTACAAAGGCAATGCTTTCCAGTTTCACGACAATAATTTTTTTGTTTCAGAAAAACGCTCCGTCGAATTTGCAAAATTGATAGCCCCTGAGAAAATGAAATGGTGGGCCGAAGGCCGTATTGATACCATGGATCAGTTTTCGGATGAGTCACTTCGATCGATTGCCGATTCGGGATGTACCATGATTTTCTTTGGCGCAGAAAGTGGCAACAACAAGCTGTTGACGCAAATGGACAAGGGAGGCAAACAAACAGGAGAAAAAATCAAAGCCTTTGCCGCTCGCATAAAAAAGTTCGGCATCATCCCTGAATATTCTTTTGTGCTAGGCTTGCCGGCACCAACACAGGAACGAGTTTGGCAACAAATTGAAGAGGAGGTAGCTTTCATAAAGGAAATTAAATCGATCAATCCGAAAACGGAAATCGTGATATACATTTACACACCAGTGCCAACAGAGGGCTCGGAACTTTACCTTGAAGCTGAAGGCAGGGGATTTTCATTTCCCAAAACTTTGGATGAATGGTTGCAACCACAGTGGCTCAATTTTGACTTGCATCGTGAATTTCTTACACCCTGGCTCAAGCCGGAAATGATTCGATATATCCACGACTTTGAAACAGTTATTCACGCACAGTATCCAACGGTGAGTGATTACAAACTTTCCATGTTTCAGCGAAAAGCAATGCGATGGGTTTCATCAATGCGCTACCAGCTTAATATTTTTAGTTATCCATATGAATTAAAGGCTTTAATGAAATATTGGCTACGCTACAGGCAGCCCGAAATTCAGGGGATGTGATGAATTTTTTTAGAAAAAAGAAGCTGGCGCCGCTCGATGCGTATAATCTCTGGGCCGACTCGTATTCGGGTGAATCCAATCCCATCAAGAATTTCTCTGACGAACTGATAGGGAAGTGGATGACAGAAGTGAATGGGAAATCTGTTTTAGATGCTGGTTGTGGCACAGGCAAAATTTGTAATCTGGCAAGTGACCGTGGCGCTTCACGCATTTTTGGGGTTGACCTTTCGCCTGCAATGATAAAAGAGGCTACTAAAAACTGCCTGAACGCTGACTTTAAATGCCTCGATCTCTCTAAAGAGAAAATTGACGGGCAATTCGATTTAATTGTTTCGGCTCTTGTGCTTGGCCACATCAGGAATTTAGATTTCGTTTTGACTAACCTGCTGGGCAACCTTACTCCAAATGGAATCTTATTGATTACTGATTTTCATCCATTTCTGACTCTGCAAGGCGCACGGAGAACATTCAGTGAAAAAAAATCTGGAAAGACTTTTGAAGTAGAACATCATCTTCATTTGTTTGAGGAGTACGTTTCCTGTTTGACAAAATCAAATGCCTGTGTTGAGGAGGTGGCTGAACCTCGCTGGCAAGAGCAACCTGTTGTTTTCGGAATGAAAATACGCAAGCGCGATCTTGGACCTGCTGCTTAAAAATATTACGTGGGTCAACGACAATGGCATTATCACTGCCGATGTGAGGATAAGCCATGGAATTATCTCAGAAATAGGGAGCGGCCTTGTTCCTTCAAAAAAAGAAAAGTCGATTGATCTTCAAAATCATTTTCTGTACCCGGGACTAATCAACGCACATGATCATTTGGAGATGAATCTATACCCACGGCTGGGCAATCCACCGTATAATAATTATACAGAATGGATGCGTGACATCTATAAACCAAAAGAATCACCGGTAAAGGAAATAGAAAGCGTCGATATAAAAGACCGTCTTCTTTGGGGAGGAATTAAAAACCTTATCTCAGGAGCAACCACGGTAATTCATCATAATCCATGGCATCGGATTTTTTCAAGGGAAAAATTTCCTGTGCGAGTATGGAGAACGGATTGGGCCCACTCACTTGCTTCAGAGAAGGACGTGAAAAAGAAGTTTCCAAGAAATACGATTGTGCGGTTTATAATCCATGCGGCCGAAGGCGTTGACAAATTTGCTCAAGCTGAGATTCCCAAACTGAATCAATTGGGTCTTCTAAAGGAAAACACAGTGCTTATCCATGCAGTGGCTGTGAACGAAGAAAGCAAAAAATTGATTGAACAAGCAAAGGCATCAGTAGTGTGGTGTCCTTCGTCCAATTTATTTATGTTCGGCAAGACATCGCCGGTTGATCAGCTAAGAGAAAAAATACTGGTGGCTTTAGGATCAGATTCAACCATGACAGGACTCGCGACTTTGCTTGAAGAAATGTGCGTAGCAAAGAATACTGGATTGGCCACAGCAAAAGAGATTTTTGAAATGTCAACTTCTGTTCCGGCAAAAATCTTTCATCTCGAAAAACCGGAGATAAAAATTGGAAGCCGGGCAGACCTTTGGATTGCCCCTATGCTTCATACGGACTATTTTGAAAATATACTTTTAACAAAACCCTCCGGGCTTACGGCGGTCTTTTTTGGTGGTGAGCTGAGGTATGGCAGCAACAGCTTTGCGAAGGAAACTAAAGACAAAGGTTTTTCCGTCAACGTTCAAGGTGACGAAAAATGGTTCTTCATAGATATCTTGTCATTGAAGAAAAGAATCGAATCCAAAGCAAAAGATCAGTGTAGGCAAAATGCTTTGTGGAAACTACTCTTTAACGAGTAATCCTAAATGTAAAGTGAACAAACGCAACGCTGGCATATCGGATTCTGGTCGACATTGAGGTTCTTTCTAAAAGAGATTGCTTGCTCAGAGTTGATCAGATCTGAAAATGGTTGCTGATAAATGTTGCCATACTTCTGGTGAAAAAAGCACGGAAGAACATCGCCATTGGATTCAATCACAGCCGAAACCCAAGGCGCATTGCATTTCGTTTTTGGGAAACTTTCTTTGTTATGCGCCGCTCTATAATGTTGAACGATCGTCATCATTTTTTCAGGACTTTCAGCTATAAACTTCTCGGCGTATTCTTTTTTTAAATCGATAAAGGATTTTTTTAAAATAACTTCCAACTCATCGGCTTCTTCCAGAGTAAGTGCCACTTCTTCTTTTTTATCGGTTTCCCATTCCTGAGGACGGTTGAAGGCCGAGGACGAAACATCGGCTGCTAAAAATGAAATTTGATCAAGACCCAATTCCCTCGCAGATCTGACGATATTGATAAAATCTTTAAAATTCTGCTTTTGCAAAACGCAACGGCCGGTGACCTGAAACGATGAGTTGATTTCCTTGATCGACTTTACTCCTTCGGCAAGCTTTTCATAAGCAGCCGGAATATTGCGGATGGAGTTATGAACTTCGCGGCTGCCATCAAGGGAAATGATCAGGTCATCACAGTTGGCAATGATCTCTGGTGCGTTTGCCTTCACAGCCAGCCCGGTGGAGAGCAAACTGATTTTGACTCCGATAGAATTCAGCTGCTCGCACAAAACCCAGAGGTTGGAGTGCATCAGCGCCTCACCACCAGAAAGCGCAACACGTTTCAGGCCTAGCTTTTTAAATGCAGAGATATGTTTATCCAGAGTCTCTGCAGAGATTTCTTTCTTATCGCTGTTGGCTTTCCAGATATCACACATTACACACCGGCAGTTACACCGGCTGTGGGGCATTAATACCAGCACGGGCATCTGATAAATGCGATGGGTAACCTTGGTAGCAAGCCTTTGAAGCATGGCTCAAGTTATCATTTTTAAAATTTGATCGCTCATCGTCAGATGATTTACTTATTTTTGGCTTCACTAAATCAATAGTATAAACAATGTTACTTTCTCACCGTATCAACGCCATTGAAGAGTCGGCTACATTAGCTATGGCAGCCAAAGCCCGTGAATTTAAAAACCGCGGTATTGACGTTATCAGTTTAAGCTTAGGCGAACCTGACTTTAAAACCCCGCAACATATTTGTGATGCAGCCAAGAAGGCCATTGATGATGGAAAGTATTTTGCTTACCCTCCCGTAGCAGGTTATCAGGATTTGCGCGAAGCAATAGCTGCTAAATACCAGAAGGATAACAAGGTTCCTTACAAAGCTGAGAACATTGTTGTTTCTAACGGAGCAAAACAATCGATTGCGAATGTGATGCTCGCTTTACTCAACCCTGGCGATGAAGTAATTATCTTTTCACCGTTTTGGGTAAGCTATGATGCGCTCGTTCGGCTTACAGAAGCTAAGCCTGTATTGGTGAAAGGTACTATCGACAATGATTTTAAAGTGACAGCCCAACAAGTGGAGAAAGCGATTTCACCCAAGACGAAAGCAATTATCTTTTCATCTCCCTGCAACCCTACAGGCTCCGTATTTTCTAAAATGGAATTGGAGGCGATTGCTGCTGTGGTACTCAAGCATCCAAACTTGCTGGTCATTGCCGACGAGATTTATGAGCACATCAATTTTACGGGGGATCAAACCAGCATAGCTTCCTTGCCCGGTATGTTTGAAAGGACCATTACAGTCAATGGCTTTGCCAAAGGTTTTGCGATGACTGGCTGGCGTGTGGGTTATATTGCCGCACCTAAGTGGATAGCCGATGGAAGTAACAAAGTTCAAGGGCAAATCACTTCAGCGAATTGCTCTATCTCGCAACGCGGTGCATTGGCCGCAATTACCGGTGACTTGGCTCCAACCAATAAAATGGTAGCTGAATATCACAAACGAAGAGAGCTAGTTTATAACCTGCTAAAAGAAATCCCAGGAGTGAAAGCTAACTTCCCGCAAGGTGCATTTTACTTTTTTCCGGATATAAGTTCGTACTTCGGCAAGTCTGATGGCGAAAAAAAAATCAACAATAGCGATGATTTCTGTTTGTGGATGTTAGAGAAGGGGCATGTGTCACTTGTGCCAGGCGGAGCGTTTGGTGATGATAACTGTGTACGCCTTTCGTATGCAGCTTCTGAAAAAGATTTGAATGAGGCCATGAAGCGAATGAAAGAGGTACTTTCAACATTAAAATGAGTATTGCACAAATATTTGATTCGTTTGCCAAACTACGTGTGCTGATCATCGGTGATGTGATGCTGGACAGCTACATATGGGGGGCTGTGGAACGCATTTCGCCAGAAGCACCTGTCCCTGTCATTAATGTAAAGAAGAAGGATTTTCGGTTGGGTGGGGCCGCCAATGTGGCTTTGAATGTTTCGTCGTTAGGGGCTGAGCCCGTTTTGTGCGCTTTAATTGGAAACGATGATGATGGAAAGAAACTGATTCAGCGAATTGAAGAACGAGGCATAAGCAAAGAAGGTATTGTTACCAGTAATGATAGGCCCACCACGGTAAAGACCCGAGTTATTGCCAGTCATCAACATGTAGTACGTGTGGATGAAGAATCCGATCGGGAAGTAAATGGAACAGAAGAAAAGTTCTTGCTGGAAAGGATCGAGAAGCTTCTACCACAATGCCAGGTAGTTATTTTTGAAGACTATGATAAAGGTGTTCTTAATGAGAGTATCATAGAGAAAGTTGTTGCACTGGCAACAAAGCACCGTATTCCTACGATTGTCGATCCGAAGAAAAGAAATTTTCTTTCCTATCGGAATGTGACATTATTTAAGCCCAACCTGAAAGAATTACGCGAAGGATTAAAGGCCGAAATAAGTTCAGGCAACCAGCCACAGGTGCAGAAGGCCGTTGCCTTACTTAAAGAAAAATTACAGGCACAGGGGGTGATGGTCACTCTTTCTGAGCATGGTGTGTACATCGACTACGAAAATCAGAAAATAAAACTTCCAGCTTACCCACGCGAGATTGCCGATGTCTCGGGCGCTGGCGATACAGTGGTAAGCGTGGCTGCACTTTGCACTGCATTGAAACTCGACCCTAAAATGATTGCAGGTCTTAGCAATCTGGCTGGCGGACTAGTTTGTCAGCATGTAGGTGTTGTTCCTATTGATAAAAATGAATTATTGACCGAAGCCCTGAAAGAGTTTCCGGTCTGATCACTCCTTAAACTGTTTCTCCAAAGGCTCTTCTCTTTCCAGATCTTGTACTATTTTTTTATCGAGCGGAGTTTGCTTGATCACATTGTAATTATCCCAGAATTTTTTGTTGTAAGGCTGATCCTGATACTGTAGTCCGTAGCTGTGCATTTTTTCGGCCAGCGTAATTCGCCTTCGCGGACTTGTGTCCACATCATTGATAAGGAGTTGGCGTTGTAGCTCTGCCTCGAACTTCAGCTTGCCTGTTTCTCGATCATACCAGTTGACCTGCGAAGTAACGGAAAGGTAATTCAGATATAGCTTTCCTTCAAAAAATTTGAAATCGATGGTCCGCTTAACTTTTACAAACCGACTTTCGAGGTCTCTCTTTTTTTCAAGCTCTTCATGGTGATCATTGGCATACTCTAAATGAACTATGCCGTAAGTTTCTTTGTCAATAAAGACACGAAGCAGATATTCGCGCGAATGTGATAGCACATAAACTTCACGACCATTGTAATAGGAATCATCCTCGAGATCAAGGCTTTTGAAGAAATCGCTTTCTTCCGGGAACTGCCGATAGCGTACATTATTATTGAGCAATAAATCTTCGAGCAGGTTATCTTTATCAAAGAAAGCCGTGAATTTGCTTGAGTAACCAAGGCTTCTGCGCACTTCACGCAAGGCCACCCGCTCGCGCAACTTAAACTTGTTTCGTGGCTCATGGTAGTCCTCATCATAAATCTTCACAGCCGCTTCGAGTAAAGAGATATAGGTGCCACCAACTTTTTTCAGATCGCGATAGAACCCATCCAACATAAAGGGTGTCATCGGATAATTCATTTCAACTCGCGAGATCGCCAGTCGGAGAATTTCACCGGCCTTCAGTGAATCTGTTACTACCACTTCCTTTAACAAAAACGAGACGGCCTGCATTTCAATTATAGCTGGTTGTGTCGTCAGTAAAGACCAAACGGGAGCTTCATAAATTTTATAGCCGAGCATGTTAACCCCAATGATGTCATTACGAAAGTCTGCAGGGATATGAAAATCAAACTCACCCTGCTCATTGGTAATAAGGCCTATTGGCTTTCCCACGATGCCCACCGATGCAAATGGCAGAGGTTCTTTCGTCTCCAAGTCAATTACTTTGCCGGTAATGGTAATTTGCTGCGCGTGAACCCCGCCTGCAACCAAAGCCAGAATGCACAATAAGTACTTGCTCATCGAATACGAAAGGTACGATTTTGTAAAAATTGCTTCCGCTTTCTAACCATGTAATACTACCGTTCATCGCATAAGCGCACCGTTGGGCGGCTATGGATTCATTTGCTTAACTTTATAAAGGAATTTTTGTTCTTCTGAAGAGTCAGGTGTAAGATAGAATCGAGAATTGTGCCTGTTGACCCAACAGAACTTCTGTAAATTTGCTTGGCCTTACCAGAAAAATTATTGGATAAAATTGAAATCACTCGACAGAATACCAAAGATATGGAGACACGCCTACGGGCTGATCTGTCTTTGGTATTTTCTGAACTTTTTGGTCAGCGCGATCATCGAATGGAAATTTGTAAATCCTGCATATTATGTTTTATGGAACGCTCTCTTTCTTTTTGAAGCACTCTGCGTTTTTATCATACTGATTTTTTTATGGGCACATTGGTTGTCGTGGTTTAAGCCGGTAGTTCAAATTATCGGACATGCTATTGGCTTGGTGATGTTCTTTCTTTTAATGGGCACCCTTTCCTATTTCTTTACCGATTATATGGATGGGCTGGTGTATTTCGATCATTGGAAAGAATATATGCTGGAACTTCTTGGATGGGATGCACTTCGTTTTCACGATCAGTATATAATAACCGTCGGGGTTTATTATGTGATCCGGTATTTCGAGGGATTGCAGAGAAAAGATTCAGAGAAAAGCGCACTCGCCATCAAAAATCGGGAGATGCAAATTTCTTTGCTCAAGGCGCAAATCAACCCGCACTTTCTTTTTAATGCACTTAATTCTATCAGTACACTGATTAATAGCAGCAAGGAACAGGCTCGCCGAGTGATCACTCAGCTTTCGGATGTCTTTCGCTATGCGTTAGATGCTCACAGTGAAGAGATGGTGAAACTCACAAAAGAGATAGAGTTTATTGAGAACTATGTGAAGATACAGCAGGTTCGCTTTGGTGATCGGTTAAATTTTGAACGTGACATTGATCCTACTTGCCTTAACATCAAAGTGCCGCCAATGATTTTGCAGCCGCTGGTAGAAAATTCAGTGAAGTATGGCATCGGGCCAAAGCAGGAGGGCGGAACTATTTCTTTGACTGTGCGGCGGTCGGGGAATATTATTTTTTTTGAAGTAAAAGATAATGGCTTGGGAGTTAACGCCAAGAAGGTAATGGATGGAAGTTCGAGCGGAATAGGAATGTCGAATACCGACCTGCGTTTGAAGAGTTACTTTGGACCTCAATCACGCCTGCGTGTGCGCGCAACGGACAAGGGATATTCAGTCAATTTTTTTATTGAAGACAGAGATCCATTGAAGAAACTAATGGAGTCAGAACTTGAAAAACAAAGCCTGTAACCGTCACGACTAACAACAAACGTACTTAACCAGCAACTCTCAAAAAAATAAAAACCAAACCGATGAGCTCAAAAACCACTTGCCTTATTATTGACGATGAAAAACTTGCTCGTGATCTTTTGCATGAATACCTCGAATCGTTTCCCGAGATTGATCTTGTCGGTGAAGCATCGAACGGTGATGATGCAATAGCTTTAATTGATAAACTTAAGCCTGAATTAATTTTCCTTGACGTGCAAATGCCGGGTATGACTGGCTTCGATGTACTCGATGACATCAATCACGAACCATATGTAATTTTTACAACCGCTTATGACCAATACGCAATTCAGGCTTTTGAGAAAAACGCAGTTGACTATATTTTAAAACCCTTAGATGCCGAGCGTTTTAAAGTTGCTGTTGATCGTGCCCTGAAACGTAAGCAGATGGAAGCCGGGAACATCGAAGACTTACTTAGCAGTATGCGTCCTGCCCGGTCACGTGAAAGCTACGAGTCGCACATCTTTGTTCAGAAATCTGAGAAACTTTTCAGCCTACCTGTCGAAGAAATTCTACACTTGGAGGCTTCGGGAGACTATACAATTATTACCACAAAGAATGATCAGTTCGTTAGCTCCTCCGGTATTGGCAAACTGGAAGAGATTATGAATCCCGATAGATTTATCCGGGTGCACAGGTCAACGATTGTTAATATAAATTATCTCAAGGAAATCGAACGGCACTTCAACGGAGGGATGGTGGTGAAAATGCAAAGCGGTAAAAGCTTTCCTGTCAGTCGCACCTACGCAAAGCAGATAAGAAAAAAGGTGGTTTAATTATATCCGCTTCCACGGACGCATCTTCCCGGTTTAGCACCAGTGTGTGTTCCGTTTTTCAGAACCTGAGCGCCGTTTACGAATACATGATCCACACCAACTGCATATTGGTGTGGGTTTTCATAGGTAGCCTTGTCTTTGATGGTGTTTGGATCGAAAATTACTATGTCGGCAAAATTGCCCACGGTCAAACTTCCGCGTTTTTTTATTTTTAAGTTCGACGCTGGCAATGCGGTAACTCTCCGTACAGCTTCTTCGAGCGTCATAATTTTTTCTTCCCGCACATATTTTCCAAAGAGACGCGCGAAACTTCCGTACCCGCGGGGATGAATGCCGCTATCCGTGAAAGGTTTTTCGGCGGGCACCGACGCCGCATCCGAGCAGATGCTTACATAAGGTAATTTCAACATTCTCTTTACATTGTCTTCAAAGATCAAGAAGAAAATACAGGGAACGGATGAACGATCTGCAGTGATAAGGTCAAGCATAGTTTCGTTAGCGTTTTTTCCGTGTAGCCTCGCCACTTCACTCAATCGTCTGCCCTTATACAAGTTGTTAAGTGAGTCTCTCCGAAAGCCAAGGATCATTACGTCTTTGGGGTCTGAGTTTTTTGTTGGTATTCCCAAATCCAGTTCTTGTAAGACTTTCCTCCTGGTCACGGCATTTTTCAGACGCTTGCACATCGGCCCGATACCACCCTCTTGCACCCATGTAGGCAGCCGTGCAGTCAGACCGGTGCCGCTCGCATTGTACGTGTACATGTCTGCAGTGATTTTTAATCCAGCTTTTTGAGCACTGTCGATTTTTGCAATTACGGTATCAATTTTATTCCAGTTCCACTTGTTGTTGATTTTCAGATGATAAATCTCTGCGGGAATATTTGCCTCTTTAGAAATTTTGAACACTTCATTCATAGCGGCATAGATTTTGTCACTTTCGCTGCGCATGTGCGTGATGTACATTCCTCCGAATCTTGAGGCAACTTTACAAAGTTCAATCAGCTCTTGCGTTGATGCATAATCAGCGGGAGCGTAAATCAATGAAGACCCAACTCCCATGGCCCCTTCCTTCATTGCATTCTCGACTAACACTTTCATTTGGATTAGCTCTTCCGCCGATGGCTTTTTGTTCTCTTGCCCGAGTACGTATGCGCGCACACTGGTAGCGCCGACAAAAGAGGCAAAATTGGTGCTGGTCTTTTTTCCTTCAAGAACGTTGAAAAAATCCCCTAATGTTTCCCAGGTAGAATCTTTGGCGTTTTTTTTCTTTCGCGGACCGGGACTCCAACCTTCACCAAAAATTTCAAGAGTTACTCCCTGCTTTATGTCACTCATCGAGCGGCCGTCTTGCAGCAGGGCAACTACAAATCATCTCATCTTACGTAAGCGGAATAGCTTGCGAGTAACAACCTTTTTTTATTAGCTTTAATTAATGAGGTCTCTTGTATCATTTTTTGTTGTTCTCTTTTTCCTTTCATGCAATACAGAGCACC
>Ga0206976_1095_pt1 | contig 29248 bp, 27 predicted proteins | sample Alteio_BWOrgHeat_82_FD_152926 | JGI IMG/M metagenome (GOLD analysis project Ga0206976, IMG submission 152926) | Enriched cells from forest soil in Barre Woods Harvard Forest LTER site, Petersham, Massachusetts, United States -... | ecosystem: Environmental > Terrestrial > Soil > Temperate forest >... | reverse complement strand
GCCGTAAAGCCACCTTAGTGGCTGCCTTAATGACCATGGGCCCGTCAACTGTAGCGATAGGGCTGCTGCCGGGCTATCAGTCTATCGGCATAGCCGCTCCTATTTTGCTGGCTTTATTTCGCTTTGGGCAAGGATTAGGCTTGGGTGGCGAATGGGGCGGCGCAGTTTTGCTGGCTACAGAAAATGCACCAGAGGGTAAAAAAGCCTGGTATGGGATGTTCCCGCAATTGGGGGCGCCTATTGGGTTCTTGATTTCGAGCGCTACGTTTTTCCTGTTGAGCAAAGGATTGACCGACCAGCAATTTTTAAGCTTTGGTTGGCGTATCCCTTTTATAGCCAGCGCCCTGTTGGTTTGGGTGGGCCTGTATGTGCGCTTGAAACTGACGGAGACACCTGATTTTATCAAGATCATTGAAAAAAACGAGCGCGTTAAAATACCGGTGATCGATGTATTTGTAAAACATACCAAAGCCATTGTCTTAGGTACATTCGCTACTATCACTACATTCCTGTTGTTTTATTTAATGACCGTGTTTACTTTAAGCTGGGGCACTTCGGCATTGCATTACTCGCGTACCAGTTTTTTGATCGCCCAAATGATCTCCGTACTATTTTTTGGTTTGGGCATCCCAATATCCGCGGTACTGGCCGACAAATATGGTCGCGCTAAAATGCTGATCATTGCAACAGCAGGCATATTTTTATTTGGCCTGTTCTTTTCAGCATTATTTGGTGCAGGCAATTGGCCGGTAACCGTGTGCTTCCTCATATTAGGTATGTTTTTAATGGGGCTTACTTATGGGCCTATCGGTACGGCCCTTGCCGGGATTTTTCCGGCATCAGTTCGTTATACGGGAGCTTCATTGGCTTTTACCCTGGCGGGCATATTGGGCGCGTCGCTTACACCCGCACTGGCCACCACACTGGCTAAGAATTATGGACTTAACTATGTGGGTTACTATTTGTCGTTTGCAGCGGCTATCACTTTTTTAGCATTGTTTGCCGCAAGGTCATCAATGAAGGAAGCGGATGCCGGGCAACGTTGATCTTCAATTGGTATAGTTTATGCTATTATGTAATTTCGTGTCATTTAATGATTTACCTATGTCTCTGCAAAAATCCTTTGATATCATCCGTTCATCCAGGAAAGCTTTAATAAATTTTACCGCTGATCTGTCGCCTGAGCAACTGAATTACATTCCCACGCAAATGAAAAATAATATCATCTGGAACATCGGCCATGTGATCGCAGTCCAGCAAAATTTTTGCTATAAAAACTCAGATCTGGATACAATTATTTCTCCCCTGATTATAGAACGCTACTGGGCGGGGACCAAACCTGATGGCCTTACCACCATCGCCGAATATGAACTGCTTAGGGCTGACCTGCTGAGCCATGTTGACCGGCTGGAGGGCGATTACCATAAAGGCATATTTGTTACTTACCAGGGCCGCGAGTTTAAAACCTATCCTGGTCTTGCCGTTAATAATATTGAGGAGGCGGTTAACTTCGTGGCTTTCCACGATGGCTTGCATTTAGGCTATGTTATGGCGCTTAAGCACCATGTTGCAGTATAAGTAATTGATCATTTGATCCAACCGTTTTTATAGGCCAGGCTCATTACCTGCGTGGTGTTGTTCACATGCAGCTTCTCGTAAATATGGGCGATGTGCTTACGGACGGTGAATATGCTGATAAAGAGTTGATCCGCTATTTGTTTTGGGGTTAAACCCTTGATGGTGCATTGTAATATTTCCCGTTCCCGTTCCGAAAGCAGGGTATCCAGCGCGTTTTCTTTTTTGCCGGGTAAAGCCTCGTTCCGTGTTGAGTTGCTGAGCAATTCTAACGCTTTGCGGGCGATAGGCGGACTCATCGGCGCACCACCATCCTCTAAAGCAATGGTAATGGCATTGCGCAATGAAATGGCGTTATCATCTTTTAACAAATAGCCGCTGGCGCCGGCCTGGATGGCTTCAAATAGTTTTTCATCATCATCAAAAACCGTGAGTACGATATAGAGTATTTCGGGGTATAAAACTTTAGCTATCCGTATAAACTGGATGCCGTCCAAAACAGGCATTTCAATATCCACGAACAAAACCTGGGGGTATCTGCCTGCGGGCAACTCTTTTAAACGTTCCAGGCAATCATTGCCGCCACCGGCCATAAATACTAAAGCCAAATCATCGCACCCTTGTATCTTACGTGCAAAGGTATTCAGGTTAACCCGGTTATCATCCACTAAAGCGACGCGTATGGCCATTGTTTTTTATTGATAAAGATCATCATACCTGTAGGGTATGGCAATACTTAAATTTTATTATTTAGTGGGAATATCTGATCATCCAAAACTCAGGGTAAGGCGTGTGCCACGCGGCGATGCCTGGCCGAAAGTTATAGCTATACCGGCCTCCTGTGCCCTTGAGCGCATATTTAACAACCCGTTACCAATACCCCCAGATCTATCCGGGTCGAACCCTTTGCCATCATCCTCGATCACGATGATAGATTTCCCATTACTTTTAAAAATAACCGCGATGCGGCTGCATTTACTGTGCTTAAGCGAATTATTTAATGATTCCTGTAAAATACGGAACAGGTGCAGCGCGTTTAAAGGGGTCAGAATCACATCTTCTTTGATATCCTCTTCCACAATGATCTGGACATTTTTATAGCTCGGCTGTATTTTTTGCACATAGATCTTTACCCTGTCGCTCAGGCTGGTTAAGGTAACGGCTTCCTTACTCAACGCCCATATTGTGTCCCTTAATGACGTCATGATCTCAAACACATTGCCTTTCAGGTTTTCGAGTGTTTGGGGATTGGTGGTGGTTTCGCTATATAGCTCATCTACGTTGGCCGATATGGCGGCAGCATACGCGCCGATATTATCATGCAGATCCGATGCGATTCGTTTTCGTGCATTTTCCTCGGCCTGCATTACCGCAATGGTTTCCTGCTGTTTTTGCCTTTCCCGCTTTTTACGATAATTGGCATACAGCATAAACACAAGGAATAGCAGGAAGGCCGAAAGCGCCAGGGCCGCATATAAGTACTTATCCCGATTAATGATATCCAGCTTTTGCCTGATGATGGTATTCTCTTTTTTCTGCACCTCGTATTTTGCTTCTATTTCAGCAAGCGACCTTGCAGCATCATTCCGGTAAATGGAATCTTTTATGCTGATGATCTTTTCCAGGGTATTACTGTAATCTACATAATCCTTATCGGCCTTATAATTACTTGCCAGGGAGGAATAGGTATTTACCAGGTCGACCTTAAGATGATATTTGTTTGCAATGGCGATGCCTTCTTTGGCAATAGCAATCCCCTTTTTTGGCTGACCGCTTACCATATCATATTGGCAAAGCGTGATGATCTCTGAGATAATAAGGGATGGGTCGCCGAGTTGTTTACGGATAGCATAAGCTGCATTAAAAAAATTAGCGGCAGCTTTGTTTTGATGGTCCTGCACGAGTAAATAGCCCTTCACATTCAGCACATCAACCAAATTGGTGAGGCTTTGATCGGCCTTATCCGCCTCTAATGCTTTATTGATAAAATAATAAGCCGAATCCATCTGGTTGCGATCGATATAAACGCCGGTCATGTTGGCCATGGCTTTGCGGCAGGCGGCAAAGTATTTAGGGTCGGCAGCGTGTTGTACGGTTTTATGGAACCAATTAAGCGCGGGTTGAAACTGCCCGAGCATCCTGTTTACCCAACCGATAAAGTTTTCGCTCTTGATCAGCATCAGGGTGTCATTGTTGTTTTCCGACTCTTTTAGCAATTGGTAACCCATCGCCAGGGCATCCTTATACTTCCCGCTTTTAGCAATAGCGTTTGCTTTTTTAAGTCCAAAATCTTCATAAAGAAACTGATCGCCCTTAATGGCTGTTAAAAGCTGCCTGTTGGAATCGCTCATGGCGATAACACGGCCCAGGTCGCCTTTGTTGGCGTAACAAATGGTGAGGTAATAATTGGCCCTGATCATGGCTTTTTGATCGTGCATTTTCAGAGCGATCCTTTTGGCCTTCGTTGCATAGGCGTATAGGGTATCATTATTTAGCGACTCGTTTTTGTCGCACAATAAAAAAATGAAGCGAAGTTTATCGGGATCGCCCTGCGCCGTTGCGATATTCTTTTTTAGCGAATTGATCTTGCTGAGCACGCCTTCTGTCCATTGGCTTACATTATAGGCCGAAGTATCATGCTTCTTCAGGATGTTGATATCGCCGGTTTGCGCCAGGCCGCCAAATGGCAGCCAGGCCAGGATAATAAGAATAAAAATCAGCTTCATGCGTGTAATAATTGATCATATAAAGTTAGTTATAAGCAGGCTAAGTAAAATACTCAATATTGGTTATTGTGCTGGTTACCACGCGCTTCTACTTTTGATCTGTACAAACATTAAATCGGATTGTCATGAAAAAGCATTATTTATTTCTCATCCTTCTTTCGGCAAGCAGTCTATTTTTTAGCTGTTCAAAAAAGAGCGACAACGCGGCTCAGCCCACCCATGGAACATTCAATATCGCGGGGGCTGTTCATGAGGGATCAACAACGGCCGCAACTTTTGATGGCGGGGTTGAAGTTGACATCACCGATAGCCAGGGCAATTATATGCAAATTTATAATATGCCTTCGGCCGAAGGCGGAACCGTCGATGTTTTTAATACTTTTCAGACAGGCGTGCTTCAAAGCAGTACCGATGTCTATGCATCGTCGAATGTTAACATCGGTGTCCAGACTGGCGGATCAGTGTCATTAAGCGGCAAACTAACCAAGACAGGAGCCCGGAGCTTTACGCTTACCGGCACTTTCCAGGCAAATTTGTCCAGCTCCACCACCGCTACGGTAATCGCCAGCGGAAATTATTAATAGTCAATTTAAAGTAGAACATAACCCAAAACAAAAACAATTATGAAAACAATTACAAAACTGATGGCTGCAACTTTAGGTATGCTGGCCATATTTTTCACTGCAAACGCCCAGTCACAAACCTCAACTACTACACAACCCAGCCCATGGCGTTTGGGTATAGGGCTGGAAGCGGGCATCCCTACCGGCAACGCAACGGATATATCTAATTTTTTAGTGGGCGGTACCTTGAGGTTGGAGTACGCCGCAAGCAAGGATTTTGCAGTAATGCTCACCGCAGGCTATTATGATATGCTGGGTAAAACTGTGGCAAATTCCAGTGTAAAATATCCCTCATTAACCATGGTGCCTGTAAAAGCTGGCGTTAAATACTTTGTTGCCCCCGGTTTTTATATCGACGCGGAAGGCGGTTTGGGTTTTGATACCTCGTATGAGGACCACGTCAAACTGATCGTATCACCTGGCCTGGGCTATGACGGCACAACCTGGGACGTGGGCCTGCGTTATGAAAACTACTCCGGGCAAAATAACAGCTTTGGCCAGATAGGCTTGCGTTTAGCTTACAATTTTGGTTTATAAAGATATTAGTTTGTATGGCCCTGATTTTCCTGTGATTTAATCTGTGATAAACCTTTCGGTAATTGCCGGGAGGTTTTTTTGTGTAGCTGGAGACTTCGGATAGTGGGAAAGTTTAAAATTTGAAGCTTTTTTGCTTTGGATTTTCGACTACAGGTAATCGGCTTATGTAATTAAAAGTCAACGACTTCTGTAGCATATTTCTTTTCTAAAAGCTTTGAAATGTAAAAAAGAAGTTCTAACTTACATAAGATTTGATGCCTTATTGACAATCAGCTTTTTCTTTGAACCCCTAAACCTTTCAGCCATGCCAAAAAAAAACTATTTCTCCGGTATTAAAGTTGCCTATAGCGTCATTAATACTTACTACCCGGTAAACTACAGAAATCCATACTTTGATCACTTCGTTTTTCAGCCAATGATAAATGATGGGACATGCGCAGATGATAACTTTACATTAGCAGCATATGCCGCAAATGGAGATGGAACTGTGTTAAACGGGCAGAACATGCTTGCAAAAACAGATCTGGCCGACAATTTCCTCGGATCAAAGCCGCATATCCAATTTGCGAATATGCACCTGGATCTAACCGCGCTTGGCGAATTGTACCCTCCGGGTGTCACATCTGACCTGATAGTTTATCCTCCCGGTGGTTATTACGCTCTAAATAGTAAAGAAACCGCCTATGTGCTTTATATTGCTAAAACAACTGACGGGGCAGATGTGGTTATTACCAAACCACTTGACCCTTCGCCACCGGCGTAGATTTTAAATAACATAAAATAATAAGCGCTTGGGCGCCTGATATATTAAATTATGGGTAAGATCGCAGTACTGATCTCTGATTGGTCGGAGGTATGGGCTTTGCTCATACCTCTGCTTTTTTTAATGTTCAGGGGCAATCAGCCTGCCTTATTAAAACCCGTTGTTGTTTACTTATGTCTTGCGCTTGTACTCAATCTTTTCGGGGATGTAATTGCCGATTTTAAAAAGCCGTATCATTTCCCCGCCTGGCTTCAAAGTAATAACCCCATTTATAATCTGCATTCGGTAGTACGCTTCGCCTGCTTCAGTTATTTTTTTATTTCCCTGCCTCAACCGCAATTTAAAACCGTTAAAAAAGTCATTGCAGTAGTGTTCCTGGTATATTTCATTATAAATTTCGCCTTTTTTGAGAATTTCTTTTATTTCTATCACCTCAGCGGCAACATCTTGTCGGTAGAGTCATACCTCTTGTTAATTTACTGCATGCTCTATTACCTGGCTGTATTAAATGATGAGGACGATGCAGCTTTTAAAGGGCCTGTTTTCTGGATCGTTACCGGCTTGAGCCTGTACGTAGTGATCAATTTCTTTGTATTTTTATTTTATGTTCCCATGATCACCCAGAACATGGCATTGGCGCTTCATATTTGGAAGGTTCACGATGCGGCATACATTATTTTATGTCTTTTTATAACCCGTGCTTTATATGCAACTACTGGAAAATATGCAACTGCTGGAAATTAGTTTAGAGTCACGGGTGATATTCGGTATCTCGGGTATGGTATTGCTTTTTACCAGTTTCCTGATCGTATTTGTTGTGAGCCAGCGAAAGAAACTACAATATCATAAAGACCTGCTTGCACTGCATGAAGAACAGCAGCAAATCCTCACTCAACAGAATATATTGTTAGAAGAACGCGTAGAAGAAAGAACAACGGAGCTGGTGTTTCAAAAAAATGAGTTGCAAAAATCACTGCATGAGCTTAACCTCGCTCAGTCGCAATTGATACAAAAAGAGAAAATGGCTTCGTTGGGCGAACTTACTGCGGGCATAGCGCATGAGATACAAAACCCCTTAAACTTTGTTAATAATTTTTCTGATGTAACCATTGAGCTGGTAGATGAGTTGTGCAGCGAATTAAAGGAAGTAGATGTGGAAGAAGCAATGCTTATTGCCGACAGCATTAAGCAAACCCTCGAAAAAATAAATCAGCATGGTAAACGGGCGGATAATATTGTAAAAGGGATGCTCGAGCATTCAAGGGTTGACACCGGGCAAAAAGAACCAACAGATATTAATAAACTGGCATCCGAAAGCTTGAGATTAAGTTACAATACCTTCTGCGCAAAGGACAATATATTTACTGCATCCTGCGAAACTTTTTTCGATGATAGTATTGATCATGTAGCTGTTGTTCCGCAAGCGGTAAAAAGGGTATTCATTAATTTGTTTAACAATGCGTTTTACTCTGTCAGGGAGAAAAAGAAACGGTTGGGTGAAAGTTATGACCCTGTTGTTTCAGTAACCACCAAAAAGAGCGATAATAACCTCCTGATCATTGTGAGTGATAACGGAACAGGTATTTCCAACCAAATACTGCAAAAGATATTTCAGCCTTTCTTCACTACAAAGCCCACAGGTGAAGGCACGGGTTTGGGACTGTCATTAAGTTATGATGTGATCAAAGCTCACGGTGGAGAACTCAATGTGGAATCGGTAGAAGGAGAGCGCACATCGTTTAGTATTTCGTTGCCCGCTTGAACAGATTGCTTTTCCGACATCATCGACTCGCTATATTTCTGCTAATCAGTAGCTTGTTTTGAAATAATATTGAAAATTAATTGGTTTTGTTCGTGGAATAGGTAAATTTATAATAATCAAAACCTAAAAAGATGAAACTTTCAGCCTTCGCAATTATTATTACCGTTTTAGCAATTGGCTTTGGCCTTGCATTTGTGTTTATTCCTGTCAGGTTAATGGCTTTTTACAATATCAGCCTGGGCGGCGGTGGCGTGCTAATGGCCAGGTATTTTGGTGCTGCCAATTTGTTTATCGGCATGATATTCTGGTCGTACAGTAGTGTTTCCCCGTCGGCAAAATCGTGGCCGAAGTTGTTGCTTTATAGCCTGGTTTATGACATTTTACAGTTGGCTATAACTGTGAAGGCGCAGTTAAATAACCAGTCGAACACTATGGGCTGGACAACTGTTGCTTTATTTGCATTGCTTGCCATAGGCTCGGCCTATTTCATGGTTCAATGTAATAAAGCCAGGGCACAGGCTGCATAATAAACTCTATACAAAGTTATATTATACGAGCCTCAAAACCCTCTGTCGGTTGGGGTAGCTTGTTATTTTTGTGTAGTTAGACGCTACAGGATAATCTTCCCAAGTTGCAAACTTCGGACAGATTAAGAGCGTACAGCGTTTTCCATTTGGATCTGCAGGGACTAACATCAACCTAATGGCCAGATAATTTTGTAATTTTAAAATGTGGCCTTTTAATGGAAGTTAATCATGATGAGGAAAGCTGTATTCGCCGTCCTGCTATTGAGTGTTGTTTTAATATTTACCGGGTTAAAGCAAATTCCCGGTAAACCTGGCGGTGCTGTTTATGATCGCGATATAAGCATTTGCGGCAGCGCGTTGCCTTTGACAATAAAACCAGGTAAGGATGGCAAGTTTATCCCGGTGATGCCGGGGCTGGGCCGCCATCATTATAAAGTATCCACAGTGTCTGATAGTGCAGGGATATATTTTGACCAGGGCCTGGCTTTCTATTACAGCTATCATTTATCCGAAGCACTGGCATCATTCAAAGAAGCCGCCCGCTTTGATGGAAATTGCATGATGGCTTATTGGGGGCAGGCACTGGCATTGGGTCCCTACTATAATAATTATAATTATAAAATGCCGGCTGAAGTCCCCGTGGTTTTAACAACATTACAACGGGCAAATACCGGCGCCAATGCGCGTGAAAATGACCTGGCCAATGCCATGTTGCAAAGGTATTCGGCGGATACAACCAATTCGGACCGAAAGGAACTGGATAGCCGTTATGCAGAAGCGATGCGTCAACTGGCCATTAAATATCCCGCTGATAATGATATCAAAGCATTATATATCGACGCGGTAATGCTTTGCCACAAATGGGATTTTTGGAACACTGATGGAACGACAAAACCATGGACCCCCGAATTGGTAACAACCTGCGAAACCATTTTGAAGGCCGACCCGCAAAACCCGGCTGCGCTCCATTACTATATCCATCTTACTGAGGCATCCCGGCATCCTGAAGCAGCCCTGCCTTATGCCGACGCATTGAAGGAGCTGATGCCCGGAGTGGCACATATGGTACACATGGCCACGCACTCCTATCAGAGGAATGGCCTGTTTGCTAAAAGCGTGGCTGTGAACGAGGATGCCACTATCGTATTTAACCGGGAGGATGCCACCTCGCCGGGATTGCATTTGAGCAAGGCTAATCTTATCCATTTTTTTGCGGTACAATCGTACTGTGCTATGAGTGCCGGGATGTTCAATAAAGGTATGCCGATCTACCTTAGGGCAAAGGAAAGGATGGTGGCTTTGAAGCCGGTTTTTAGTAAGGACCCTTATGCCCAATTTGTTTATACGATACCTGAAATTGCCTTTGTGAGATTGGGGAAATGGCAGCAAATATTGAATGAGCCCCGGCCGGATGCGCAATGGAAATATGCTGTGGTGCTGGATGATTTTGCGAAAGGCATGGCCTATGTGCACACTGATAATATAGTTGCAGCAAAGGAATGTCTTGATGATCTCAAAAAAAACCTTGCCGACAGCTTACTTGCCATACGCCGGATGCCCTATAACAAACCCAATCAGCCTGGACAGGTGGCAGCTGACATCTTATCCGGTGAGATATTATACGCTGAAGGCAAAAAAGATGAAGCCATAGAAGCGTTAAAAAACGCGGTTAGCGGGGAAGAAAAAATGATATATCGTGAACCACAGGAATGGTTCATCCCCTCAAGACAGTACCTGGGCAGCTATCTTTTAAAAATGAACAGAGCTGCGGAAGCCGAAAAAGTTTATCGCGAAGACCTGGTAGCAAACCCGGGTAACGGGTGGTCGCTGGTGGGAATGTATAACAGCCTGAAAGCGCAAAACAAAATACCCGAAGCAAAAGCCTATCGATCGCGCTATCAAAAGGCGTTCGGGGATGTGGATGTTAAGCCGATGGATTCGGTGTATTAGGCGTTTTTGTAACATGACGCTTGTGGCAGTAGTAGAAGAAGGTTTAGCAATATAGCACTCATCTAACCCACCCCTCATACCCCAAGAACTTAACAAATTGCGCATTATTCACAGACAACACCGGCAGCCAATCAGCAACTTTCTCACGGGTCCAGTAAAGGCCTTGGGGGTTGCCGGGTTTGGCAAAGTGGTATCTATATAAAGTCGCCCGGACGTAGCGCGGAGGTTTATTTAGGAATGGGTTGCCGGCAAACAAACCGACAGCACCGGGGTCGTTATGCAGGAGTTTCCACACCAGGTTGTACGTCCACGGGTATTCTTCAGCGGTGGACATGGCGGCGAACCACATTTGCCAGTCTAACCGCAGCTGGTAAGGGGCTATTTGCGGTGGCTGCTTGTCCAAAAGTACAGGCAGGCCTTTGTAGATATAGGGTTTCCAGTTGGCTTTGTTGTTGATGGTATCGTCCAGGGTGCCTTCGAAAACTACATTCAAACGTTCCTGACCCACGCTGCCAAATGCACCGTAGGTATTGACCAAATCGAGCGGATCGAACGAGCTGTTCATCACCTGGCCGGGTGATAGCATATTTATTACCGGTTGTATGCTGAGAACGCCGATGAGTGCAGCAACCACCCACGCGGTAGTGAGCATCGGTTTGGATTCTTCGGCGTGGTTAGCAGCAGCTTCGGCTTTACGAACGAGCGTGCGTGGAAGCAGCTTTGCCCAGAAGCCATCGTCAAAACAAGCTAAAGCGGGGATAATAGTCAGCCAGTTTAAAAATGACAGGTTGCCGCTGAGGATAATAACGACCTGGAACAATACGATTACCGCCCCGGCGATATGCCGTGCCAATCGCGGCCCGAAAACGAACCAGGGAGCTATCAATTCGGCCAACCAATTGAACCATACCCCGATCTTCAGAATGACATGGGGCAAAAAATGAAACCACCGGCTCAGCGGATTGGGAATGGGTTGTGATTCGAAATAATACCAGAGCGCGGTGCTATTGCGCCAGCTTTCATCCCCGCGATATTTGATCAACCCGGAACCCAACATGATACGGAAGGCCAGCCAGCGGAATAAAATGATGATGGGCATAGGTGGCGCACGCCGGGGGAATGGGCGCATATCTACCAGCGGGCAAAGAAAGATAGCAAGAAACCCGGTTTCGGTAAGCTGTATCTCCCAGCCGTATCCATACCAATCCTGCCCGAGGTGAACAAAGGACATGTAGAGAAACCAAAGGACACCCAATAACGGCGCGTTGGCATAGCCGGCTACTACTACGCAGGAAAGCGCGAACCCGATCCAGGCGACGGTTAAAAGCGTAGTATCGGAATGCCAGAGCCAAAATAGTGAGGGCAGCCGCACAAAGCCAGCCTCGGCTGAACCCAGCATATGGCTCACCTGGTTTAGATAATTGCCGACAGGAAGTAGCCCGTTAGCCCCGATCAACGGAACAATTTGATTAATGGCCACCAGGAAAGCCACAGCATATACCACTCCCAGTAAACGAAGGATAACAAAACGCGTAAGCCAGTAGCGCCTCACCCCAAACCCCTCTCCAAAGGAGAGGGACTTATTAGAATCTCCTAAATGAGAAGTTGCTTCAGTGACTTCCTTATCTGCTAAAGACATTGGATACCTGTTTATTACCTGAAACAAATTTAATTAAAAAGGTTCAACAGGTTTTGGCGCCGGTGTTTGAAAACTCGACAAATATTAACTTAATTTCTCTTGCATATCTAAAAGTTTTATTTATTATTGTGTCAGACAAACGCAATGGGGTTTACCGTTGTAGAAATAACCAATTATCATTTTTGTATTTAAGGTAAATTAAAAGCATATTTATAATTCGCATGATGCTGCTTTAACAAGTAGGGTCATCGAACCAAAAGAAACCACTTTATCCAATTTATATTGACCGGCTGATGAGCAAAACCCACGAGTATCTCGCACCCAAACAACATTACGAAATCCTCGACGGGTTGCGTGGTGTGGCCTCTATTTTGGTAGTCGCCTTTCACATTTTTGAAACCTATTCAGGTGATCGTTTCCACCAGATCATCAACCATGGTTATTTGGCGGTCGATTTCTTTTTCGTGCTGTCGGGTTTTGTGGTAGCGTACGCTTATGACGATCGTTGGAGTAAAATGGGCCAATGGGATTTTTACAAACGCCGTCTTATTCGTTTACAACCAATGGTAATCATGGGTACGCTGATCGGTGCGGCGCTGTTTTACTTCCAGGCCTGTGGCGCGTTCCCGCTGATCAGTGCAACGCCTGTATGGAAAATGCTGCTGGTGATGCTGGTTGGGTTTACGATGGTACCGCTGTTACCCTCGATGGATATCCGTGGCTGGCAGGAAATGCACCCGCTGAACGGCCCTGCCTGGTCGCTATTTTTCGAATACATCGCCAATATTTTGTACGCGCTGGTGATCCGTAAATTCTCCAAAACATTGCTTGCTATATTTGTAGCGCTATCGGCCTGTTACCTGGTTCAGTTTTTAATAATGGGCCCGCAGGGTGATGTTATTGGCGGCTGGAGTATTGATAAAACGCAGCTTCATATCGGCTTTGCCCGATTGCTGTACCCATTCTTTGCCGGGATGCTGCTTTGCCGGGTGGGAAAACTGATCCGCATTAAAAACGCTTTCGCGGTATGCAGCCTGTTGCTCCTGATTGTTTTTTTCATTCCGAGAATTGGAGGCCCTGACCATCTTTGGATGAACGGTATTTATGAGTCGGTGTGTATTATTTTGGTGTTCCCGCTTGTTGTTTCTATTGGTGCAGGGGGCGAGATAACCGGGAAGTTTGCCAACAAGGTATGCAAGTTCCTGGGGGGGATATCTTACCCGCTCTACATTACGCATTACCCCTTAATCTACCTGCACATGGCCTGGGTGATCAATAATAAAGTTCCAAGAGAACCCGGTCTATTAGTTGGAGCGGGTGTAGTGGTACTCTCTGTCGCCATTGCCTACGCTTGCCAGAAATTGTATGATGAGCCCGTTCGTAAATGGCTTACCAATCGCTTCCTGAAGAAAAGTGCCTGATACCAGGGTAAATTTGAAATAGAGTTAAAATGAAAAACCTCAAGCTAAACGCCCGAGGTTTTCATTTTATATGGGTTTGAATGAAGGTTTGAAGTTTATTATTGACCTCTGATGATCAACTGAAATCTTTTTTTGCCGAATGAATTAGCGTCAGCCATGGTTACTTTAAAATTGTAATTGGCTGTGAGAACGTTCACACTATCTTTCAGGTAGGTATCCTTTATCCAGATCTTGATATTTGCCGGGATACTCCTTTGGTAACTTAATTGTAAAGAAAGAGCGCCGTCTGCCTTGGCATTAACATCTAAACCAACAGTCATGCCTGATGTATAGGGTAAACTGTAAGACATAATATCTGTCCCATCTTTTGAAATACTTGCCAAACTCTCTGCGCCATAACCCGGAAAATAAGCGGCATCTACATTGGCGTCATAATTCAACGATGCGGTATGATTAAACAAAAACATAGTTTCATCAGAATTATCACTGTCCTTAACTAATTTTATTTTGATAGCTGCCATATCCGGAATAGTATCAGGTTTAACCGAGCTGGTAGTCGTCTGGTTAACGGTAGTAGCAACCGACGTTACCTTGGTAACCTGGGGTACAATTTTGGTTTCCTTTTGGCAGGAAGCCAGGAAAAACAAAGTTAATAATAGTAGTATTGATGCTTTCATTTGTTCAGGTTTTGGCAGTTTCTTAACGACGTATTTTCAGTTTTCTTTGTATCGGTTTTTTTGTTGGAAAACAAAAGACAATTATGATGCCAATTCAAATAAACAACTGATTGTTAATATGTTATAACGTATTACCGGGCTGTTTTCCCCAAAATCGGGTGGGGATTTTTATTCCATATTTCTGTCGGCATGAGGAGACCGAAGCAATTTGGCTTTTGTTATTTGTATTTTAGCGCATCGGCTATAGCTGCCGGGATGGGTCATTTTAATCAAGTATCTACTATGAAAAAAATAATTGCACTTATCGTGTTTGCTTTATTGTGTGGAACAGCTTTCGGGCAAACTGGTGATCACGACCTGCATTTTGATGTATTGACAAAGCGATGGGACGAGGCGATACCATTGGGTAATGGTATGCTGGGCGCGCTGGTATGGCAAAAAGACGATCATTTGCGCTTCTCGCTTGACAGGGCCGACCTTTGGGATATACGCCCGATGAAAGGTTTGCATCGTAAGGAGTTCAGTTATCAATGGGTGATGGGCCAGGTAAAGAAAAAGGATTATACACCCGTACAGCATTATTTTGATGAACCTTATGATAGCGAGCCTGCACCATCCAAAATTCCGGGCGGCGCGCTGGAATTCGACACAAAAAATTGGGGCGATGTACAATCGGTTCATTTACACTTAAAAAATGCGTTATGCGAAGTGAAGTGGGCAAATGGAACTATATTAAAAACACTTGTTCATGCAAAGACCCCGGTTGGGTGGTTCAGGTTTGAAAATATAAAGACGGAGCTGGTCCCGCAATTAATAGCTCCAAAATACCAGGGTAAAGTAAATATATCTGGCGACCCGGTTGGGGGAGATGACCTGTCGAGATTAGGCTATTCGCAGGGAACTATCAAAAAGGAGGGGAATAGTATTACTTATCTGCAAAAAGGATGGGGAGGATTTACCTATGAAATTAATGTACGGTGGAAGAAGGTCAATGCAAACACTATCGAGGGTGTTTGGAGCATTTCTTCTCAATACCCCGGTAAGAAGATCAATGCTGCTGCATCGGTGATATCAAAGCAGGCGTTAGAGCGGGGTTATTCGACTGATTATGCCTCGCACACATTGTGGTGGAGAAACTTCTGGAGCAAATCTGCTATCCATGTTCCTGATCCATTATTGGAAAAACAATGGTACCTGGAACAATACAAATTTGGTTCTGCGTCGCGGCAAGGTGCGCCGCCTATATCGCTGCAGGCTGTGTGGACCGCGGATAATGGTCGTTTACCACCATGGAAAGGCGATTATCACAACGACCTGAATACACAATTGAGTTACTGGCCCGCTTACAGTGGAAACCACCTGGACGAAGCGATGGGTTTCCTCGACTTCCAGGATAAAAATAAAGCCAATTATCAACGCTATACCAAATTGTATTTCGATAAAAATGGTTTGGCTGTACCGGGAGTAACCACACTGGATGGAACGGAAATGGGTGGCTGGATACAATATTCACTTTCGCCAACGGTTTCCTGCTGGCTTGCCCAACATTACTATTTGCAATGGCGGTATAGTATGGATAGAAAATTTTTGCAGCAGAGGGCTTACCCATGGATAAAAAGCACAGCCACATTTATTGAGAATTTGACAACTAAGGACGAAAACGGGCACCGCAAATTACCCTATAGTTCCAGCCCGGAGATCAATGATAACGATATTACCGCATGGTTTCCGCAGAATACCAATTATGACCTGGCGCTAATGAAATTTACATTTAAAGCGGCTGCTGAATTAGCCGGTGAACTGGGCCTGAAAAACGAAGCGGCACATTGGAATAAAATACTTGCAGAGTTTGGCGATTTTGCGGTAACTGTAAACCATGAGCTGATGTTTGCACCAACTATGGCCTATAACCAGTCGCACCGGCATTTTTCAAATATGCTGGCGATCCATCCATTGGGGCTTATCAAATGGGAAGATGGCGCAAAAGCGCAAGCAATTATCAAAAACTCCATTCATTTACTGGACAGCATAGGGCCTGATTACTGGTGTGGATATTCTTATTCCTGGCTGGCAAATATGAAAGCGCGGGCAAAGGATGGGGCCGGTGCAGCAAAAGATCTCACCATTTTTGCAAAGGCGTTCTGTTCCATCAATAGCTTTCATTTAAATGGCGATCAAACTAAATCAGGCTACTCGAAATATCAGTATCGCCCGTTTACGCTGGAGGGTAATTTTGCATTCGCGGCGGGTTTGCAGGAAATGCTACTACAGAGCTATGCAGGTTTTATAGAAGTACTACCCGCTGTGCCCAATGAATGGAAAGACATCTCATTTGAAAATTTACGGGCCGAAGGTGCGTTCCTGGTCAGCGTAAAGCAAACAGGTGGGGAGGTTAGCGAGGTTAAAATTGTTTCGGAAAAAGGAGGAAGTACCCGATTGAAACTGCCTTTTAAAACCTGGAATGCGGCAATTAAGAAAGAAGTTAAAGTAAAAAATATCGGCGATGACTTTATCAGTTTGAGCTGCAAGCCGGGGGCGATACTGGTGTTGAAAAACGGGAATAAATTATAGGATAAAGCCCGTAAGTTGGATGGAGTAAACGCGGTACTATTTACTTATAGCAATATAAAAAGTTGAACCTTTATCCGGGGTGGATTGAACGGAAATGGTGCCATTGAGGGCTTTAATCAGTTCTTTTACGGTTGACAGTCCAATACCCGAGCCCTTTTTATTATCACGGTCTGCAATTTTGAGTGTGAAACTATTGGCAAATATCTTTTCGTGGTATGCCTCATCGATACCTATTCCGTTATCTTCCACTTCAAAATAATAGTTTTCTTCGTTCTGGCGGAACCTTATTTGTATTAAACCCTGCTCCTTATCGTTATAGCGGATAGCATTAGTGAGCAGGTTAATAAAGACTTGTTGAACGGCTACACTTGATACATAAAGTGAATGTTTTTCGGTAGGTATCTGAATTTTAAAATTATCAGGAACGGTCACCATACTGATTACAACCCTTAGCAGCTCGGATACGTCGACTGTTGATTTTTTTGTCAATAACAAAGATGGCGATTTGGAGTATTCCAGCATATCATCTATCAAAGTCACTAATCTTTTGGTAGAGGTGATATTCAGGTCGATCAGCCTTTCGCAGCTTTCATCATTTAATTTTTGCAACCGCATCTTTAACGACTGGGCGCTCAGTAAAATACTGCTCATGGGGTTTTTAATATCATGAGCGGCCATCGCGGTAAACTTTTGCATAAAGAGATTGGAATCCCTCAACTCACGGATCGTTTCTTCTGATACGATCGCTTTTTTTCTTAACTCAAGCTTATCCACTACTTGCCTGGCGATGATCTTTAAAGCATTGATCTGGTCATCTGACAGTTTTTTTTGCTCACGGTCTATCACACATAAAGAACCCAATACGAAGCCATCATCATTAACTAAAGGCACGCCAGCATAAAAGGTTATTTTATCATTCCCGGTAACAAATGGGTTTTCCAGGAACCGGTCATCTTTAGTTGCATCCTCAATGATCATGATATCCTGATCAGTAGCCATGGTATGGGTACAAAACGAATATTCGATGGGGGTTTCTTTCTCAGCAATACCAACACGCGATTTAAACCATTGTCGCTTATCGTCAATTAAACTGATCAGGGCGATAGGCGTTTGGCAGATGGCGGATGCCAGTGTTGTTAGGTCATCAAAGTCCTGTTCTTCCCCAGTATCTAAAATATTATAAGATTTCAAGGCAGCTAATCTGCCATCTTCATTACCAGAGGAATTTAATGACATACTACCATCAATTAGGGCACAGCATTGTAAATGTACTAATTATTTATTAAAAATCTTTTTATCTGCGCCCGCCTGTCACCGCTAAAAATATGGATTAGTCGTTTGCATACGATTAATCTTGTTTAGTAGTCATATTGCTTTTAATGAAAAAACAGGGTGGATTTTTAATTTAAGACAACAAGCTGCCTTTTTATTTTTTCGAGCAGGAAATTCAGATCAAACGGCTTGGCTAAATAATCATTCGGGGCCCCCTGTTGACGCAGTGATTGTGCCGGGTCGGCCGAGGCAGAGATAAGTATCACCGGTAGCGACAATGTATCCGGCTTTTCCTTTATACTCCTGCATATAACACGCCCATCCATGCCTGCCAGCATCACATCCATTAATACCAGGTCGGGGTGGAAGCTTTTGATGTTTTCAAACACCTTTTCCCCGCTGGATAATGCCATTATCTCATAACCACTATCAACCAAAAGAATGGAAAGGACCTGCAATAGATCGGGATCGTCGTCGAGTATTAATATTCTCTGGTTCATAATTATATAGGTTCGCCCGCTATATAGCTATTATAATGCCACAGAACTTTTTCCGTGTGCTTGCCTCTTTAAAATGAAAGCCTCAGATCGGAAAATCTGAGGCTTTTACATCTTCAACTGGGCGTTTTGTTTTTATTTCCCTCCAGCTACCTGCATTGGGTTTACGCCGGTCGATTGCCCGCGTGCCGCCCCGCCGGCAACTTTTTGTTTAAACACCTGGAACTTGGATGGCTCAGGCAATTTACCCCAATAATTGTTGGTTTCGTCAATATCGGCAGTTTCGCGCATCGGGTCAAGCCTGATGGAAGCTACTTCCTTGTCCTGCACATAAAATTTAGATATATGTTTTTCGTTTAGCCGCCATATTTGTGCCGGTATACGGTCGATCTGTTTGCTGCCATCAACATAAGTAAATTCAACAATGATCGGCATTACCAAACCGCCCTTGTTACTGAAATTCAGCTCATAAAAATATTTGCCTGCATATTTCTGCTTATCCTCATCTGTAAAAGCAGCTGCAGATCCGCCGCCCTGCTGGTAAGTTTGTGATTTTGCCAGGGTGCTGAATTTATTGGTATCCACAGCAGCAAAACCACGGTCATATTTCCAGTAGAAATCGCGCACAACGGTATCACGGTCGACATAAAAGTTTATTTTCTTATCCTCGCGGTTACGCACTTTTGAGATATCCTCAAAATCGTTTACCGCCGGTGCGGCAACTTTAGGAGTCATCGCTGGCCTTGCCGGGCCGAAAGGGGCGTTGCCATTCAAATCAGCCTTGGCCACTTTTACCGAGTCCAATGAAATATCGCAAGGATCGGTACCATAGAACCAGCCCCTCCAGAACCAATCGAGATTCTCGCCGCTGGCATCTCCCATCGTTCTGAAAAAGTCGGCAGGGGTAGGGTGTTTAAATTCCCATCTGCGGGCATATTCTTTAAAGGCATAGTCGAATAATTTGCGGCCCATAATGGTTTCGCGCAAAATATTCAAAGCTGTAGCAGGCTTGGTATAAGCGTTTGGACCGAATCTAACGATATCTTCAGAGTTGGTCATGATAGGCTCCAATTCATTTTTGGGCAGTTTCATATAATCCACAATGGTATAGGCCGCGCCTTTTTTGCTTGGATATTTATTGTCCCAAAGTTCTTCAGTCAGGTATTCTACAAAGGAGTTCAAGCCCTCGTCCATCCAGGTCCACTGGCGCTCATCACTGTTGACGATCATCGGGAAAAAGTTGTGACCAACCTCATGGATAATTACCCCGATCATGCCGTTCTTGGTGCTCTCGCTGTAGGTGCCGTCTTTCTCAGTGCGCCCGTAGTTAAAGCAGATCATGGGGTATTCCATTCCGTTTGAAGCTTCTACGCTTTGCGCAACAGGGTAAGGGAACGGGAAAGTAAAGCTTGAATAGGTTTTAACAGTATGTGCTACCAGGCGGGTGGAGAATTTACTGTATAAGTTGTAAGCCTCTTTACCGTAATAGCTCATGCACATTACTTTTTTGCCTTCCACATCCTGGCCCATGCCATCCCAGATAAATTTGCGGGATGATGTCCATGCAAAATCACGCACGTTATTGGCCTGGAAAACCCAGGTCTTTTTGGCTGAGCTTGGATTAGCTTCAGCTTTTTTAGCTTCATCCAAAGTAACCATTTGTACCGGTACGCTGGATGTTTTTGCTTTATTATATCTTGCCAATTGTGTTGGAGATAAAACAGCGGGATAATTGATACATTCGCCGGTGCCACCAACTACGTGATCAGCGGGAACGGTCATTTGCACATGGAAATTACCGAAGGTTAAGGCAAACTCGCCCCTGCCAGTAAATTGGTGGTTTTGCCATCCCTGGAAATCACTGTAAACACATAGGCGCGGATACCACTGCGTCATGGTGAACAGGTAGTTGCCATCACCGGGGAAATATTCATAACCACCGCGACCACCCCGTGTCATACGATCAGATATCAGGTAGTGCCATTTTACATTGAATACCATCTGCTGACCAGACTTTAAAGGTGTAGCAAGATCAAGCCGCATCATTGTTTTGTTTATGGTGTAGGGGATCGCTTTTCCGGTGGCATCAGTAATGCTCACGATCTTATCGCCATAGCCATTATCCTCGCCGGGCTTCTCCATCCGGTCGAGCGCTAACGTGCCTGCTGCTTTTGGCATCACCGAGCTGCTTTGATAATTGGCGTTGTCGTTATTGTTGTGCTGATTCTCGTCCAACTGCATCCAGATATAATCCAGCGGATCGGGCGAGTTGTTGTAATAGGTAATGGTTTCGCTGCCGGTCAGTTTCAGCGCTTTTTCGTCAAGCTCGCATTTGATGTTATAATCCGCGCGCTGCTGCCAGTATTTTACGCCGGGTGCGCCGCTGGCTGTGCGCTGCTCGTTAGGCGTACTCAAAATAGTACCCAACTGCTCAAACTTGTTACCATGGTTGCTGCCCGGATTGTTTTGTATATCCTGCGCCCTGACCAGGCCAATACAAGTGAGCGAAACAAATAGTGATGTAAAAAGCTTTTTCATTTTATGTTAATTATAAGTCAGTTAATCAAGTTTAGTCTGGAAGTCGGTAAAGTCCGAAGTCCGGAAGATTTTGAATTCAAAATTAAAAAATTCCACCCTAAATAAATCCGAAATCGAACATCCGAAATCCGAATTTAGAATGGCAATCTTTCCAGTGCCATTTTTAAAGCGAGGGCAAATACACCTGACGACAGGAAAAATACCCAGTCCCTTCTTTTTACTTTGAAAAAATTTAAAAATAAGATGCCGATCACTAAAATGATGGCAACCACAAAAATTTGCCCGGCCTCTAATCCCACGTTAAAACCAAACAAGCCCCAACCTATTGTTTGATCTTTTGCCAGCATAATACGGATAGCATTGGCAAAACCCATACCGTGTATGAGGCCGAAACACAATGCAAGGTAATAATTTATCCGGGCACTTTTTCCGGCAGAATCTATCTGAAAAATATTGTTCAGCGCTGTAATAAAAATGGTGCATGGTATCAAAAACTCCACCCATTTGCTGGAGAAGCGGATGATATCCAGCACGCTTAAAGCCAGGGTTAATGAATGCCCGATGGTGAAGGCCGTAACCAGTATCAGCACCCGCTTAATATCCGTAAAGGTATAAACGCAGGCGAGGGCCAATATAAACAGCTGATGATCCAGGGCATCCTTGCTGATGATATGCTCCCAGCCCATCTTAAAATAAAAAGCGAAGTCGGACATTGCAAACTAACTATTGAAAGCGCTAAATTTAAGGCGTTTTTTGTAGTATAAAAATTTGGAGGCATGATGTGGGCTTTAATTTATAAACCGTTAGTATATTGTTACATAGTTGGGGGCGCGTGGCTGCCTGCAAAGCGTAAAGTGATGCACCCCATCCATGTAAGCACCACCAATATTGAGTATAATAAACAGGATAGCAAGCTCGAGATCATTTGTACCATTTTTACTGACGATTTTGAAGCGGCCCTGGTAAAGGACTATCATAAAAAAACAGACCTGAGCAAAGCCGATATGCACGCTGCGATGGATGCTTTGGTGAAAGATTATATCACCAGTCACCTGCAAATAAAAACCAGCGCGGCCGCCATGCAGTTAAACTATGTGGGATTTGAGATCAACAAAGAGGCCACGGATGTGTACTTTGAATCGGATAAAATACCGGCGTTCAAAAAAATAGATGTAACCGACAGCCTGTTGCATGATCTTTTTGACGACCAGATCAATATCATCCATATCACGGTAAACGGTGTCCGCAAAAGCGAAAAGCTGGATTACCCGGATACGAAGTTGAGCCAGGTGTTTTAGCGAAGGGGATTAAAAATTGCACTCGTTAGCAATTTCGATATCACCAAACGTTCCGATGGAACGTGAAATGGGTTATTGATATGGTTTCTACCAACCATGCGTCCTTACAGGACGCTTTGATGCATTTCTCGTCCCATGGGGACGTTTCGTTGGTAGAAAAAATGAACAGATGGATTGCGTTCCATAGGAACGCCTGGTGAGGTGCTGATTTTTAAATTGAAGTTAAAACAATTTATCCATGGATTATGAAAATAGCTACCTATAATGTAAATGGCGTAAACGGGCGGTTGCCGGTTTTGCTTCGCTGGCTTAATGAGACGGCACCCGATGTGGTTTGTTTACAGGAGTTGAAAGCCCCACAGGAAAACTTCCCCGAACAGGCGATAAAAGATGCAGGTTACAACGCGATATGGCACGGGCAAAAAAGCTGGAATGGTGTAGCTATACTTGCACGCGGCAGGGAGATCGTGGAGCGGCGGCGCGTACTTCCCGGTGATCCCGAGGATGAGCACAGTCGTTATATTGAGGCACTGATCGATGGTATTATTGTCGGCTGCCTTTACCTGCCGAATGGCAATCCTGCGCCGGGGCCTAAATTTGATTATAAACTGGGTTGGTTTCAACGACTGATCATCCATGCCGCTGATTTGCTGGCTTCCGGTCAGCCTGTAGTATTGACGGGAGATTATAATGCGATACCGACCGAAAAAGACGCTTACAAACCAGAGCGCTGGGTGCTGGACGCCCTGTTTCGCCCTGAAACCCGCGAGGCTTTTAAAACATTGGTTGACCAGGGCTGGACCGACGCTATAAGGAAACTTTATCCAACCGAAACCATTTATACTTTCTGGGATTATTTCCGCGATGCTTATGGGCGTAATGCGGGTTTACGTATCGATCATTTCCTGTTGAGTCCGCAGCTTAACGAGCGCCTCATTGCAGCTGGCGTTGACCGTAATGTGCGGGGATGGGAAAAATCAAGCGATCATGGGCCGGTTTGGATAGAGTTGAGGTAGGGCTTGCGAGCGCAGGGGCCTCTTCGATAGACCCTGCGGGGACAGTAAAGAACCTATGAAAAAAGATAAGTAATTCTTATATTGAGAGGATAAAACAAGCGTCTTTTTTATGGATAAACATACTGTTTTAAGAAAACTCGATGACCTGCTAAAAGAGTTTATTGATTTCAAAGAACACAATAAAAACGGAATAATAACAATGCTCAGGGTTGGCAGACGATTGCCTTTTCATAGCATGGATGAAATTAACGTTCTTATGAATAAACTTGAAAGGGACGGTTACGTTGCCCATACAACCGGAGATTTATATACCATTACAGCAGAGGGATTTTTATTTGATGGGTATGTAAAGCAAGCCATTACCGACGCCCAAAACGAAAGGCGAATAGTGCGGAATGAGAATTTGTTGATACGGGGGACTTGGTTTGCCGGGTTTGCGGCACTTCTTTTATTGGCTTGGCAAATTTTTCAATATTATTATCCCGCTCACATAGATACAGTCCACGTAGTTTTGCAAAAATGAGCCGCTTAATCTTGTCCCAACTCATATATCGTTAACCTCTCGAAGAGGACTCTGCGAGGACAGTAAAACCTAAATAGTGATGCAAAAAACTGAATGGTTCAAAAGAAAGTTTCCAATAATTGAAGACAATGGAATTTTGCCATCAATTATTGAACGTTTGAGCGGGACACCCGCACGAATTGAAGAAATGATAAACGGGTTTAAACCAGGTTTGTTGATATGGAAACCCAATGAAAAATGGTCGATAAAAGAGGAGATCGGGCACCTATCAGACCTTGAACCGCTATGGCTGGGCAGGCTTGACGACCTCAACGAGGGATTAGTTGAATTGAGGCCTGCAGATCTAACTAATCAAAGGACACATACCGCAAATCACAATGCCACTGCTGTAAAAACATTACTCAAACAGTTCAGGGAACAAAGGGAACTATTTGTAAATGAGCTGATAGGCTTGAATGATGAACAGTTATTAAACTCTTCTTTGCACCCGCGTTTAAAAACACCGATGCGAATTATTGACCTGGCGTATTTTGTTGCGGAACATGACGACCACCATTTGGCAAGTATCCGTGAGATTTCTTCGATAGCGCAGGAAATGAAAAATTAGAATATTATATTCCCCGGATAACTGTAAGTATGACATTGTATCAATATTGTTAAATTCATTACGAGGGAATTGCCTGCGGAATTCTTTAGCTTGCAATACCAATCCCTCTTTTATGAAATCCATTTACCAATACAGCTCATTATTGCTGCTCAGCGTGGCGATGTTATTAATGACATTTCCGGCTAAAGCTATAACCATAAGCCGGGTTGAACCGGCCAACTGGTGGGTTGGCATGAAGAACAGGAAATTACAGATCATGGTTTATGGCCCGAATATCAGCAAGGCCGGTTTAACAGTCAACTATCCCGGCGTTAAAGTAACCGAGGTTGCCAAAACAGATAATCCCAATTATCTTTTCGTTTACCTGGATATCAGCAGCGCGGCTAAAGCCGGTTTGGTTCCCCTGCATTTTGCCGCTGGCAGTGAAACTACTACTTACAATTACCCGCTAAAGTCTCGTACACATGAGGCCGGCGCCATGGGATTTAACGCAGCCGATGTGCTTTACCTCATCACCCCCGACCGCTTTGCAAATGGCGATACCACTAACGATAACAAAGACAGCGTAAAAGTGAACCGGAAAAACCCGAATGCCCGGCACGGCGGCGATCTTGCTGGCGTTGCAAAACAGCTGGATTATTTAAAGGATTTGGGGATCACCACAGTTTGGCTCAACCCAGTGCAGGAAAATTATATGAAGGGCGGTTCTTATCACGGATACGCGATCACAGATTTTTATAAGATCGACCCGCGCTTTGGCAGTAATGAGGAGTTTTATCAACTAACCAAGGCCACGCATCAGAAAGGGATGAAAATGGTGATGGACATGGTTTTTAACCATTGCGGCAGCTCGCATTGGTGGATGAAGGACCTGCCATCAAAAGACTGGATAAATGACAGCAGCAAGTTTGTGCAAACCAACCATGCTACCGTTACAGTAATGGATATCCACGCCTCGGCTACCGAAAGGCAGAAATTCCAGGATGGCTGGTTTTCGCGCGGGATGCCCGACCTGAACCAGCGCAACCGCCACCTGGCTACCTACCTGATACAGAACAGCATCTGGTGGATCGAATATGCGCATATCGACGGCATCAGGCAGGATACCTATTCTTATATGGATTTTGATTTCCTGTCGCGCTGGTGCAAAGAAGTGAATGATGAGTACCCCAACTTTAACATCGTAGGCGAAACCTGGTATAGTAAGAGTACCTCCTCTGCCTGGTGGCAGGCCAACTCTAAACTGGATAGTAAAAACTCGCATTTAAAAACCGCGATGGATTTCTCACTGACGTTTATTGCTCAAAACGGGTTTGACAGCAAAACGGATAACGGCTACCTCGGGAATATTTTTGAAGACATAGCCCAGGATTTTATCTACCCCGATCCTTATAATTTGCTGATATTTTTAGATAACCACGATATGAGCCGGTTTAACCATGAGGGTGAAACCGATCTGAAAAGATATAAGCAAGGCCTGGCATTTTTGCTGACTACCCGCGGCATTCCGCAAATTTATTATGGAACGGAAATATTGATGACCGGCACCAAGGAACAGGGCGACGGCAGGCTCAGGAAGGACTTCCCCGGTGGATGGCCCGGTGATACCACCAACGCTTTTTCAAGTACCGGGCGAAGCGCCATGCAAAACGAAGCCTGGAGCTATATGCAAAAATTGCTGCAATGGCGAAAAAACAATGTAGCTATCACCCAGGGCAAACTGATCCATTATGCGCCCAACAAGACCGGCGTTTATGTGTACGGACGAATGAAGGATAACCATACTGTGATGGTGATCCTGAATGGCGCGTTAACCGATCAGATAGTTCAGATGGATCGTTTCAGCGATATTATCGGGAAAAACACGAAAGGAAAGGATGTAATTACCTCCGCTACCCTTGACCTGACGAAAGCGGTTGTTATACCCGCCAAGGGAGAGTATGTGCTTGACCTGGAAAATTGACGGGCAGGTAAGTTAGATCATCTTCAATTACCGTTAAAACACCTATTGCATTGCTGCATAGGGTATTGTATTTTTAGATAAACTAAATCTGCAATAATCTATCACTGCAATGAAACGAATCATCACCTTTTCTGACGGTACCTGGAATGATCCGGGTGAAGAAGACGGTGGCGTACCTGCGCCAACCAATGTCTGCAAGATATCTAACATGATAGCAGCTGCCGATGCCGCAGGTAACGCACAGGTGCACCAATATTTTGAAGGTGTTGGAGTTGCCGGAAATTTCTTTCAAAAGCTTGACGGCGGCGTTACAGGCGCTGGGCTTGACCAGGAAATTATGGATGCCTATAAATTCATCGTCAGTAACTATGAGCCAGGCGACCTGAATTACCTTTTCGGGTTTAGTCGCGGGGCCTATACGGCCAGGAGCCTGGCGGGCTTTATCGTCAATTGCGGCATATTAAAACCAGAAAACGTGGGCATGATCCAGCAAGCCTATAATCTGTACCGCGGTCGCGATGCCGACAGCACCCCCTGGAGTGCCGAGGCGCAGCAATTCAGAGATAATTATAGCTATCCGCCCGCCGTATATTTTATCGGTGTATGGGATACCGTGGGTGCACTTGGTATCCCGATAGGTATTTTTGAATCCATTGATGCGGCTAAATACCAGTTTCATGATGTGCAGCTAAGCAGCCAGGTACCTTATGCTTACCATGCCATGGCTGTTGATGAGCACCGCAAAATATTTGATGTTACTTTATGGCATCGCAGCGATACCGCCATCGCCAATAATGTGCAGCAAACTATCGAGCAGGTTTGGTTCGCGGGCGCACACCGCAACGTTGGCGGCGGTTATGCGGATGTGGGCCTGAGTGACAATACGCTGCAATGGATGGTGGAAAAAGCACAGGGCGCCGGGTTGGTTTTTAATGAACCGCCGGGCACCTACAAAATAGATCCTGTAAATGGGGTGCTGGTTAACTCACTTGATTTTGGCTACGATGTTTTGCAGGGGTTCAAAACCTTCTACCGGGTTATCGACCTGCAAAACCAGGATTTTAACCCTGAAGCTGTTTCACAGAGTGTTTATGATCGAATCAATGGCGGGGTTGGTTACAATCCGCCCAATGTGCCACCCAACGCTTAAGCTTGTGTTATGATTGTGAAGCTGGATATACTGCAGACCCAAACATTGACCATAGCGGCAATTGATCTCTATTCAAACGACCCTCTACAGGTCGGTGCGGGTGAAGAATACCAATTTTATTGCGATTGGCACCAGGCATGGAAAGATGCCTGGATCACCACCACGCCGGATGGATACTTTAATGTACTGGGATGGCTTATCGGCATGAGGGTAAAACATACCAAATGCTTTTGCCTTTGCGGTGTTTATGATGAGGATGACAGCACCGGTTTTGCCATCGGATCCGATAAAACCATTATTACGCAGCAAACCGGGCTGATCTCATTTTTTGCCAATGATGTTATGGGGCATTATGCTAATAACTCCGGCAGCATCCAACTGGAAATAACCCGGCTGAAATGATTTGGTAATCATCACCCGAAAAATTAATACGTCAAAGAACATTGCGGTTGGTTTCACAAACAACCTGGTTTAAGCTTTCCGGGACTATACACCTGATCGCTTAAGAATATATGATGGAATGTCGGACTACGGCAAGGCAGTCGGCATATTTTGTTAAAAAGAATTTGTCTGAATGAGGCTAAACGGCAGGGTTAGCTATTGATATTCTGAACTACTAAGATAGCTAAAAAAATTAGCATTTGCAAAAAATATTTCACAAAGTGAGAGTGTCGGTGGAATGATTTTATTCCTTTATCATGGTGATATGCGGGATACCGTCTTCATCATAAATTTCCCCTACCTCTTTAAATCCAAATGAAGCATAAAAGTTGCTGAGGTAAGCCTGGGCGCCTATCTTAATGCTTCCTTCACCAAAAATTAATGCACACTGCTCAATGGCTGTTTTCATCAATAAACGACCGGCGCCAGTGCCACGGGCTTTGGGACTGCTTATCACCCTGCCAATTGACATTTCCTCATAAGATAAACCCTGCGGTAAAAGTCGTGCATAAGCTATCAGCTCATCATTGTTTAAAAGCATCAGGTGATAGCATCGAGGGTCCTTATTGTCGGCATCCTGGTAAACACAATTTTGTTCCACCACAAACACTTCATTCCTCAGCCTCATAATCGCGTAGAGTTCATCGGGTGTCAGTTCTTTAAATGGTTTGATTACGGGTGTCAGTTCCATAAATGATCAACTTATTTCTTTAAGAGTACATAAAAATAAACTTCTATACGTGTAGCGAAGCCTAAACTTTCGTAAACTTTTATGGCCCGATCATTATCATGTCGTACATGCAGGAATGGAATTTCTGACGCCGCTTTAATGCGATGGATATGATGCAACAATAACTGCCGGGCATAGCCACGCCCTAAGTGGTCGGGGTGCGTGCAAACAGCGCTGATCTCGGCATATTCAAACGGGTGCAGGCGCTGCCCTGCCATAGCCACAAGTTGATCGCCCTCAAAAACACCCTGGTAATGATCGAAATCTATCGTCCGTTCAGCAAATGGGCCGGGGTTTGTTAATTTGGTGAGGGCCAGCATTTGGGGAATATGTTCCTCCGTTAAGGGAGTCAATTCCTGGGTTACAGCAGCCGGTTCTGCAGAACCATCATGAACCATTTGCAAACCTTTTATAATACGTATTACTTTCCAATGGTCCGGGA
>Ga0206976_1092_pt1 | contig 29849 bp, 21 predicted proteins | sample Alteio_BWOrgHeat_82_FD_152926 | JGI IMG/M metagenome (GOLD analysis project Ga0206976, IMG submission 152926) | Enriched cells from forest soil in Barre Woods Harvard Forest LTER site, Petersham, Massachusetts, United States -... | ecosystem: Environmental > Terrestrial > Soil > Temperate forest >... | reverse complement strand
ATGATCTGAGGCATATATCAGATTATATCAGGCCTATTGACAACACTTTCAGGGTGTTAAAGAAAGCCCTTCCCGGGCCTTTTACTTTTATTTTTAACGCCAGTCATAAAGTACCGAAACTGTTAAGTTCCAACAAAAAAACAGTCGGTATACGCGTGCCTGATAATGATATTGCCCGCGAAATCGTAAGGATGCTCGGCAACCCTATACTGTCTACCTCCATACACGATGAGGATGATATCATAGAATATTCCACCGACCCGGAACTTATCTATGAAAAGTACGAGGACAAGGTTGATATCGTGATCGATGGTGGGTATGGCGGTAACGTAGCCTCTACTGTAGTGGATTGCACTTCAGGCGACTTTGAGGTGATACGTGAGGGTAAGGGGGAGCTGGAGTTATACTTGTAAGGTATGGATCTTCACAAAGACTGCGAATTTCATGAATTAAATAGCAGTTAGGTATATTTGAAAAATCAATGCTATATAAAAGTATAAATAAATGAAGCGCAGGCGTTTATCAAGCAAATTACTCTTCGATAAGATAATCATACTTATAATTTGCTTGGTAGCTCTCCCTTATTGGTTTTATAATTATCCAGATCTACGCTATATTTTTATTGGTGGATGGCTAACAATTGCTGTTATAAGTTACTTCGTTTTCTATTTACCCGATACCATTGAATTTGACGAAGAAAAAATGCATATAATCAAGCGAAATTGAAATTCCGAAATCCGAAATCAAAAATTACGCTTGTTTCGTCAACTGTGCGTTGATGGTTAATTTTATGTCTTCGCCAACTACGATTGAACCTGCTTCGGTTACACCATCCCAGGTTAAACCAAACTCTTTACGGTTTATTTTACCGGTTATCTCAAAACCTGCTTTGGTATTACCATAGAAATCAGCTGTCGAACCACCGTACTCTACGCTAAGCGTAACAGGTTTGGTTACATCCTTAATGGTCAGGTCGCCTTTTAAAGTATATTCATCATCACCTTCTTTTGTAAATGATGTTGATTTGAATTTGATATGCGGATATTTTGCCGCATCAAAAAATTCAGGTGATTTTAAGTGTTCGTCGCGTTGTGTTTGGGTAGTGTCTATACTGTCTATGTCCAGTGAAAATGAAATTTTCGCATCAGAAAAATCATCATTTTCTGCTTCAACAGTTCCTTCAAAACTTTTGAAAAAACCGCTTACTGTTGATATTACAAGGTGTTTTACCTTGAACTGAACCTCGGAGTGCATGGGGTCAATTGACCACTTGGTTGTTGTTGCCATTTTTTTTACTGATTGTTTTATAGATCAAATATAAATAGATATATGTTTAAACATCTATTTTTATTTCGAAGTTTACATTTTGTCGACAAATTGTATAGACATTAACCCGGAACGACCTGTTTTGTTCACACACCAAAAAATAAAAAGCATTTGCCTAAAAACAAAAAGAGCCCGTTAAGGGCTCTTTTCAATATATTCTTAAATACTAGTCTCTAAACTAAAGCGCTAACACTTCTTCAACTCTTTGAGCCGCTTCTTTTAGTAATATGGCCGAGTAAACCTTCAGACCAGAATCATCTATCAGTTTTTTAGCTTCTTCAGCATTGGTGCCCTGTAAGCGAACAATGATAGGGACGTGGATATTACCTATTTCGTTATAGGCGTCGATCACACCCTGGGCCACACGGTCGCAGCGTACAATGCCACCAAAGATATTGATCAATATCGCTTTTACTTTGGGATCTTCCAGTATGATATTGAAAGCAGCCTTTACTGTTTCGGCATTGGCTGTACCGCCTACATCCAAAAAGTTAGCAGGTTCGCCACCGGCCAGTTTGATGATGTCCATAGTAGCCATAGCCAAACCAGCTCCGTTAACCATACAGCCAACATTGCCATCCAATTTCACATAGTTCAGGTTTGATTTGCTGGCCTCAACTTCCGTTGGGTCTTCCTCGTTCAAATCGCGCAAAGCAACAAAATCAGGATGACGGAATAAACCGTTATCATCAAGGTTAACTTTAGCGTCAACAGCTAATATTTTGTTGTCAGATGTTTTTAAAACCGGGTTGATCTCGAACAAAGAAGAGTCGGTGGCATCGTAAGCTTTATATAAAGCGGTAACAAATTTCACCATATCCTTAAAAGCATCGCCCGAAAGACCGAGGTTGAAAGCAATTTTACGTGCCTGGAATGGCTGTAAACCAACTTTCGGATCAATTTCTTCCTTAAATATTAAATGCGGTGTGTGTTCGGCCACATGCTCAATATCCATACCGCCTTCGGTCGAATACATTACGATGTTGCGCCCTTTTGTACGGTCGAGTAATACACTCACATATAATTCTTTGGTTTCACTTTCGCCCGGATAGTACACATCCTGGGCAACCAATATTTTATGAACTTTTTTACCTTCAGGACCGGTTTGCGGGGTAATCAATTGCATACCTAATATGTTACCGGCTTTTTCTCTAACCTCGTCCAGGTTTTTCGCCAGTTTAACGCCACCACCTTTTCCACGCCCACCGGCATGTATCTGTGCTTTTATAACCACCCAGCTTGAACCTAAATCCTCTTTTAATTTCTGTGCTGCGGCAACCGCCTGTTCAACAGTATCGGCAACAATGCCTTCCTGCACTCTAACGCCAAAGCTTTTTAATATCGCTTTACCCTGGTATTCGTGAATATTCATGTTGTGTGTAGAATTTGCGGTAAAGCTACAATTTTGTTTCACAAAATTGGTGGTTACAGGTTAGTGATTAGCCGTTAGTTTTGCATTTTGATAAAAGATTTACAATACGGCACGCACTTCCTTACAATTTTCTACAACTAATCTCTAATCTCTAATCACTAATCACTAATTTCGCAAATGCTCAGAGCACAATCTATCCATAAATCATACGGACAACTTCAAATATTAAAGGGTGTAGACCTGGAAGTAAAACAAGGCGAAATAGTAACCATTGTGGGTGCTTCGGGCGCGGGTAAGAGTTCGCTTTTAAATATTCTCGGTACGCTGGATAAGCCCGACTCTGGGAAAGTCTTTTTGGATAATATTGAAGTAAGTCAATTAAGCAATAAGAATATAAGCGCTTTCAGGAACCGGAAAATTGGGTTTATCTTCCAATTTCATCACCTGTTGGCTGAGTTCAGCGCCATTGAAAATGTATGTATACCTGCCCTTATCGCAGGCGATACACGCGCTGCTGCTGAAAAAAAAGCTTCTGTGTTATTAGAAAGATTGGGTTTGGGTGACAGGATAGATCATAAACCCAATCAATTGTCAGGCGGAGAACAGCAACGGGTAGCAGTTGCCCGTGCCCTGATCAACAGACCGGCGCTTATTTTTGCAGATGAACCATCCGGTAACCTTGATTCAAAAAATGCGAATGAACTGCATGAATTGTTCATCAAGCTGCGGAACGAGTTTGATCAAACTTTTGTTATTGTTACCCACAATGAACATCTTGCAGAACTTGCCGACAGGAAAGTTTTAATGACAGATGGTTTAATTGTTCAATAAGAGATCATTTTGTACACACTAATTACGGCAGCCAACTCAGCGGAGGCGTACAGGCTGAAAAATACATTAGATTCTGTAAACATTTTATTGGGTGACTACCTGGAATTGCCTGAATTATTAGTGCGATCAGGTAAAGTACTCCGGCTGCCAGATCCTCAAGATACCGCCTATACCCACAAAATGCTCGCACTATGCCTTGATCTGGATATCAATACCATATATGCGTTACGGGAGCAGGAAAAGCAATTGCTACTGAACGAAAGGCAGTTATTTTATGAATATAACATCATCATAAAAGCAATTGATAATGAAATATAGCGACATCGACCTGCGCAAAAATGCCTTTATTTTCGAATTGGATAATGTCCTTTATCCCGAAAAAGACTATTTATACCAGGTTTATTATCTTTTTGCCAGTTTTTTGGAATATACTGAGCTAATAAACGCAAAGGATGTAACTAATCTGATGATAAATACGTACTTAAGTAAAGGAGCGGATGCTGTTTTTGATCGCTTAAAGGACGAGTTTGAAATTGACGAAAAGTACCGGTATAATTTCAATCATTTAAACAAAACAGCAAAACTGCCCCTGAAACTTTTGCTTCACCAGGAGATGCTTGATTTACTGCAGGAAATAGTGGTTGACCGCAAAAAAATATTTATAGTAACCAATGGTGACCCCGGTCAGCAGCTGAATAAGATCAAACAAACAGAATGGAGTGGATTGGAACCTTACCTGGTTTGTTATTTTGCTAATGAGACAGTACCCAAACCCGAAACGGATAGTATTGACCTGGTAATAAAAGATCATGATTTACAAAGAAGAAATATAGTGATGATAGGAAATTCGGATATAGACATGAAATGTGCTGAAGCTTGTGGGATAGATTATATGAGTTCTGAATCAAATTAGCCCTAAAAAATATAATCATAACAAATTATCACCGATTTCGTTAAAGTCAAAATAATTTCGCCATTAACCAAACTAATATGAAAAAAATATTTTACTCTCTTCTTATCGCCTCCGTGCTACTTGTTTCAGCTTGTAAAAGTAATAAGAAGTCGAACCCAGACCCTACGGAACCAACAAAATCGGGTTCAGCACTCGATCAGATGAGGGATTCGGTATGGTTGTATGAAAAGGAAGATTATTTATGGCATGCTGCAATTCCAACTTATGCTGCATTTGATCCACGCGGATCAAAATATACAGCTGGGGATGATTTTACCACGTTAAAAAATGAATCTGATCGCCTTTCACAATATGCGATCAACCCAGCAACCAATGAGCCTTATGAATATTATGCACCTGATCCGGGGCACGCCAAATACTCATTTGTTGACAATGGGGCAGTGGCTGCTGAACTAAACGGCTCAAAGGGCGATTTTGGCCTTGATTTTGACTGGGATGCGGTTACCGATTTGCGGATAATATCTGTTTATCCTGGCTCACCCGCAGATCAGAAAGGTATAAAACGTGGTGATAAAATATTAACCATTAATGGCAGCGCGAATATATCTTATGATGCCCCGCCTTATGGTAGCCAAACAAGCAACAATTACAATGCCGTGATCAATGCGCTCACCAATAGCAATACAGTGTCAATGACCCTGCAGCAGGGAGATGGTTCAACGCTTACCGTAACTGATATGGCTGTGGCCAATTATACGGTGAACCCTGTTCTTACTTACAAAACGTTTAACCAGGGTGGTGGCCACATTGTTGGCTACATAGTATTTAACAGCTTTACTTCTGTTGATAATGCCGGGCCTCAATTAAACGCTGCATTTGCTTATTTTACTTCGCAAGGTGTTACCGACCTGGTTGTTGACCTGCGCAATAACGGCGGTGGTGAGGTTGAAACTGCAGAATATCTTGATAATATGATTGTTCCGGCTGCAAAAACCGGTTCACCAATGTACACTTCTTATTGGACCGATAATATCCAGAACGATAAAGATCCATTACTAAACGCAGCCATTGGCCCTATACCAACAGGTTATTTTAAAGCCGCAAACCAGCAGGTGAATTTTTCCAAAATAGGGAGCTTAGCGGTAAACAGGGTGTTTTTTATTATCACCTTCCGCACTGCTTCAGCAAGCGAGTTAACCATTAATAACCTAAGGCCAGAAATGGATGTTCAGTTTGTGGGTAACACCAGCTATGGTAAACCCGTTGGTTTTGTTGAGATACCTTTCAATAATGGTAATTATGATTATTATACTCCAGAATTTTATACGCAAAATTCGGCAAACCAGGGAGGTTATTATAGTGGATTTACCCCCGGAACGACCACATACCCCGGAGTATTAGATGATGATGATTTAACTAAAGACTTTGGAGACCCTACAGAACGTTTATTGGCACATATATTATATTATGTGTCAAATGGAACTTATACCTTGCCAACCAGTGTAACGGGCCCGGTTACACAAAGCCTTTTCGCTAAACAGAGGGCTTTAGCTTATTCGCAAATTAGCGATCAGCATAAATTTAATGGAATGGTGTTTAACAAGAAGGTAAAAAAGAAAAGATAAAATAATAAAGGATAACAGACTGGAGCCGAAGACAAAGCAGTAGATATGCTTGGTTTTCGGTTTTTTTATTTGGGTTAATCTGCCAGTTCGCGCAAATCAACGGGGACAACTCTTGATATTCCCTGTTCAACCATCGTTACGCCATAAATTACATCGGTGCAGGCGATGGTTCTTTTGTTGTGAGATACGATAATAAATTGAGAGTCGTTGGAAAACTCGCGGATGATCGTGTTAAACTTATCAATATTAGTATCGTCAAGCGGGGCGTCAACCTCATCAAAAATACAGAAGGGGGCAGGTTTCAACAGGTAAAGTGAAAACAGGATAGCGGTGGCTGTCAGTGTTTTCTCACCACCCGAGAGTTGGTTAATAGATAAGGGGCGTTTTCCTTTTGGCCTGGCAATAATATCGATATCTGATTCAAGCGGGTTTTCCGGGTCGGTCAGGATCAGGTCGCACGAATCTTCTTCGTTAAAAAGAGACCGAAATACCTTGATAAAATTCTCACGCACATTGATAAAAGCAAGCATGAATTTCTCGCGCGCGGTATCGTCAATTTCTTTTATGGTAGTCAGGAGAGAGGCTTTGGCATCGTTCAGGTCTTTTTTCTGCGCCTGGATAAACTCATAACGCTGGCTCATTTCATTGTATGCTTCAACAGCCATTGGATTGATCGGCCCAAAATCATCCAGTTGTCTTTTCAGTTTTTCTGTTCGTTCGCGTAGGTCTGCCTCACTTTCATTCACTGGCGGTTCGGTATCCAGCAATTCATTTATGTCGATGTTAAATTCGACGGACAGCCGCTCTTTTAAAGCATTCAACTCCAGCTTTAAATTATTCTTCTGGTCTTTCAGTTCATTCTCAATTACTTCAGCCTGGTCTTTTTTACGCCTCAACGCTGTAATTTCATTTTCGCTCTCCGTGATCTTCCCTCTCCAGGTATAATATTCCTGTTCAGCCTGTTGCGTCGCTTTCTCCAATTCATCTTTTTGGCTGTACATCTCAAGCAGGTCGTCGTCTGAATGGCCAGCCTGTGCCAGGTTCTCGCCTATAGCCAGCTTTACTTTTTCTAATTCAGCGCTATTCATTGTTATCCTGCTTTCCAGGTTTTCCTTCTGGCTTTCGCGGTAATCGATGTCTTTTAAAAGCCCGGAAACCTTATTTTGCTGCTGATGGAAACGGATATTTTCCTGGTTGTACGCGTTTGATTGTACCGATATATATTCATTCAGCTCATTAAAAGCCTCTTGTTTACCAGTGAGTAAGTCGTTTTGAATTTGCTTTTGGGTTTTCAGCTCGGCTACAAGCGGCTGCAGCCTGAGCGTTTCATCCTTAATACCACTTATTTTTTGTACAATGTCCTCCTTACGGTTACGACTGTTTTCGATAAAGGCCTGGTATTGCTCTTGTTTCGTTTTTACAGTGATCAGCTCGGTGTTCAGATGGTTAAGGTCTTGCTGTTGATTGGCGATCTGGTCTTTTTTACCGGAAGACCTTAACGCCTCAAGCTTGTTTTGTAATTCTTCGGAGCGGCTTCGCAGTTCAAATAGCCTGTTATCAACTGACTTTATCTCCCTGGCAAGATTTTCTAAGTTTTTTGCCCTACCGATACGTTTGCCTTCAAATAACCCCACTGAGCCGCCCGCCATCGTATACTTCGATTTATTGAAACGGCCGCTTTTTCCAACTAAAACGATATGGTCATGTATCCTGGCGTTATTCAAGTCGTTTTCAGACGAGTCGTTAACCAGGTAAACATCTTTTAATAAATGGTTGCAAAGGTTTTGGTAACGTTTTTCAACTTCGATAACTTCTAAAGCAGGAATAGCGTTGCCCAGTACCGGTAATTTAAACAGATCGATACCGTCGTTAGTGTAGTTACTCAACACAAAAAACTGAGCCCTGCCTTTTGATGAATTACCAAGGAGCTTAATAGCCCTGATAGCCTCGTCATAATTTTCAACTACGTAATGGTTCATCAAAGGCTCCAGGTAGTTCTCAATAGCCACGCGATATTCTTCCCTGCAAAAAAGTATATCACTAAAAAGAGGGGCGTTTTTGGCCCAGTCGCTATTTTTTTTGAGAAAACGAATAGATTCCGGAAAACCTTCCAGGTTATCTACCATACTTTTGGTCAGGTTATATTCATTCTGCCTGGCATCAAGCTTGCGGCTTTCCTGTATAATGGTATCCTTAATTGTATCCGATTCAGCCTGAGTATCTTTTATTTGCTCCTGTAGTTTATCCTCCAGATCAACAATAAGCTGCAATTCCTTTTCCATTGATTCGGAACGCTGCTGCAAACCGGCAACCACCTGGTTAAAATGGGAAAGTTCAGCTTCTTTATTGCTGGCATCTTCTATATTTCGCTGGCTTTCCTGTTCTAATGCCTGTTCCTGTATTTGTAATATCTCAAGGTCTTTTTCCGCTTTATAGATCTGGTTTTGGAGCGCAGTATTTGTATTGGTCAGTTCATTTAATTCGGCACGTTGTGACCCTTGTTGCGCCCTTAACTCATCAACAGCCAGTTTAAGATCATTTACTAATACTTGTACCTTTTGCAAATTCTCATCCTCCTGGGCTTTTTCTTCGGCCAGCCGTTTAATGTTATATAACACGTGGTTTAACTGGTTGCGGTCGCGCTCCAGTTCTTCGGTTAATCTTGCTTCCTTATCCTGTTGAAATTTGAGTTGTTCGTTTTTTATCTTTTTATCACTCTCATAAGCCCTGATCTTTGAAACAAACTCATTAGTTGCCTTTTGTTGAGTCGATAGGTTTTTTTCTTTAGTCAGGCTATCCAACTTTTGCTGCTGCAAAGCAGCTTCCAAACTATCTATTTGTGCTACAATTCCCAGCTTTTCAGCATGATGTTTTTGTTCCTGCTCATCGATCTTATTTAACGATTCGCTAAACGAAATGATCCTAAAGGAGGCAAGCATAATACTCAAAGTTTTATACTGCTCTTTAAGCCTGTAATAACGCTCTGTTTTTTTTGCCTGGTTCTCCAGGGTTTTCAGGTTTTTTTCAATTTCAGATAGCAGGTCTTCTACACGTTCCAGGTCGGCCTCCGTATCCTTTAGTTTATTGAAAGTTTGCTTTTTGCGCAGCTTGTATTTGGATATACCCGATGCTTCCTCGAACAAATTACGCCGCGAACCCTCTTTATTGGCGATGATCTCATCCACCATCTTTAATTCGATAATAGAGTAGGAGTCAGCGCCGATACCTGTGTCTAAGAACAGGTCGGTAATATCCTTTAAACGGCATTGAACATCATTCAGCCTGTATTCGCTGTCCCCCGCGCGGTAAAGCTTTCGGGTAACGGTGACCTGCGAAAATTCGGTAGGTAATATGTTTCTGGTATTATCAAAAGTGAGCGAAACCTCGGCAAGGTTAGCAGCCTTGCGGCTTTTGGAGCCATTGAAAATAATGTTCTCCATCTTTTCGGAACGGAGCATACGGGTACTTTGTTCGCCAAGCACCCATCTTATCGCATCAACAACGTTTGATTTTCCGCAGCCATTAGGGCCAACAATGGCGGTAACGCCTTCATTGAAATTTAAAGTTACCTTATCGCCAAAGCTTTTAAACCCTTTTATCTCTAACCTGCTAAGCTGCATTTTTTTATAGCTAAAAGCTTAAAGCGTAAAGCCAAAAGCTTTTTTGATTTGTAGTTTCTTCTAACGTACTTGTCTTTTTGCTTTCAGCCTTTTGTTTTCGGCTTAAACAAATATCTCTCCCTTTAAGTAAGTAACGGCATTGCCACTCATTAATACCCTGTCGCCTTTATTTTCGCACCAAAGCTCACCTTTGCGGGCCGATAGCTGGTAGGCGTGGAGCTTATCCTTGCCTAATTTATTTGCCCAGTAAGGTATTAAATTGCAATGGGCCGAGCCAGTCACCGGATCTTCAGGGATACCCGCACCAGGCGCGAAGAAGCGCGACACAAAGTCCACGGTTTTACCGGGAGCGGTAACAATTACGCCTACAGTGTCCAGTTTAGATAGTGCAAAAAAGTCGGGCGAAAGTTCTACTATATCATCCTCGGTTTCGTAAACTATAAAATAATCCCTTGACCTGTATGCCGCCAAGGGTGTTTTTTCACCTAACGCTTCCGCCAATCCATTTGGAAATTCAATAGGTATAGGCTGCCTTGAAGGGAAATCCATGGTGTATTTATCCCCATCTTTTTTTACGGTCAATATACCTGCTTTTACAGTTTCAAAATGAATCGTGCTATCCTGATAACCCAGCTCGGTGAAAATGATGTGTGCTGAAGCAAGTGTAGCATGACCGCAAAGATCTATCTCGTATTCCGGGGTAAACCACCTTAACTTATAACCATTGCTGGTTTTAACGAAAAAAGCAGTCTCGGCCAGGTTATTTTCAGCCGCTATCTTTTGCATAGTTTCATCAGGCAGCCATTCAGTTAAAGGACAAATTGCAGCAGGATTACCTCCGAAAAGACGGTTAGTAAATGCATCAGCCTGGTAAATTGGGATATTCATGAGCGCTAATTTAAGGGCTCTAATATAGCAGTAAGTTATAGACAAAAAAAAGCCCCGACATTGATCGGGGCTTAATTTTTTAACCTAAATATGATTTCAGGATCTTACTCCTTGAAGTATGCCGCAATCTTTGCAGCGCTTTGTCTTTTATCTGCCTTACACGTTCGCGTGTCAGGTTAAATTTTTCACCTATTTCTTCCAATGATAGGGGATGATTGGTGCCTAAACCAAAGAATAATACGATAATCTCGCGCTCGCGTTCGGTCAATGTAGAAAGGGACCGTTTTATTTCTTCGGATAACGACTCATTAATTAAAATAGAGTCGGTATTTGGTTCCTGGTTTTCTAATACATCCAGCAAAGTGTTTTCTTCGCCTTGTACGAAAGGGGCATCCATGGAAACATGGCGGCCCGAGTTACTCAAGGTGTCAGATATTTTATCAACAGTTGTTTCGAGCATATCAGCCAATTCTTCTGGCGAAGGCTCGCGCTCATATTCCTGCTCTAATTTTGAAAATGCTTTGCTGATCTTACTTAATGAACCTACCTGGTTTAATGGTAAACGTACAATACGTGATTGCTCGGCGATAGCCTGCAATATGGATTGACGAATCCACCACACCGCGTAAGATATAAACTTAAATCCTTTAGTTTCATCAAAACGTTTAGCCGCTTTGATCAAGCCTAAATTGCCTTCGTTTATCAGATCGCCAAGGGTGAGACCCTGGTTTTGATATTGTTTTGCTACCGAAACAACAAAACGTAAGTTTGTTTTTGTTAACCTTTCCAGCGCTGCCTGGTCACCTTCTCGTATTTTTTGGGCTAAAATTACTTCTTCCTCGGCTGTGATCAAGTCAACCTTACCAATTTCGTGAAGATATTTATCGAGTGACTGCGACTCACGATTGGTAATGGATTGGGTTATTTTGAGTTGTCTCATCTATTTTTATTACCTCAATTCTTCCTTTTGGAATAGAACGTGCAAAGCTATAAAATTGTTATTAAAAAATAACAACTCGATTCATCTTTACATTTAAATTAAAATGTATTATATTTCTAATTAATTATCAGGTTTTTATAATTGTTTATAGCTCATTTAGCCTAAAAACATCCTTCACTCGTATCCCTTTTTCGGTCTGCTGCAATGTGCAGCATTCGTTATCAGGATCGTGCTCAAAATACAGAATATAATCGTTTTCCAAAGCTTCGTTTAAAAATAATTTTTTTTCGTTTAGCGTTGTTAATGGAAACATATCATAGGCCATTACATAGGGGATAGGCAGGTGCCCCACAGATGGCAGCAGGTCAGCCATATACAAAATCTTTTTGCCTTTATATTTTATAAGTGGAAGCATCATCGCTTCGGTGTGGCCCGAAACAAATCGTACGTTAAAATTATCGGCGAATTGCACCCCGTCGTTGGCGTCGATGAATCTTAGCTGCCCGCTTTCCTGTATCGGCAATATATTTTCTTTTAAAAAAGATGCTTTTTCGCGTTCGTTGGGATTTGTAGCCCAGTCCCAATGCTTTTTATTGCTCCAGTAGATCGCGTTTTTAAAGGCAGGTTTTAATTTCTCATTATCCCTCTTAACTGCTCCGCCAACGTGGTCAAAGTGCAGGTGAGTTAAAAATACATCGGTGATATCGTCGCGGTGGAAACCATGTTTTGCCAATGAGCTATCCATAGTAGCATCGCCATGGAGGTAATAATGACTGAAAAATCGCTCATCCTGTTTATCCCCAATGCCGGTATCGATCAGGATCAAACGATCATTATCCTCAACCAGCAAGCATCGCATAGCCCAGGTGCATAGATTCTTCTCATCAGCGGGATTGGTTTTGTTCCAGATAGATTTTGGGACAACACCAAACATGGCGCCCCCGTCTAATTTGAAAAAACCGGTATTGATGGTGTATAAGTTCATGCCCCCTAACCCCCTAAAGGGGGAATAATTTTGATTTATGAAAATATCTTTGCTCCTTTATATCCCCCTTCAGGGGGCTGGGGGCTACAAATGTATGCACTCGCCATAAGCCTCGGCAGCTGCTTCCATTACAGCTTCGCTCATAGTTGGGTGTGGGTGAACCGATTTGATGATCTCGTGCCCGGTAGCTTCCAGTTTACGTGCGGTAACTACTTCGGCTATCATTTCGGTAACGTTGTGACCAAGCATGTGTGCACCCAGGAATTCGCCATATTTGGCATCAAATATCAGTTTAACAAAGCCATCCTTGGCACCCGCAGCAGCAGCTTTACCTGATGCAGAAAATGGAAATTTACCCACTTTTATTTCGTAACCGGCTTCTTTTGCAGCTTTTTCTGTATAACCAACTGAAGCGATCTCGGGCATGCAATAGGTACAACCCGGTATATTATTATAGTTTAATGGCTCAGGATTCAGGCCCGCTATCTTTTCAACACAAATAATTCCTTCGGCCGAGGCTACGTGTGCTAATGCCTGTCCCTTTACAATATCGCCAATAGCATAAACACCCTCGACGTTTGTTTTATAGAAGTCATCAACCAATACTTTGCCTTTATCGGTTTTAACGCCGTTTTCTTCTAATCCTATGCCTTCAATATTGGTGCTGATACCAACAGCCGATAATACGATCTCAGCTTCCAATGTAACTGTGCCTGTAGCGGTTTTAACGTTTACCTTGCAGATATCGCCGCTGCTGTCAACAGATTCAACTGTTGAGCTGGTCATGATATTGATGCCTTGTTTTTTAAGGATGCGGTTTAATTGTTTTGAAACATCTTCATCCTCTAAAGGAACAATGTTGTCTAAAAATTCCACAACGGTTACCTGTGTACCTATCGCATTATAGAAATATGCAAATTCGATCCCTATTGCTCCCGAGCCCACAACGATCATGGATTTGGGCACTTTAGGTAATATCATAGCCTGGCGGTAGCCTATCACTTTCACGCCATCCTGTTTGATGTTTGGTAATTCGCGCGAGCGGCCACCTGTAGCTAATATAATATTTTTGGCAGTATAGTCTTTTGCAACGCCTTCAGGATTTTTTACTTCAACAGTTCCTTTGGTTTTGAGTTTGCCTGTACCGACTAATACTTCAATTTTGTTCTTTTTCATCAGGAACTGAACGCCTTTGCTCATTCCATCGGCTACGCCGCGGCTTCTTTTTATTACTGATTCAAAATCAACTTCACCACCCGAAACTTTCACGCCATAATCAGCAGCATGATTTAAATATTCAAATACCTGTGCGCTTTTTAACAAAGCTTTGGTTGGAATACAACCCCAGTTAAGGCAAATACCCCCTAATGATTCCCTTTCAACTATAGCTGTTTTTAAGCCAAGTTGCGAAGCACGTATAGCAGCCACATAACCCCCGGGGCCAGATCCTATTACAATTAAATCGTAGTCCATATTTTTCTGATGCTTTTTGAATTTGGAGCAAAGCTAAGTAAAAAGGGGGGAATAGAAAAAAGCCGCCCTGAGAGGTCTATTATTTTTACAAAACAGGTACACTAATGCATATAAATCCTATTGAAATAATAGTTTAACTGGGTGTTTAAATGGTGGCTTTTTATGTAAATGTCGCATCATTAAAGCTGCTTTGTTAAATAAGTGTATGCTATACATGTTAAATGTTGAAAAAAGTATAATAAATATTAATATTAATTTAACAAAGGTAACAGGCGTGTTACATATCTTTGCGCCACATCAGTTCATTCAAATTCATTAAAAACAAACGTGTATGAGGAAGTATTTACTTTTATTCTTATTACTAACGGGCATTACATTTTTAACGAGCAAAAATGCTCTCGCCCAGGGTGTAACAACCGCATCTGTTAACGGTATCATTACCGATAGCAAGGGAACGATCCCAGGTGCAACCATCACTGTTACACACATCCCTACCGGGACGGTTTACGCCACAGTGACCCGTGCCGATGGCCGCTTCAATTTACCCAACCTGAGAGTAGGGGGGCCTTATACATTTAAGGTTTCTTTTATAGGTTACAAGGATTTTGTAGAGGAGGGTATTACACTATCAATTGGGCAGGATCAAAAGATCGATGCTAAAATTGAAGAAACAAGCGCTGCTTTGAAAGAAGTAGTAATTACCGGTCAGCAAGGTAAAGTAATTAACTCGTCGCGTACCGGAGCACGGGAAACAATAAACCGCGCACAGATAGAAGGTTTGCCCACTGTTAACCGCTCACTAAGTGATTTTACCAAGTTAACACCGTCTGCCAATGGTTTAAATTTTGGCGGGCGAAGCAGTTTGTATAACAACATCACTGTTGATGGAGCGTTATTTAACAACTCATTTGGTTTGGCCAGCACGCTTGGCGGGCAAACTAACTCCCAGCCTATTTCATTAGATGCTATTGACCAGATACAGGTTGATATCGCCCCTTATGACGTTCGCCAGGGTAATTTTACCGGCGCAGGTGTTAATACGGTAGTAAAATCTGGTACCAATACATTTAAAGGTACTGTTTATGATTACTTGCGCAGTACCAGTTTAACAGGGTATAATGCCGGTAACACTACAGTTGCTAAAACACCATTTAACTATCACCAGGTAGGTGCGAGTTTAGGTGGTCCAATTATCCCTAACAAATTATTTTTCTTCGTATCTGGTGAGGAAGAACGTATAGCCCAGCCTGCTACTACTTATGTTGCTACCGGTTCGGGCGCAAGTGGTTCTGTTTCTCAGGCTGATGCCACTACACTTAATGAAATTGCAACGTTTCTTAAATCAAAATACAACTATGATCCGGGACCATACCAGGGTTACAATTTTGACACCTACAGCAATAAGATAACGGCCAAAATTGACTGGAATATTGATAAAAACAATACCTTGAGCGCGAAGTATTTCTACCTGAAATCATACGGAGATCACCCGCCAAGTAACTCAGGCGTAACTAACGGTGGTGTAGGTTACGGTAGCATCCGTGATGCAGGATTAACCAGCTTACCATTTTATGGTTCGGGTTACCGGATTAACAATAACTTTAACATAGGTATTGTTGAGTTGGATACCAGGATCAGCAATAGTATGTCTAACAGGCTTACTGCAGGATATTCGGCCTTAAGAGATTTTCGGGCTTCGTTGGGTGGTGCCAATATCCCCATGGTTGATATAGGTAATGGTACATCAGATGCTTTGGGAAATGTTGTTACCAAGGCGAGTGCAGTCGAAACCAGCTTTGGTTACGAATTATATACTGCTAATAATATATTATACACCAATATCGCCCAGTTCTCTGATGATTTTAGCATATTCTCGGGTAAACACGAATTTACCTTTGGTACTAACGACCAGATACAAAGCTATAAAAACGGTTTCGCGCCGGATTATAACGGGTTATATACTTATAACTCAGCCTCTGATTTCCTGAACGGACTACCGGCTGCTGCTTATACAACCCGTAACTCGGCATTGCCCAGTGGCGCATTCCCATTTGCAATGATAAAAGCGGGCATTTACAGTGTTTATGCCCAGGATAAATTCCATGTTACCGATAACTTCAGGTTAACTTATGGCATTCGTGCGGATTATGATGCCTTCCCAACTTCATTGCCTTCAAACCCAAATGTGGATTATTTGATTTTTCAACAAGGCATACAGGTAGACCCATCAGTTCTGCCTAAAAATCGTGTGCAAATATCACCACGTGCAGGTTTTAACTGGGATGTGAACGGTGATCAAACCACACAGGTACGTGGCGGTAGCGGATTATTTACAGGTACAGTTCCTTTTGTGTGGATATCAAACCAGGCTTCTAACAATGGGGTGTTGTTTGGTTCGTACACAGTAGTTAAAGGCGCAGCTGCAAATACCCCGGCTCAAAATGCGCAATTGATTTTCAACCCGAATGTAAATGCTAATCGCCCGAGCCCCGGTTCGGTTGCAGCCAATACTTCTTACGAGTTGGATATAGCTGACCCTAACTTAAAATATCCAAAGATCTGGAGAACTAACTTAGCTGTTGATCAAAAACTGCCAGGCGGGATTATCGGAACCATTGAGGGTGCTTATACCAAAGATATTAACGCTATTTACCACGAAAACCTGGTGCTTTCTAACTCTTATACTACTTTACCAGGTGTCGAAGGTCAAATCCGTTATACATCTAAAAATACCACTCCACAATCATCACCTCAAAGCTCAGCCAACCCTGCAATTACAGGCTTGTATTATATGACCAATACAAATAAAGGATATTCTTACTTTGTTACAGGTCAATTGCAAAAAAGTTTTACTAATGGTTTCTACGCTAACGTAGCTTACACCCATAGCGGATCAGAAGATGTGAATGACGGTGGTTCAACCGCCAGCACTATCTGGAGTACACGCTATGTTGCGGGTAACCCAAATGCAGATAACCTTTCAAACAGCTCTTTTATAGAACCTAATCGTGTAATTGCCTCTTTAATGTACAAGAAAACATACCTTAACCATGCTTCTACTTCTGTAGGTTTCATATTTGAAATGGCTAATAATGGTGCTGTTTCTTACATTACAAGTGGCGACCCGAACAATGACGGTGCTACAAACGATTTGATGTTCATTCCAAAAAACGAAGGAGATATAGAATTAGTAAAAGATTTTGCTACTGATCCACGTACTCCCGCCCAGGAATGGCAACAATTAAACGCATTTATCCAACAGGATAAATATCTTAATAGCCACAGAGGTGAGTTTGCACAGAGAAATGGTGTAATACTCCCTTACTTCAAAAGATTAGACTTTAAAGCTATCCAGGATTTTTATGTTCAGGTTGGTAAAACTAAAAATACAATTGAGATCAGTCTTGATATTATCAACGTAGGCAACCTACTGGATAAAAACTGGGGTTTGTACCAGGATTCATTTAACGGTTTTGCAAGTGGTAGTACTACTATCCTTAGCTACAAAGGGATTGATGCGGCCACCGGTCATGCAACCTATTCATTCCCATACTTAAATAAAACTACTTTAACCCCTGTTACTTCATCATTTATTAATGATACCAGCCAATTATCACGCTGGCAGGCTCAGTTAGGTTTAAGGTATATATTCAACTAATACCTGTTTACCTTACTATAATTAAAAACCCCGGTCAATTTTTTGACCGGGGTTTTTGTTTGCTATTGAAACAGTGTAAAAGTAACCCCAGGTATTGTCATATTAATCGAGATGACAGCCAACGATACTGTTATAATTATATTTCAAAATCCTTGTGCAAAATTCTTATTACAAAGTTAATTTAAATTGATTGTTAATAATGAGTTAACATGGATAAGATTATTTTTGATTTTTAAAACTCAATAATTAACTAAACAAACAAAGCATGAGGAAGTATCTACTCTCTTTATTAATTTCCGTTTTTACAACGTGCCTGGCAATTGCACAAACGGCTAGCGCCCAGGTGCGCATCACGGGCAAATTACTCGACGCGCAAACCAAGGAGCCGTTAATCGGCGCCACTGTATTGGTTAAAGGAACAACAACCGCAACATCAGCAGCTCTCGATGGTTCTTTTAAGATCAACGTTCCGTCCATAAGCGGCGTAACACTGGTAATTTCTTATATAGGTTATGTATCAAAAGAAGTTGAAGTTACTGATGATAAAATCGGTACAATTTTGCTTGACCCTAATTCAGCTTCAATGAAAGGAGTTGAGGTTACCGCTAATCCATCATTAAAAATTAACAGGCAAACACCGGTTGCAGCTTCATCTGTGGGCCAGGTTTATATTGATGAGCATGGCGCAGGTGCTGAGTTTCCTGAATTAATGAAATTGACCCCGGGTGTAACAGTAAGTCGTGGTGGGGGCGGTTATGGTGACTCAAGGATCAACATCCGTGGTTTCTCCAGCAATAACGTTGCGCTTTTAATAAACGGTATCCCCGTAAACGATGTTGAGGCCGGTAAAATTTATTGGAATGACTGGGCTGGTTTAGAGGATGTAACCACGTCAATGCAAGTGCAACGTGGTTTAGGTGCTTCAACTATAGCAGTACCTTCAATGGGTGGTACCATTGATATCAGTACCCGCAGCACCGACATTAAAGAAGGGGGTACCATATCACAGTCTATCGGTAGCTATGGCGCTCAAAAAACACTGATATCTTATGCAACAGGTTTAAATCCTGATGGCTGGGCCGCATCATTCTTGCTGTCAAGAGCTACCGGTAATTCTCCAAGTGCTGAAGGTGAATATTACACAGGTTACAACTACTTTGCCAATATTTCGAAAATCATAGGCAAAAATCAAACCTTGTCTTTCAGTTATATGGGTGCTTCACAAAGGCATGGTCAGGAATACACTTATAATTATGTATCTACATTCCAGAATGCTCCACAAGGCAGCAGGTATAACTCAGATTGGGGATATCTTAACGGCCAGGTTTTCAGTGCTGAGCAAAATTATTATAATAAGCCTTTAGCTTCTGTTAACTATAATTGGAAAATTGATCAAAATACTTCATGGTCAACCGTATTATATGGTACATGGGGAACAGGCGCTGCTGATTACCTTGCGGGCTCATACGGAACACTTCTTCCGGGTCAAAGTGGTGAGGTGGCCAGGACAGGCGGTACTTATTCTGCAATAGACTTTAATGCTATTGAAGATAAAAATTTATCAAACAACCAGGCGAGCGGCAATGGTGCTGCAACAGCATATATGCAGGATGTAGTTAACAATCATCAGCAATATGGTGCTATAAGCACCATTAAGAAAAAAGTTAACGATATAACTTTCCTGGCAGGTGTTGACCTTAGAGATTACACCGGCGAGCACTTTGATAAAGCCGATAACCTGTTAGGATCAAACTATATACAAGATACTTATACTGTTAGTAGTTCAACAGGTATTGCCACCGGTAATATTAATAATACAAACAACCAGGCAACATTTGGTCAAAAGTTTAATAACGATTATACCTATGATGTAGTTTCTGAAGGTGCTTATGCACAGGCAGAATATAGCAAGAATGATCTTACAGCATTTTTAACCTTATCGGGCAGCAATACCAGCAATCGCAGGATCGACTACTTTAACTATACTGCCGGTAATCAGGATAGCAAATGGATTAACTTTTTGGGTTACCAGGCAAAGGGCGGGGTTAATTACAATTTAGATGCTAACAGCAATATTTATGCAAACCTTGGCTACATCCAAAGAGCACCGCTGGTAGGTAGTCTTTTCCTTAACAAAAACAATACGATCAATACAGGCGCTGTTCCTGAAAAATTGTTTGACTATGAGTTGGGCTATAGTTATACCAGCTCTCAGTTTACTGCAGATGTTAATGCTTACAGAACAAGCTATAGAGATAGGTCGCAGGTATTTACTACTTATACCCAGGGCAACGACCCAACTCCTATCTACACTAACGTAACCGGTCTTAATGAAATGCATGAGGGTATTGAAGTATCAGCTAAATATCGCCCTGTGCAGGGTGTGGTATTAGGCGGTATGTTGTCAGTTGGTGATTACTATTATACCAGTAATACAGGCGCTGTACAAGTTACTTCAGAAAATGGAAGTACAGCTACAACCATTCCTTCATTATTGTTAAAAGGCCTGAAAATAGGCGACCCTGGTAGCGGCGTTACAGGCGGCCCAAGCGCAGGAAGCGCACAAACAACCGCTGGTGGTACTTTAGATATAAAGGTATTACCCCATGTAACTTTAGGCGCTCAATACCTCTATTACAGCCACTATTATGCTGCATATAATCCGTCAAAAATAAGTTCAGCAAATGGCTTTAGCCAGGGTGAATTTCAACCATATGATATTCCAGACTTTGGTACATTAGATATGGATGTTGTTTTTCGCTTTAAAATGGCCGGCTTTGATGCTGAGTTTATTGGAAATGTATACAACGTATTGGGTACCAAATATATCAGCGATGCCTATGAGAGCACTCCAACTGCCGGCTTAAGTACCGCTCAGCGTATTGGTGGAATCTCATATAGCGTGCCACCAACTATAGGTGTTAACTACGGGGCACCAAGGTTTTACGTAACCACCCTGAAAATTAAATTTTAAAGATCATTATTAAAATTAATAATATGAAAAAAGTATTTTATTTAATGGCGCTGGTTGCAGTTACTTTTGCGGCCTGCCAAAAACAACCGGTTGTTCCTACATTTAAAGCGCCGGTAACCCCTTCAACTATTACGCTTACATTAGCGCCGGCAGATTATGCGCTGTTGCCATCAACAAACTATGCCGCAAAAGCATTGTCATTTGATAATGTAACCGATGCAAGTACAAGCATACCTACTATACTTACTACAAAATACCCGTTAGCAGGTGATGGTTCAACCGCGGCAGTTACTTATACCCAGTCGGCGCTTTATTTTAAGCCGGCTGCTGATAGTGTTTACACTGATGTTGCTTATACACTTACCCCTGCTGACTATTTATTGTTACCAGGCAATAAATACACCGATTTTAGTATTTCACAAGTATTACAGTGGTTGCCTTACAAGTATACTAATCCGGTTGCCAACCAACTGGCATTGTTAACATTTACACCATATCCGGCCACGTTAACTCCTCCGTATTCTTTCTTGTATCTTAATAACAAATGGCAGGAAATTTATACCATTACCCCAGCAGAATATACAGCTGTAGGGCTGGGTAAATACGATCAATTCACATCGTCTAATGATGCTACTTTGCCATTAATGCTGAGTGCATTGCTTAAAACAGATCTTACCGTTCAGGATACCGTTAAAGCAGGCGATATTGAATATATCAGCTTTAATTATTACGGTGCAGACAAAGGGACCTACCAAAGGGTTATACCCCTGCAGTATGATGGCAGTAACTATGTAAGTCCAAAAACTTCAGCTGCGGGGCCAATTAACTTTATTAAAAAGTCGGGTGCCTGGACATATGTTGCGCCATTGCCAACTATCAACTATACGCTTACGGCTGCTGATATTACGCTTATTGCCAATTCAAGCATTGGTACTGCTGCAAACAGGACCAACCTGGCTTCGTACGGCGACTTTGAGACCAGTTGGGCTAAAGCAGACCTCCAGGCAGCATTTATTCTATGCTTGAATAAGGATATCACTAATCCGCAAATCAATACTAATTATGATGTTCATTATAAATTGTATTCAGGAGGTGCTGATGTTGATACCATTCTTGCATTCCAGTGGAGCGGTACGGCCTGGGTTGCTCAATAATAAGGTTTAACTCAACCAAGAAAGCCCTGGAATTTTCCGGGGCTTTCTTATTTTAAGGAATTTAGATAGGAATGCTTTAAAAGCTAATTTCATTTGGATAGCAAGTCTAATACACAAACTTGCCAAATTCTGATTGGATGGTTACCTGCTTTTTTTCGGCAGCTTCCACATAGCCTATAACTTGAGCGTCAACACCAAAGCTTTTTGATATTTGTACCAGGTCAGCAGCAATTTCTTCCGGTACGTACAGTTCCATGCGGTGCCCCATGTTAAACACTTTATACATTTCCTGCCAGCTTGTTTTTGATTCTTCCTGTATTAGTTTGAATAATGGCGGAACAGGAAACAGGTTATTCTTTATGATATGCAAATTTTCAATAAAATGAAGCACTTTGGTTTGTGCACCGCCACTGCAATGTACCATGCCGTGTATCTGGCTCCGGTAAGTATCCAGCATTTTTTTAATTATAGGGGCATAAGTACGGGTAGGGGAAAGCACTAGTTTACCAGCCTCAACAGATTTTCCATCTCCGATGTCGATCAGATCCGTTAACCCTTTACTGCCCGAGAATACCAATTCATAAGGAACAGCATGATCATAAGTTTCGGGGTACTTTTCAGCAATACCTTTATTAAATACATCGTGCCTGGCCGAAGTCAATCCATTTGATCCCATGCCGCCGTTATACTCTTTTTCATAATTAGCCGTGCCATAGGATGCCAGGCCAACAATAACATCTCCCGGTTTAATACGGTCATTAGATATAACATCCGCGCGTTTCATACGGCATGTTACTGTGGAATCAACGATGATAGTACGCACCAGGTCGCCAACATCGGCAGTTTCGCCACCTGTTGAATAAATACCGATACCTGCCTCCCTTAATTCGGCCAGGATTTCCTCAGTACCATTAATAATGGCGGCGATCACTTCACCGGGTACCAGGTTTTTATTACGGCCTATAGTTGAAGAAAGAAGGATATGATCAGTTGCACCCACACATAGCAGGTCATCCAGGTTCATAATGATGGCATCCTGGGCTATTCCGCGCCAAACTGATAAGTCGCCGGTTTCTTTCCAATAGCTGTAAGCGAGTGATGATTTTGTCCCGGCCCCATCTGCATGCATGATATTGCAATAATCCGGGTCGTTATTTAAAATATCAGGAACTATTTTACAGAAAGCTTTTGGAAAAAGGCCTTTATCAATATTTTTTATGGCATTATGTACATCATCTTTTGAGGCCGATACACCTCTTTGATCATACCTTTGCGAAGAAATCATGGGCAAATATAAGGGTTAATAGTAGTTTAAAGGTGCCAAAATCATTACTTTTGCAAATCCCACTCATACATCTATGATAAATATTGTTGTCTCTAAAGCACGCCTGCATCTAAAACACTCATTTGACCGGATAAAAAACGAACACGTTAAAAAAAATTTACTACAGGCCATTCCTTTTTGGATAGCATCTGTTATCACCGGATTGCTCGCTGTGATATACGCGCGGCTTTTTTTAATGGCCGAAAACCTTACCACACTTATTTATAAACAACATGAGTGGTTTCTTTTTATTCTAATGCCTTTTTGCTTTGTTGTAGCCTGGTGGCTTGTTAAACGCTTTGCACCATACTCAAGGGGCAGCGGCATTCCACAGGTAGCGGCCGCGATAGAAATTACCGGCCCTAAAACGGATAAAAAAGTAGATAAACTGCTGAGCGTAAAAGTTATATTAATAAAAATATTATCCAGTCTTGTATTAGGAATAGGGGGCGGCGCTATAGGAAGGGAGGGGCCGACTATACAGATGGCTGCTTCGGTTTTCAAAAAGATTAACCAACTTCTCCCTGATTGGTGGCCGAAAGTTGCAAAGCGGAATATGATCATTACAGGGGCAGCGGCAGGGTTGGCAGCAGCGTTTAATACACCTTTAGGTGGAATAGTATTCGCCATTGAAGAATTAACCAAAACGCATTTCAGCTATTTTAAAACAGCTATTTTTTCGTCGGTAATTATAGCGGGGCTAACCGCCCAGGGAATATTAGGGCCTTACCTGTATCTTGGCTATCCCAAAATTGGGGTACTGTCTGGTTATATATTTTTGGGAGTAGTTCTTGTTGCCATCATATCGGGTTTGCTGGGCAGTGGTATGTCTAAAGTGATTTGGGTGATATTAAAATGGAAGTCGAAATTTACGTTGAACAAGGAGCATGTGCTATATTTAGTTTCGTGCTCATTAATATTAGCCGGGCTTGCCATTTTCGTAAATGATATTATTCTGGGGTCAGGTAAAGACGTAATGGAACGCGTATTATTTACCTCAAACAAATATTCGTTATGGTATGAGCCCTTGTTAAGAATACTTGGGCCTACATTATCATTCACAACCGGGGCAGCTGGTGGTATTTTCGCACCGGCATTAGGAGCCGGCGCGAGTGTTGGGTCATTTGTCTCCAGTTGGTTTCACTTATCCGACACTAACACCAACCTGGTTGTTTTATCAGGTATGGTAGGTTTTTTAACAGGCGTTACCAGGTCGCCGTTCACATCTGCTATTCTTGTATTGGAAATGACCAACCAGAATAATGTGATCTTTCACCTCATCCTGGCAGGGATGGTAGCCAGCCTGGTATCTATTATAATAGATAAACATTCCCTTTATGATCATCTTAAAGTACAATATATACGCGATCTGAATGAGGAAGAACTTGCTCAGAATGCAAAAGACATAAGCGAAGCATTGCCTTTTAAACAAACAGAATAAGTTATAACAGCTTTGATTCTTATTTTGCAATGAGGCAGCTCATTCTTTACGAACAATCTTACTGTTTACTTCTATCTCATTAAGCAGCCCGGCTGAACTTACTGAACTTGTGAAGCTTTTGTTCGGATTTGTTTGGGATATTTTGTCCAGGTCAGCGTCTGTCTGGTTTAATTGTTTAATGAGTGTATTGATCTCCTTCAGATGCGAATTGAAAAATTTGACCTTATTATTGTAGGTATCGATCTTGTAGTTGTTGGCTATTGCTGTACTTTGCTTTGAAGTATCAGCAGCCATATAACTATAGGGAGACAAATTACTTACCGTAGTTTCAATGGGTACAAGCGATGGTGATGGGTCCTTAGCATCGATCGCGACAAGATTAAGCCTTACAGGATCAGGATTATAACCCACTAAACTTTTATATTCATCTACAATTGCGGTCATTATTTTGTGCTGATCGGAATAAGTATCGGCTATGATCTTATTTTTAACATTGTTTTTAAAGCCGTTGAATAAAAGAGATGTGAGGTCGTATGCCTTAGTGCGTAAAACTGCATTTTGAACAGAGAAATAATTGCTCATAGTTTTGTTTTTGGTATACATTACGCCAAGATTTGTGCTAAACAAAGCAACCGCAGGATTGCCGGCCATTAATGACAGGTCTGTTTCATTGCCAAAATTGTAAAACTGCTTGCCATAAATTTCAAGGTCATCAATGCGCTCGTATGACGAAAGAAAATACAACCGATAGCGCTGATATTCCTGGTCCGGGTTATCAATTTGCGCATAGCAATTCTGCAAAAAATCCTGCACAGCTTTATCATTAAATACCTGGTAAATGGTGGCATTGGCCGATGGCTTCCATCTTATCAATGATAATTTGGCCTTAAACTCCAATTCGGCAGTATTGCTAACCCGTAATGAATCGAACATCTTGGCTACAAAATATGCCAGTTGCACATTGGCAAGCCCGCGGTGTGCGGTATTGACCATTGTACTTAAACTATCCTGGATGGAAAGATAATTTTCACTGTTGTTCCAGAAGGACGGTTCAAGTGGTGGCAGCAACAACCGATTGGTTTTCGTATCGACAAAAATGAAGGTGCCGAGCGGATAAATATTTTGGAAATTATTTTCGAGCATGGATAGGCTGCTCATGGAGGTAGAATCCATCTTAAGCAGGAAATTGAGTACCTTATTGTGCTCTAATTTAATACCCAGGCTTTCCAATGATTCAAAATTGGTGCTTTGTTTTTCGGGAATAACTATGGGGATGTAGGTTGTATTATTTTTATTTGCGTCGAGATCCGTAAAATTCTTCCTGATAATTACTGATGTTTCATCTTCAGCATCCTGGCCGTAAAATGATATGGTATCACCTTTACTTACTGATACATCTTTTAGCCTTTCTTCGCCTGGTTTTAAGTTGACCAGAGCTTTTAACTTAAACTTGCCCGACTTTTTAGTGATCTTATAAAATACCGATACACTGGTTTTATCGGTATTTTTTATTTTGAATTTAAACCCGTTTGCTACCGTCAATAAAGGCAGAAACATTATCAAGATAAATATTCTTAACGGCAGAGTGCATGGCTTTATAATGAAATGCCCAAGGGGGTAGCTTTTTAAAGCGGACAACTGATTCGTATCTAAATTTGAACTGTTTTTTGGTAGCATGTTAATGTTATTAGTAAACTATTGATATTTATGACCGGATAAGGTTTAAACAGAAATATTTGTTTTCTAAAAACAAGTGCCATTTACGTGGCGATCTGGTTAATTTACTTGCTGCCCTGCTCAATTAAACAGAGCAGGGCAACAGTAAATCAGTTTGTTTAATTTCCTACCTCAACACGGCGGTTTAATATCCTTCCGGCATCAGTACTGTTATCGGCAACCGGGTTGCTTGTGCCGAATCCTTTGGCTATTATATTAGTTGATTTTACTCCGGCATTGATTAAATAAGTTTTAACGGAGTTTGCCCTGTCAACCGATAAGGCCATATTATGCTCAGCTGTTCCTTCTATAGATGCATATCCTCTTAACGTATAGGTAACAGAAGGATTTTCTTTCATTTCGGCAGCTACCTGGTCAAGTATGGCATAGGAGTCTGTCCTTAAAATGCTTGAATCAAATTCAAACTGAATTTTAACGGTACTTAGATCCAATGCCGGGGCTTTGGGCGCAGGTACCGGTGCAGGTGGGGCTACAGGCGCGGGTTTTGGCGGTGCTATAGGGGCCGGGGCTGGGGTTTCTGCCACAGGAGCAGGTTTTTGTACTGCCTTTTTTGCCTTGCAGGCTTGTAAAGAAATTAGGGCCGATAAAATTATAATTGCTGCGAAATTTGATTTTAGGAAGTTCATGATTGAAAATAATTTGAAAAAATGATAATGGGATACACCTGATTTTTACAGTGTATCACAGTTTAAATTGTGATTTTTACTAGTATGTTAAATGAACCGGCAGATTGATACCGTATAAAAAAGAAGTGTACCTTGGTTAATATCATCCAACCTGACATGATAGGAAAATAGCGTCAAACATCCCGGCTGATCTGGGAAATACTAAAAGCCACTTTGCTTTAGCAAATTGAAGTAAATAAATCAAAAAGGCACACCAATGGCGTAGGATCAGATTCTAAGAGTGGAAAAAGATAAGTAAGCATACCGCATATTATAGAAAAGGTATAATGGCGGCGGAGTTAATCTTAATGTTATTCTGAATAAAACAAAACTGCTAAAAACAGTCAGAAAAATTAGAGGGAAATATTTGATTATATTAAGCTGGTCATCGTCAAGGATCGATCTTTCAGTAATTAATATAAAGCTGAGGGCATTGTTATTAGCATGTAGCGTATGTGTTTCAATACTTTTGCCTGTTTTTTTGCCAGGGTGGGAAAATATTGGCAAACACCGTGGGATGAAAAAAATATTGGTCAGCGAACAAAAAAGATAAACTATTATAAATAATACTACCGTCCTTTTGAAAAAGTTGTTTGACCTGAACTTACTCATCTGATTTTGAATACAAAACGATAATAACCCTATAAAAGTACATATAAAGATATTCTAATTTAAATACTTTCTGTAGAAACAGCAATCATGATGTTAGTTTGATAATAGCCTGTCTCACATATAAAATATACAGGGATCATTAAATAAACAGCAGTTCTCTAAACTTCGGTAACGGCCATATTGAATCATCCACCAATTGCTCCAGTTTATCAACATGGTAGCGGATCGGCTGGAAATAGGTTTTTACTTTTTCGTCATAAGCTAATGCTTTAGCATGCACCTCTTCAATAGCGTTGGCTTTTTTGCGTTCACCAATCATCAGGTCAACATTCGACTTAATGAAATTTATATGCTCAGCAATGCGATTGATCAGGTCCAGCTGAGCGGCATAAGTGGATTTATCCAATCCAATATCTTTCAACCCTTTAACATTTTCAACTAATTTGGTTTGGTATGAAATAGCTGTAGGGATAATGATGTTGGTTACCATTTCGCCTATCACACGGGCTTCTATCTGCAATTTTTTATAAAAACTCTCTAATAATATCTCATGACGGGCATGCGCTTCTCTTTTGCTGAATACCTTTGTGTCTTCAAAAAGAATAGCTGATTTCTCAGATAAGATAGCATCAAGCGCCTTTGGCGTTGTTTTAAAGTTTGATAACCCGCGGGCTTCGGCTTCTTTTTCCCACTCCTCACTGTAGCCATTGCCCTCGAAACGTATGTTTTTCGACTCTTTGATATACTTTTTAATAATTATCAATAGGGCAACGTCTTTCTTTTCCCCTTTTTTGATCAGCTTATCTACATCGTATTTGAATTTCTTTAACTGATCGGCTACGATCATGTTTAAAATGGTCATCGGGCTGGCCGAGTTGGCTGAAGAACCCACCGCACGCAGTTCAAATTTATTCCCTGTAAAAGCAAAAGGCGATGTGCGGTTACGGTCAGTGTTATCTTTTAATATTTGCGGTATTTTAGGTATGCCCTGCCATAACATGGCATCATCCTTTATTTTTTTACTGATCCTTGAAGTTTCGATCTCATCCAATACATCACTTAGCTGACTGCCAAGAAAAATTGAGATAATGGCCGGCGGCGCTTCGTTGGCGCCTAAACGGTGGTCATTATTTACCGATGCGATGGAAGCCCTTAGCAGGTCGGCATGTTCATATACAGCTTTAATGGTGTTCACAAAAAAGGTAAGGAACATCAGGTTGTTTTTAGGCGTTTTACCCGGCGATAACAGGTTCTTGCCCGTATTGGTTATCATTGACCAGTTATTGTGCTTACCCGAGCCATTTACTCCCTCATATGGTTTTTCGTGCAGCAACACCTTAAAGTTATGGCGCTTTGCAACCCGGTCCATCAGGTCCATCAATAATTGATTATGATCAATGGCCAGGTTGATCTCCTCATATATGGGAGCACACTCAAATTGCGATGGTGCAACCTCATTATGCCTTGTTTTTAACGGAATACCCAATTGCAAAGCTTCAGTCTCCATATCCTGCATAAAAGCATATACCCGTTCAGGTATCGAGCCAAAATAATGATCTTCCAGCTGCTGGTTTTTAGCGGCCATGTGTCCAAACAAAGTACGCCCTGTTAAATAAAGGTCAGGGCGTGCATTAAATAAGGCGATATCAACCAGGAAATATTCCTGTTCGATACCTAATGATGCATTAACTTTCTCGATACTCTTATCAAAATAATGGCATACATCCACCGCTGCTTTATCTAAAGCATGCAAAGCTTTTAATAAAGGGACTTTATAATCTAATGCTTCGCCGGTATAAGAAACAAATACCGTTGGGATACATAAGGTGCGGCCCATAATAAATGCAGGTGAAGATGGGTCCCATGCAGTATATCCCCGCGCTTCGAACGTGTTGCGTATACCACCGCTTGGAAAGCTGGAAGCATCCGGCTCCTGTTGAGCTAAAGCATCGCCCGAAAATGTTTCAATTGCCCCACCTTCTGAAGTGGGTTCAAAAAAAGCATCATGTTTTTCGGCGGTTGAGCCTGTTAGTGGCTGAAACCAATGTGTATAATGGGTGGCATTTTTACTTAATGCCCACGATTTCATTGCTGATGCAACCTGTTCGGCCATATCCCGTGGAATTGGCTCGCCTTTATCAACAGAATCTACGATAACCTGGTATGCTTCTTTTGAAAGATAACCCTTCATCTTCAATTTATCGAAGACATTAGCACTAAAATAATCGGAAATTTTGTTTGAAGGCAGCTTTACTTCCTGAACTGTCCTGCCAAGTACTGCCTGGAGTGCTTGAAATCGAATATTTGACAT